>Ga0307508_10006166_pt1 | contig 11312 bp, 13 predicted proteins | sample 9_EM_MG_FD_203089 | JGI IMG/M metagenome (GOLD analysis project Ga0307508, IMG submission 203089) | Populus trichocarpa ectomycorrhiza microbial communities from riparian zone in the Pacific Northwest, United States - 9_EM | ecosystem: Host-associated > Plants > Roots > Unclassified | place...
ATTGGACCAAGTCGCGCGCGGCAGCCCCGACAACTTCGCCATTTGTTGCTGGGTGAGCCCGCGCGCCTGGCGCAGCTGACGCAAGTTCCGGCCAAGCCGACTAGATAGCTCCTCGCTCATGGGTTGGCATTCTGCCAATACATTGTCAGGTTTGCCAATGCTCTGTCAGGGCGGGGCCATGCTCCAGAGGCAACCAAGAGGAGCCTAATCATGAACCTGAACGGCAAGTCGGTACTGCTGACCGGAGCGAGCCGCGGCCTCGGGCGCGCCCTGGCCGAACAATTGGCACGAGCAGGAGCACGCGTCGTGATGGTCGCGCGCTCCGAGCCCGAGCTCACGCGGGTCGCCGCCGCGATTCGCGAGGCCGGCGGCGAGGCGCACGCCTTGGTCGCTGACGTCGGCCGCAAACAAGACGTCTACCCGCTGGCAGGCGCCGCAGCGGCGCTGGTCGGCCCAATCGACGTCTTGATCCACAACGCCAGCGCGCTCGGACCCGTGCCGCTGCGCCTGCTGCTGGACACCGAATGCGAAGACCTATCGAGCGTGCTCGAGACCAACCTGGTAGGTCCCTTCCGGCTGAGCAAAGTCATCGCAGGCTCGATGGCGCTGCGCAAAGCCGGCACCATCGTGCATATCAGCTCCGATGCCAGCGTGAGCGCCTACGAACGTTGGGGCGCGTATTCGGTTTCGAAGGCGGCGCTCGATCACCTGTCGCGGCTGTGGGCGGCGGAGCTTGCCGAGCGCGGCGTGCGCGTGCTCAGCGTCGACCCGGGCGAAATGGACACGCGCATGCATGCCCAGGCCATGCCCGAGGCCGACCCGGCGACGCTCGCGCGTCCCGCGGACGTGGCCGAGCGCATCGTCGCCTTGCTGGCCGACGAAACCGCGCCGAGCGGCAGCCGCATCGAGGCGCAAAGCTGGAGGGCCGCGTGATCGCCGTGCAAGGCCGACCGGAGCGCGTCCCGATCGCTGCGGCGACGGCGCCGCGATCGGGGTTTCAAGCCGAGCGGCTGCTGGTCATCGATCCGCTCACGCGCCGTTTCGGCGACTACCGGATCCGTGAGCTGCCGCAGCTCTTCGGTCCGGGCGACGTGCTGGTCGTCAACGACGCCGCCACGCTTCCGGCGTCGCTACAGGTCGATCCACTGCTCGAGCTGCGCCTGGTGTCGGCCGAAGCCGACGGCTCGTTTCGCGCCATCGCGTTTGGAGCCGGCGATTTCAGGCAAGCGACTGAACAGCGCGGGGCGCCGCGCCCGCTACGTGAGGGCGAACGACTGCGGTTCGGCTACGACCTGGAGGCGCGCGTCGTGCACGTAGACCCACAGGCTGCGCGCCTCGTGCGGCTGCGCTTCGAAAGCAGCGGTGCGGCGTTCTGGTCGGCGCTCTACCGTTGCGGCAGGCCCATTCAATATTCGTACGCCAACCAGCCGCTGCAGCTGTGGGACGTCCAAAACGGTTACGCCTCGCGGCCCTGGGCCTTCGAGCTGCCGTCGGCGGGCCACCCGTTGACGTTCGAGGCGCTATTCGAGATGGAAAAGCGCGGCGCGGCGCTGACCCACGTGACGCACGCCGCCAGCATCTCCTCGACCGGCAGCGCAGAGCTCGACGCGCGTCTGCCGCTGGCCGAGCGCTACGAGATTGGAGTGGAAGCCGCCCGCGCCCTGACCCGAGCGCGCCACGAAGGCGGTCGCATCATCGCAGCGGGTACCAGCGTCGTGCGCGCGCTCGAAGGTCACGCCGACCGGCACGGCAGCGTCGCTGCCGGAACCGGCGAGACCTCGCTGCGGCTCAGTGGCAGCTACGAGCTGCGGCTCGTGGATGGCCTGCTCACGGGTCTGCACGAACCGGGCACCAGCCACTTCGAGCTGCTCGAAGCATTTGCGCCGAAACAGCTGCTGCTCCGGGCAGTCGACCACGCCGCCAGGACCGGCTATTTGCAGCACGAATTCGGCGATTCGTGCTTGGTCCTGGCGGGCGCGCTACTCGAACGCCCCGCGGCGTGAGCGCTGTGGGCGGTCACAGGGCGGGGGCGGCCGGAGCGGCAGGCGCGACCGGAGCGGCCGGCGCCTGCTCGTTCGTGCCGTGCTCCCAGCCGCGACCGTGCTCACCGCGCAGCATCATCGGCTTCAACTTGCCGGACTCGAACGCCGCCTTCAGCTCCTCGGGCGTCACTTTCTGATCGCCGTTGGCATCGGCCACGCTGAGCTTGGCCCAGTGTTCGGCACCGACTTCGGATTGGTCGAGAGCGCCGTCGTGGTTGGTGTCCTTCTTGTCGAAGCGCGCCTTGGCCTGCTCTTGGAATTCAGCGCGCTTGGCCGCGAAGCGCGCGACAAGCTCGTCCTTCGAGACGACGCCGTCGCCGCTGGTGTCAATCTCGCCGATGTTCTGCTGCATGCGCTCGGGCAGCTCGGCAGCTTGTAGCTGGCCGTCTTTGTTGGTGTCGAAACGCGCGATGAACTTATCCGGCGAAGGTGGGCCAAAGCCGTGCTCGCCGCGATGATGCTCACCGCGCGCTTCGGGCTGCATCGCTTGGGGCGCCGGAGTTTTGGCGGCGGGCTGCGCCAAGCTAGCGGTCTGGCTTTGGTCCTGGGGTTCCACCTCGGAACCGCCGCATGCCATCAAGCCCAAGCTCGAAAGCAAAGCGATCAGAGAGGTGGTAGTGATGATGCTTGATGTTTTCATTCGTCGTGGCTCCTGTCAGTGGGTGCGACGCCGTGCCCCCGGCGCCCCCTACTGCCCCGCCAGTCGATTTTTCGTGCGTAGGGTTTTGTCTCGCCCCGGCGTCAAACTCGGTTGAGTGACACAAATACGGAGAAGCATTGGAGAATCTGGACGAAGCCGCACAGCGTGTCCGGTCCGGAGACGCCGCGGCTTTTGGACAAGTCGTCGATGCCACGAGCGGCCGCCTGGTCAGGCTGGCCGCTAGGATGCTCGGCAACGTCGTCGATGCGGAGGATGTCGTGCAAGAAGCTTACGTCAAAGCCTACCGCGCCCTGACTTCGGGCGAGTTCGACGGACGCGCGAACGTCTCGACGTGGCTGTACCGCATCGTCACCAACCAAGCCATCGACGCGATGCGCAGCCGTGCCCGGCGCCCCAAGCCGACCGACACGGCCGACGAATCGATTTCGGACCTTGCCTCCGCCGAACAGCAGATGGCGCTGGCGGAGCTGGCCGACTTCATGAGTGAGCTGCCGCCCGATCAGCGCGCGGCGCTGGTGCTCAAATCCGTCGAAGGCCTGACGTCGCCGGAAATTGCAGAAGTGCTTCAGTGCAGTGAAGGGGCGGTCGAACAGCGGTTGGTGCGCGCCCGCGCGGCGCTGCGTAAGAGGAGCGAAGCGCAATGAGCCACGACGAAGACATCGATGCACGCCTCGAGCGCTTGGCGGCCGCTACCAGCAGCGTGGGGCCGCGCGGCGGATTTTCGGGCCGCGTCATGGCACGCATCAACAACGAACAGCTGGGTACGCTGCTGGCGCTCCGCGTGCCTGCACGGCGCTTCTTACCGTTCGGCATGCTGGCGGCCGCTCTGGCCATGGTTTGGGCTGTTTCGGTGACGAGCCAAGTCAACGAGGCCATGGCCTCCAGCGACGATATGGAGCTTGCATGGTGATCGGACCGAAGCTGAAAGTCTACGCCGTCGTCGCCGGCATCTTCGTGCTCGGCGCAGGCGCGGGCGGCGCTGCCGGCTATGCCGTCGCCAACAAGCGGCTGGCAGAAATGCTGCGCGGTGACCGCCCCGCCCTCGGCGACGCGCGCCGCATGGAGGCGCTAGCCTACGAGCTTGATCTGAGCCGCGATCAACGTAAACAGGTGCGCGAGATTTTGGAGCGCCACCGCGACGACAATCGCCGCTTGACTCAGGCCATGTTCGAAAAATGCGGTGACGACTTGCAAAACCTGCGCGCGCGCATCGATGACGAAATCAGCCCGGTCTTGAACGACCAGCAGCGTCGCAGGTTCCACGAGCTGATGGAAAAACGCGGCCAACGCTTTCCGCTCGGCGCCCGCAGCCCCCGTTTCCGCCACGACTGACCCCGCCCGGCTCGCCTCTCGAAGCCCGCGCACGCCAGCGCCCCCCTCGCACGTCTCCAAAATGACTTTGCATACAAAGTCATTCACCAGACCCCGAGTCGCGCATCCGATTTGCAAGCAATCGCGATGGCTTACCCACCCCAACTTTCGACCTCACGGAATGACTTTGCATACGAAGTGATTCACCAGACCCCGAATCGCGCATCCGATTTGCAAGCAATCGCGATGGCTTACCCACCCCAACTTTCGACCTCACGGAATGACTTTGCATACGAAGTGATTCTTCGTTTCTGAAAGGCGCCTCGCCGCGGGGACGGCCGCGTCTGTTCGCGGGGACGGCGGCGCCTGTTCGCCGGGACGGCCGCGCCTCTCCGCCGGGACGGCGGCGTCTGTTCGCCGGGACGGCGGCGTCTGTTCGCCGGGACGGCGGCGTCTGTTCGCCGGGACGGCGGCGCCTGTTCGCCGGGACGGCCGCGCCTCTCCGCGGGGACGGCCGCGTCTGTTTCGCGGGGACGACGGCGCCTGTTCGCGGGGACGGCCGCGCCGCGTCTGTTCGCGGGGAACGGCGGCGCGCCGGGGGGAGGGGGGCTGAGGCGGGGCTGACGGCTGGCGGGGCTGGCCGCTTTACTGGTGGGGCTGCCCAATGCGCGAGCCCGGGGGGGCTGGGCAGCCGAGGGACGGGGCATCCCAGGCCAAGAAAGGACGGCGCGCGGCGGTAGTGGTAGTCGGCGGGCGATGCTTTTTCGGAGTTGTTTTTGCGCCTTGTTGCTAGCAGGTTGTGCGGGGGCAGCGCCTCCTGTCGCAGCGACGGCGGCGCTGCCGCTGGTGGCGGGTCGCGCAGCGACTAAGGCCGCGCCCGTGGCGGCGCAGGCGCCGAAGGAGTTGCCTGAGCTGGCGAAGGAGCTCGAGGCGGCGCGCGTCACGGGCACGATCGCGCTCTACGACACGCAAGATGGCGTGCTGGGCTGCAGTGACGTGAAAAAGTGCCAGGAAGCCGTCACGCCGGCTTCGACCTTCAAGATCCCGCACAGCATGATCGCGCTCGAGACGGGCATTGTCGAAGGCCCCGATACGCTGCTGCCCTGGGATCATCAACAGTACACGAACGATGACTGGAACCAGGATCTCAAGTTTCGCGACGCGTTTCGGCTCTCGTGTTTGCCCTGTTACCGCGCCATCGCGCGCAAGGTCGGCGAGGCGGGTGAGCGCGAATGGGTGACGAAGCTCAGTTACGGCAACCAAGACGTCTCGGGCGGCGTCGACAAGTTTTGGATGTGGGGAGGCCTGCGCATCTCGGCCGTCGAGCAGATCGACTTCTTGCGCCGCTTCGACGCCAACAAGCTGCCTATCTCGGAGCGCACCGCCGACTTGGTGCGCGACATCATGACGCTCGACGTCACTGAAAAGTACGTGCTGCGCGGCAAGACCGGCTCGGCGGGACCACCCGACGAGCTGCACGAGCTGTATTGGTTCGTCGGCTGGCTCGAGCTCGGCGAGCGGCGCGTGTTCTTCGCCACGCTGCTCGACGGCCACGCCTCCGACGTCGATCCACTCCCCATGCGCCGCAACTTCACCGAACGCATCCTCAAGTCGAAGGGGCTGATGTAGGCGTTCGCGGGGGTGTAAGCAGGGCCGAGCGCGAGCGTTTTGCTGGGACACGCGGCGGTTTGATGCCGCTCGGAGGTTGCTGGACAAATGGCAAAAGTGCTTTCGGTTCGCGTGGTTGTGATGCTGGCAGCCCTGGGGCTGGGCGGCTGCATGAGCCGCTCGGAGGCGCCGCCGCCGGCCGCGATGGCACCGCCGAAAGGCGGCGGCGAGGCGCCGACGTCACCCGCAGCGACGGCGGCCGACGGCGCGAAGTCGTCACTGCCGAAAACGTCGCGCAAGGTGATCCGTAGTGCCGAGCTTTCCATCGAGGTGAAGTCGCCGGCGGCCGCGGAGTCGAAGGTGAGCAGCTTGGTCGAAGGCTTCGGCGGCTACGTGGCCAGCTCCGAGCGCGAGGTCGTGGCCGACGAAGGTGCGCGAGCGGAGGCGCGCGTCACACTTTCGCTGCGCGTACCCGCCGAACGACTCGAACAGACGCTGCGCGAGATCAAAAAGCTCGGCGGCGGCGCCGAGACCGAAAAGATCGGCTCTGAAGACGTGACGGACGAGTACATCGACGTCGACGCGCGCATCAAGAACCAGCGGCATCTCGAAGAGCAGCTGGTGAGCATTCTGGCGCAGGCCAACAATGTCGATAGTGCGCTCAAGGTGCATCAAGAGCTCACGAACGTGCGCACGGAGATCGATCGGCTGGAGGGGCGAAAGCGCTTTCTCGACAGCGAGACGTCGCTCGCCAAGATTGCCGTGACCTTGTCGCCGCTGCGACCGATGGTGGCGGCGACGTCGACGGGTTTTGGGGTCGACGTTCGGCGCGCCGCCGCGGATTCGGTCGAGATCGCCGCGAGCGTGCTGACGTTCACGATTCGCGCCGCAGGCGTGCTGTTGCCGCTGACGGTGATATTCGGCTTGCCGACGCTCGGCTTGGTGCTCTGGCTGCGGCGGCGCCAGCGCCGCGTCGTGGCTGCGCTCTCAGGCTAGTGGCGGTGCAGCGCGAAGTCGGCGCGAATTTCGCCGGTTTTGAGCTTACGGGCGTTGCTGATGGCGGGCGCCTCGTGGCGAGCCAGCGTCGGGAATTTCGAGATATCGTCGATGATGCCGAGCTGCTTCAAGGTTTCGACGACAATCGGCCCGAGCGCGCGCGGGGCGCCGTCGATGATTTTGATGGCGATGCCGAGCACGGGGTTCTGGAAACCGAGCAGCAGCAACGCTTCGGCTCCGCCCTTCACGACGGCGCGCTCTGGAAACGCCAGCGACAAGTCGTAGTCGAGGCTACGCTCGCCGGAGATGAGTAGCGGGTGCGCCAACATGGCGGTGCGAACACGCAGCGGCGCGGCGTCCGTTGAGCCGACCAGATTCTTGAAGCCGACGGCCAGGTTGCGGAGCGGCAGGGCGTAGTTGGGAGCGCTACAACCATCGGTGCCGAGGAGCAGCGATGCTTCTTCGACCTCGCAACGCTTGGCGACTGATTTGCGCACCAGGCTTTGCGCGGCGCCCTCCGGCTCCAAGTAGGTCTCGAGCGGCTGGTCGAGCAGCTTGGCGAGCGCCAAGAAGCCGCTGTGCTTGCCGGAGCAATTGTGACGCAGCGGGTCTTTGTCTTCACCGTTCAGCGGATACTTGCCGGCGTGCTTCAGGTAGGTCGGGTAGCCGCTGCCGCATTGCAGGGCGGCGGCGTCGAGACCCAGCTGCTGCAGCATGCCGGCCACGACCGCGCGGTGCTGGTCGCTGCCGTGGTGCGAGGCCGCGCACAGCGCCAGCTGCTCGGTGCCGAAGCCGAAGCGCTCGAGCCCACCCGCCTCGACCAGGGGTAAGGCTTGAAGCGGCTTGATCGACGAGCGCGCGAAGAAGACTTGCGTTGGATCGCCGAGCGAATGCGTAAGCCTTCCGCTTTCGTCGACGACGGCGATGGCGGCGGCGTGAACGGCGTCGATGCCCTGCCCGCGATGAGCCCACGCGGCGGGCGTCAGCGGTTCGGAAGCGAGCTTGTGGGCGGACATGCCAGAAGATAGTGTCAGGTCGTGACACTCCGCGGGAAGACCCTGTTCATCACCGGCGCCAGCCGCGGCATCGGCAAAGCCATCGCGCTCAGAGCGGCGCGCGACGGCGCCAACGTGGCCGTAGTCGGCAAGACCGAAACGCCCCACCCCAAGCTACCGGGCACGGTGGCAGATTCAGTGCGCGAGATCGAAGCGGCAGGCGGCAAGGGCCTGGCCTGCGTGGCCGACGTGCGCGTCGAGGAGCAGATGGCGGCCGCGGTCGCGGCCACGGTGCAGGCGTTCGGCGGCATCGACATTCTGATCAACAACGCCAGCGCCATCAGTTTGACGGGCACCGAGGCCACGGAGCTCAAGCGTTTCGACTTGATGTTCGGCGTGAACACGCGCGGCAGTTTCTTGTGCTCGAAGCTGTGCATTCCGCATTTGCGACGCGCCCAAAATCCGCACATTCTGATGATGTCGCCGCCGTTGACGCACGAGGCGCGCTGGTTTGCGCCGCACTTGGCGTACAGCATCGCCAAATACGGCATGAGCTTGTGCGTGCTGGGGCTCGCCGAGGAGCTGAAGCGGGACGGCATTGCCGTGAACGCGCTGTGGCCGCGCACGGTGATCCGCACGGCAGCCGTGCAAAATCTGCTGGGCGGCGACGGCAGCATGGCGCGCGCCCGCAAGCCAGAAATTGTCGCCGACGCGGCGCACGTCGTGCTCACGTCGAAGACCGCCGAGCTTTCGGGGCAATTTTTGATCGACGAACAGGTGCTGCGCGGCGCCGGCGTCACGGATTTCAGCCACTACGCGGACGTGCCGGACGCCGAGCTCCTGCCGGATTTTTTCGTATGAGCGCCGCGCAGAGCTACGCGCTCAGCTGAGCGCGCTGATCAGGCCTGCCAAGTAAGCCGCTGCTGCGGGGTCGCCTTCGAGCGGAGCCCAGGGCGCGAATTGTTTGTCGGTGGCGGCGTCGTACGGGCCGGGCTTCACTTCGAAGCAGATGGCGGTTTCGCTGAGCGCTGTGGTGGTGTGCCAGATGCCTGGAGCGAGATCGATGCCGATCAGGCCGTTTCGACCGAGCACGTGCGTTTCGGTGACGACGCCGTGATCGTCGAAAACGAAGAGCGCCAGCTCGCCGCGCAACATCACGAAGCTTTCCGGCTTGGGCACCAGCCAATGCCGATGCGGCGCCGCGTAGCTGCCGCGCGTCCAGGCATTGAGGAAGCGATGCAAATTGTCGGACGGGCTCGGGTGAAAATTGTGATTCTGCCGCCCCCGCGGCGAGCTTTGGGCCCGTGCCGCGGTCGCGTCGAGCAAGTCGGAATCAATCAGCTGAACGACACCGGACATGCCTCTGCGGCTACCACGAGCGGCGCGTCGCGCGAAGGCTGGCCAATTCGGACGCGTGCCGCGCCGTGTCGCAGCCGCAGCCGCAAGGTACTGGTTCTCGCGCCCAGTTTCCGCGTCCGAAATCGCACAGAAGATCCGGAACGATTTCGCGAGGCCCCAGCCCCTAAACGCCCCTGTCCGAAATCAAACAAGCCTAAGCTGGCAAAGCCTGAAACCGCCTGAGGACGTATGCGAAGTGACTTTCGAGACGCGCGAAGGGCCGCACGAGTTTCTTCCGAGATCAGGAAGGACAGGAGGCGAGCGAATGGGGTTCGCGCTGCCGCCAGCGAGCCCGACTTCTCGATGGCGCGCCGCAGGCGCGGCGAACCATCAAACCTCCTGGTCTTCTGATCTTCGGGTGAAAATCGAGATCTCGCACCGCCGTACGGGCTGGCCTCGACCCGAAGCGGCTCGAAACGGCGGGGCGAGACTAGTGGGCAGTGCCGCGGCGGCACCTCGCCCCCTGCGCGTGGCGACGCACGCGCACGGCGATGCCCTCGTGCGGCGACGCCCGCTGGGCGGACGAGCCGTGAATTCGTTGCGGAACTTCTGTGCGGATTCGGACAGGGCCTTTGTGCGCCCGGCGGGCTTTGAATTCGTTGCGGAATTTCCGTCCGGATTCGGACACGGTTTGGCGCGCGGAAAGGCGCTGGTGGGCGGCGGCATCGGCCCGCTTCGGCGCCAGGCGGGATTTTGGCGGTAGACGCCGAGCGCGAGAATCAGCGCGATGAGTGACAAGATGGTGAAGCCGAGGATGCCGGGGCTCATCGATTCGCCGATGCCGAGTCGCAAAGCGGACGGCGAATGCCGCGCCGAAAGGCCGAACGCCAACAGGAAGAACACCGGAAACCCGCCTTCGAGGCTGAGCCGGGCGCTACGCCAAAAAGCCGAGCCGGCGCTGCTTGTCGAGTTGAAAGCCCGGAAACAGCGCGGAAGCGTCGGCCAGCTGCAGGTGCCGTTCACACACCTCGGCAAACACGTCGCGGAAATCGGTGGTGACTGGCACGTCGCGACCCTGAAATAGCTGCTCCGGCCCCAGCCCAGGAAAGTCGCCGAGCACTCGCCCGCCCTGCACCTTGCCGCCGAGCAGCAGCATGAAGTTGCCGTGCCCGTGGTCGGTGCCGCCGGTGCCGTTCTCGCGCGCGGTGCGGCCGAACTCGCTCATCACCAGCACCAGCACGCGCTCGAATGCCGGTCCGAGATCGGCGCGGAACGCTGCCAGCGCGCGTCCCAAACGATCGAGCTGGCGTGGCAGCTCGCCGTTGTCAGAGCTGCCCTCGTAGCGATGCGTGTCCCAACCGCCGAGGTCGAGCCATGCCGTTTCGAGACCGACATCGGCCTTGATCAGCCGCGCGACGTCGGCGAAGTCTTGCGCCTCACGCGGGTAGCCGGGAGCGCCCCCGCGACGCCGTCTGCCGAGCGCCTTGCGCACGACTTCGCTCGCCGCGAGCGCGCGCTGACCTGCGTGCTCGGCCAGCGACGTAGCGCCTGCGTCGTACAGGCGACGAAAGCCGTCGCTCAGCACCGAGTCGAGCGCGCCCGTCGTGCTGAGCCGAAAATCGCGCAAATCGCCGGCGATTACCGCATCTTGATAGCCGCGCAAGGCGAGCGGCGAACGCGACGACACCGCGACGGCGCGCAAGAGTCCGGCGGAGGCTGGCGGGCGGGCCGCCAAGTAGCGGGCGAGCCAGCCTTGCGACGCCGAGCGATCGCCGACGGCCGCCGTCTCCATGTAGTCCTGCGCCTCGAAGTGCGAGCGCGTCGGGTGTGGCGAGCCGGCGGCGTGCACGAGCACCAGCTCTTTGGCGTCGAACGCAGCTTTGAGCGGAGCCAAGCGGGGGTGCAAGCCAAAGCGGCCGTCCAAATCGATGGCGCCGCCCCTTTCGCCCGGGCGCGGCACGGCGATGGACGGACGCAGTCGGTAGTAGTCGGGCTCGCCGTGCGGCACGACGACGTTCAGGCCGTCAGCCGCACCGCGCAAAAACACGCACAGCAAGACCGGATTGCTCGTCGGCATTGCCACGCCGACCGGAGCGTCTGCGGTGTCTGCGGCTCGACCGTTACGAGTTTCGAGCAGGAAGCCGAGCGACGCCAAGGCAGAGCCGCCGAGGAGCGCACGACGTGAGACGCGAGGCGCGGTCATTGGCGTTGAAACTCCGGGCTACCGATCAGCAGCGCGACTGCGGCGGCGCGTTTTTGTAGCGGATCTTGCAAGGCGGCCACTTCTTGGTTCACCAGCGAAAGTGTCCGTGAATCCGGCGCAAGTCCGAGCATGTGGCCGCCGAAGCGCGTGATCAGCAG
>Ga0307508_10006168_pt1 | contig 11310 bp, 19 predicted proteins | sample 9_EM_MG_FD_203089 | JGI IMG/M metagenome (GOLD analysis project Ga0307508, IMG submission 203089) | Populus trichocarpa ectomycorrhiza microbial communities from riparian zone in the Pacific Northwest, United States - 9_EM | ecosystem: Host-associated > Plants > Roots > Unclassified | place...
GTTGTTTCACCTGTTAGTAAAAGTAAACTAGTTAGTATTAATTCGAATGAAAAAAAAGAGAATGCGTACCTTGTACGCCCTGCTTGTCCATTCCCATGCCCCTCCTTCAACCATCGCACTTCGGTCGTGTTGGTGTGTTTCTAACACCGTCCTGGTCATGGTTTTCAATGTTGCCGGTGGCGGCGGAGGTTGCATGAGGGTAGCAGAGGGTGCCAGAGATGGTGGAGGGACTGGTGGTGAGTATGGTCGTTGGTGTGATGTCCATGGGCATATTCTCACGGTACGGGTGGACCTAAAAATACCCGTGGGTTGCCCGTGACGCGTGACGAACACTAAGTGTATCCCATCCTTACGTATCCCATCCTATCCTACGTATCCCATCCTATCCTACGAGTATCCCATCCTATCCTACGAGTATCTATCCTATCCTATATACTAGTATCCTATCCAAGTATCCTATCCTAGCAATGTATCCTATCCTATCCTACTACTTATCCTATCCGAGTCCCAATCTGTCCACCTAGGAAGGAAAACCCACTGTGCCCCCTCGTTCGAATCAGAGCAGTGCAAAAGCCGCTTATAGCACTACATGACTTGCAAAATGAGGAAATGCGTCAGGAGATGCATTGTTCCCGCTGATGTCTTACTTCCAACCCCTGTCGCACTGGAGATGTGCTGAGTTCCATCGAAGGCGCAGCGGAGGTTGCAGCCATTTTTCGTCGTCGAAGCAAGGAGGAGAATTCCCAAACTAATTGAGAGGCAGTGACACAGGCAAAGAAAGTCCGGCGACAACAGGGACGGTCAACATGTATAGAACCCATTTTAATCAAAAGAAAACTTACGGGATAGCCATCCCCAGTCCTTGTTCGTCACTGCCGTTGTCCTGAATTGTCGTTATCGAGAGTGTCAGACTCAACCTCCAAATATTTGCCACCGCGGAGACTGAGATGGACCCGTTTCCCACTGTTCCGCACATTTGCTGTTGTGGAAGGAGTAATGTTGGTAAAAAATAGAATAGAAGAAATTCCGAAAGACGTGGTTTGAGTCCCCAGTCGACGTGGCAAAGACAGACGCGACAAGGAAGGGCAACCCCCCTCAAAAGGCATTGCACCTTGTTGCTATGTCACACTTGTTTGAAGGTATCTGTAGCAAAAAGGTAATTAGTGTAGTGAAGATCTATATTTTATAGAAAGAATGTACCTTGTTGGGGAATGGGTGATGCTCACCCATTCCCCTCCTGGCATGTCGTGCTTGTTAGGTGCATCACAACAACCACTGTTGTTTTTTGGGGATTGGGGCAGTTGCCTTTTGTCGTTTTCGAGGATGCTGGGGGTTGATATGGTGGTCGTTGTGGGAATATTGGTCACTGAAGTTGAGCGTCTCCGTCTCTCTCACAGGTGGGAATGACTATGCCAAGCTATTAGAAACTTTCGGCTCAACAACGGCAGAGATTGTAATTGTCACAAATAGATATGCCAATAAAGACTAAGGGTACCGAAGAAGGAATTTCCCCTGTAGCAAGGATATCTCCCTATGTTGGCGTGAAGACGACACAGTAACATATGCAAGCTTACGGAGAAGTCTAGTCATGTAGCAACTTACCTTCATCAATGCTTTAGAACATTGCCAGTCCATTGGTGGAAATCGCGCCCATCTAGAAAGCGGCGAAGGTCAGGATAAGGGGGTACAGCAGAAATACTGGAATCATATATTATGATGAGAACACCATGTACAGAAAAAGCCGTACCGACGGTCGATATCACCAATGATCTCAAGCGCCTGCTTCTTCGGATATGTTTGTGTAATGTACTCTTGAACCCATGTTACAAGGTGATCCTTGAACACGCCCTTGATAAGCTGGTGGAGGATGTCGGGTGCCATGAGTCTATGGATGTCGGCACAAGGAAAGTCATGTGTAAATGGCTAGACAGTGTCAAGACTCAACAGTTAGCTTGCATATATACAAGGAACTGACAACACACGTACTTTAACATCAACACCGATGCCGTAGTCATACCAGATGATACCAGGATCCCACTGTGATATGATGAGATCCATCTTTCATGTGTTTGTAGATGAACCCCATTGGTGGCGTCAAGATCATTTGGCATTGGATCACATCTACAAGATTTTGTGTCAGTCGTACCACAACAAGTAGGGCAATCAAGTGTTTACTTGGGACACCAGTTAGAGACGATGCACGCAAGCCAAACTTCAGGATAATCAGCAATGTAAGGCCCGAGGCTGAAAATCACACGGCGGAAGTGACCGTCTGGACACCGAAGGACGTTATATGCTGTCATGTATTGCTTGAGTGGCAGGTACGCAAGTTCGAGGCAGGCATGATAGAGTTGTCGAGAAAGTCTTGAATTCTTGAGATTCTCGCTCAGCTTTGGATGCTGAATAATTATAAGACTCGATTCATGTACAATTAAGGGAACGCCCACCTTTCGGGATTGGTGGAAAGCCCACCGGCATGATACTGCTTCCATGGCCCCGCCGAGCAGTGTTTGTGAGGTTGCCTGGGGAGACATAGAAGGGGTGATATTCTTGACCGCCAGTAGCAATCGACACTGTTGTTTTGTCACTTCCTCCAAGAACCGAGACTAGCATTGCTCCGTGTGTTGTCTTATCCTCTGCAATCTTGCTCTATGAATTAAAGTGAGCCAGTATCATAAACAACACTGCTTCAAATCACATACCGCCTCAGTAAATGCCCACTGCCCTGACATGAGATTTGAATAGATGCGGTTGCCACTGGGATCGTATTCCTTATATGGAACATAGTCGAAATGTCCGTCAAATTCATCACTGGCAAGAAGAGCTTCCAGTACTGCCAGACTATCTCGCACATTGAATTCGTAGACCCCCGTCATCCAGGCAGGAGGGTTTTCTGGTTGCGGTCCTCCATACCAAAATATGTAGGTCATCCAAGGGATCACTCCCTCATCGATCTGGTCAATGGTCGCAACATGTCTCGGGCACTCTTCCATGGGATGCTGTCATCCAAACCTTGAGACTTTACAGCTGCGAGCCAGAGGTCGAGCCCTTTGCCAATCTTCTTCTCAGATGACTGTAGTTCGACATAATGGTGATGGGCCCAGTCGAAGGCGAGCCTGTCCTCAAAGGGGGCATATTTGTTGCCATTTTCTCCGCCCATTGGTGGGCGAGGTGGAGGATGCGAGGCCTCCTCTTCTGAAAGAAATGTTTTGTTCACAGAACAAGGTTTGGCTGCTGCAAGTTAGAAAATCCATTTTTATGAGCAAATACTGTGACATACCAGTGAGCTTGTCATGAAAAATTGTTGTAAAGTTCGTTGCTTCCAGAGGAGGTACATGGTTGGGGTGGACGCTTGCTTGGTGTTGCTTCAAACCACGCTGTGTTGCACAGGTGCGCCCACAATAGCGGCAGTCATATGAGGAAGACATAGAGACGAAGGGCGACGCGGTTTATTGCTTCCGACTTTACTCAAATATTCCCCCATTTTTGGACAATATCCGACAACCGAATAAAGACCCAAACAAACATTGCCCCTCAGCCCCCAACACACATCACTCTGCCACGCGTTTTCTTTGCCTAAGTTCTGTGTCATATAATCTGCTATGCCGCCTCGTCGTAACCTAAAGGTGCGTCAACTGATTTGCTCTAAAACCTGTTATGCATACCGAGTACCCACCAAGGCAGCCGAAAAGAACAACCAGGAGACAGCAGATGGATCCACTGCTGCTGACATGCCAAAGAAAGGTCCTGGTCGACCTCAAAAGGCCACCGTGGTAGCATCGCCTGAAAATGAAGCGTCAGCACCGCCTGCACCAAATAAGGAGAGAAAAAAACCCACCCAAGCTGCCACTGCCGCCGAAGACTCTACGAATGAGGCACCTCCTCCGAAGGTCACAAAAACTCGCCTGAAGAAGGCCACTGCTAATGTTGCTCCACGAGATGCGAGATGCATTACCGTCGCGTGAGGGTCGAAACGAGCACCCAGGCCAGCAGAAAGGGCTTGAAAAGGTTGCGGTTGCCCCTGCCCCTGCCGCCGAAGACTCTACGAGTGAGGCTCCTCCTCCGAAGGTCACAAAAACTCGCCCGAAGAAGGCCACTGTTGTTCCGCGAGATGCATTACCATCGCGTGAGGGTCGAAACGAGCACCCAGGCCAGCAGAAGGGGCTTGAAAAGAAAACTCGGCGTACAAAAGCGCAGATGGATGCAGATCGTGAGGCTGAGAAGAATAGACTTGAAGAGGCAGCTAGGAAGGAGGAGGCAGCCAAACAATAACTGGTGGCGCTAACTCTGATAGAGCAACAAGCTGAAGCCCAACTGGAGGCAAGTCGCCGCCCGCTCACGAAAGCGCTCACCAACAAGAAGGTAACCCATCTTAGTATTGGGAGTGACGAGGAGGAGGAGTTCCCGTGGAGCGAGGTTGAGGATTCGGAGATTGAAGTTGAGATTATTGAGAAGGTCAGTGATAGATTAGATGCACTGATATCTGCGACACTTACCAGCCCATAATGCAGAAGACAAAGTCGAAGACGAAGCGTGTCAGAGGAGCAATGAGAAAGGAGATTAATGGGATGCTGGATGAGCGACATGGCAACGTCAATGTGGGCAAGAACAAGGAGCAGAACTTCACGGTGTAAGTCACATGCTAATCTTGATTCGTGATTGTTCAAATTGTTGACTGTTGATTTCAACCACATCCAGTGACGAGAGTGAGGCAACGAAACCGAAGAAGAAGTACCGCAATGCGGGTTTGCGCAAGGACTGGAATGCGAAACCAGCACGTCCCGTCGTGGCAAAGTCTGTCTCGACCCCACTCCCTGACTTCAAACTTGGCGGACTGGACAATGATGACATCACGGATATTCCACCAGCGCTAGCCGTCGGTCAAGCTGTTGGTCGAGTTGCTGCTGGTGGCTCAAGGATCCGGGTGGCCTGTAGAGCGCCTCACATTTGGATTCAATCAGGCATGCTTTCCACCACTTTTTACGAGTGTCTCACGCTGACGTTTCATGGCCTCCTCCAGCTTGCGATAGCTGCTAAAGTGGAGCATAATGACAGCAACACTCTTAAGCCAAAAGTGAGTGATTGATCCTCGGGTCCCGCGGCTCAGCGCTGACAGTCAATTGGTCAACATAGTTGAAGGCGACAGCACCCGCAGTTCAGCCAGCTCCAGCACGAGTTGTGCCGGCCCCAGTGCAGCCTGTGGTGCCGAGGAAGTCCAAGAAGCAGGCACTGCATGTTCCCGACTACCTCAGTGGCGACTGGGCGAAGAATTTTATCCCGTCCATTACTCACGCACTCTTCGTTTCCCTGGAGCCGTTCAAGGATTACAAATTGTCGTCACCAGTGTTTATCGCAACCTTACAAGAAGTCTTTTCCGCCGTCTATCCTGATATCAACCACAAGATTACCTCAAGCGACGTGATTGCCATAGTGGTATGTAATCAAAATCTATCAGGTGAGATGGTTGAAGCTAAGTTTTGTTCCAGGCATATGACCAGCTCACCGCAAAGAAATCCAAGATTGCGGCAGCTGCTATTGAAGATGTTACAGCGTTTTTCGATTCCAACGAGTTCAAGAACCACCCTGATCGTATCAAATCATACACTAAATGGGCTCTTCGGCAAAATGGCCCTGCGTATTTGAAATCCCGACTCCAAGAGAGTGCAAGGCTTTGCCAGGAGATCCTGGCTATATTGTGCGTATGAGGGTTCGCTGTATCCACATTTCACTGACCTGCATTGATCATAATAGTTGCCTGAAGGAGCGATGTAGTTTCATTTCGAATGTGGCGAAGAAATTCTTACACCATGTGGAGAACTCAGTTCTCGAACTCCCAATCAGCCCAGCAAATCCGCCGATTGGTCTTTACTCACTTATTCTTATTGCGGTATGCTTTTCGCCTTTATTTCTCAACCCCAACTGATGAGAAAGCCAATTAGGTCGAACGTGCCTTCACCTGTTTCAGAGCCACTGGGTCCTTTGCTGATCCCAAACAGTTTTCGTACGAGAATTACTGGAAGCCTCATGAGGGATTTGTACAGGTTCTCTGTGATATCAGTCGTGATCCTCAATCGGGTTATGGCACCAGCTTTGGCTGATGATAGCAGTGACTCGGATTCCTCTGTGGCCCCAATTCAACGCACCAAGCTCCTTATCCCTCCAACTCCAGTCAAGCATTCCTAAGTATTCATCTCTATCCTAGTATCTAGTGACTTGTGGCCTCCATGTAATGTAAGGAGTCAAGTTGACTACTAGTACTATTGCCGAATATGATCATGTGATTGGTTACCACCTTTCTGCTCGCGCATGGTTTCCGTGTGCTGAATTTGACCCAACTTGTCAGAAGATGGGACCTATTTTTCTGGCTTCCCACCTTTCCGGATTTTTTGCCACCTTTTTGACCTTTTTGGGCAACTTTCCACCTTGCGCAATCTTTTTGTCAGGAATCTGATGGCCTCATATAAGGAGATATTGCAACTCCAAAGAAATTGATCTGACAGGGAAATTCCGTTTAACATAACGTGGCTTGCCTGTTGATCAATCCACATCTCAGGTCACGGACTATTTTCACTGTTTCTAGCTTCCTGTGAGGAGATAAATCTAACTCTTATTGTGTATACAGAAAGGTGACATCTAGATAGTACGTCACTAGTTCACGGAACTATCACCGATGATGATCATTGTTTTGAGAATGATCCACCATCAATCAAAGGCTACAATAGGGTGAAATATTTGTACGATACAGGACATGAACATGAAACAGAAAAACACCTATTTTTGCGTGATAGTCACGGTATATACATTTACAAGTGATTCTATGGTGGAGGAACGTCTATATGGCAGCAAGTTTAGTACATAAGTCAATAATATAGGTGCCGTTATGGTCTGTAGCTTCGTGGGCACTGAGTATTTCTACAGAAGGAACAACCTGACAAGAAAATCTGAACCGCCGAAAAGTCAAATGTGTTGTTGAAGTCGCATTAGGATCGCTTTTTGGAGAGTTTCGCCGGTCGAATGTTGGCCGCCTGAATCTCCCTGACTCCGTCATTGTCAAAGAGATCAGAGTGGTCGTCAAAGATATGTAAAAGGAATTTGTTGTGAAGACGTTTTTTGCCGGTAACACTGTCCGTCAATTCCACAAAACCGACCGTGGTGCCATGGTCCTCAAGGCCTGGGTCATTGCCAGAATGTTTCCCATTGCTTCAAATATTAGATTCATGAGCGAACAAACGTCATATAGGACAGAATATATAACTCACTATATGACTATGCACCATTTAACCTTCCCATACTTTATATCAATCGTATTTTGGTGGAATCGGATTGCGTTCCAATTAGCCAAAATGGTCGCGTCCCGCTTTTCTAAGGATTTCGGGCTTGACAGTTGGTTTCGCAGAAAGAAAAGGGAGAAGCGTCGATCCATTGAGAAATGTTGAGAGCTGAGAAACTGACCCTGAATGCCGATGTCGAGCTGGGGTGGTCACGGTCAGAAGACAGGTTTGTCGGTGCTGATGTGCTTGCATTTTCACAAGTACATAATCGTAATGATGGCATCGATAGATCCAACTTAGGTGAATTGTTCTCGCTCACTAATACAGGCTATATTATAGTACCCATTGACATACAACGTCTTACTCGACACGGCGCTTCAGTCCAGTGCTAAAATGGGAATTGTGATCGTGAGGAAATATCGGTATAACGGGTCAAACATACCTTTATACAGATAATTCCTCACAACGGCAACAGCTGCGGGTTCAAGTTGCGAGGAAATTTCCTCATCGCGCTGTGTGACTAAAGTTTATGAGGAAATTTCCTCATCTCACATATGACCCGGATTATGAGGAATTTCCTCATCGCATTGTGTAACCCGAGTTATGTCACTTTACAGTGCTTCCCCTACATGGATTAATCATCGACACTTATAGGTAGTTAAATAATGGATGAGAATTTGACTGGGGTTCATCCGCCGCTCTGAGACCATTTGCCATCCTCTTTGGAGCTAGTCCCTTTGATGCGTGAGCTTAGGGCTGTATTTGCTACGTATCAAGTATTTCTGGCATGCTACCTAGAATTACAAAGCTGCTCGTGAGTCTTTGCGGCTTTGTCTCTCGTGGTGGGTAGAACTAATGATGGAACACTGAACATGACGCCTAAAATAATACCTTTCATTGAATGAATTTTACGCGGTCGTTTTGGATGGGGGCATTTAGAGTACATATATCGTTGACTCAGAACTCAAACGTGTTGGGCTACGCAGAGTTTTTTTGGTTGTTACATTCTAAAACAAGAAATTGATGGAACCAACACCGCCACCATCATGATAAGCTATGTGTAGTTCATCTCCGATCATAAAGACGTGCGCCTACTACTAATGTTTGACTATGCTCAGACAAATGGATCGTGAAAATTGCCGTCATAAACTGGTTGATCTCCCACAGTCTGAGATCCATGTGCCTCTGGGCCTAAGCCAACGGGAGAAATAAGCTGTAACCTGCCGATGATTTCTTGCAGGACAAGCCAAATGGTTTGGTTTTGCTGCTTAATGGATTCGGCGAGAGAATCGTACTTCGCCACAAGATTATAATCGTTTAACATGAGCCTGACGTCCTGTTGCGTGGTGTCTTCCTCTGTATATTGCAATTAGTAAGATACTTTCCAGATTTGTCGCAAACATACCTTCGTACTCCCCGTCCACGTTTGTGGGAGTAAAATTTTGGGATGACTGGCCCTTGGATTTCCTTACGAGACTGCATGCCTTCTTCTGGCGACTGCACGACTGGCACGGCCTCTGGATACAGGGTATATTACGAATTCGACACAAGGAGCAGGAAGGCAAACCGCCTCCTGTGGATTCGGGGACGCCTGGTGTCGGCGAATTCGCCACATCCGAAACATCGAAGGAGGCTAGCGTGATACTAGGTAGCGTCTGCTCACACATTAATTTTGGGGGAAAACCTGGACTTCGGTGACTCACGTTCATAAAACCCCCGAGATTCGGGTCGTTTCTCGTAGTGTCTCCCATCACCGTTTGTCCACTCGTCACACTAACAGGGTCAACCGACTCATAGCTGACCTCGCTCAGGAGTGATGGGGTGATTGGCGGATAAAAAACGGGGATCGAAGATGCTTGGACAAATGATCCCTCCCACTCCTCAACCAAACTGCGAAGGTGCTTGATTGAAGCAGTAGCGTCCTTGTCGTTGTCGAGGGCCACCCATAGGTCGACCAACTTTTCCTCCACCCCAAGCACACCTAAGAAGGTCTGATTACTATTGCGTTCTGCATGTATGGCGCTGTGGATATGTTCCTATACGGTCATAAACAAATTGAATAACTTTAATAAATGAAGCACGCACCGCGTTGCTGATTGACCACATTAACCTTATATTGTCGTTCCCCTGGAGGGCTGCTTTGAATTCGGTGAACCATGCTTCGTAATCCATCGACGTGACTGTCAGAGGGCGGGTCAGAAGAGGTGGGAGTATGAGAAGCAAAAACTTACGTCGCAATTTGCGTCGAGATTAATAGATAATCAATCACAGTGACTAAAAGGTAGATGCTGTATGTAAGGAGTCAGAACCGACCGAATAATTGGCGAAACGTAATACCAATACATGCTAGCCATTCGCAGATACGAAACCCTGGATTTTCTACGTAAGAAAGAATCGGAACTTCGTTCTCGAAAGGAGTGATTTTCTCTCCGTGTACTCAAATTTCCTACCAGTTTCGAACTCGGTCAGAGGTCGGTCCCATTCCACTTGAATTCGCACTCACAAGACCGTTATAGCAGGGGCACTTTTGGCACTGAACGAATCATCAATTAGATCGGCTTTGTCACTAGTAAGGAATTTGGACATATCCATTTCGGGACCCGGAAAATCGATTTGTGTCACTGATCGGCGAAATTGTGACTCCACAGCTGATCGGCGAGATTCAGAATCTGATTCGGCGACTCTTACTATCCCTTTCCAGCCATTTGCGGATTTTTGATTGAAAATACTGGTTCTCTCCTCCCGACCACTCAGAAATTACAAAAAGTTACTGGGAATATATACTTTTTTCGTGGCTATCAGAAAATGCAAAAAGTTCTGAGATATTTGAAGAATTGAGTTCAGCGGATGCTTTCCGAACGCAAATTCTCGCTGTTTGCAGAAAACGTCACCGTATGTCACATTGGCAAGCATCGCTTGACTGGTTCCTGGTACCAAAATTAGCGCCTTTCACACGGAAATCATCACCCTTTTTTGATGTAGTCAAAGACACAAATTTTGAATTTCGCAATGAGATACTCTGCATCCCACCCAACTTCATTAGACAAGTATATCAGTACTAGTAATTAAAATTATTGACCATAATTTGAGGATGCACGGATGTGAGAGTGAGGCAAAAACCAAATCCGCAAACAGCGCGAACCCGCAAACAGCCGGAAAGGGATAGTATGGTTCCGTGATTTATCGAAACTACGACGCTTCAAGTTGCGACCTCTACCTCCTAGAACCCTTTATCTCTGATCCTTGTTTTGGTTGCTCTTTTCGGCTGCCAATTTCGCTCGACTTCAATCCAGGCTACGATGACAACAGTTCCGGTCCCAGCATGTCCTGAGGCTCATGTAAACGTTGACCTTGAGACGATTGAGCAAGCTAAAGAGGATGAAACGTAGGTTCTGTGGTTTTCGGAATTATAACTTTGATTCCATTCTGCATTTAAGGCACAAATATACACTTTTCATCTTGGCTGATGGAAATTTTAAGAAGGATGACTCGGATGATGTCTCCTTGAATGAAGGTCGATCGTATTTCATCGAGTCGACAAGCTTCAAGTCATATCTTACAGCTGTTGAGGTACCTATGGAGGTTTGTTATTGCAATTTAGTTTCCTCGGGCTTAATAATTGGTTGATATGATTATGATCCTCTTCAGAATGGTATATATGCTCATCTTCGTGCAAACCGACTCCAGAATGTGATAATCGTCTGCGCACGGCATGGTTTTTATCTCCCACATGGAATGGTCGACTTGACCAAAGGAGACGCGTGAGCGTTTTGATTACATAGACAAATTTTATATTCACTAACATCGATCACAGCTCCGCAAACACAGATTATGCACTTGCTCACGCTCTTGGCGGCACAAATGATCTGCTTAGTTATGACATCTGCTGTTTCTTCTCGTTTTTGCCCTCACGCTAATGAGAGGGGTAAGGCGGCCCGAAGGCTTTGGATTTCATGTAAGGTAGATGAGCAGTATTAAATTTATACTCCGAAACCATTGTATGTACTATATGGCTGAAAGTGTTTTCGCTCGTGCCCTA
>Ga0307508_10006169_pt1 | contig 11309 bp, 13 predicted proteins | sample 9_EM_MG_FD_203089 | JGI IMG/M metagenome (GOLD analysis project Ga0307508, IMG submission 203089) | Populus trichocarpa ectomycorrhiza microbial communities from riparian zone in the Pacific Northwest, United States - 9_EM | ecosystem: Host-associated > Plants > Roots > Unclassified | place...
AGCGGCGAAGCCGCTGGGCCGACGGGCCCAAGGAAGCGTTCAAGGTGCGGTGGACATCGGTGCGGATTCGGCCTGTCGGCTCCCCGATGATGCCCCGGTCGTGCCGACAGTTTCGCGTCCGTGGGCTAATCAGGCAGCGGCCTTGAGCTTGGTGGCGATGGTAACGACGCGCTGGGCCTGGACGCGGGCAGCGGTGCGTGCGGTGTCGTCGACGGGGTTGTTGCCCTGGGCGTCAACGTGGGACGTGCCGTAAGGATTGCCGTCGGTGAACTTCGTGGGATCGGTGAAGCCGGGGCTGACGATGATGCCGCCGAAGTGGTGGACCGAGTTGTAGAGCGCGAGCAACGTGGACTCCTGGCCGGCGTGTGCGGTGGCACTGGAGACGAACCCGCTGTAGACCTTGTCGGCCAGCTTGCCTTGAGCCCAAAGGCCACCGAGCGTGTCGATGAACTGCTTGAGCTGGGAGGAGAGGTTGCCGAAGCGGGTTGGCGTGCCGAAGAGGACGGCGTCGGCCCACTCGATGTCCTCCGGGGCGGCCCAGGGGATGTCGATGGTCGCGGCCTGGTTGGCCGCCCAGGCGGGGTTGGAGTCGATGACGGCCTGGGGTGCGAGTTCGGCGGTCTTGAGGAGACGGACCTCGGCACCGGCCTTTACGCCCGCGTCGTGGAGCTCCTTGGCAATCTCGGCGATGGTGCCGGTAGAGGAGTAGTAGACGATGGCGAGCTTGACGGGGGTGGCCACGGGGGCTCTCCACTTCATGTTGGGGCTGGGACCAATCGAGTAGCCGACCGGTCGCCTAAAAATATAGACGGTCGGTCGACTGGCGTCAAAGGTGTCCGCGCGAGGCCCGATCAGGTCGGGGCCGCCGACAGCATCACGGCTTCGCGCCGCGTCCCGGCCGGAGGGGTGGCGCGGCCCCCTCCTGGCCTCGACCCCGCCCAGCGCCATCCCGCGGGTCGAATTAATTCTGAACAGGCAGTACCTGCCCATTGGAGGGCTACTAGTTGACCGGTCGTACACTGGAGGTATGGGACGGACCAGCGATGCCAGGGAGAAGATCCTCACCGCCGCACAGTCGCTCTTCGAGCTGCGTGGCTACTCCGCTTTGGGCGTGGCCGAGATCTGCAAGGCCGCGGGCGTGCCGAAGGGCAGCTTCTACTACTTTTTCGAGTCGAAAGAGGCGCTGGCTCTCGCAGTCCTCGACGAACACTGGGCTGAGGAGCGCCGTAACTGGACGCGTGTCCTGGGTGGCGATGCCGAGCCGCTCCAGCGGCTGCGGGGGCTGTTTGAGGCTACGCAGGCCTCGCAGCAGGCCGGACAGCAGAGCTGCGGCACCATCTCGGGGTGCATGTTCGGCAACCTGAGCTTGGAAATGAGCAATCAGACCGACGTCGTCCGCGAACGGCTCCAACAGATCTTCGAAGCACAGGTCGACATGATTGACAAGGTCATCGCCGAGTCGCTGGAGCGCGGAGACGTGAGCGTCACCGACACCCGCGGGGCCGCTCGGTCCGTCGTCGCCCAGCTTGAGGGCCAGGTGCTCTTCGCCAAGCTCTACAACAACGTCGACCAGCTGGACGCACTGTGGACCAACTCGCTTGCCCTGCTGGGCGCACGCGCTTCCCAGCACGCGTCGGCCTCCATCTGAACCCTGCAATCCGCTCGGGCGGCAGCCAGTTGCGGCTCTCATGGCCATGGCGGCCGGAGGGCGACGGGGCCGGCGATGACATGCCCGCCCGTTCAGAGACGGTGCACGCCCAGCCGCTGCCCGTGCGCAGCGCAGCGGGCGTGCCCACTCACACCGTGCGACCTCTGGCTGTCGCACAGCTTCGCCTCAGCGGCGCGGGCCTGGCCAGGGCCCGAGTGCACCCCGGCCGCCCATAGGCAGCCGCGTCGCCCCCTGGCGACCAGAAATTGACCTTCAAGCTTCCCGGCAATGCCCTGGTACCTGACCCGCTGGGCGGATCAGGCCTTCGGTTCGGCCCACGCCTGCCAGCCGGGCAGGCCCTCGCGGGGGTCCTGGTCTTGGATGAGGGCGGGAAGCATGCAGGTGAAGCAGGACGTCAACGCCGCGTCCCACGCCGTGGTGCCGGGGTGGCGCACGTCCGGTCGCCATCCCCGCGCCGTCAGCGCGGCCATCACACTGTCCGGCTCCTCAATTCCGGAGCCCGGATCGGCACGGGATTCGAGGACCAGGGCGAAGAGAGCAAGGGTCTCGGGCGGGATGCCGGTGGTGAAGTACGCCTTCCACGAACGGGAAGAAACAGATTGCCACCGCCTTCTGGGTGCGGGCCCACGCATCCTTCGCCGCATGTGGGAATACCGTCGAGTGGGTCCTGACAGCTGTAATGAGCCGCGCTCAGGTCTCGCGTGTTTTTGCGTAGTGGCGGGAGGCTTTGGCGCGGTTGCCGCAGGCCGCCATTGAGCACCAGCGGCGGGTGCCGTTCCGCGAGGTGTCGAAGAAGTGCAGGATGCACGCCTCGTGCGCGCAGCTCCGGATCCGGTCGGGGGCGGCGCGCAGCAGGTTCAGGTAGTCGTGCGCTGCGGTCCAGGCCGCGGCCCAGGACGGGTCTTCGAACTCCGCTTCCTCCCCGGGCCCCTCGGCGGTAAGGGTGGCGCGGATCCGGCCGTGGCCGAGTACGGCGTCGACGCGCTCGATGCCGGCCGTGTCGCCGGGGCTGTCGACGGCAGAGGTGAGCGCCTCCCGGGCGAGCAGCACATGCTCCAGTGCTGCGGCGTCGGCGGGGGAGCGGCGGTCGAGGCCGTTGCTCGCCAGCCAGATGCGCAGCCCTTCGGCGCCGGTCAGCAGGTCCTGGCGTGCACCGTCGTGCATCCAGCGGGTGTTCAGCAGATCCAGCGAGACGGGCTCTCCGGTCAGGGGGCGCGGGTCGGTCGCGGGCATCCGTGGCTCCTTCTCATGTCCGTGTCCCCTCCGGTTCTCCTGGCCATGACCCCCGGACTAACCACTCAAGGGTACGTGATCGGTTGACCCCCTCCCTCCTTAACCCCTAAAGTTCAATTCAGGGGTTAGATCGAAGGGATCGAACCGATAGAGAGGGGTCTGCCATGACGGCGACCAGCACACTGCGGGCTGGCCACATCGGCTTGAACGTCACCGACCTCGAGCGATCGCTCGGCTTCTACGGGGAGGTGCTCGGATTCGACGTGCTCGGCGAGGGCAGCGATGACGGCCGGCGCTTCGCTTTCCTGGGGCAGGACGGACAGCTCACGCTTACGCTGTGGCAGCAGGCGGACGGCGCATACGCCCCAGATCTGGCCGGGCTGCACCACCTGGCGTGGGAGGTCGGGACGATCGACGAGGTGAGGGTGTTCGAGGCCCGGCTCCGCGAGCGGGGTGTGGACTTCGCATACGACGGGGTCGTCGCCCACCGCGAGGGCGCGCCCTCCGGCGGGATCTTCTTCCACGATCCGGACGGCACACGGCTGGAGATCTCCGTACCCACTGGCGCGGCAGGCGCACCCGCCCCGGTGGCGGCCGCGCCGACCTGCGGATTCTTCTGAGGGGCTGAGGACTGTGGATCCCTACCACGAGGGCTCGCGCGCCGTGCAGACCCGCGTCGGCGTACGCGAAGCGGCCGACCACGTCGGCCGCTCCATCGGGTCAGAGATCCGTGACGTGGCCGCAGCCTTCCTCGGTCTTCAGCCGATGCTGATCATCGGCGCGGCGGACGAAACCGACCGGATGTGGAGCTCGCTGCTCACCGGTGGGCCCGGTTTCGTAAAGGCCACGGGCCGCCGCCGGATCTCGGTCGCGGTCGGCCTGCCGGACAGCGACCCCCTTGCCGCGGCTCTCGCGGCCGAGGGTACCGCGGTCGGCACCATTGCCCTCGACCCGCGGACCCGCCGCCGTATGCGCCTCAACGGCACAGCCGAGCCGACAGCGCGCGGGTTCGTGGTGGAGGCCGAGCAGGTCTTCTCCAACTGCCCGAAGTATCTGCAGAAGCGGGAACTTCGCACACCCGTCCCGGCCCGGTCCAGTGCCGTACGGCGCAGCCGGGAACTCACCCCCGACCAGGAGAGCCTCATCCACACCGCTGACACCTTCTTCATCGCCACCGCGTCGGCCGATGGCGCCGACGCCAGCCATCGCGGCGGCAACCCAGGATTCGTCCGGGTGACATCGCCGAACGAACTCTCCTGGCAGGACTACGCGGGCAACTCGATGTTCCTGACCCTGGGCAACCTCGAGAGCGATCCGCGCGCCGGACTGCTGTTCCTCGGCTGGAGCACCGGCACCACGCTCCAGCTCACCGGTACCGCGAAAACCGAATTCGGCGCACACGGCCGCACTAACCGCTTTACGGTCGCCGAGGTCGTGGAGACCCCGCACGCCAGCCCCCTGCGCTGGTCCGCCCCCGAGTACTCGCCCGCCAACCCGCCCCTGCGGGAAAGCGCATGAACATGCCGACAAGGAACGGCCGACGGCAACGAAGGCACTGCCCCGTGAAGGCGTGGAAGACTTCGTAGAAGCCAAACCAGTCCACGGCGAAGTCCACACGCCGCGCCGTCAACGCCCAACTCGTCGGTCGGCTACGGTCACCAGGGCCGATCCGCCTCATAGGGCTCACCATTCTGAAGCACGCCCGCCGGGCATACCGCCGACGAAGACTCAGGGCACGTCGCGGGCCCCGGCGGGCAGTGTCGCCGAGATCGCCGAGCGCACCAGATACACCACCCGCAGGTACGAGGAGAGGAGCCCGCTATGGCACCACGGCCGCCGTTCCCGCCGTTCGACGAGCAGACCGCGATCCAGAAGGTCCAGGCCGCTGAAGACGCGTGGAACACTCGCGATCCCGAACGCGTCGCGCTCGCCTACGCCGAGGACTCGGTCTGGCGAAACCGGGATACTTTCGTCACCGGCCGCGCCAACATCGTGGCCTTCCTGCGCGAGAAATGGGCCCGGGAATTCGACTACGCGCTGCGCAAGGAACTCTGGGGGTTCCGGGGTAACCGGATCGCGGTGCGGTTCCAGTACGAGTGCCACGACGCGGCCGGCCAGTGGTGGCGCAGCTACGGCAACGAGTTGTGGGGGTTCAATGACGACGGGCTGATGCGTCGCCGGGAGGCCAGCATCAACGACGTCCCCATCAGCGAAGCGGACCGGCACATCTTCGGCCCGCGGCCAGCGGCCGAGCTGGGCGTTCTTCTCCCAGTCCGGTAACGCCTCGCATCTCACGAAGGTAGTTCAGGTGTGGTGGCACGGCCCCGCCGCTTCGCCACCACACCTGAACAGACTCCCACAACACGCTCCAACCGCGCGAGAGAACCCAGGACGTTGAAATTGGCGTGCTTGAGCGGTGAGAGGCGGGCAACGTCCTCGTCGCGGACGTCGAAGCCGTCCGCGCGCAGCTGGTTCACCGCGGCCACCACCTTCCCGCCGAGCCCCGCCGCCTGGTCGGGGTGGCCCACGTCCGGTCGCCACCCCTGCGCCGTCAGCGCGGCCATCACATCTGACCACGGTGCGGCGCGAACCGCTGGGCGTGGTGGTCGTCATCGCGCCATGGAACGCCCTGCAGGTGCTGTCGGCCTTCAGGTATGCGCCGGCCCTGGCGGCCAACTGCACGGTGGTGCTTAAGCCCGGTGTCAGTCGCACCGGGGGTACAGCGCCGGTCTACGGCGCGTAGGGAGTGAGGGGGCCGCCGTGCCATGTCGAAAAGATGAGGTGTGTCTGCAGCCGTGCGACCTCCGAGCGCGAGGTGAACTCATCGAGCACGAGACGCTGCAGGTCCTGGGTGCTCCCGCAGGCGACGTGGACGATGAAATCGTCCGCGCCCGCCACGTGGTGGAGCGAGAGGGTCTCGGGGAGCGAGAGCACATGGGCGATGAAGGGGTCGACGAGCGGCCGGGCGTGGGGCTGCACCTGGATCGCCAGGAGCGCCTGGATCTCTCGGCCCAGCGCTTCGGGGTGCACTTGCGCGGTGTAGCCGGTGATCACGCCGAGGCGGCGCAGCCGCGCCAGCCGGTCGACGCATGTGGACGGGGCGATGCCCACCGCGGCGGCCAGGTCCTTGTTGGCCATCCGGCCGTCCTTCTGCAAACAGCGCAGAATCGCGGTATCCACCGAATCCAAGCGCACATTTTCGGGATGCACCCGTTTAGAATACAGCTCTTCACCGCTCAGCCCGGATCAACGTCCACCGTGGAGGCATGACGCATTCACTTGGCGCGTTCATCACGCGCGCGGTGCACGCTGGCCGCGACGACCTGGCCGACCTCGGCCTGCACGCAGTCCCGCTGGACCTGTCGACGACGTACCCCTCGCGGGACAGCCGAGGCGAGGCGGCCCGTCTCGACATCCTCGCGACCGGCGCCGTGACCGAAGGACCGCCGGTGTACGGGAGGGTCGCCAATCCGACCGTGGCCCGCTTCGAATCCGCGATCGCAGAGCTGGAGGGCTGCGCGGCGGGTGTCGCGTTCGCGAGCGGCATGGCCGCGCTGACGGCGTGCCTGTTGGCGGCGGTCGCTTCCGGCCGCCCGCACGTGGTGGCCGTCCGCCCGCTGTACGGCACGAGCGACCACCTGCTCGGCGCGGGTCTCCTCGGTACCGAGGTGACATGGGCGGAGCCCGGCGAGGTGGCGTCCTTGATCAGGGACGACACAGGCCTCGTGGTTGTGGAGACCCCGGCCAATCCGACCATGACGGAAATCGGCATCGCCGAGCTCGCCGCCGCCTGCGATGAGGTGCCGCTGCTGGTCGACAACACCTTCGCCACACCGGTCTTGCAGCGCCCCGCCGAGCACGGAGCCCGCGTCGTGCTCCACAGCGCTACGAAGTTCCTCGGCGGTCACGGCGACGCCATGGGTGGTGTCGTCGCCTGCGACGAGGCGTACGCGAGGACCCTGCGTCAGATCCGCTTCGCCACCGGTGCCATGCTGCATCCACTCGCCGGATACCTGCTGCTGCGGGGCCTGGCCACGCTTCCGCTCAGGGTTCAGGCGGCGTCGGTGACCGCGGCGGAACTGGCCCGGAAGCTGGCAGCGCATCCAGGAGTGACCCGGGTCCACTATCCGGGGCGGACGGAGCGCCCGTCCGGGCAGATGAGGAGCGGTGGCGCGGTGCTGTCGTTCGAGGTGACCGGCGATCCCCACACGGTGATCGGCGCGGTCCGGCTGCTCACCCCCGCGGTGAGTCTGGGCAGTGTGGACAGCCTGGTGCAGCATCCGGCCTCGCTGAGCCACCATATCGTCGACCCCGCGGACCGGGCCGCCGGCGGGATCAGCGACCGTCTTCTGCGGGTCTCCGTGGGACTCGAGGACGTCGAAGACCTGTGGACGGATCTCGACCAAGCCCTGCGCAAGGCGATGTGACGCCGGGCCGGGTGCCCCGGGGCGAGACGCCGTCCCACATATCCATCGACCCCGACGCGTCAGCGGATCTACTGCGGGTAGCTCTCGACCGTGCCCAGCCTCATGATCTGTCATCCGATGGGCCGGGTCCTGGCCCCTCGACGACGCCCCGCACAAGCAGTAACGCTCTGGGACTGTGCTGCTGGTGGGAGATCACGGATGCCTCCTGCGACCCGTATCTGCCAACGACCGTGTTCGCCACTCCAGACGGAGACTTCATGAGTGACAAGATCGCCCTGTCGACATGGCCCACGCCGATGGAGCCGATGCCTCGCCTCGCGGCGGCCCTGGGCTTGCACGAAGATGACCTATGGATCAAGCGGGACGACCTGATCGGCCTCGGAGGCGGCGGCAACAAGGTCCGCAAACTGGAATGGACCGTTGGCGCCGCAGTGGCAGCAAGCGCAGACACACTGGTCACCACTGGTGCCGAGCAGAGCAACCATGCCCGTCTCACCGCAGCCGCGGGCGCTCGCCTGGGACTTGACGTCGTACTCGTCTTTCCCGGAACACCTGACAACGCGGCGAACGCTTCCGGCAACCTTGTTCTCGACAGCCTCTTCGGAGCCGGCGTCTTCTGGGCTGGAGACAGTCATCCCAGCAACATGGCCGGCGTGGCTGAAGATGTCTGCCAGCAGTTGAGCCGCGACGGAGCACGTCCCTGCTTGATCCCCTTCGGGGGCTCAAGTCCCCTCGGAGCGCAAGGTTACGTCGAGGGTGGCGAGGAACTTCACTCCCAATTGCCCGACGTGGAACACGTTGTCGTGGCAGTTGGTTCCGGGGGAACGATGGCCGGCCTGATAGGTGCACTCGGGGAGGGGCGTGTGCTCGGCGTCCACTGCGGGGCAGTGGCAGATCCCGCCGCTACCGTGGCCGGTCTCGCCGGCACACTCACTCACCGCAATATCACTCCCCATTCCCTACGCATCCGTACCGATCAGGTCGGCGAGGGATACGGGGTCCTCCATGAACCCGTCATGGAAGCGATGAAGACAGCCGCAGTCACCGAGGGCATCGTTCTGGACCCCATATACAGCGGGCGTGCCATGGCCGGACTCATCGCCTCTGTCCGGGATGGCGAAATCCGCCGAGGCCAGCGCACCGTGTTTCTCCACACAGGTGGGCTTCCGGGGCTGTTCGGACATACTGAGACCGTGCACCGATCCGTGACGGCCCTGCACTCCTACAACCCCGTTTGAGTAGGCGCTTGCGATGCCTTGCGGGCCGAGAGCGCCGCAGCCGCTCCTGATTCCGGGACGTGCGGCTCACGGGTGGGAACGCGGTGCGGTGGCGAGGCAGGGCAGCACACGGCGCAGTGCCGTCGTTGCCCAGGCCGAAATGGTTGTCCCTGACGTGGGGCCGACGGCATTCACCTCGTACGGCGGGCAGGGACGCGTACCGTCGGCGAGACGAGGGGCGGTCTGCCGTAGGGAACCTGCGCCAGTCCCTCACGGACGGGGTACTTCACTGTTGCTGCCTTCCGGTCGCGGAACGTACTTCAGCATCACGGCCGGAAGCCGGACGATCCTGCAGATCCCGTTGTCGATGTGATCGCGCTCGATTGCACGACCATCGCGCCAGGGGTTCAGGTCGTCAAGTAGGTGTTTCCGGCCGCTGGAGCCGGTCAACCAAGGTCACCCCGAGGCGGGTCCGGGACCCGTCCCGGCGGGCTCGCGGCGGCGTGGCTGCGTCTGGTCGCGTGACCGAGCCTCGCGATCGTCGCCGCCACCGGCGATCGCGAGGAGCCTCACGCCCTCGTCGGTGCCGATACGCCCCTCCCCGAGGAGCCGTCACCCGCACGGCTACTGTGCGGGGAACCGCGGCGACAAACGGTCGTCGCCCGCCCGGTGAGGAGCCCCCCGTTGGCCCGTACGACTCCGCCACGGCCTCTCGACGTGGAGGCGCTGTTCCCGGAGGTGGCCGACCTCCGCAGGGACGCCGTCCGGTTGCACCCCCGGATCGGCGCTCCGGGAGCGCGGGACAGCTCGCTGGGAGGCCCCCTGCTGTGGCCGCGGTCGGAGCCGTGGCCGCACTGCGACGACGACCACCCGCGGACCGCGCTCTCCCCGCCGACCACGGACGCGATCCCCCTGGTGCCGGTCCTCCAGCTCTTCGCCGCCGACATCCCCGAGTTGCCGTTCCCACCCGGCACGGACCTCCTCCACGTGCTGTGGTGCCCCTTCGATCACGACGCCGGTTACGTACCCCGGCCCGAACTCTTCTGGCGGGCCGCCGCCACCTGTGACGTCCCCCCGACCGAGCCACCCCGCCCGGTCGGCGCCTCGGACTACTACCTCCCGAACCCGTGCGTGCTGCACCCGGAACGGGTCACCGACTACCCGAGCTGGGATCTTCCCGAGGACCTGTTCGACGGTCTGCGGGAACGGTTCGAGGAGCTGGAGGAGGAGACGGGCTGGTCGTACGAGTCCCACCTCTCCGTATCCAAAGGCATCAAGGTCGGCGGATATCCGACGTGGACGCAGGAGCCGTTCTGGCCCGACTGTCCCGGCTGCGGCCATCGCATGGACCACCTGCTGACCATCAACAGCAGCGAGTTCGACGGCGCGAGCTGGCGCACCTGGCTCCCCGTCGAGGACACGCCCGTCACGGGCACCATTCGGGACCTGCCCTACGAGGAACGCACACTGATCCAGCGCCCGCCGGGGCTCATGCTCGGTGACATGGGCGGCATCTACCTCTTCGACTGCCGCCGATGCCCCGACAGGCCCTACGCCCACCACTCGGACGGCTCGTGACGTCTCTCGCGCGGGCTCACTCCGGGAAGACGGGCGTCCCGTCCGCCTCGGCCAGGTAGGGGCGTACGGGAGGCTCGACGCCCAGGGCGTCCCAGAGCGCGTAGGCCGCCGCGTACTTCACGTCGCCGGGCCCGGTGTCCACGAGGTAGTCCTGGATCTCGGTGACGATCACCCGCACCGGCGGTACGGGCGCGGCGAGCCGTTCCAGGGCGTACCGGACCCCGTCGACCGCCTCCTGCCGAAGGCCGCCGTCGTTGACGTACGGCCGGGCGTCCGACCCGTAGACGGTCCGAAGCCAGCCGTACGGGTCGTCCCCGATCTCGACGGTCGTCTCCCCCGCCGCCGGTACGACCCGGACCGTCACCCGCGCGAAGCGGGCCCACCGGCCAGTGTGATGCCGGAGCCAGTGGGCCCCCTCCGCGGGTTGGACGCGCAGGTCCCGGACGTACCAGTCGAGCCGTGTTCCGTCCCCGCCGCGCGTGTGCCCACCGGGGGTGAACCCCGCCCGTTGGGCGACCGCGGCGGATGCGGTGTTCTCCGGCTCCACCCGGATCACCGCCTCCTTCCCTCCCTCATGTGCCGCGTACCGGGAGGCCAGAAGGACCGCGCGGGTGGCCAGGCCGCGTCCCCGCCAGGACGGGTAGAGGCCGTAGGCGACGTTCACCTGGCCGGGAGCCAGGCCCTCGGCCGTGAACCGCAGGTCGATCGTCCCCGCGAGTGCCTCGCCTGCGGCTGCGGCTGCGGCTGCGCCTGCTCGGATGCCGAAAGCGCGGAGCGGTCCGGCGGCGTCCCACTGTTCCCGGCAGTGCCGGAAGTAGGTTTCGACGCCCTGAGGTGTGCTGGGACCGCCGCTGAGCCAGCGCACCAGCGCCTCGTCCTCCCCCGCGAGGTGCGCCTCCGCGTCGTCCGGGCAGAGCGGGGACAGCGTGACGACCCCGTCGGACAGCTTCACTTCCCGCATCCGGCGATTCTTGACGCTTGAGCGGCGTCGCGCCATCTGATCGACCACGGGCCCCGTCATGCCCGTTCGGCGGCAAGGGCGTCGCGGAAGTCCGCCCACGCGGCGGGCGTGACGCCGCGCGATATGACTCACCGGTTGGCCGTGAAGAGTTCGCCCAGAAGGGCCTTATGGGCCAGGTGCGGCGGTCATAAGTTCTTCCCCGTGACCAGTCGGCAGCGCTCAAC
>Ga0307508_10006170_pt1 | contig 11309 bp, 6 predicted proteins | sample 9_EM_MG_FD_203089 | JGI IMG/M metagenome (GOLD analysis project Ga0307508, IMG submission 203089) | Populus trichocarpa ectomycorrhiza microbial communities from riparian zone in the Pacific Northwest, United States - 9_EM | ecosystem: Host-associated > Plants > Roots > Unclassified | place...
CGGATCAGGGATCGGTCCGCATCGCCGGCGTGCCGCTCGGCTCGGCGCTGCCGGACGAGGCCCGCCGCTTGGGGCTGGCCATCGTCCGGCAGGACCCGGCCCTACTGCCGGAGCTGACGGTCGCGGAGAACATGGCGATCGGCTCCGGTCGGACCGGCCTCGGGGCGCTGCGTGCGGCCCGTGGCTGGGCCCAGCGGGCGCTGGACCCCTGGCAGATGGGCATCGACGCCGGTGCCCGGATCGCCGACCTCTCGGTCGAGCAGCGCTTCATCGTGGAGATCGCCAAGGCGCTCGTACTGCAACCGCGGGTGCTGATCCTCGACGAGCCGACCGAGCACCTCAACAAGGCCGAAGTCAACCGGCTGTTCGAGCGGGTACGCGAGCTGGCCGCGGGCGGGACCGCGATCGTCTACATCTCACACCGGATCCCCGAAGTGAAACAGGTCGCCGACCGGGTGACCGTCCTGCGGGACGGGCAGGTACGCGGCAGTTTCCCGGCCAGCACGATCAGCGAGGCGCAGATCGTCGAGCTGGTCATCGGGCGCGCGCTCGGCACGGTGTTTCCGCCCAAGGGCTCGGCCACCGGCACGGCGGGCGACGGCGACCGCCTCGTCGTCACCGGGCTCACCGGGCGGCACTTCCACGACGTGTCGTTCACGGTGCGTTCCGGTGAGGTCGTCGGCCTGGCCGGGGTGCAGGGCAACGGCCAGGAGCAGCTGATCCGGGCGCTCGCCGGACTCGAGCCGGCCGCCGGCAGCGTCGAGATCCAGGGCCGCCGGGTCCGCACCGGCAGCAGCCCGGCGGCGGCCGGGGCCGGCGCCGTCTACATTCCCTCCGACCGGCACGGCGAGGGGGTGTTCCTGCCGCTCACGGTCGGCGAGAACGTGGTCATCCGAACGCTGCGGGACGTCGCCACCGGCGGTCTCGTCCGCGATCGCCGGATCGGCGAGGTGTCGGCGCAGCAGATGGACCGCCAGTCGATCAAGGCGCCGTCCTGGCGCAGCGCGGTGTCGGCGCTCTCCGGCGGCAATCAGCAGAAGGTCGTCCTCGCCCGGACCCTACTGGCCGGGCCGAAGGTGCTGCTTGCCGAGGAACCGACCCAGGGCGTCGACGCCGGCGCCCGGGTCGACATCTACCGGATCCTGCGGTCCGCCGCGGACGACGGCGCGGCCGTGTTGCTGCTCTCGTCGGACGGCATCGAACTGGAAGGTCTCTGCGACCGGGTCCTCATCATGTCCCGCGGCCGGATCATCACCGAACTGGCCGGCGGTGACGTCACCGAGAACCGGATCGCGCACGCGGCGCTGACGTCAACGGCGGTCCGGGACCGGGCCGAGCAACGCCGGACCGGATCCGGCCGGCTCCGCGGCTGGCTACGCGGCGACTATTCCCCGGCCGCCGTGCTGGCGTTCGTCATCGCGCTGCTCGGTCTCGTCATCGGGGCCGACAACGGCGCGTACTTCTCCACCTTCAACCTGGGAAACATCCTGTTCAGCGCCGCCATCCTGGTGCTGGTCGGCGCCGCGCAGCAGACCGTCGTGCTGGGGTCGGGCATCGACCTCTCGGTCGGCCCGATGATGAGTTTCCTGGTCGTCGTCGCCTCGTTCTATGTGATCGACGACGGCAACATCGCGCTGGGCTTCGGGCTCATGGTGCTTGCCACGCTCGCGGTCGGCCTGCTCAACGGCGTCCTGGTGACGAGGTTCAACCTCAGCCCGGTGGTGGTGACGCTCGCCGTGGCTCTGGCCCTGCAGGGCATTCTGTTCACCCTCCGCGGAACCCCCGGCGGCGCCTTCGCCATCGAGGTCACCCAGTACGTGACGAGGCGGCTCGGCGGCTTCCTGCCGGTCGCGACCGTGTTCGCGTTCGCCGTGGTGCTCGCGCTCGAATGGTGCCTGCGCCGCACCCGGTGGGGGGTCGAACTGCGCGCCGTGGGCTCGAACAGCGGCGCGGCGGAACGGCTCGGCATCGACGTCGGACGCGCCCGCCGTCGCTCGTACCTGATCTCCTCGCTGCTCACGCTGCTGGCCTCGATCGTCCTGATGTCGCAGATCGGCATCGGCGACGGACGGACCGGCCTGTCCTTCACCCTGTCCTCGGTCACCGTCGTGGTCCTGGCCGGCGCGAACATCTTCGGCGGCCGCGGATCCTATGTGGGCACTCTCGCGGCGGCCGTGCTGGTCGCCCAGATCCTCAGTGCTCCGACCTTCTTGGGCCTGTCCGGAGCCTGGGCCTACCTCCTGCCCGGAATCGTCACCATCGGCGCCGCCGTGCTCTACGCCCGGCTGCGCGGAACCCGGAGCACATCATGACCAACCGCCTGCTCTCCAGCTCCTCCGGCGCCATCTGGGCCGCGACGTTGGTCCTCTTCCTGGTCGCTCCGGCGGTCGCGCCCGGCAGCCTGGACTACGCGGCGGTGGCCGGCATGCTGCCGTTCGCGTCGATCTTGGCGATCACGGCGGCCGGCCAGACGCTCGTGATCCAGCAACGCGGCCTGGACCTGTCGGTGCCCGGCATGCTGGCATTCGGGGCGGTGCTGGCGTCCGGCCTGCCGCAGTGGCACGGCTGGCCCGTGCCGCTCGCGATCGCCGCGGCGATCCTGCTGCCCGGCGCCGCCGGCATGATCACCGGGCTGATCGTCACTCGCGCCGGCGTGATGCCGCTGGTCGCCACGCTCGGGATGAACGCGTTCCTGCTGGGCCTGGTGTTCCAGCTGTCCTCCGGCACACCCGCCGGCGCACCGGCCGGCCTCGCCGGCTTCGCCAAGAGCAAGGTGCTCGGGCTACCGAGCACGCTGCTGCTGGCGGTGGCCATCTTCGCCGTCGCCGGCCTGGTCGTACAGCGGTCGACGATCGGACGGAAGCTCACCGCGGTAGGGGTGAGCGAGCGTGCGTCGGCGGCCGCCGGCTTCCGCGTCGCGCTGTTCCAGACCTCGGCGTACGGCGGGGCGGGTGTGCTCTACGGGCTGGCGGCGGTGCTCTACACCGGATACGTCACGACGCCGCCGCTGTTCTTCGGCGATGGCTACCTGCTGGCGTCGATCGCAGCGGTTGTCCTCGGCGGAACCGCCCTCACCGGCGGACTCGCGGCAATCGTCGCCAGCGGCATCGGCGCGCTCTTCCTCACCCAGCTCGGCCAGCTCCTGCGGTCGATGGGCCTGCCCGAGCCGACCCAGCTGATCGTGCAGGCCGGCGTGCTGCTCGCCGTGGTGCTGATCCGAGCGAGCATTCCGATGATCCATCGCCGCCTCACACAGGCCCCCACGCATGCCTGAGTCGCGGAGCGGGAGGTCGCCCGTCATGGTCCGGTCATTCGTCGGTGAGCTTGTACATCTTCATCTTGCGGTAGACGGTGGCCCGGGAGAGGCCGAGGATGCCGGCGGCCTTCATCCGGTTGCCGTCGGCCTCGGCCAGCGCGCGGCGGATCGCCTCGAGTTCCACCCGCTCGATCATGCTGAGGTTCTTGGCGTTCCGCATGGTGGCGGGCAGCTCGTGCGGCCGGATCTCGCCGGTACGTCCGATCTCGGCGAACCGGGTAACCAGCCGGCGCATCTCCTTGACGTTGCCGGGCCACTCGTACCGCTGCATGAGGTTGAGGGTCTCCGCGGCCAGCCGCAGGCCGGAACGCGGCGCGATGGCGGCGGCCAGGGCTTTCCAGATCTCCGCCAGGTCACCCGGTCGTTGCCGCAGCGGGGTGACCCACACCGTGGTGGCGCCGAACCGGATCACGTTCTCGCGGGCCGCCTCCGGGGTGACCGCGGTCTGCGTCAGGACCGCCGTCGGGGCCACCGGCGCGGCCTCTATCAGGGCGCGCAGGCCGTCGAGGGCCGCCGGGTCGAGCGTGTCGATACCCCGGACCACCAGCTTGCCGTGCGTACGGATCGACGTCGCCACGGCCGAGAGCCACGACCGGAGACCCTGGACATGCCGGGCGGCGCCCTCGTGCAGGTAGCCGGGAGCCGGCCCGGCGCCGAGCCGGTACGGCACGCCGAGCGCGAGGCTGGTCTTGCCCGACCCGGGCTCGCCGGCGACGATCACGGTGCCGGCGGCGACGCGCAGCGGCTCGATCTGGCGGACGGCGGCCAGCCATTCCGGGGAAGCCCCGGCCAGCACGGCGGGGGCCCGCACGGCCCCGGCCGCACCCCGGTGCGGCGCCGCCTGGTGCAACGTGACGACGCAGTTCGACGGGCCGATCGACGTCAACTCGAGCCGGGTTGGACCGCTCGACAGCGTGACCTCGTACTGGCCGGTCAACCGGCCCTCGGTCAGCAGTTCGCGCAGGATCTGCAGATCTTGCGGGCTGAGCCGGCGGGCGCTGTCGCTCTGCAACACCGAACCCTGCGGGCCCAGCGCGATGACCGGGACGCCGCCCTTGCGGGTCTGCTCCAGGAAGACGTGCAACATCTCCAGCGAGGCCGGTCGCTCGACGCTCAGCAGGTGCGCCTCCAACTGCCGGGACATGCCACGGGCCAGCGCCTTGAGCATCTCCGAGCCCTGGCTGACATCGCAGGACAGGGTCATCACCGCGACCAGGCCGCTGGTGACCGGGTGCAGCACCGGGCAGGACGTGCACACGGCGCGTTGGTAGAACTCGGCGAAGTGCTCGTCGCCGCGGACCTGGACCGGCCGGGCGAGAGCGATCGCGGTGCCGACTCCGTTCGTGCCGACCGCGTCCTCGGACAGCACCGCCCCGCGGACCGTGCCCATGCGGTCCAGGTGGTCGATGGCGCCGCGTCCCGACGCCCAGCGTTCAAGGATCTGGCCCTTGGCGTCGGCCAACAGCAGCGCGATTCCGGTGCCCTCGAGGTCGTCGGCGAACGTGGTCATCGGGGCGCGGAAGACATCCAGCAGGTGCTCGTCCAGGATCTCCTCGGGCACGTGCGGGACGGTACGGACCCGGCCCGGGTCGCCGATCGCCTCGAGCGACCGCTGCCACGAGCGAACGAGGTCCGTGGCCGGCAGGCCGGTGTCCCCGCGGGTCAGCACGTTGGTCTTGGAGAGCTGCACGGCTGTCTCGTTGAGGATCGCGAAATCCCCGTCGTCGGAGTCAAGCATCTCGTCACCTCTGGGCCGAGGAATCGGGGGAACGGCGCTCGTCGTATCGGTCGGAAGAGGGTGCATACCTTGCCGGTTGCCTAGCGCGACGATGCGTCACGTGACACGGGCCACCCCACACGTGACGCAAATTGAGACGCCCTGAGCGGCAATTTGTTTCCTACCAGTTACTCAGACTCGCAGCCGCCGAGCCGCGCTGTCTAGGCCGTTCAGATGATCAACCACTGGTCCGAACAGATGAATTCACCGAGGTCGCAGCCTCGGCCGGGCGCGCCCGGCCGAGGGCCATTCGGTCCGTTGCGTCACCGAGAGGAAATCCGTCATGACAACGCCTGTAACAAACGATTCGGACGTTGCGATCGTTCGCGGTCACCGGATTCCGGCCGGTCAGTACATCGGCGGCCGCTGGGAACCCGTCGCGGCGACGTTCCCGGTCTACAACCCGAGCACCGGAGCCAGTCTCGGCGACGTCGCCGCGGGCACGCCCGGCGACGCCCGCGCCGCACTGGAGGCGGCGGTCGCCGCGCAGGCGCAGTGGCGTGCCTGGTCGCCGCGGCGCCGGGCCGATCTCTTCCACACCGCACACCGCCTGCTCCGGGAGCGCGCCGACGCGTTCGCCGAGATCATGACCGCGGAGAGCGGCAAGCCGCTCGCCGAGGCGCAGGGCGAGTTCGACCTCTCGGCCGGCTTCTGGCTCTGGTACGCCGAACAGATCGCCCACCTGCACGGCACGTTCGCGCACGGGTCGCCGGGCGGCTACCGGGTGATCACCGCCCACGAGCCGACCGGCCCGAGCCTGCTCATCACGCCGTGGAACTTTCCCCTCCTGATGTCCGCCCGCAAGGCCGGCGCCGCGCTCGGCGCCGGCTGCCCGGTGATCATCAAGTCGGCACAGGAGACGCCGCTGACCGCCGCGCTGTTCGTCGCGACCCTGCACGAGGCCGGCTTCCCACCCGGGGTGGTGAACCTGATCCATACCCGGGACTCGGCGGCCGTGGCCGACGCGCTGCTGGCCGACTTCCGGCTGCGGAAGGTCAGCTTCACCGGCTCGACCGGCGTCGGCTCGAGTCTGCTGGCCAAGGCCGCACCGAACATCGTCAACACGTCGATGGAGCTGGGCGGGGACGGGCCGTTCGTGGTCCTGCCCGACGCCGATGTCGACCTCGCGGTCGACCAGGCCGTGATCTGTAAGTTCCGGAACGCCGGGCAGGCCTGCGTCGCCGCCAACCGGATCATCCTGCATCGCGCGGTGGCCGACGAGTTCATCGCCAAGTTCCTCGACCGGGTGGGCGACCTGCGGGTCGGTGACGGCTTCACCCCCGGGGTCGACGTCGGCCCGATGATCAGTGCGCGCCAGCGCGACCGGGTGACCGGCCTCATCGAGGAGTTTGTCGCGGCCGGAGCGGAACTGCTGGCCGGGGGCCGGCCGGTCGACGGCGACGGGTACTTCTTCCAGCCGACCGTGCTGCGCCTGAAGCAACGCGACGCCGACCTGTGCAACGAAGAATTGTTCGGGCCGGTCGCCGCGCTCTACACGGTCGACTCGGTCGCGGACGCGGTGGAGTTCGCCAACGACACCACGTACGGGCTCGCCGCGTACGTCTTCACGAAGGATCTTTCCCGGGCCGTGGCCGTCGCCGAACGCCTCGAGTTCGGGATGGTCGGGGTCAACCGGGGAATCATGGCCGACCCGGCGGCGTCGTTCGGCGGCACCAAAGCCTCCGGCATCGGTCGTGAGGGCGGCCACGACGGCATCCACGAGTTCCTCGAACCCAAGTACATCGCACTGACCATCGACGAGGGGGACCTGGAGTGACAAGTACCAACGAGATCGGCCTCGGAGTTCTCCGGCAACCGGCCATCGTCTACTTCGGACCTGGCCAACGGGCGCTGCTGCCGCACCTGGTGCGCTCGGTGGGCCGGCGGGTCCTGGTCTGCACCGACGAGCGGATGGCCGGCACCGAGGTCTTCGGTGAGATCACCGCGGCACTCGCCGCCGACGGGCTCGACGTGTCCGTGTACGCCCGGGTCGAGCCCGACCTGCCGCGGGAGAACCTGACCGACCTGACAACGCGGTTCGACGGAACCGGCCAGGACGTGGTGGTCGGCCTGGGTGGAGGTAGCTGCATGGACTTCGCCAAAGTCGCCGCGCTGGTGCTGACCCGCGGCGGCGACGTCCGCGACCTCTACGGCGAGAACCTGGTCGACGGGCCGGGCCTGCCGGTGATCTGCGTGCCGACCACCGGGGGCACCGGCGCCGAGGCCACCTGCATCGCGGTGGTGTTCGACGCGGACAAGGGGATGAAGCTGGGCGTGGCGAGCGCTTACCTCGAGCCGTACGCCGCCGTCATCGACCCGGAACTCACCCTGACCTGTCCCCCGGGTCTGACCGCGCACACCGGCGCCGATGCGCTGAGCCACCTGGTCGAGTCGTTCACCGCCCGGGCCAAGAACCCGGACGCCGCGGCGATCCGCAAGCATCTGTACGTCGGCAAGAACCTCCTCGCCGACCTGTACGCCCGCAACGGGCTCACCCTGCTCGGCTCGGCCCTGGAAAAGGTCGCGGTGTCACCTGAGGACCTGGCGGCGCGAGCCGACACGATGCTCGGCGCGTTCTGCGCCGGGATGGCGATCGGCACCGCCGGCACCGCCGGTGCGCACGCCATCCAGTCGCCGATCGGCGGCCTCACTCACACCCCGCACGGCCTCGGGGTGGGAGCGCTGCTGCCCTACGTGATGCGCTACAACCTGCCGGCCCGGCAGGCCGAGATGGCCGAGATCGGCCGGCTGCTCGGCGCCGCCGCCGGCGACGACCAACTCGCCCAGGCGCGAGCCGGCATCCTGCGGGTCGAGGAGATCCTCACCGCGCTCGGCGTACCCCTCAACCTTCGCGACCTGGGCCTGGAGCCGGGGATGTTCGCCTTCGTGGCCGACCAGGCGATGCTCGCGACCCGGCTGCTCGCCAACAACCCGCGGGAACTGACCCACGACGCCGTCGGCGAGATCCTCCGCCGCGGCTACGCGGGCGACCGCGGCTGGACGGAGTTCTGATGCGGCCGGTCGCGGTCGTCGGCACCGGGTCCATCGGCGTCGCCTTCGGCATCGTCCTGGCCCGCGCCGGGCGATACGTACGGATGTGGGACCCGGTCGCCGACGGCCGGGCCCGGGCCCGGCACGATGTCGCCGACCGGCTGCGGATGCTGGCCGGGCACGGGCTGATCCGGGAGCCGGTCGAGGAGGTGGCCGGCCGGATCACCTTCCACGACGAGCTCGAGTCGGCGTTGTGGGACGTCGAACTCGTCCAGGAATGCGCCCCCGAGGATCTCGACCTCAAGTGCCAGCTGTTCGCCCTTCTCGGCCGGCACGCTCCGGCCTACGCGGTGCTGGCCAGTTCCAGCTCCGCGCTGGTCCCGTCGCAGTACGGCGAAGGGCTGGACTGCCGCGACCGGATCCTCGGCGCGCATCCGGGCAACCCGCCGTACCTCCTGCCGGTCATCGAGCTGATCCGGTCCCCGGAAACCGCCGGCAAGTACCTCGACATTGCTGCCGAGATCTACACCGCGGCCGGGCTGACCGCCGTGCACGTCCACAAGGAGGTCGAAGGCTTTCTATTCAACCGATTGCAGGGCGCGGTGCTGCGGGAGGCATACTGCCTGGTCCGCGACGGGGTGGCCACGGTGGCCGACATCGACGAGGTAGTCCGCAGCGGGCTCGGGCTGCGCTGGTCGTTCATGGGCCCATTCGAGACGGCCGACCTCAACACCCGCGGCGGGATACGGGCACACGCCGACCGGATGGGCCCGGCGTACGAGCGGATGGGTGCCGAACGCGGCCAGCACGATCCGTGGACACCCGACCTTGTCGATGCGGTGACCGAACAGCGGCGCCGGCTCCTGCCCCTCGACCGGTGGGCGGAGCGGGTGCGATGGCGCGATGAACGCCTCATGCTGCTTCGCTCATTCAAGGACATGGACCCTGGCGGCAAATAACCGTGGAAGAGCCGGCTTTGGCACCGGATGTCGTCCGGTCGGCAACCCAGAAGCGCACTTTTCCGGCAGGTTCGCACTCTATCGGCGGCAGTGGCGTGCGTTCCGTGTCAGGAACGCAAGCAGTTTCTCCACGCTGTCGGCCAGCACTGAGATCGTCAGCAGGCCATCGTGGGCAGCTCCCAGCCGTAGAGTGAGCCCTCCCAACCCGGGCTTGGGTCGGTGAGCGGCCGTCCGAGAGGGAATGGGTCAGGTTCCTGGCATGGCTGGTTGCCAGGGCCCGCGCCCGCGGTTTCCGCCAGCAATGCTGCCCGGACGGGGGTGGTGACCGCGGCCGAGGTCGACGAAGATCGACTTCCACTGTGCACCTGCCGCGCCGGCCGCCAACGCCGTGCGCATCACCTTTGTGAGGCCACCCTGACTACCTCGTTCCTGCCGTCCCGGCGGTTCGCTCTCGCCATCGTCGCCCTGGTCGGCGTCGGACTGACGGTCAGCACGTCAGCGTCCGCCGCGGTCCCACCGGCCGCCGCACCTGCCAAGATCTTCGCCTGCGTCGACAAGACCAAGCTGACGGTCCGGATCATCGATCCGGCCAAGAAACAGGAATGCAAATCGACCGAGCAGGCACTGTCCTGGAACGTGACCGGCCCGGCCGGCGCACGAGGGCCGGCGGGTCCGAGGGGCGCCACCGGCCCGGCCGGTCCGACGGGCGCCACCGGTGCCACCGGCCCCAAAGGGCCTGCCGGCCCGGTCGGACCCCAAGGACCGGCCTCGCCGGCGACGCCGGACAGCCGTTTCGGTACCCGCACCGCCAACGCCGCAGCGGGCAGCGGCGCACCCTGCACGATGGGCTCGGTCTGGCTCACGGCGGGCACGGTCGCGGGCGGCACGCCGGCTTCCGGCCAAATCCTGTCCATCGCGCAGAACCCGGCGCTGTTCTCCCTACTCGGGACGTCCTACGGCGGCGACGGGCGGGTCTCCTTCGCGCTGCCCGACCTGCGCCCGGCGGCCCCCAACGGGCTGACCTATGTGATCTGCACCAACGGCGTGTTCCCGGTGCGTAACTGACCGGATGCCGGCCCGGCGGCGGCCTGACCAGGCCGCCGCCACCCTCTGGCTCGTCGAAGGCGGCCCGAGACCAGAGCGCCACCCGGCGGCATATGCGCGTTGCCTGCCCGTCCGGCACGGCCAGCGCAATATCGCCTTCCCCGAGCCTATAGCGCAGGTACACGAGCGCCCTAGAACGGGTACGTGGGGCGCCCGGTGTGCTGGATCGTGATCCAGCGCTGCTCGGTGAAGGATTCGATGCCGGCCGTGCCGCCGAACTTGCCGTAGCCGGAGTTCTTCACGCCGCCGAACGGAGCCATGGCCTCGTCGGCGATGCCCTGGTCATTGATGTGGATGATCCCTGACCGGACGCGTGCCACGTACCTCGGGACGAACGCCTCGACGAGGCTCTCGTGGATGATGATCCGGTCGGTTGACATGCAGATCTGCCCGGAATTCATGAACGCGCCGAAGACGGCGGCGTCGACCGCGAGATCCAGGTCGGCGTCCTCCAGGATGATCAGCGCGTTCTTCCCGCCGAGCTCGAGTACGGTCGGTTTGAGATGCTGGGCGGCCTGGACCCCGATCATGCGCCCGACGCCGGTCGAGCCGGTGAAGTTCACGTTCCGTACCCGCGGCTCGGCGACGAGGGCGGCGACCACGTCGCCGGCGTCGGCAATGTCGTTGGTGACGACGTTCAGGGCTCCGGCGGGGAGCCCCGCTTCCGCCAGGACGTCGGCCAGCAGCAGCCCGCACGTGATCGGGGCGTCCTCGCTCGGCTTCATCACCACGGTGTTGCCGACGGCCAGCGGGATGGCGACGGACCGGATGCCGAGGACCAGCGGTGCGTTCCACGGCGAGATCGCCGCCACCACGCCGAACGGGGTCCGCTGGGCCATCGAGTAGGCGCCGGGGATCGAGGTCGGCAGCAGTTCGCCGGCCGGACGGGTGATCGCCGCCGCGGCCTCCCGCAGCACCTGGATGCAGAAATACACGTTGAACTCCGCGAACACGCGCGATGCACCGGTCTCCAGGGTCAGCGCCGCGATCGCCTCCGCGCTCCGCCTGGCCATCACGTCGGCGGCCCTCAGGAAGATCTCGCGCCGCTCGAACGCCCCCGTCGTGGACCAGCCCGGAAACGCGGCCTCGGCAGCGTCGGCCGCCCGGGTGATGTCCGCCGGCGTCCCGGCGGCGACGCGGGCATACACTTGGCCGTTCCATG
>Ga0307508_10006171_pt1 | contig 11308 bp, 13 predicted proteins | sample 9_EM_MG_FD_203089 | JGI IMG/M metagenome (GOLD analysis project Ga0307508, IMG submission 203089) | Populus trichocarpa ectomycorrhiza microbial communities from riparian zone in the Pacific Northwest, United States - 9_EM | ecosystem: Host-associated > Plants > Roots > Unclassified | place...
GGCACCTTCCGAGATGGCTTGAGCAGAAGCACGGGTCCCCGAATATTATTATCTCAAGCTCGTGTATGAACGGTCATCTGGATGGAAAGGTTACGAAGCGGACACATTCCAATTATGAGCAGCAAAACACTGATATGGGACCGAATAAAGTTACGAGTGTGCACATTTTCTGGCCCTTCCTGATAGGATAGAGCGTATGAATCCTAACTCATCAAAGCATACATCAATTCTCGTACAAAGACAGCGTACAAGCATCCGAGCACATGAAAAAGCGTATATGATGAGAACGCATCATTGCAGAGACCCACATGGAAATCTACCCACGCAACTTCATCCCATAGCACGCGAGAAAAATAACCGATTTCTTCCCATAGCCTCAGCCCCACGCAACCAGATAACCCGGTCGATGAGATGAAACGTCACTGCTACGATAACGGCTGCCAAACCATTCGTGGCACTGATGGCGCCGCCTTCGTCGCTTCGCGGTCGCACCCAAACCGCGATCGATGGAAACTGGGTTGGCTCTGCTACAATACATCTGTGCAATTGGACGGAATATACGTATAAGCGAATTAGTGACAGGATACCACATAATTGATCGACTTTGTGCTTACCATTGATGGCCTCTGCGTTTCCCCCCCTTTTGTACGAGCTGAAAGCCATCCTCATCGATGACAGGCTGTGTTCGTTCCGACGAAGGTGGTGGAGGTATTGGTTGCGGCGCATCGTGCGAAGACTCGCCGTCATCGCTTGCAGATTCTTCGTCAGACCATTCATCATCACCATTCCCAACCTGCTGTTGCATCGATATTGGCTTTTTGCCAAGCTGATCCGCAGCAGCCTCCAATTTTCCTATCTCCTCGGCATCGGCATCGCAAGCTGCTTTCCAGATGCGAACGATATTTTGGGCGATGTTATAAGAACTACCATCATCGATTTCTGCTTCAAATTCATCTACCATAGCGTCCAGTAGGAGATGTTCAACTTGCTCCTCGTCGAGCGGCTCGTTTTCGAAGGCATCAACAAGATTCGAAGCCAACCATGTTCTCTTTTCGGCAGATTGAGGACCACCCCATGATTCCTGAACCGCTAATCGGAGTGCCGGCCACGTGTGGAGCAAAGCGATAACTCCACGGGCGAAAAGCACAAGGTGCGGAGCGGAGTCCATCTTTTTTATTTGCGGTTGTTTACAACACTTTTGGAGAGCACCAACTGGCCTCGCAGTCCACAGCTGCTTCATCCTCTATTATTGGTCGCTCGCCTCTCTATCGGGACCCTCAATTATTGGACTACTTACTGCTGGATGTGTATCACCACAAACACCCACGTTCAACGCCCCTGGATCGTGTACTGGCAGGCCTCTTCTCGTCTGTCCTCATCACATCCACATTCAACGCCAGCGGTTGGGAGGAGTGCTGATGCATCACGCTGGATAGGCTACGCCGGCGCATCATTGTCCCACTCTGACCGCTGGTTGGAATATGGCTACAATGGTTGCACTCGTAACAACACAAAATTTTATTTCACAAGTATTCTTCTAGAAGTCGGGGTAAACACGTCCTTGTTGACACAATCTGTGGTTGCAGGCGGGAAAATCCGGCAGCATTTCCTCATTCGGTCATTCCCGCCAATGTGGGTTGGCGCGAGGCTTGCAGCGCAATGTACTATCATTGTACAGCCTCAGTAATCCTCTATCTCGCACACGCCGCATTCCGCATCCGGCGCGATCGACTTGGCGTTCCGTGGTGCCAAATCCGCCTCGCATCATATGTCGACCCCACGCCATTGGTTGCGAAAGTTTCGGTTCCGTAGCCGTGGTGCAGCAACCCCTATCGCTCTTGAGCCGGATGCCGAAATGACCCTCCAGGACAACCACCCCGGTTCGCAGCCGTCGCCGCCCGATGACTCGGATAAAGATACGCTCGTTCAGTGGATCAAATTGACGCTCCAAGCATCAGAAAAAGCGCTCAAGATGGTGCCGGTGGCACGCCTTGATTCGATCCGATGCACCGATGTTCTTTGTGCGCTCTCTTACGCCTTAACCTACTTCGATTATAGTAGAGACATCAAAATATTTCATCAATAGGCTTCTCAAGCTGTCAGTTGTGTCCACCACATCCGTCCAATTGCTTTCAGCCCCGAAGCCGCGAAAAACTTGTACAAGCCCGCCTGTACATTGCAGTGCGGCACACTACAGATAATATGTTACGCTGGTGCATTCTGGAGCCTCTGCCCAATAATCCTGCCGTCTGCAGCAAAGGAAAATTCCCAGCTAGTCAATTTCAATTCTAACTCCTCAGCCGTATCCGCTGGGGTGAGTCCATCGAGAAACCCTGGCTTTCCAGAGGGTGGCCTGTGACGCTCAGAAACCAATGCGCCAATGCCTGCGATACTTGTTGGCGGTTTGGCCACCACTCTTCTCCCGTGACTTTCTATCAGACGTCTTTGGGAGAAATGAATACAAAACATCGCCAAGAGTGCAAATCCGTTTGCAGCGCTTAAGGCAGCGATGGCATGTGCACTTGGTCCACTGTATGAAATCGGCAAGGGAGATTGAGCGATAGAAGATTTTCGAAGCTGAAGATGATAAAGCTTACAATACAACAATGCGATTGCTAGTGTATGAGTATGTTGCATTGACAATCGACGGGCTACCATCAAGTAGGAAGGGAGACATTAGCGTCTGATACATGAGCTACATTGACGTTAGTTCGGCATATTGTGCTAACAATGGTATTCACATACATATGTGTCCAGTGCAATCTCTGCGACGGCTGTAGAGTTGGACATAATTGCGTTGAAATCCCACCACAAAGTAACACCATTTTGTGCACCAAATCCTCGGTTAATTACCGCGCCGGCAAGTTGGACGTCCAGAGTGATATTATTATCGAAGGAATCTCCATAGCTGGGCAGTCAATAATAGTTTGTGCAAAGTGAACAAATATCGCACACTTCAATATCGAAAACATGGACGAACCCTGTTGGCGGGAACACATAATCCTGGCCGGAGAAATAGCCACGAATGAGAGATGCGTTCCAGACTTGAGGAACGATTCGACCAGATAGTACATCCAGCTCGGCTGTCACATTATACATTTTGTACGTTGCATAGCAAAAAGCGGCGGACATGGTGGTTTGGTTTAGGATGAAGAGGGTTGCCATTGGATATTGTGTTTGATTTAGATTTGATGACGGGTTCGGCGCGCTGGGATTGATTGCAGGAATACAGCTCGGCTCCACGGGCAAAAAATTACTAGTCCAACTGTAACCGTTAAGAGTCGTGATGTTATGAACGACTGAGTAGCTTGAGCACGAATCATCTATGGCGGCGGTCATGTTGTAGTTCCATACCGAGGTCTCATAGTTGATAGAGGTAGCTGGCTTGCACTCCACATGGATCTGAAGAGCATGCACATTGGATACCCGTACAACCTGACTGCCGTTGACAGGATTTATGGTAATTGGCGAGTCTGTTTTATTCAGCTAGGACGCATTCAATCTCAAAAAGCCAAATTTGCAATTGAGGAACGAACCTCGAACGGTGCTATCGACCATACAGTGTTTTGGTCTTGTGGGTCACGAAACATGGAAGGTGGATACCCGCAACCATACCACTCTTACATCGACAGGGTATTGACCACATATAAATTCATGGAGATAGAAAGCGTACCTGCCATGTCAACGTACTAGGGCAATCAATCGTTAGGGTCGACGTCAAGCGCTTCATCAAACGTGGGTTAACATACTCCAACAGCAGACATCGAATTGCTGTACCAAAATAAGGAGTTTGGGTCTGCGGCTGTGTTGAGGATAATGGGGACGGTTTCTTCGACATTGACAGGGGAAATACTAAAGTATGCACCCCCAAGAGCACCATATAGAAGGCCCCACAGGGAGAAGAGAGAGGCGGCAAAGATAAGTGGATGCCTTCGATTCCCGGCTTCAATGAGCGTTCCGAGAGGTCTATGCAGTACCGATCAAGACCCTGGGATCTTCGCAAACCAAGAATTTCATCAACGTTACCCCTTTGCTCCATACGAGACTAGGACGGAATCTTTTGCCGGTGCATTTCCTGTATACATCGCCATGTACGGCTCAAGTGATAATGTAAGAGTTCTAGTAATGGCTCAGTAACCCAGTTCACCCGGCTCACCTGCATACCCCGAATGCTATCGTACACATTCCCATAAACCCAGTTCAGCAGGATGAAAAGCAACGAAGGCAAGAAAGACTGTTGCAGATGGGTTAGCGCAGAATCAAGCTGCCCGGATGTCTGGGAGGCACCTTCAGAAATTGAGCTTCCCGCGACAACTCGATACGGAATCCTGTGTGGTGACAATAAACGGGGGGGGGCAATGTCGCGTGAGGCAATCAAATCAAACCTTGATGGCGCTGTGAATAAACATAAAGCGCCTCGGAACCAGCGGCAATGAGAATGAAAGACAACACTACAGGGATTGATGTCCACCGCTGTAGCCAGAATGGAAAATAGCTTGGGGTGTTGGAGTTGCAGATTCCTGCCGGGGATGGGACCAAATCTTGTTGGGAAGATGCGTTGTCACTTCCATTTCCCCTCTCATCGCCCTTTGGCATAGAGGAAACAAGAGTTGGGATGCCTATGAGCGCCTTCATATCTTCGCCTGCACAATGGCGGTCGGTTTGCGGGTTGTGCGAGGAGCTAGGAAGGTTGAAGCGTGGAGAACGCTTCGTAGTCTTCCCGGGAATTGTCACCGGTGCCAAACCAAGACGTACTTGATGTGACCAAGATACCCGGGTGGTTTGAGGTAAAGATCTGGTTGTGAACGGGAATGGAATTCAAGCGTCCGCGCAATCTGGGAGGTGGTGGAGGGGTAAGAGAAGAGAAGGCATTATATGCAAAGAGTGTCAACGACTGTGAGCTGTCGTCATTTGAGCCGGGACCGCCTTGGTAATGATGCGCGCACGAGTGTTGACAACGACGATTGTTGAAGCCTCGCCGTGTCTAAGTACAATCGTTACCATAATACTTGGATGCCCTCCGACCATGCTCTCGCCCCCCCGTGCATTGTGCCTGCTCAATCGGGTTCATCGATTGCTTGCTTACTCTGGCCGTGATACCGACACGTATAATACATGATATTCACTGTCCCCTCGGACTGCATCGGGCTCATCACCTCTGTCTCGACATCCCTAGCCTCAGCGAGTGGGCGACGATTGAATATCCCGAAGGGAGGTGTGATTGAATTGTTGACCTGCAGTCTTGAGGTGAATGGCGTGCAGCAACTGCATTCACCGCACGTGTGCAGTTTATCATATATTGTGCTGCCCCGAAGATGGTAACCCGAGAAGTAGCGAGTCTCATCGTGCCCACGTTCAAAACGAAAGCCGCACCAAGCGCCACGAGCAGATGATCTCATTTGATTTCGTGATCGGGACTCTCGGTGTCTATGCTTCCATCCTCCTACTCTCGTCGCCGAGTGCTGTGCAAGAAAGTGATCAGACCGACGTGCCGTTGCTCTATCTGCGTTATCTCTGTCATCCATGAAGGATCTGTCTGTCGGTGTAATTTGTTGATGCACCTACGAACCACATCCGTATAGAGCCTGGATGCTTGCTGGACTTAACCAAATCGCCTCCGGAACTCGCAGAACTGCTCCATTGCCTTAGGCGGACTGCGCACGCATGCACATCGGATCCGGGAGGACCAAGGAAGTGAGGTTTCTTTCCAGGCATTGCTGAGCCAGGGTCGCGGCTCGAGGTGAATTCTAGGACACCCGCCACCGTGACCATCTACAGTAGCAAGTTGATCTCGAATACTTCAATAAACAGCCGTCATGGTAACTGCTGCGAAGTATCAAGAGCAATTATGTTTCGTATTCCAAGATGTTGTAATTGCCTTACGCGTCTCGTTGCATGGACTGTCGCGACTTCGCCCGCTTCTCAGCGTTTCTTGTTCAACCGTTGCCAAACCCAATCGAGTGGTCGGGAAGTGCTTTGCTCCTGGACATCAATGACAAGCCTAGAGAAGAGGGAAACGAGGTGGCTGTGGGAAGAGTGGTGGAAGTCGGCAAGGAGGAACTGACTTTCCACCGATTTCGTGCTATTGACAAGAAATCGGATTTGCGTCACCCTGCGTCGACAGAGAACACGGGCACTTGTCACACATCACAGTACCTGCCATGTTGGGACTCGTGATGTATTTATATGTGTTGACCTCGAACAAAAATTTCCCAGTACCCGCGCCTCACCACGTCAAAGCGGCGCACGCTTTCCCTTTCATGACGTTGTGATGGCATGGTGCTCCCTTTCACATATGAATGAATTCGCGAACGAACGGGGTTAATATCTCAAGTCACCCAAGCGATGCAGTTCCGAGTCCGCTACCACCAACGCCCTGCCCCGAGCCAGCTAGACATTATCAGAATTTTTTTGCGGGTGGATCCTCTGCGACGTCTCAGGGCAGCGGACTGGGTATTATTCGTTCGTACATCCGGGCCCTATACTAGGAGAGAATCAAGCAACATTCGAATTATGGTTCCCCTGGATCGCAATTTGCAACCGAGAACGAGGCGAAATGATTCATCTGTATCCTGTATGCGCCTCCATACCCTTTTTCTGGCCCTAGATGGAGGCGGCAAGAGGTATATGTACACACAAAACATTATCTGCCTTCTCTACTTCATCTCTGCCACAATCTTCGAACAATCACACCAGGCACATACGTCTACTAGCAGGCGCAACTTGAACTACATTGTGGCTCCCCCTCACTCCTCATATGACTTCAGTGGTTCTAGCGTCGGGTATGCACGTGTACCTCTGTCTTGCTCTCTTAGTCAATCACTATCATACTCAGGTTCGGACGACCGCACAATATAATACTATGTTTCGCTATGGAGGAGACTCCTTTGTGCATTCCTTTTGTATTTTATTAGAGCCACCTGTTGTATCTGTGTTGTATCAGTGCACATCGTGATTAGCTGCAGCCTGAGGCCATCCGTAAGCAGCAATAGGTTTACTCCATATGCTGACGCATGCAATGATGTGTCTGTCGTACACAGATGCATGTGACGTATTAGGAAATGTACCCGCTTGAACGCTATGTATCGGAACCATGGATGAACTAATACTAGTAATGGTTCTTAGGCCAGGCGAGCCGTGAGAGACCAGAATGAGCATAGCCGTACCGGAAGGGGCACCGCAGCCGGAGGGTTCTACAGGGAACTGGGATTCTACTGCTCCCGCGGTCTCCACGGATTCGGTCAGCTCATCGCTAATGTCGACGCAAATCGAAGTCGATCAGATGCGAAAGACGGGTGGGTACACAGGCAGACCATAGCCGCATCCCAATAGGACCAGCGAATATGTGGGCTCCTGCGTCGATCACAGCAGCCCGTCACATCCCATGCCAGAGATGGCGAGGCCGGCAGCTATGGGCTATGGGGGCACCGATGTGCCCAAGAACCACTAGGAGGTCGCGCAACCATTGGGGGCAAGAGCATCGAGACAACACAAGGCAGGGGGGTTTCCTTTGGCAGGCTGGTGGAAGTCGGTGTAATCGCGTCTTTCAAGTTGTTGGAGTTGGACTCGATCGGTTGAATTGAGTTGAAGCGGGAAAATCCGACAACATTCCTTTCACCGATGTGGTTTAGCGCGCGGCATGCAGTACAATGTACTGTCATTGTACAGCTACAGTAACCATCTATCGCACGCACACTCTACATTCCAGCGCGATCAGCTTGGCGTTTTGTGGCGTCAAATCCGCCTCGCATCATGTCGACCCCACGCCATTGGTTGCGAAAGTTTCGGTTTCGTGGCCGTGGTGCAACAACTCCTATCGCTCCCGAGCTGGATGCCAAAGTGACCCCTCAGGACAACCAACCCGGCTCACAGCCATCGCCGTCCGCTGATAAAGATACGCTTATTCAGTGGATCAAATTGACGCTCCAAGCATCAGAAAAAGCGCTCAAGATGGTGCCGATGGCAAACCTTGATTCGATCCCAGCTTTGCTTCTGCTGTTTGTGAACCAGTACGAGGTAAGGCACAACCCGCCTTGTTTGAGGTGCATTTTATCCATTCATCCTTTACAGAACGTCGCTAGTAATACGGAAGAGCTTCGACGTCTGCTTCATCAAATCAATGAATTGACAGAGTCGGTGTTGCAGCCTTGGGAGCACCTCGATGCCGACGCACGAGCAGCCTTGGAAGTGCCTGTAGAACGCTTCAAAACGTTCGTTCTGCTCTGCATGCCTTATCATCGAGTAGCTCTGCTTCTCACATTGGTCTTGATAGCAAGCTATGTGGTCTAAACACCCGACTCGAGAAAATTCACAGTAAAAATGTGGGGTTCAAACAATATGCACGCACGGATTCCGTTTCCAATGATCTCAATGACATCAAATCTTCGCTTGAGCGGGCGATCGGTGATTTGACGGTGCGCTGTATCTGCTAATCATTTTGGGACAACCGAGTCCTGACTGTGCACTCCGCAGGCAAACTCTGTCGTTATGGGTATATGTTCACTTTCAAAATCGATGGCACTGGGTAATGTGATCCCAATTTCTGATCTTGCCCTGTCTCTGATACAGCGGCATCTCGAACTTTCAAGAAACCCTCAAGACTCTGAATCCTGCCAAGGCCGAGTACCATGCCGTGCCCAAGGAACAATGTGCAGAATACACGAGGATCGACGTTCGGAAGCTCATCGCTACGCATTTGTCCAAAGGTGATCGTCGTTTTGTTTGGTTGAAGGGATCCGCCGGAGTAGGCAAGACCGCAATAGCGAAGAGCTTGTGTAGCGAATTGGAGGATAATCACCGCCTCGCCGCATCCTTCTTCTTCGACAAAAACAGGAACCAAGACGGCGTGGACTCTGCGGATCGCTTTATCTCTACCCTTGCCTATCAGCTCGCCGACTTTTATAGCAAATATCGCCAATCGTTGATCAGAACTCTCCGGACCAAGGGCAACATTTTGCGCAGACCCCTCCGTGATCAACTGCAGTCCCTCATCATTGAGCCAATGCGTGAAGTGTTTGAGGGCTGTCAGTATGATGGGACTACTCATGTGATATTGCTCGATGGGTTGGATGAGGGCAGTGAGAAATCCTCCTTCGACGACCTGATGGATCTCATCATTGGGCGAGAAGAAATGACCGGGTTAGATGGACTCCCGAGCCACTTCGTTACTTTTGTCGGCTCACGTCCTGTGCCAAAAATTCGGGATTCATGGCAGCGTTGTAAGAAGACGCCCCTGATTGAAAACCTCGATGCCGTGAAAGCGGAACCCAATATTCGGAACTATGTCATCCAGCGCCTGACAGATTACTGGGGGTACAGTACGGCCCCGTGGGAAACAGCACCATCGCAAGATGACATGGAATCGTTTGCTGATCGATGCGGGGGTCTCTTTATCGTTGCTCGCATCCGCGTGTGGGAGGTGGAGAATGCTCGCAGAATGTTTGCTGAGCCCTCCATAGACGTCTTCCGTCGAATCCTCGACGATGTGACAGGATCAGTGAAAGATCTGGATCAAGAGTATCTTCGCATATTTTCCCACGCTTACCTCCGTGATTCAGTGCATGAGGACACGAGGGAACGGTTTCGACGAGTCATGAGCACAGTTCTCGCCATGCACGAGCCCTTAGTGCCTACGGCATTTCCCAGCTACTGGATGAAGGGGAAGCCCGCGTTGAAGCTATATTGGATCCGATCAGCTCCGTGCTCGATATCTCACCAGCAAAGGACCAACCAGTACAATTTCATCACGCCACCACTCGTGAATTCCTCCAACGACGGAAATTCTGGGAAGATCATCCGGAAGAAGGAAAGTTGCTATTCTTCCCTGATGTGAAGGGCTTCCTGGCGCCTTATTGCCTCGACGGCGTCGACGCGCTCCGTGAAAACCTCCCAAGACCTCCATCCCCGCAGATATGGACACCCAGTATCTCAGTATTCGGGCCCGTTTCAAGGATACCTTGGCTTATGATGCTAAAAGGGCATGCAATCACATCCGATATGCGGTGCTCTATTTCCTTTCGCACCTGACCTCCGGCCACTATGATGCACAGGATCTCCTCTGCACTTTTTTAAATGAGATTTTGCTGCCCTGGATACTAGCCTATTCAACTACGGTGGTTTTATTGCTCACACCCTTATCTTGTGTGATGCACTAATGAAGGTGGTTGCCTGAATGTCGCGTTGTGATCGGGGTTCTCACAACAAACATTGCAGGATTTTTCGGGTGTCAACAAAAAACTCACGTTCGGTGCCCGAAGATTTTTGTGGAATATAATTGATGTTCCACATTGTTTATCATTTGGACCTCAGGTCAACTCATCCCGAATGCCGATGATCACCGGCCGTCTCCGAACTACATACATCCCATTCTCCGCAGCCTCTGGGGATGGTTCTCTGTTATCCCAGTATCTCGAAAACAGGGTTCGTGTCTTCAGCAATTTTTGGCGAGTTTGGCGAACAGCGTATTCCCGTCAGTCCTCGAGTTCAGCGTTCACACCAAGAATTTCTACCCCATTTCAATCGCTTTCGTGAATCCGTTGTATCCTGCTCAGTGAAATATGTCCCCGGTGATGTGGCCTGGCTGCGCGCCTCCGCAACTCTTGCGGTATTAGGCACAAGTTATTCCTTCGAAGCCTTTCGTTCATGCATCGTCGACTGCTCGGCCCTGTCCGCTAGTGGGGACATTGTAGCACTGGCCTTCGGAGACGGCGCGATTGAAATTTCCTATGTGGAACTGGGCGAATCATCTCGATTTCTATTTCAACCACATGCCCCCCCACTCTGGATGGAATTCATCTTCGATGATTCACACATCATTGTAGAGGACTCCAGAAACATTCTATGGCTCGTCGATTTGGCACATTATACTCCCAAGAAGGTTACTCCGGATGCCTTACCAAACTGTCATTCCGTAGTGCAGGCGATGGACTCAAAGAGGAAGACGATTATTCGTGCTCCCCGCTCGGATGGCTCTTATCACTGGAGCGAACAAATGTGCCTAATCTATGTCTGTGCACCCGACGTGCGCGTTCGGCATTTGGACTCACCTGAACCGCACGGACCTCCCCGGGCCGACCGCAACAAGAAGTGGCCGTACAGCCAATCCGTCGGGTTTTCTCCGAATGGTGTACATGTTGGTGCTTTTGATGACAACGAACTATATGTTTGGTCCACTGGAACCTTTTCTATTGTGGCCCATGATTATGCACCCTCTATCGAACCTGAGGACACGGAACGCTCCACTACATGGATACTCAATCGAGGGATTTCGAACGACTCGCCCATTTGCGACTTTCTTCATCCTTCTACA
>Ga0307508_10006172_pt1 | contig 11306 bp, 14 predicted proteins | sample 9_EM_MG_FD_203089 | JGI IMG/M metagenome (GOLD analysis project Ga0307508, IMG submission 203089) | Populus trichocarpa ectomycorrhiza microbial communities from riparian zone in the Pacific Northwest, United States - 9_EM | ecosystem: Host-associated > Plants > Roots > Unclassified | place...
TTTTGTTGAGGATTCGTGCTAGGCTGTTGTCAGAATCGCACGATAACGACCCAGGGGTGCCGACATTGCATGTTCTTTTCAGTCGTCCGCACAACACAACCCTCAAAGAATTTCAGTACCCCATGATACCTATTCCTTCCCGCCCCAATGGCGACGAGTCTGTGGCTTTAAAAGCTGTGGAGGGAAGCTCGCCTGCAGAGAGAGTTCGCACGGCTTTGACGAAGTGGATCGCGTATGAGGCCCTTGCTGGAGATGAGTTTGCCGCAGAGTGGCTACTCCTGTCAATGATATCTCGAACGTCGGTCGCTCTCATCCATTTTTAAGGCGCGCATTAACGTGATGATCAGATTTTATCGGTCCCCACCTATTTTACCTTTATCTCTCACCATCGCCAATGTTCCCCTCCCGTCGGCCTCGGAGAGCGAGAATCTCCCTGAACCGTCTATTAAGTTGGCCTTGGGGGTCATTTTACCGTCTGTGATCCACATCCCATTGTCGATTTCATTCCTGAACGAGTCCTGCATGTCGCCGGTCAGCAAAGAAGAGGACCTCCACAGTGGGATATTGCAACTACCCGCAGGCACTGCGGTCGTGGTCTCTGACGCCTACGTCTCAGAAGGCACATTGACACAACGTAGGATGCGTTACTTCTGGCGAAATGTGCGGAGCTCATATCAAGTCACTTTTGCAGGCGGACTGGAAAATGTCAACGCATTGAAGCAATGTGCATCTTCTCAGACGCTCGCGTATAAATTCCCATACAACGACTACACCTTCAAGACATCACTGAACTTCGTCATGCTTGCACAAGGAAAGGGGTCACCATTTCTCGAGGTGCGGTACCGCCGTGATTATACATGCCCAGGCAGCTGATAAGTATGGGACTAATAGAGCGACGTCACGATTCCTCTCCGGCCTACATTGGCGTCGCCAGAGCTTATATTCTACAAGAAACGTTCCGAAATCGCGTTGCCAGAGCCAGATGTCCTAGAATCATTCCGTGCATTCCTTTGCGGAGCAAAGCTAGGGAATATAGAAATAAAGGAAGACATGTCTCTGGCAAGTAAAACATGTCAAAAGCCAAGATTTTCTCATCTCATCCAGAACTCTAGTATATCCAAGATGACTTTGTTCGCGAACGGAGAGAAGACAGAAGTGTGACATCGGATGATCTAGTACTTAGAATGACACTTGCGAGGTTCGTTCCTAAATTTGAGCCAAGGCCACCCACCACTGACTTTTTGTAATTACCAGATTGATGGCATTGTCTTTGCACGAGCCTGCGATGACGAAAGATATATGGGAGCGGGCAAAAAAATTAGATAAAGAAAGGAAGTCTCGGGTTGCCTAACTAAAATTACGGGGCAGGACGCAACTAGCTAACTGGTGGCTGAACGGATGTTGCGGCGTAAAGCTGATCGTATTCGCCGCTTGCGAGGCACATAGCACGAAAAGTGCCACCTTCTTTTCCTAATAACTCTTGAGGCGTACCATCCTCTACAATTGCGCCTTCTTCCAACACAATGATGCGGTCATATTGAATTGCAGTCCTCTGTGGTGCAAAACCTAAAGATAAGCAGCGAACAGATCAAATGAGAAACGAAATACTGACTAGCCGACGCGCGATGCAAAGGACGAGTGAGTTGGGGGAGTGATGGCGAAGGGTGTTGTGCACATGCACTTCAGTCGAAGAATCTGTAGTGATCTACAAAGAGGATGTATTAGACAAATTGACGGTTTTGTGGATAGTCCACACCGTTTCTTCATCCTAGAGAAAGTAGAGTTGAGCCACATAACGTGGATCCCGGAGTCAGCGTCACGCTTACCACTATCATGATGGGACTTTGCCTGAACGGCAATATTAGTGTTCATGCTGCACGCTAAGCGTAATCATGAGCAAGCCTACCTCAAAAGAGCACGCGCTAGAGCAAAAACCTACATGAAAGGTGAGGAAATGTAGGTATTCAAAGCCTGTCGATGGCACTCACACGCCGCTCGGTTTGACTGAAATTGCGCCCCGCGGCGTCCACCACAGTTTCAAGAACAGCAGCGATATCCTGCTTCAGGGCGACGTCTGTGGTACCATTTAATGGCTCGGTATTCGTGAATTGTGCATGTGAAGGCAGCTGCGCGAATACAGGCAATGCTTTGCGGCCTTTGACTACTGGAGGCCGCGCATATATGAGGGCGTGAACAAGCTCCTCATCACTGTACTCGTCATATGGATCGAGGTTGTTTCGCAACGTCCCCGAAAACATGGCCTGTCACGTATGAATGAGGGCATGAACTGTGTCATTGTAAATTTAAGCCTGCTTACAACTTCTTCTGGAATCACGCTCTGTGGCAGAATATTGAATGAGTGTAATCCTTCGGTGTTGGAGCATTCATTTGAACTTACGAAGCGTGATCGCAGCTCCTTCGTGTCAAGTGACGATATGTCGAGGCCATCGATTGAGATTTTGCCCGAAGCGGGATCCGCGAACTTCATTAACGACAGGGAGAGCAACGATTTGCCTGAACCATGACGACCGACAAGCGCCACCCTTTCTCCTGGGTGCAGGTCGAAAGTAACTCGGTTGATCAAATGGTCGATTTTAGAAGGGTTGGCAACAACTAGGTCCTGGGCAGACACGAGGACCGGAACAGATGTTGATGGCCATGCTGCTGGTGTGGGTTGGGTCTCGGCAACTTCTGGGTTTCTCGGAGCAACGTCCTCATGATCGAACAAATGTTCCACGTTGAAGGCATCTGGAAGATTCAATCAGGCACACTGGAATGACGGCGTGGTCAGAAAATATGAATATCACACCTAGCTGCAGTTCAACCATTTGACGAGACGTCCAATAAGCACTGTAAGCTAATGACATTGTGCTTGTGAGAATGATGCCTGTGATGAATAACGAAGAGCTCAGGTGTTCGGTTGTAATTGAAATATGATCACATCGTTACCTGCTGTTCCGCTATCTAAACCACTGTGGAGCACTAATCCAACCACTAAGAGCGTCGCAAAGGCACAAAGGAATTCACAATGCAGCAGGAGGTGTCGATTCAGCATCCAGTAATTATGCCACATTTTCGTGGTGACATCAAGCTATAGGTGCTAAATATAAGCTGGCGACTACGATAGATTCATAATCAGCTTGCCTTTTCGTGTAGTCTAGTCAAAATGTGTCGCTCCGCGGCCAAGCACCTGAAGTGTCATTAGTTCAGATATTCACCGCGTGGAAAAGGAAATGCACCTTATGGTAGACATCCCCTCTACTGCATTGCTACAGAAACCGATCATCGCCCAACGCGAGGTACTTTCCAAACGTCTTAATTCACAAGCTATCAGCTAAATGTCAGTCACATAAAAGAGGATTTTAGAACGTTACTACGACTAGCCTGTAGGGACATAGCGGAAAGCGAGTCTGAGGTACCAGGCCACTATCAGGCAAGACGTTCAGTGTTTGTGGCAGTCAGAACCCCAAGGGCACGCACCGATGACTATCGCTGCCAGCGCAAATGGAGGATGTATAGCCGTAATTGTCATCAACGACGCCGTAAAGGTGGTAGACCAAATCAGGAGACCATGACTCGCGGGGCTATGTTGCCTTCATCTGGTCAAACGTCCTAAACCCAATTTCGTTTGTCACTCACCCAAGCGAAGTATCGAGGGTCACGAAATCAGGACCCAACCTACGCAAGATTCGACCTGTGCATCTGAAAATGAGGCTCCTGTTGGAACGAGATTCAGCGGACACGAACCCTGGGGCGCCACATTGAACCTATGGGAAGGTCAGAAGTTTAATTCACATATGAACAGGCACTCACCAGATCGTCTTCGACCGGAGAATAGCCTCAAAGGCCTCCTTAAACACCGCTCTGACGCATTTTGAGAAATTTTCTCGCACCAAAAAATATCACGTTGCACCTTACCTCGATGTTTTCAATGACAGTAAAGACGCGATAGAACCGGATACAGCACCTGCAGTAGAACTTCCCAGTGTAATGGCGGCATATATTGCAATGCATAGCAAGGGGTTGTTTTGAATTGAAGGCAGGCTTGGAAGATTGGACATATTACCAAGGGCCACGAGAGTCGGGGCGAGATGCCCCCGATCCTTCAGACTGGAATCTTGGTATACCCGCGTCCATTCCCGCAGCCAGAACCTTTCGGCAACACTCCTTTAACGGCACATTGATGAGTCAGACTCCTGTTGACGTTCCCACGTCACTTACAGCAGCTGCTTCCCGCAGACGAACAATAGTACAATGACCCAGAGGAAATAAGAGCACGACCACGCCCCAAGGAACAAGCGGTATGCCCTCCAGCTGAATTTGCCGCTGAATCTCGCTCCCTGTCGTGGCGCCGGGGCATTCAACCCATTGGCGGGTTCTTCAGAATGGACCGGACCAGTATCAGTGGGATACAGGACGTGGGAAGACGAAAGATCCTCCTTTTCCAACGGCACCTGTACGGTCTTTTCCAACCTCCCATCGTTGTGTAGCATTGCCACCTCGCCATGGAAGTCAATGCGTCGATCCCGGAGCCTAATGAGGTAATAGGACAACGACTGAACGAATTCTGTACTGCTCGTTGCAACCTTGAAAGAGGGCCAATGGGTGACGCAGGGCTGGTGGAGAATAGGCGAAGACTAACCAAGATGGTCCTACCCTCCGTCAAGGGACTATTGAATAATTGGATCCAAATCGACTTCGACATGATAGGGTCGACTGGACGACAGATTCAGTGCGATAGTTGCACATTATGGCATCATTGTACGTACTGAGGGCAAACACGTCATCGATAAGGACATTCCTAGCTAGACTGTAAACAGCCCTTGCAATACAAATCCTGTCCCGGTGAGAGTTCACTTCAGACTGCATTGCGCCCAATCCCAAAGAGAGACATCGGCTTACCTCGCTCTGACGCTAGCATCTATGTTGACGTCTCGAGGGCTAGTATCCGTCTGATCACCATCTTCAAAGAGCGTCGGTAGATCACTCAAACCGCAGCAGCGTATTACTTCTGCGTATCTGCTCTCATGTAGAGGAGAGCCGAACAAAATGTTATCACGAATCGACGAATGATCCAACCCTAGATGAGTCGTCAAGTGGGAAACCGTGCCTTTCACGACAGTGACACAACCACTCACATGGATTCTGAGCACAGTAGCTAATCGAGTTGGTTAAGCCGCGCTCACCAATGCAATGGTGATCGTGGGGAGTGTAGATGGTTCCACCTGGCATCATAGACATTTCCCCTATCAAGGCACGCAGCAATGCAGTCTTCCCCGAACCAGTCGGGCCTTTTGGAACTCAGTATCGTCGGAAACACACGGTACCAGCCAAGTGTTCGTACCTGTAATTACACTCAAGCGTCCTGCTGGGAACATGATGGAAACGTCCACTAATGCAAACTTCCGCTCCTCGTCAAAACTTCTGGCATGAGGGACCTCATCTGTAACAATGCGGGTCTCTTCAGGCCACACAAATGTTGCGTCTTTGATTCCTAGACGCCAATCTTGGTGCGCAGGGTCTTGAATTGTTGGGGAAGGAGAATCTGGGCGATCACGATTTCGTCCCAGAAAATCTTCTATCTTTGAGCAGGCGCTGGATGCGTGCTGATGTTGCGACGCGTAACTGGTGATAGCACTGAATGGGCTTCGCATCCTGCAGCTTTCTGATGAGTTCATAAAATAACCCATGAAATTGGGGACCCTACATTCCAAACTATGAAACAGAATGTCATCGGGGGGTTCCCTTGTAAGCTTGAGCCTTGAACACTCACCAGAACGATCGTGGTGAACGCAATGGGAGGGTCCAACTCGTGATGTTGTATGACGGTCAATGTCAGAAAGCTGGCTGCGGTAGCAAGGGCTGGTGCGAGACTTGAACTATTAAAGAGAATCAGCCACATCCCGCAGTGTTGCAAATTCAGACTGACGAGAATGAAAAAATGATGGAGTTGATCTTGTCTGAGGGAAAAATATAAGAACTGAGGGGAGAAGGTACGGGTGTGATGCTTGCCTCTCCCTAATGCACTTAATTCAGCATCGCGTGCATTATCGACTCGTTCGGCCACAATGCCTTCCCAACTGAATAGCTTGATTGACTTGATTGCTGTGTGCGGGAAGGTTTGATGTGTATGTCGTGACCAACATAAGCTCACCCACCTGACATGAACTCCCCTAATGACTCCAGCCGCGTGTCCCTAAGATCGCGTACCGCTTTCCCGAGCTTTTTTGCACAGGTCAACCAGTATCATTTGCATCAGCGGAATACTATCACACACATTTACTCCTCTCTGGGAAATAATATGGTTCAGAGCGGAAATGCTGAGGAGGATTGCAAATCCTGCAAATGCAGCACGCCCCAGCAAGCTGTGGATCGAGTAAGGGACCAAAGTGTGAAAGAGTTGGGGAGGATTTTACGTACTAGACGAGGAAAGCGCACCCGATGGCGATCTCCAATGGAGCGCCAAACATAATATACAAAGAAGAGACGAAGGAGGCCACTCGATTGCTGTCGGACTGGAGTTTATTCAAATCGACATCATGTTCCTCTTTCGATCTGCTGCGTATCTGTGAAGTACTCATCCATGATTTTGTGCGTTCCCTCTTCGGACGTCTCGTTCGAGAGCCTTTTTTCCCCAGTTGCGAATTTGGGACGGCCACGGGCCGGGCAACAACATTGTTGAGAACTGACGAAATCAGCTCCTGACGGATCCGTGTTGCAGCGCGTCGGCCGTAATAGAGGTGTATCGCATCAGCCTGAGATTTTGCCAGAATGCACAGTAAATGCAGAGCAGCCAAGACTCCAGCACGCCAACGGCTCTCGAAAGATTGGTCCATGAGGGTGTCAAGAATAAGGTACAGGGTGATGGCCGACCCGTATTTGGACGCAATGGACACCATGTTGATCATTATGTCATACTAATACGCGAAGTTCAATCCCCCAAGGCGAAAAGAAGCGTGGCACACAACCTACTAAAATGTCCTTCCTGTTAGCCACGAGGAGTCTTTGGAACAAGCTGGTCCCTGACGCTCGTTTGAACTGCTCAAAAACTGGCATTGAGCGATTCACGACGCTGAGGCTAGGCACATCGTCCTCGTCGAGTTGACCGGACCGACCCTGAATGAAGAACCCTGGCGAATAAGAATAAATTTCCAGTGGGTCTGTATTCTCACCTTTAACAATAGAGGTTGCAACCACGAATATGTAATCCCTCCCCACAGAGTCACATCATCCTCAGGCGACTTATCAATCTCAACGGTGATGGGTTTCCCCGAGGGATATGATAGAATAATAGAGATGGCAACCAATGCGATGCCAAGTTGACAAACTTGGGCCCCAAGCATAGGAATCCACGAAGCGGTAACACCGAAGATCACTTTGTTCGAGACGACAATGCCTACATGCAGCACCGAGAAGGAAATATGTACCACGTTGAGTACGAGAAGATCAAGCGGTGAAGTTTCGATGGGCCGCGCGAGTGGCCGTATGAAGCAATAAATCCAGGTAGCGGCCGTGACAAAAGGATACCCCAAAACAAGGATTGGCTCATCCGGATGAAAGCGCATCTGATATGCGCCTGCCGCTACCCACGTGTTGGCCAGCACCACGCCCAATAATGAGAGAAACATGTCGAACCGCCGCATAGTTCTACTGGCCGTCAGAGATTCCGTTTCTTCGCCTGAAAGGATGCCGTATCGTGACAACGTCGTCAGGGCTTCATCGGTACTTAGGAATGGTTGAAATGGTCGCTTCAAGAACTCCCAAGGCTTGCGCAGCAACTTGGGACAGGTAATGCGGACGCGAAGCAGAATTGAAACGAGAACAATGATTAGCGCGGTTGTGCTTCCCAGAATAGAGAGGGCAGTCAAGGTTTGAGAATCCTATGCCAATGAGTCAGAGTGCGTGCGGAAAGTCTTGTTTCTAGAAGCATACCTTCGAGGGGTATGTAGACAGAAGTGCAAGCATCTCGGGGTGTGATCACCGCCTAGCGTAAGAAAGGACGCGTTTAACAGACGCTAAGTACTGGGAATGGCGTAAAACCTCTGGACCACCACTGGGGGAGGAAACAGAACACAAGGGGCGTCCTCTGACTCGAATCAAACCTGCCTCGAGGCATCCCTGTATTGGTTTATTTGGCTCGCTTCTCTGCCTCACTTTTATCACGCGTCACGATCTCAAAAAAGCTTGGACGTGCTATAGAATAATTGACACGGAAAGTAAAGATAAGGAACGCGGATAAGGAGGGAAAGGGTATGATATGACCAATCGAACACCCAAAGTTTTGGATTGTGGAAGCATCCGACTAGGTGTTTATCTCCTCTGGGTGCCCTGGAGCATAGATATTACTATAAGGGGTGACACCCAGACGGGGACACAACTTACCCGACTGTATCCAAGCTGGAGGTTGTCCAATTCAGATTCGAGCTGCTTGATGGTACTGTGAGCGACCTCAAGATCTTTGTTGAGACGATCGCGTTCAGCGATGAGCTAATTTCACCGATGTTAGAAATGACCACAGGGGTGGGCAACGGGGACAATTCTTACATGCTGCTCCCATTGACGGAATCGTGCCTCTTCGGCCTTGACCTGTTCGGTGAACCGTTTGCGCAGCTGTTCCTCTTCTTCCTTGAATTTGGGATTGTCCAGCTTTTTGACCTTGGGCTCGCCGAATTTGCGTGTTTCCATCTGCTGCTGGCGGTAGTTCTCATAGTGTAGATCCTCGGTCGTCGAAATAAGGTCGAGCATGTGAGTGCGAATCAAGAGCGATCGCAGTTTCCGGAAATCACAATGGTTCTCGTTTTCAACTAGCGGAGAACGTTGAGAATAAATCGCGGTTGGAGTGGAATCACCGCCAACCATACCTTCTGCCACGCCCCACAGATATTCACGACCTTTGACAACTCGTCCATCGCCAGTGCGGACGTCTTCTGTGCCACCAATTACAGAGAAAGGCATAGTATTGATGAGAATGCGGGCAAGCTCGGCGCTTTGCTCGTCGTCCGCTTCAATGGGCGGCTGATAAACGCGAATGCCTTGCGCAACGATAACTTCTCGAATCTGTGAAAATTATGTAGCGACACCGAAGGTATTCACCCAAACGAGCGAGCTTACACGCTGCTTGAAGACAGCAAGGTCAGACTGCGTCAGGGTATCAGCTTTGGCAATAACGGGAATCAAGTTGACCCTCGTTCCAAGACGCTTCATGATCTCAATATCGAGGGGCTTGAGACTACGGAAGGGTCGGTCAGTGTCAAAAGCCGGAAACGCTTTGCGTGAAATTTTCATACGTATGGCCGGTAGGTCGGATGAAGAAGAGGCATGCATGCACACGGAGGTCGCTCTTCTCAGTTCGCTCTGGTTGTTGTTCTTGCCTCATGTATATCTCGTGTTGGTCATCCACGAAGTCAACAATGGGGGCCCAGGAGTCACGATTGTTGACGTAGTCCCCGAAACCAGGGGTGTCAATCACAGTCAACTTGACCTTGAAAGACTTCTCCTCGAGTTCAGCTTTGATGATGTCGACCTGTGTGGACGGATTACGGTTGTTAACACAAGTTAGGATGACCAGATACAGGAAGACACACCAACCTCAGTGAGCTTGTCTAGTTGCTTGACGTGGCGGCGTGAATAGTTCTTGGGCGGGCATAGCTCCGTCGCGAACAAAGTATTGACCAACGTAGACTTTCCAAGCCCAGACTCGCCTAGAGGGCCAGTGGTAAGCCGCAGCAAAAAAGAATTGAGCAAATGCAACGGTGTGCGCACCAACGACCATCACAGTAAAGTGCGCGCCATGTTTCGCGACAATTTTGTGACGCTGATTGCAATAATGAGTGGGACGTCTTCAGACCATCCCGACACGTCTTACCTGGTTAGGGAGGTTGGCAATGCCGATACCACTGACGCTGACGGCGGACATGTTGATCGTTGTCGGGGAATGGGATATTCGAAAAGTTTGAACTTTGAACTCGAATTCGAAACCGCAAGCGCCCGAATTACGTGACAACAAACAGATAACGCACTCTAGTGTGCTACATACACATTTGGGTTTGTTCTAACAACTGGATCATTCACACGTGTATGTAGCGCTTGAAATGTGATCTTTACAAGGTCCTTTCACCTTGTAGGATACCCTGAACTCCTCAAGATGTATACCTTTGAAAGTGAACCAGTATGCCACCGTGTATGCATCCTGTGAACTTGAATAAGAGGCCCTTGCGTGGAATCCAACAAGTGTGTCATAAACATACCGGCGCACACCAGTGATCAACAACAGCACGCCATCCCCTTCGACCCCCACTCACCCAAGGTTCCCATTGACGCCGCGTTTGAAGTTAGGCATTTCCTCTGGCGTCAAAATACGTACACCATGGAAATGTCCCTCTCCAGATGAGTCATCGAAATAGACGTCGATGCAGTCGTCGTACTGGTAACGATACCTCCGGTGGGCGTCAAGTTCAGGGCCAGTATTTGTCATCAACTTGCCACTTTCGAGATATTTGTACTCGTAGCGTACATCTTGCGCCGCTGATGGATCGTAAGGCTGTATCGGAGTGCAAGTAAAAGACGCCGTGCCAATAAATTCCGGACGGATAACTGCTGGAATAACTCTGAATCCTTCGATAAAGCTGCCAATTTCCCTGCAGAGCATTGAAAATCGAGGCAGACCCACTTTCCTTTGGTCGTAGCGGCTATGTCTTCTAGGTCACCGATGATCCGCGTCTCGAATCTTTCGCTCCCCGCTCGCTGCGCGGCCTCACTGGGACGTGGATGCTGGTCCGGCAGCACTCTTGCAGCCCACTTGGCATGCAGTTCGACGACACCCATGAACGGTCCTTTGTATAGGCCAACAAAAGCGGCATACCGCAATCTAGTCGAGGGATGAGAGACGCTTCGGTGAAGAAGAGGACGGCGAAGAGTCTCCGGCTCAAATGCTAGTTCTTGCAGCACCTCGTCGCTGAAGAAAGGCAGGGCGACGGAAAATCCAGTCGCCATCATAATGAGATCGACCCCGTCATCGAGTTGACGTCCATCTTCCACCACCACCACCGTGCCACAAATGCCGGGAAGACGTCCGAGGACCGACCTGACGGTTCCACTGCGCACGGAGCCTAAATATGAATCTGATATGGCAACGAATGACCTTTGATCCTCGGCAACACGCAAACAGATGCAAAATACGCACTCTTTGCCCGCTCTGCATTGTCCATCTGGAAAACAGTCTCTCCCTCATCTTTGTGCGTCGATCGCCTGAATAGAACGGTGTCACTGGGTGCAAATGCGGAATCCGGCTTCGTGGCATCAACGGG
>Ga0307508_10006174_pt1 | contig 11305 bp, 11 predicted proteins | sample 9_EM_MG_FD_203089 | JGI IMG/M metagenome (GOLD analysis project Ga0307508, IMG submission 203089) | Populus trichocarpa ectomycorrhiza microbial communities from riparian zone in the Pacific Northwest, United States - 9_EM | ecosystem: Host-associated > Plants > Roots > Unclassified | place...
TGACCTCGCCAGAGGGCTCGGTCCGCTACATCGCCGGCGCGTTCCCGTCGGCCTGCGGCAAGACCAACCTGGCCATGCTCGAGCCGACGGTGCCGGGCTGGAAGGTCGAGACCATTGGCGACGACATCGCCTGGATGCGCTTCGGCTCCGACGGCCGGCTCTGGGCGACCAATCCCGAGTTCGGCCTGTTCGGCGTCGCCCCGGGCACGGACTATCACACCAACCCCAACGCCATGCGTACGTTGGCCCGGGGCAACTCGGTCTTCACCAACGTCGCGCTGACCGACGACGGCGACATCTGGTGGGAGGGCATGGGCGAGCCGCCGGCCCACCTGACGGACTGGCGCGGCCAGGACTGGACGCCCGATTCGGAAACCCCATCAAGCCACCCCAACAGCAGATTCTGTACGCCGATCAGCCAATGCCCGATCCTGGCCCCGGAGTACGACGACCCGCGCGGCGTACCGATCGACGCGATCCTCTTCGGCGGGCGGCGCAAGACCACGATCCCGCTGGTGACCGAGGCCCGCGACTGGGTGCACGGGGTATATCTCGGCGCGACCCTGTCCTCCGAGACCACGGCCGCGGCGGTCGGCCAGGTCGGCGTGGTGCGCCGCGACCCGATGGCGATGCTCCCGTTCATCGGCTACAACGCGGGCGACTACTTCCAACACTGGATCGACATGGCCAAGGGCGCCTCCGGCGACGCCGAGAAGCTCCCGAAGGTCTTCTACGTGAACTGGTTCCGCCGCGGCGACGACGGCCGGTTCCTGTGGCCGGGCTTCGGCGAGAATTCCCGGGTCCTGAAGTGGATCGTGGAACGCCTGGACGGCACCGGGGAGGCCGTGGAAACTCCGATCGGCCGGGTCCCGACGCCCGCGGCCCTGGACCTGACCGGCCTCGACGTCACAGCCGAGGACCTCGAAGCGGTGCTCCGGGTGGACAAGGCCGAGTGGGAGGCCGAGCTCCCGGCGGTGACGGAATGGTTCGAGAAGTTCGGCGACAAGCTGCCGACGGTCCTCTGGTCCGAGTTGGACGCCCTGCGCGCCCGCCTCAACGCAGCCTGACCCGCTTAGCGCCTCCGTGTGCTCAGAGCCTCTTGAGCACACGGAGGGATCGGGTGGGCGTTCGCTGGGTAGCTTCATGACATGGCGATCGATCCGGCGCGGCCGCGCGCGGTGCGCGTGCTCACCGGTCTGCTCGTCGCGACAGCGGCGGCCACCGTCGGGGTCGAGCTGCTCAATTTCTGGTACGCGCCGGAGCACGGCTGGGGGCTAGGCGTCCGGACGGCCTGGGCGCTGCTGCGTACGCTCGGCTGGTTGATCTTGATTTGGCACGTCCACCGGGCCCGGGCGGTGGCCAAGCCGCTCGGGCTGATTCTCGCCGTCACCACGGTCTTCGCCGTCGGTCGTCTCGTCGTGCCGCAGACCGGAGCGCCGCCCGCGCCGGGACTGGCCGGATTCGCGCTGCTGACCGTGCTGTGCCTGGCCGTCGTCGTGCTGCTCTATCGGCATCCGACCGTGCAGGAGCATCTCGTCCAGCAGCCGAACCGGATCGTGTTCTCGCGGGAAGGGGTCTCCTGGCGACCGGCGGTGCCGAAGCGGCCGCCCGCGACCGCCTGGCTGATCGCGGCTCGGGTCTCGGCGTTCACCTATGGCCCGCTGATGCTGGTGCCGTGCCTGATCGCGGTCGGTCAGCTGGGCGAGCGGCCGCAGTGGATCCTGGCCGTGGTGTTCTGGTTCGCCGCCGGCGTCGGCGTCAGCTACATCCTGCTGCTGATTTCCTATTTCCTGCTGCGTGGCCGGATCTGGGCGCGGCTGCTCGTGGTCTGGCTGACCTTCGTGGCGCTCGCCATCGACCTGCCGCTGTGCCGGATCCTGCTCGGCACGGACGGGTTGATCCGGGACGGCGCGCCACTCGCCGCGGCCGCCCTGCTGACCCTCTACTCGCTGTGGCGCGCGGGCCGCGGCGCGTCCGGTGGCCCGGCGCCGTCGGGATCCGAAGAGGCCGCAGCGCCGCCGGAACGAAGCCGGCGATGAGTGCCGGACGGTACGACGTCGCCGTTGTCGGGGCGGGCCCGGCCGGGGCGGCCGCCGCGCTCGCCGCCTGCCGGGCCGGGGCCCGGGTCCTGCTGCTCGACCGTGCCGAGTTTCCGCGGGACAAGCCCTGCGGCGACGGCATCGCGGCGGACGCCCTCGACGTGCTGGCCGGTCTCGGCGTCACCGGCGTGATCGACGGCTATCCGCCGATCGCCAACCTGCGCCTCGTCGGTCCGGGCGGGTCGCAGGTCTCCCGCCCGCTGCCTCGGCCGGCATACACCGTGCCGCGCCGGGTCTTCGACGCCCGGCTGGTCGCGGCGGCCGTCGCGGCGGGCGCCGAGTTGCGCAGGCATACCGTGCGCACGCTGCACGATGATCTGCTCGACCGGGCCGCGGTCGTGATCGGCGCGGACGGGGCCGGGTCGGTTATCCGGCGGGCGCAGGGCTATCCGGCCAACGCCGACGGGCATCTCGCCATCGCGATCCGCGGTTACGCGCCGACCGCCAACGCCGAGCAGTTGATCGTGACCACGCGGGCGCGCTGGCCGGCGTACGCCTGGTCGTTCCCGATCGGCGACGGCACCGCGAATGTCGGCTACGGCGAGGTCCTGCGCGGGGTGCCGCTGAGCCGGGCGTACCTGCTGGACCGGCTGGCCCGGCTGATGCCCGGCGGTGAACCGCTCGGCTTGCGCGCGCACCACCTGCCGTTGTCCACCCGGCGACCGCCGCCGGGTCGCGGCCGGGTCCTGCTGGCCGGTGACGCCCTGTCGCTGATCAACCCGTTCACGGGCGAGGGGATCTTCTACGCCGTGCTCTCCGGCGCCCTGGCCGGCGCGGCGGCCGCCGCCGGACCGCAGCGGGCGGCCGACGACTACGCGCGGGCGCTCAAGCAGCGCCTCGGCCGCCATCTTCGCCACTCCGGACTGGCCACGCGGCTGACCAAACGACCGCTGATGGTCGACGCGGCCGTACGGGCGGCGAGCCGAAATCAGGCAGTTTTTACCCGTATGGTGGAACTAGGCCTGGGTGACGGGGTTTTCGACCTTCGCACGATCGGTCGCATCGGGGCGGAGTTGGTCCATCGGCCATCGGGCGCCCCTTGAGCCCGCGCGCAGGGTGGATAGGCTGGACATGATGAGTCTGCGGTCCCTGGTCTACTCGCTGTACGAACGGCGGCTCGCCGGAAAGCTTGCCGGCAAGCCGGTGCCCGCCCATGTCGGGGTCATGTGCGACGGCAATCGCCGCTGGGCCCGCGAGATGGGCTATGTCGACCCGAACGACGGGCACCGGGTCGGCGCGGCCCGGATCAAGGAGCTGCTCACCTGGTGCGACCAGGCCGGCATCGGGCACGTGACGCTCTACCTGCTCGCCACCGACAACATGCGCCGGCCGGCGGTCGAGCTCGATCCGCTGCTGAAGATCATCGAGGACCTGGCCACGGAGCTGGCCGAGGACGGCAACCCCTGGCGGCTGCGGATGGTCGGGGCGCTCGACGTGCTGCCGGCCACGACGGCGGCGGCGCTGAAGGCCGCGCAGGAGAAGACCCAGGACCGCAGCGGCGGTGTCGAGGTCAACCTGGCGGTCGGCTACGGCGGCCGGCGCGAGATCACCGACGCGGTCCGCTCCCTGCTGCACGAGCACGCCGCGGCCGGCCGGACGCTCGAGGAGCTGGCCGAGATCCTCGACGTCGAGCACATCGCCGAGCATCTCTACACCCGGGGCCAGCCCGACCCCGATCTGGTCATCCGGACCAGCGGCGAGCAGCGGTTGTCCGGCTTCCTGCTGTGGCAGTCGGCACACTCGGAGTTCTATTTCCACGACGCCAACTGGCCCGACTTCCGCCGCACCGACTTCCTGCGGGCGTTGCGTTCCTACGCGGGCCGGCAGCGGCGTTACGGCGCGTAGTCCAGCCCGCACGGGTCGGTGGGCGACCCGGGTCGGCAGCGGCGGTTACGGCGCATAGCTCAGCCCGCCCGAGTCGGCGCGCCAGTGTCGGGCCCGGCCGCTGCGGGTGGGTGGCTCGTGACGGCGTACTAAATGGTCGGTTTTAGAAGGTCTTGAGGCCGTCGGCCAGGAAGCTGGCGACCGCGGCGGGGGAGTCGAGGGTCAGGTCGGCCGCGCTGGAGACCTCAGCGCCCGTCTCCGGGTTGGCCACCGCCACGCACATGCCGAAGAACCGCGGGTCGACGGCCTCGCGGGCGCGCAACGCGTCGAACGCCTTGATGTCGCTCATGTCGTCGCCGAAATACCACGCGCAGCCGGCCGTCTTCACCCCTTCGCTGATCACCATGCCCTTGTCCTGGTCGACCGGCGGCTTCAGCTCGGCGACCATCCGGCCGCCCTGGATCCGCAGGCCACGCCGCTCGGCCTGCTCGTGCGCCCAGCGCTCGACCGTGTCGGCCAGCTGCGGGGCGGTGCGGTAGTGCAGGGCGACGGAGAGTCGTTTGTATTCCACCAGGATCGCGTCGCGCAGCTCGGCGCGGGCCTGCGCGGCCAGCTCGGCCATCGCGGGCACCCAGGGCAGCGCGGCCGGCTCGGTGACGACCTCGCCCTCGTGCAGCACCTCCAGGCCATAGAGCCCGTAGAGGTCGACGTGGGTCAGCGTCTCGAAGCGGGACCGCAGGAAGCTGACCGGGCGGGCGGAGACGATGGCGACCCGGGCGACCTTGACGGCCAGTTCCTCCAGGACGCCCAGCACGGACGGGACGGGCTGCGACGCGTCGGGGTCGTCGGTAACCGGTGACAGCACGCCGTCGAAGTCGAAGAAGAAGGTGGTGTCCTTGGCTCGGTCGGCGGTGATCTGCCAGGCCCTAGCGGCGCTGACCGGATGACTGGGAATCGCAGTCTCTGCCACGGACCTCAGAATACCCGCCGAACGTGTCGTTGCATCGCGCCGAGACGGGTGATCACTGCCGCCATGTCGGTGATCATCGTCAGGTGTGAGCGCGTCGTCGCGGTTTGTACTACCGCGTATGGCTGATGACCGCTAGCGTTCTAGACATGGCGCGGGGTTATCCCGGGCCAGCCGGCCGGCCCGGACCTGCGACAAGTGCGCCACGGGGCCCGCATCCCGACCCCGTGTATGTGACGGGCGCCGGATTGGTGGCGGACCGCGGGCGGACGGGTTGCACGCCCGCTGGAGCAGGCCTGTGACATCTCGCCGTACTGACGCCGGGGCTTCGCACAACGACCCGGCCGCCAAAGTCTCCAGCACTCGTGCCGCAGGGGGCCGTAGGGCGTCCCGCGATCGGCACACCGACGCGGAGCCCGCCCCAGCCGGGCGGGTTTTTGTGCTGGATACCTCGGTCCTGCTGTCCGATCCGGCGGCTTTCAGCCGGTTCACCGACCACGAGGTGGTCGTACCCCTCGTGGTGATCTCCGAATTGGAGGCCAAACGCCACCACCCCGAGCTCGGCTGGTTCGCGCGTCAGGCGCTGCGGATCCTCGACGAGCTGCGGATCAAGCACGGCCGGCTGGACCGGCCGGTGCTCTGCAACGACGAGGGCGGCACCCTGCGGGTAGAGCTCAACCACGCCGACCAGAGCGCCCTGCCGCACGGCTTCCGCAACGACGCCAACGACACCCGGATCCTCTCCGTGGCGCTGGGGCTGGCCGCGGAGGGCCGCGACGTCACGCTTGTGAGCAAGGACATGCCGTTGCGGGTCAAGGCCGCCGCGGTCGGTCTTACCGCCGACGAGTATCGGCACGGCCAGGCGAGTGATCCGACGTGGATGGGCATGGCGGATCTCAAGATCTCCGAAGAGCAAGTCGCCCAGCTGTACGCGGGTGAGGAGCTAGAGCTCGACGAGACGGAGAACCTGCCCTGCCACACCGGCCTGGTCATCCACTCGGCGCGCGGCTCGGCCCTGGCCCGGGTCAACCCGGACAAGACCGTCCGGCTGGTCCGCGGCGACCGGGAGGCGTTCGGGTTGCGGGGCCGCTCGGCCGAGCAGCGCATCGCGCTCGACCTGTTGCTGGACGAGTCGATCGGGATCGTCTCGCTCGGCGGCCGGGCCGGCACCGGCAAGTCGGCGCTGGCGCTCTGCGCGGGCCTCGAGGCGACGATGGAGCGCAACAAGCACAAGAAGGTCGTCGTCTTCCGCCCGCTGTACGCCGTGGGCGGCCAGGAGCTCGGCTACCTGCCCGGCAGCGAGTCCGAGAAGATGTCGCCCTGGGCACAGGCCGTCTTCGACACGCTCGGCGCGGTGGTGCACGCCAACGTCATGGAGGAGGTCATGGCGCGGGGCCTGCTCGAGGTGCTGCCGCTGACCCACATCCGGGGCCGCAGCCTGCACGACGCGTTCGTGATCGTGGACGAGGCCCAGTCGCTGGAGCGCAACGTCCTGCTGACCGTTCTGTCCCGGATCGGGCAAGGCTCCCGGGTCGTGTTGACGCACGACGTGGCCCAGCGCGACAACCTGCGGGTGGGCCGGCACGACGGTGTGACGGCCGTCATCGAGGCGCTCAAGGGCCACCCGATCTTCGCCCACGTGACGCTGACCCGGTCGGAGCGGTCACCCATCGCTGAGGTGGTCACCGATCTGTTGGAGGACATCCCACAGTAGGGCTCACCCGGAGGAGGGAATTAGGGCCGGTTTGAAGCCAAAGGCCGTGTGAGCAATCTCACATCAGCGTGCCGTCGTTTCACATCGACTTCACGTTGCGCAATGGTGTCTGGCGAGCGCCATCGTGTGGCCACCCGTCGGAGATCGACTTCGTGGTCACCACCTCGATCGAAATACCTCGAGGTGGCGGCCCGGAGGGGCCGTGGCGCTCGCGGCACGTCTGCCCTCGGACAGCCAGTCCGAGCCGGTGGAGGCGCCGCGTCATTGCCCCCGACGAAGGGATACTTCGTGAATCGGCTCTGGAGCCGGGTCGGTGTTCGCGCCACGTCCGTCGGTCTACTCGTTGTGGGTGTGATCGGGGGCGTCTACCTCGGACAGGATCGGGCGGTCCAGCAGCAGGGTGCCGAAGCGCAACTCGTCGTCCAGGCTGATGCGGACGAAATGCAGCTGCTGAAGTCGCGGCAGAGTGAGCACGCCGCCGCGCGAGCGTGGCAGCGCGAGGCGGAGGGTGACGCGGCCGCCAAGGCGGCCGCCGAGGCCAAGGCCGCGGCGAGCAAGGCACGCACGCTGGAAAAGAAAGCGATCGCCAAGAAGGCCGCGGAGAAGGCTGCCGAGAAGGCGAAGTCGTCGTCCTCGGACTCGGGCGGGGACGTGCCGTACACGGGGCCGATCCCGACCTCTTGCGCGGAGTACACCGGCAACCGGGCCACCGGCTGCGCCCTGATGCTCGACGCGGGCTTCAAGATCGACCAGTTCCCCTGCCTCGACAAGCTCTTCAAGAAGGAGAGCGGCTGGAACGCCCGCGCCTCCAACTCGAGCAGCGGCGCGTACGGGATCCCGCAGGCGTTGCCGGGCAGCAAGATGGCCTCGGTCGCGGCGGACTGGAAGACCAACCCGGCGACCCAGATCAAGTGGGGCCTCGGCTACATCGAGGGCCGCTACAACACTCCGTGCGGGGCTTGGTCGCATTCGCAGAGCACCGGCTGGTACTGAGAAATCTCCGGTAACGGGGTGCGCGCCCGGCGCGTACCCCGTTCCGTGTATCTGAGCGATGGTCAAATGTTCGCATGGTCCGGAATGCGGCATCGCTTCTTCTGCTCGGCGTCGTCGCCATCGCGCTCGGCGCCGGTGACGTGCCGGCTGAGGCGACCGACAGCGCCGCTCCGGCCCGGCTCGCACCGAGCCGCGCCGAGGTGGTCGGTGGCGACCTCGTGCCGGACGGCCGGTTCCCGTGGATGGTCCGGCTCTCGATGGGCTGTGGCGGCGCCCTGACCGCCCCCCGGGTGGTATTGACCGCGGGGCACTGCGTCGACGGCTCCGGGCCCGATAACGGCATTCGCGTCACCGCCGGGGTCACCGACCTCAAGTCCACCGCGGCGATCACCGCCCGCTCGGTGCAGGTGATCCGCGCGCCCGGCTTCAGCGACGAGACCCGCGGCGACGACTGGGCCGTGATCCAGCTGGACCGGGCGCTCGATCTGCCGACCCTCACCCTGACCCGGGGCCCGGCCGGCGACCGGGGCCGGTTCACCATCATGGGCTGGGGCCAGATCAGCGAGGCCGCTCTGCGCCAGCAGACTCAGCTCCGGTACGCGAGCGTGCCGATCGTGCCCGACCGCACCTGCGCGGCCGAGTACGCCAAAGCCGGGGTGCAACTCGTCGCGGAAGAGCAGATCTGCGCCGGCGGGCACGGCGTCGACACCTGTCAGGGCGACTCGGGCGGCCCGATGGTGCGCCGGAACAGCCGCGGCGAATGGCTCCAGGTGGGCATCGTGAGCTGGGGTCTCGGCTGCGCCCGGCCCGGCTACCCGGGGGTCTACAGCCAGATCTCCACCTTCCGCCCGGCGATCCGGGCGGCGACCAGGAAGCTGAGCTCGGCACGCTCCGTGTTGGCCAGGTAGCGGCCACCTGGGACACTGGGCTGCGTGAGCTACTCCGATCCGCGTGCAGAGGCGGCCGCGAAGTTCGGCACCGACGCCTTCTACGCCTCGCTCGGCCGCGCGTTCGTCGCCATGTGCGCCGTGATCCCCGTGCTCTTCCTGATCGAGGCCATCGACGTCTCGCTGGGCGGCGGCGGCCGGCTGGACATCGCCGGCGGCATCATCCCGCACCGCATCGACGGCCTCGACGGCGTCCTGTTCAGCCCGTTCCTGCACGCGGGCTGGGATCATCTGTACGGCAACGCCGTGCCGCTGATCCTGGTCGGCACGTTCGCGCTGGCCGCGGGCACCAAGCGGTTCATCTGGTCGACCCTGGTCATCATGCTGGTCAGCGGCCTGGGCGTGTGGTTCATCGGCGACCCGAACAGCGTGGTCGTCGGCGCCAGCGGCGTGATCTTCGGCTACCTGGGCCTGCTCTTCGCCCGCGGCTTCGTCGAACGCAGCTGGTGGAATCTGGGCGTGGCCGCGTTCATCGGGCTGCTGTACTGGTACCAGCTCTACAACGTGCTCCCCACCGACCAGCCGATCTCCTGGCAGGGCCACCTGCTCGGGCTGTGCGGCGGGGTGGTGGCGGCGATCCTGTTCCGGCGCAAGCGGGTCCGTGCAACGCCGGCCCTGTTCAACCCCGACACCACCCTCACCGACATCTGACGCTCCCTACAGCGTGATGTCCTTCACAGCCGGCAGGTGCCCGTCGAAGTCGACGGCCGAGTAAAGCGCCAGCTTCTCCAGCCGGTGGTACGAGTCGATGACCCGGATCGTGCCGCTCTTGCTGCGCATCACGATCGACTGGGTGTGCGCGCCGCCGGCCCGGTATCGGACGCCCTTGAGCAGGTCGCCGGAGGTCACGCCGGTGGCCACGAAGAAGCAGTTGTCGCCGGTGACCAGGTCGTCGGTGGTCAGCACCCGGTCCAGGTCGTGGCCGCCGGCCAGGGCCTTCTCGCGTTCGGAGTCGTCTAGCGGCCACAGCTTCGCCTGGATCATGCCGCCCAGGCACTTCAGGGCGCAGGCCGCCGTGATGCCCTCCGGGGTGCCGCCGATGCCCATCAGCACGTCGACCTCCGACTCGGTGCGGGCCGCCGAGATCGCCCCGGCGATGTCGCCGTCCGAGATGAACTTGATGTTCGCACCCGCCGAGCGGACCTCCTCGACCAGCGCCTGGTGCCGCGGCCGGTCCAGGATGCAGACGGTGACGTCGGAGATGCTTGACCGCTTGGCCTTCGCGATCCGGCGCAGATTTTCCGTCGCGCCGGCATTGATGTCGATGACGTCGGCGCAGTCGGGCCCGACCGCGATCTTCTCCATGTAGAAGACGGCGCTCGGGTCGAACATGGCGCCCCGCTCGGCAACCGCCAGCACGGCCACCGCGCCCGGCATGCCCTTGCTCATCAGGGTCGTGCCGTCCACCGGGTCGACCGCCACGTCCACCTCGGGCCCGGTGCCGTCGCCGACGTGTTCGCCGTTGAACAGCATCGGGGCCTCGTCCTTCTCCCCTTCGCCGATCACCACGACGCCACGCATCTGGATCGAGTTGATGAGCTTGCGCATGGCATCGACGGCCGCGCCATCGCCGCCGTTCTTGTCGCCGCGGCCGACCCAACGGCCGGCGGCCATCGCGGCGGCCTCGGTGACCCGGACCAGATCCAGGGCGATGTTGCGGTCGAGATCCTGCGGAACGCGGGCAGCAGGCATGAAGCCCTCCTCGCAACGTTGCGGGTGTGGTGTGCACCGATCCTGACACGCGCGGCTACGCAAAGTCCCGCATGCGCGACATGGTTAACACCGGTTGCGGCCCGCCACCGCCGATCAGTCAGGATGGGTACGTGGAACCCGCCAAGCCCGAACCCGCCACCGCCGGCCCGGCCGCGGCACCCACGCCGCCCGCCGACGAGCGCCTCGGCCGTCGCGGCGAGCGGTCCCCGCGGGACATGGCCCTGTCGCTCGCGGTCCTGCTGGTGCCGATCGCGCTGGTCGTGCTCTTCTATCGATTCGTGCTGAGCGGCGACGCTCCGATCACGGTGGACGTCGCCCCGACGATCCAAGAGGCGCAATCGGCGAACGTCTTCCCGATCGCGGTGCCCCAGGTCGGTGCCGACTGGCACGCCTCGAGCGCACTGTGGCAGCGCACCTCGGCCGGCGCGACGCTGCGAATCGGCTATGTCGACCCGGATAAGGACCCGATCCAGCTGGTCGAGAGCAACATCGCGTCGGCGGCCCTGATCCGGAGCGAGCTGACCGACACGGCCGCGCCGGGTGGCACCTTCCAGGCGGGGGACCGGTCGTGGCAGCGCTACAGCGGCCGTCCGGGCGAGGACGCCCTGGTCCTGTTCGAAAAGGGCCGAACAATCATCATCGTCGGCAAGACGGACACCAAAAACCTGGAGTCCCTCGCGTCCTCGATGTCCTGACCCCGGGCTCAGCCCTCTGCGCGGGCGGCGCGGGCGGTGTCGATGCGCTCGCGGGCCCCGTCGAGCCAGCGTTGGCAGACGTCGGCCAGCTTTTCGCCGCGCTCCCACAGCGCCAGTGACTCCTCCAGCGAGCTGCCGCCCCGCTCGAGCTGCTCGACCACGGTCGCCAGCTCCGTCCGGGCCTGCTCGTAACTGAGTTTCTCGTCGCTCATACTGTGCCCACCTTTGGCATGCCCTCGTGGCCCTTGCCTGCGGGGCCGTTGTCCGGCGCGGCCGTGTGCCGCTCGGTGCGCTCGCTCATGCTGAGCCTTCCTTTGGCATGCCCTCGTGGCCCTTGCCTGCGAGGCCGTTGT
>Ga0307508_10006175_pt1 | contig 11304 bp, 11 predicted proteins | sample 9_EM_MG_FD_203089 | JGI IMG/M metagenome (GOLD analysis project Ga0307508, IMG submission 203089) | Populus trichocarpa ectomycorrhiza microbial communities from riparian zone in the Pacific Northwest, United States - 9_EM | ecosystem: Host-associated > Plants > Roots > Unclassified | place...
AGGCCAGGTCGAGGCCGCCGGCCCGGCGCCGGGCGCGCCGCAGCACCCGGAACGCGATCAGGCCGGCCGCGAGGCCGCCGAGCAGCGACTGGCAGAAGGCGAACCAATGGGCCGCGCTGGTCTGCGAGGCCTGCGTCGAGCCGGAGCCCAGGGCGTTGAGCAGCGGGTTCTGGAACAGGTTGAGCAGGAACCCGAGTCCGAAGACGCCGACCGCGGCCCAGCACACGGCGCCTGCCACGCGGGGCAGCCGGAGCCCGGCCAGGGCGCCGCCGATCGTGGCCGCCGCGGCGATCGTCCCGCCGACCACCGCGTACAGCCAGCCGGCGGTGTTGATCGTCAGGATCGAGAGGCCGCCGAGCAGGCCGACGACCAGGCCGCTGCCGATGGCGACAAGGAAGCGCACGGTCGCTCCGAGGGCACGCCTGCGGCCGACCAGCCCGAGCGCCGCGAGGGCGACGGCCGCGCCGGCGACCAGGCTGGCCGAGATCGCACCGGGCAGCGCATAGGCCGTGGAGGTCACCTCCATCTCGGCCGACACCGGCCCGGTGATCGTCGTGCGGGCCGAGAAGAGCATGGCCGCCAGCCAGAGCAGGGTGACCGGGGCGAGCAGGAGGGCCCTCGACGCGGGTTTCTCGACGACGGGTGTCGGGTCCTGCGCACTCATGGGGCACAGGGTACGCGGCGGTGCTCCGGGCGTCCGCCCGGCTGCCGCGCCAGGTGCCAGGATGGGGTGGAGGTTGTCCGGGTCCGGCGGCCCCGGCCCGGACCGGCTCAGCGGAGAAACCGAGTTGAGGAGTGGCCGATGGACGCCCAGCTTTCCCTGCCCACCCCGCGGAACGAGCCCGTGCGCGGCTATTCGCCCGGCAGCGCCGAGCGGACCGCCTTGGCGGCCCGCGTGGCGGCGCTGCGCTCCGAGCGCCTCGACCTGACCATGACGATCGGCGGCCGGCGGTCGATGGCTGACGGACCCTTGATCGAGGTTGTCCAGCCACACCGCCGGCACGAGGTGCTCGGCGTGACCGGCAACGCGTCGCGGGCCGACGCCGCGGCCGCGGTGGCCGCCGCGAAACGGGCCGCGCCGCTCTGGCGCGCGCTGCCGTACAGCGAGCGCGCCGCGGTCTTCCTGCGTGCCGCCGAGTTGCTCGCCGGCGGCTGGCGGGACACCCTCAACGCGGCCACCGTCCTGGGCCAGTCGAAGTCCTGCTACCAGGCCGAGATCGACGCGGCCTGCGAGCTGATCGACTTTCTGCGGTTCAACGCCGCCTTCGGCGAGCGCCTGCTCGGCGAGCAGCCCGACTCGGGGCCCGGCGTGTGGAACCGGTTCGACCACCGCCCGCTCGAGGGCTTCGTGTACGCGATCACGCCGTTCAACTTCACCGCGATCGCCGGCAACCTCCCGTCGGCGCCCGCGCTGATGGGCAACACCGTGGTCTGGAAGCCGTCGCCGACCCAGCAGCTCTCGGCGCACTTCACGATGCGGCTCTTCGAGGCGGCCGGCCTGCCGCCGGGTGTGATCAACATGCTCACGGGCGACGGCCTGGCGGTCTCCGATGTGGTGCTGCCCGACCCCGACCTGGCCGGCATCCACTTCACCGGGTCGACGGCCACGTTCCGGCGCCTGTGGCGTGAGGTCGGGGCGAACATCGACCGCTACCGGTCGTACCCGCGGTTGGTGGGGGAGACCGGCGGCAAGGACTTCGTCGTCGCGCACGCGAGCGCGGACGTCGACGCGCTGCACACGGCGCTGGTCCGTGGCGCCTACGAGTACCAGGGGCAGAAGTGCTCAGCCGCCTCCCGGGCGTACGTGCCGCGGAGCATCTGGGAGGGCGCCGGGCTCCGCGACCGGCTGGCGGCGTCGGTCGCCTCCATTGAGTACGGCGATGTGACCGATCTGTCCGTCTTCGGGGGAGCGGTGATCGACGGCCGGTCGTTCGCCAAGCTCGCGGGCGCGCTCGACCGCATCAAGAACAGCGCGGCCTGCACCGTGCTCGCCGGCGGCGCCGCGGACGACGCCGAGGGCTGGTTCGTCGCGCCGACCCTCGTCGAGTGCACCGACCCGACGCACGAGGTGTTCAGCACGGAGTACTTCGGCCCGATCCTGGCTGTCCACGCCTACGACGACGCCGACTTCGAGTCCGTTGTGGCGCAGGCCGACGCCGTCTCGCCGTACGCGCTCACCGGTTCGATCTTCGCGACCGACCGCACGGTGATCGAGTGGGCACAGAACGCGCTGCGATACGCGGCGGGCAACTTCTATGTCAACGACAAGCCGACCGGGGCCGTGGTCGGTCAGCAGCCCTTCGGCGGGGCCCGTGGCAGCGGCACCGACGACAAGGCCGGCTCGATCCTGAACCTGCAGCGATGGGTCTCGCCGCGCACGATCAAGGAGACCTTCGACCCGCCGGTGACCTGGCAGTACCCCCACATGGGGTGATCATCCCGATATGAGGGTCGTTGCGTGTTCTTCATGTTGCGGCGAGTCCGTTTTCGGGTGTTTCCTGCCCGGCATCGCCGTCTGACCGTTTGTCTGAGCCATTTTACCTGGTCAGACTCCTCCGCAAGGGAGAAACGCCCATCTGCGACCCTCGTGGTCGGACTGTCTGTGCGGGACAGTCGTTTGTGGAGACGCAAACTGGACGGATCGGGCGAAATCCTGGACGGCGGCGAAACAAAGTGGCAGCTTAGAAGGCATGCCCGACTCTCAAATCAATCCCACAGCTGCCGCACTGCTCGGCCTGCTCCACGAAGGGCCGATGACCGGCGGACAGCTCATGGCGGCTGCCGAACGCCGTCTCGGGCCCTACTGGTCGATGACGCGGAGCCAGGTCTACCGCGAATTGCCGGTTCTCGCCGAGATGGGCTACGTCCGCCTCGGCAAGCCCGGTCCCCGTTCCAGCCAGCCCTACGCCATCACCGCCTCCGGGAAGCGTGCCTTCAGCCGGTGGCTCGCCGAGGCCCCAGGCCGCGACGCCCTACGCAACCCGATCGCTTTGCGAGTCGCCTTCGGCGAGCAGCACAGCGGCACCCAGTTGCAGACCCTCTACACCGGTGCCAGCGAATACCACGCGGAGGCGCTGGCGATGGCCAAGGAACAGGCGAAGGAGGCGAAGAAGGCCGGCGACCAGTACGGGGCCGCCGCTCTCGAGTTCGCCGTCGCCTATCACAAGGCCGCGCTGAGTTGGCTCAAGATCGCCCCGTCGACCTGACGACCGACCGACCGCCCCGGCCGGTTCGCCGGCCGGGGCGGCGTAGTCTTGAGTGTTGTGACTGCTGCCGACTATCCCGAGCAACTCAAGGCCCTCGACGCCACCCTTCGCAACATCGAGAACGTCCTGGACGTCGACAAGCTGCGCCGGGACAAGGCGGACCTCGAAGAGCAGGCCTCCGCACCCGACCTGTGGGACGACCAGGCGCGGGCTCAGGAGGTCAACTCGCGCCTGTCCTATCTCAGCGGGGAGATCTCGCGGTTGGAGCGGTTGCGTTCCCGGATCGACGACGCCGAGCTGCTGCTCGAGATGGCGCAGGCCGAGGGCGACGAGGCGTCCGTCGCCGAGGTCGGCGAGGAGCTGGTCTCGCTGACCAAGGCGGTCGAGGAGATGGAGGTGCGCACCCTGCTCTCGGGGGAGTACGACTCCCGTGAGGCGGTGGTGGCCATCCGGGCCGGCGCCGGTGGGGTGGACGCGGCCGACTTCGCCGAGATGCTCATGCGGATGTACCTGCGATGGGCCGAGCGGCACGGCTACCCCACCGAGGTCTACGAAACGTCGTACGCGGAGGAGGCGGGGCTCAAGTCGGCCACCTTCGCGGTCAAGGTGCCGTACGCGTACGGCACGCTCAGCGTCGAGTCGGGCACCCACCGGCTCGTGCGGATCAGCCCGTTCGACAACCAGGGCCGGCGCCAGACGAGCTTCGCCGGCGTCGAGGTGATGCCCGTTGTCGAGCAGACCGACCATATCGACATTCCAGAGAACGAGATCCGGGTCGACGTCTACCGTTCGTCGGGCCCCGGTGGACAGAGCGTGAACACGACCGACTCCGCGGTGCGTCTCACGCACATTCCGACGGGCATCGTCGTCACGTGCCAGAACGAGAAGTCGCAGCTGCAGAACAAGGCCTCCGCCATGCGCGTGCTCCAGGCGCGGCTCCTCGAGCGCAAACGCCACGAGGAGGAGGCGAAGATGGCCGGCCTCAAGCACGACACCACCGGGTCGTGGGGCGACCAGATGCGTTCGTACGTCCTGCACCCCTACCAGATGGTCAAGGACCTGCGCACTGAGCAGGAAACGGGCAACCCTACGTCGGTCTTCGACGGCGAGCTGGACGAGTTCATCGAGGCCGGCATCCGCTGGCGCAAGCGCTCCCAGACGTCCGACTGAGCACTATCCGAGCATCTGTCGCAACGATCCGCCACGTACGGCGACGACGGCTGAGCGCTCGGTCAGTTAGCGTCGACGTGGCGTGGGTTTCCCCACCGGTGGTGCAGATTCCGGGACCCGCCGGGGTTGGCGTATTCGTTACACCGCGTAGACTCCGTTCCCGTGATTCAGCTTGAGAACGTGACGAAGACGTATCCGAAGGCGTCCCGGCCGTCGTTGGACGATGTCAGCGTCGGTATCGAGAAGGGTGAGTTCGTCTTCTTCATCGGCCCCTCCGGTTCCGGCAAGTCCACGATCATCAAGCTCCTGCTGCACGAGGTCACCCCGACCCGCGGCAAGGTCGTGGTGAACACCAAGGACGTCACCTCCATGCGCTCGTGGAAGATCCCTCACTTCCGCCGCTCGATCGGCTGCGTGTTCCAGGACTTCCGCCTGCTGCCCAACCGCACCGCGTACGAGAATGTCGCGTTCGCCCTCGAAGTGATCGGCAAGACCAAGGCGGTGGCCCGGCGGGTCGTGCCCGAGGTGCTCGAGCTGGTCGGCCTCGGCGGCAAGGAGCACCGGTACCCGCACGAGCTGTCCGGCGGCGAGCAGCAGCGCGTCGCGGTGGCCCGGGCCTTCGTCAACCGGCCGCTGATCCTGCTCGCCGACGAGCCCACCGGTAACCTCGACCCGGACACCTCGATCGAGATCATGCGCCTGCTGGACAGGATCAACCGAACGGGCACGACGGTCGTGATGGTCACCCACGACTCGAACATCGTGAACCAGATGCGTCGCCGGGTCATCGAGATCGAGAGTGGCAGCATCGTGCGTGACCAGGCCCGTGGCGTTTACGGCTGAGACCGGCTCCGCCCGAGTAATCGACAGCTGAAGCAGTGGCAAGACGCGGAGTCCCGGAAGGAACGCCCCGATGCGCTTGAAGTACGTCCTCAACGAGGTCCTGGTGGGCCTGTGGCGAAACGTCACGATGACGATCGCCATGATCATCACCATGTCGGTCTCGCTGACCATGCTGGGCGCCAGTGTCCTGCTGTATATGCAGGTCGACCAGATGAAGAACTACTACTACGGCGAGATCGAGGTGTCGATCTTCCTGCGCACCGACGTCACCGACGCCCAACGCCAGGCGATCGACCAGGCGATCTCGTCCAGCTCGCTGGTGGCGTCCAAGTCGTACGAGACGCGTGCCCAGGCCCTTGCGCGCTTCCAGGAGCTCTGGAAGGACCAGCCCGACTTCGTCAAGTCGATCGGCCCCAACAGCCTGCCCGAGTCCTTCCGGGTCAAGCTGAAGGACCCGGAGCAGTACAAGACCTTCGCCGATCAGATTCAGTCGATGCAGGGCATTCAGGACATCATCGACCAGCGTGCGCTGCTCGACAAGGTCTTCAAGATCTTCAACGCCATCCAGGTGATGGCGCTCGTGGTGGCGGGGGTGATGGCCTTGGCCGCGTTGCTGCTGGTCGGCAACACGATCCAGGTAGCTGCGTACAGCAAGAGGCGAGAAGTCGCGGTCATGAAGCTGGTCGGCGCGTCGAACTGGTTCATCCAGGCGCCGTTCGTGCTCGAGGCGGTGGTGGCCGGCCTGATCGGCGCCATCCTCGGCTTCGTCGCGCTCTTCGCCGGCAAGCTGGTGCTGCTGGACCACCGGCTGCAGGCCCTGACGACGATCCTCACGCCGATCCACAACAGCAACGTGTGGCTGATGCTGCCGCTGCTCGCCGGCGTGGGCGCCGTGGTCAGCGCGGTCACCGCGTGGGTCACGCTGCGCTTCTACCTGAAGGTCTGACGTTTAGCGCGGTCCGGGGGCCCGGCTCCCGGACCGTTGGGCGATTTAGACCTTAGGTGGCGGTTGGTCGGAGTACGGTGACTCCCCGTGTGGTCCTATCGCCGACAAGGCCGGGTATCGGCCCTTCTGGCCGGAGGCGTGAGCTTTCTCGCCGTGGGGCTCCTCCTGGCCGGATCCGGCCCCGCCCTCGCCGACCCTCCCGGCGGCGACGCCGGCCGGGCCAGCAGGGCCGTCGACCGCGCCGAGGCCGTCCTGGAAGGCGCCACCGCGGCCGCGCAGGCCGCCGCCCGCCGTTTCGAAGCCGCCAACGCCGAACTGCCCGCCGCGCAGAACCGGCTCGCCACCGCACGCGGCCTCGTCGCCGCCGCGATCGCCGACGCCGACACGGCGGGCCGCGGCGCCAACGACGCCCGCGCGGCCTACCGAACCGCCGCCGACGGCTTCGAACAGGCGCGCAGCCACGTCGACGAGGCCCGCATCCAGGTCGAGACCATCGCCCAGGCCACCTACATGGGCAGCACGTTCTCCCGGATCAACGTCCTGCTCGGCGCGACCGGGCCGCAGGACATCATGGACCGCCTCAACCTGGTCGGCCAGGTCATGCGCACCCAGCAGCAGGACGTGGACGCGCTCGTCGACGCGCGCCGGGCCGCGAGCCTCGAACAGGACCGGGCCGGCCTCACCAAACGCACGGCAGAAGACGCCGAGCGCTCCGCGCAGGAGAAGCTGCGGGTCGCCAAGGCGGCACAGGCCTCGGCCGTACGCGCCAAGGACGCGCTCGACCGGCTCGCCACCGGCCGCCTGGCCGCCCTGCGCGCCGCCAACGCCCAGCGCGCGGCCGTGCTCGCCCGTTACCGCCTCGCCAAGGCCGAGGAGGACCGGATCCGGGCCTCGCTGCGCGGCTACACGGGCGGCCCCGGACGGTACGCCGGCGGGAAGCTCCTGATGCCCGTCAACGGGTGGAAGTCGAGCGACTTCGGCGAACGGTACGACCCGTTCTACCGGGTCTGGCAGTTGCACGCGGGAACCGACTTCGCGGCGCCGGGCGGCACCCCGATCCACGCCGCGGCCGACGGGCGGGTCGTGCGGGCCGGCTGGAGCGGCGGCTACGGCAACTACACCTGCCTTGACCACGGAAGCATCGACGGCGTCGGATTCATGACCTGCTACGGCCACCAGTCGGCGATCCTCGTGGACATGGGCGAGTGGGTCCGCCGCGGCAACGTGATCGGACGGGTCGGCGCCACCGGCGCCTCTACCGGCGACCACCTGCACTTCGAGACCCGGTTCAACGGCGTGCCGAAGAACCCGCTGCGATACCTGCCGTCCTGCCTGTGCTGATCTCCGAGTAACATCGACAGGCTCGTACAACTCGTCAACAGGGGGTCGGCGGTCATGCCACGCGAACAGGGGCGCAAGGTCGTCGCCTCCAACCGCAAGGCCTACCACGACTACACCATCTTCGACACGTACGAGGCCGGCATGGCCCTGACCGGCACCGAGGTCAAGTCGCTGCGCGCCGGCCGCGCCTCGCTGACCGACGCCTTCGCCGACGAGACCAACGGCGAGATCTTCCTCCGCGGCCTGCACATCCCGGAATACACCCAAGGCACCTGGACCAACCACGAGCCGCGCCGCGTGCGTAAGCTGCTGCTGCACCGCGACGAGATCCGCAAGATGCAGGGCAAGCTGCGCGACGACGGCATCACCCTCGTGCCGCTCTCGGTCTACTTCAACAACGGGTACGCGAAAGTCGAGCTCGGCGTGGCCAAAGGCAAGAAGAGCTACGACAAGCGCCAGGACCTGGCCGCCCGCGACGCGCAACGTGAAATCAACCGCGCCGTGGGCCGACGTGCGAAGGGCATGACCTGACCAGGTAATGTTCCCCGGCCGAGTACTGTCATCTCCCGAAGGGTCCGGCCGTTGCCCCCGAAACATTCCGCCCCGCTGCTGCGCCCCTCGCGGGCTGCGTTCGTCGCCGTCTTGGCGATCCTGGTCGGGCTCGTGGTCTGGGTCGCGGCGCGCGCGGCCAGCCCGCAACAGGGCGACGGCCGGCAGCCCATCCTCGTCATGCCGTCGGTGTCCCCGGTCCCGGTCGGCGCCATCGACTCCCCTACGTCCGGGTCGATCGCCATCACTCTTCCGGCCGCGCCGCATTCGTCGTCGCCCTCGCCGACACCGTCGCCGTCGGCCACCTCACGCCAGCCCTCCCAGTCGCCGTCCACCCGCGTACCGTCGAAGTCGCCGAAACCCACCACCGCGCCGCCGAAGACCGTCTTCGCGTCGGTGTCAACCACCTCCAGCTGGGACGGCGGCTACGTGGGCAGGGTGCTGGTGACCAACAAGGGCACCCTGGCGGTGAACTGGACAGTCACCGTGGCCCACGCCGGACAGGACGGGATACAGCTGACCGCGACGTGGGGCGCCAGCGGCTCACAGCGGGGCACCAACTTCGTCTTCACCGGCGCCACGCTCGGGCCCGGAACGAGCACCAGCTTCGGCTACCAGGCCACCAAGCGAGGCGGAGGCACGCTGGGGCCGACCGGGTGCTCGGTCGTCGTGACGCCTGCCGGGTGAGGTAAACTTGCCAGGTTGCACACTGACCGGGGGGTGACTGGTTTCGACTTCGTAGGTGGAGACAGGGGAAGCGAGCCGAGGAAGCCAACGTCGACTCGATAATCGGTCGTTGGAAACCAATAAGCGCCGATACCAATCGCGCTGACTTCGCTCTCGCCGCCTGAGGCGAGTAGCGGGTCTGTCGGGCTGGGAACACCTCCGTCCCAGATCTCCGGCATCAGCTAGGAGGTTGGCCAACCGGTCCCGGTCGCGGGGACCGCGAGGCGAGATTAATCAGCGACTGGACCCGTCATACCGACTCGCTCACATGATCGGTAGGGCCGAGTAGAGGCATAGTGAGCTGCGCTCGGAGAAGCCCTGACGAAGCAACGAAGGACCCGGGTTCGATTCCCGGCACCTCCACGAGTGACTGGGTGGCCCCTGTCCGCGGAAAGCGCGGACCGGGGTCACTCGTCATATCTGCTCCGGGGGCCGAGCCCCCGGAAGCCCCGCGGTGCGGTGGTTTCGCTGGGCGCGGCAGACCGAAGCAGCGTTGCCGCCGGGCGTGGGTCAGGCGGAGCCCGATCGGGCGGTGCGGTGCACCACCGGGCCGGTAGCAACACCCCGACGTCTAGGCATACGACCGGTATGCCGCCGGGGCTAGGCACACAACAAGCGTTAACGCACCCGCGAACCCCACCCGACATCGACGGACCCGGCTGACTAGCGGCGTTGTGGTGTGAAGACCGGCACGTGCGGTACGACGTCGGCTGCGGAGTTTACGATCTTCTCTGCAACGGGTAGGTCAGCGTCGATGTCTTCGGGGTGTACGGCTCCTTCGGAGGCTTGGTAGTCGCCGGCGCCGCGAACGCGGCGGAGACGTCGATAGGGGCGCAGAATTGGTCCGGCGGGCGGTACGAGTTGCGCCTCTGCGGCCTGGATGACCACCTCGTGGCCGCCTTCACGGGTAGGGCGGAGGCCTTGTTGTCGTAGGACTGCGGTCAGCGCCTTGCGCGCGGCGGCGTAGAGCGCATCGTAGGCAATCTCAGGGTCCACCTCGGCTAGGCTGCGCGCAGTCTGGAGGTGGAGCCGGGCTTTGTCGACGAGGTATGCCGCCTCGTCAGGGTTCGCCGGCACCGGCTCGAGATGGCCGTGATCGATGAGCTCCTGGATGACTTCGGCGCCCTTCGGCCAGCTCACTGCATGTTCTCCCGGGTTCAGCGGTTGTTCGGGTCTGCGGGCGCAGGTTCAGCGGGTGAAGGTGGGGCTACCAGCGTGATCAACGGGCGCTGCTTCACCTCGGTGAGGAATGGGGTGCTGCCCTCGTTCCATCGAGCGACGGGGACGAACTGAGGGTTCACCTCCCGCTCCAGGCGGTCCTGCGCTCGTTCGGCAGCGTCGTATGCCTCGTCGCGGTCCACATTGCCGATTACCAGGATGTCGATGTCGCCTGGTTCCGGGCCGTCCTCGCCGTTGTACCGGGCGGCCCAGGACCCGTAGATCAGGAGTCCTTCGAGTCCATTAAGTTCACTGAACTCCTGTGCGATGACTTCCCTCGGGCCGAAAGCGACGAGCACGAGGTCACGCAAAGGTCGATAGGCGGGGCTGGCGGTGTTGGGGCTCAGGATCCGCGAGCGTCCGATGCGAGTGTCTTTGAGCAAACCAACTTCAATGAGGCGGCCGACTTCCCGGTGGACCGTGGCGTAGGGAGCGTCAAGCTTGGCAGCCAGATCGGACATAGAATGCCGCTTGGGCGAGAGCATGACCAAGGTCAGGATCTCTGCTTGAAGCTGGCTACGGAAGATGGCCATAAGGGGTGGAGCGGCGGCTTTGCCCATGCTTGCTGCTTCCTGCGCTCTCGGCCTGTCCGAGTCGCGTCGGCGGCGCCCCTGTGGTGATGACTATAGTCACAAGACAGGTTTCCCATCGCCCAGGGGGTCGGCTCAGGTAGACGGGCAATCTATCCGATAACTTGATGATGTTATCAGCTTATCGGATTATCGGATTCTGCCTGTGAGATGTTCTGCTGCGACTTCATCCCGGGGATCGTCTCCGGGAGTGCCCTCCGCCAGCCAGGCGTCCAACGCGTTGACCAGCGGGCCGACGTGCTGGCGAGCGGTGAGGGGCCTGCGACCCATTCCGGTGTACTAACGTCTTGCTGGTGAAGGAGCGGCGCAACGTGTATGAGCCCATGACTCTCGCGCGGCTCGGAACGCTGCTGTCCGGCGCGGATGATTCGGTTCGGTGGCGCTTGGTCGCCGAGTTCCTGGAGGAGTACCGCTGGGAACCTGTCGAGTCGCGTGCGGGACTGCTTCAAGATGAGCCAGCCGGCACGGGCGACGAGCACTGGGATGTGTTTTTGGCCGCCTTGGCCGAGCATGTGGCTGCGCGCGACGGACACGACGGCCCAGTTTGGGCTGGATCTAGGTCTTTGCGGCGGTTCTGGTTCCCGTTCAGCGGTCGTGCGGCAAGGGTCGATGCTGTCGTTCACGCGCCGGCGGCGTTCCGGCGCCGTGGCGTGTTCGTGGCGCGGCAGGAGCTGGAAGTGGCATGACCGAGGAAGGTGTGTTGCTCGATCGAAGC
>Ga0307508_10006176_pt1 | contig 11304 bp, 9 predicted proteins | sample 9_EM_MG_FD_203089 | JGI IMG/M metagenome (GOLD analysis project Ga0307508, IMG submission 203089) | Populus trichocarpa ectomycorrhiza microbial communities from riparian zone in the Pacific Northwest, United States - 9_EM | ecosystem: Host-associated > Plants > Roots > Unclassified | place...
GGGCGGGGCCGGGGGCTGCGGGTGCTGCGCGGCGGGCTGCTGACCCGGCTGTCCGGGTGCCGCCGACCAGTCCGGCGCGGACGTCGGTGCCCCGGCCGCGAACTGCGGCGGGAGCGGCGGGACGGAACCCTGCGGGGCCGGCGGGGGGCGGAAGCCGGGGTCCTGCACGGCTTCCGGCTGTTCCGGTGCGGCCTGCTGCGGGGCCGGGGGCTCGGCGGCAGGGGGTGCCGGGGGTGCGGGGGCCTGGGGCTCGGCGGGGGCTGCGGTGTCCGCGGTGCCTTCCGGGGCGGCGGCGGGGGCCGTGGTGGCCTCCGGACCGGTCTCCTCCGTGGTGTCGGGCGTGCGCGGGTCCTGAGCGGCGGCCGCTGCCGAGGCCTCGTCCGGAGCCGAGTCCGGGGTCTCGGTCTCGCCGTCGTTGCTCGGGGCGGGGACGGGGGCGTCGGGCTCCGTCCCCGGTTGTGCCTCTGCCTCCGGTTCCGCCTCCGCCTGTTCGGGCTCGCTGGGGGCGGGGGGCGCGACGGGAACCGGTGCGGCAGCGGGCTCCTGGACGTCGGCCGCGGGGGGAGCGACTACGGCGGGCTCGGCGACCGGCGCGGGGGCCGGGGGCACGGGAGCCGGAGCCGGGGGTACCGGAGCCGGCGGTGCCGCGTAGGTGTTCGGCGCGGGCGGTGCCGGCGGTGCGGGAGCCCCGGCGGGAGTGCCCGTCCACGGAGGAGGCGTCGGTGCGGCGGCCGTGGGCGCGGGCGGCTGAGGGTAGCCGTAACCGGCGTCGGGCGCGGGAGCCGGCGGCTGAGGGTAGCCGTAACCAGGGTTCGGCGGGGCGGGCGGCTGGGGGTAGCCGTAGCCGGGGTTGGGCGCGGTCGGCGGCTGAGGGTAGCCGTAACCGGGATCAGGAGCGGGAGCCTGGGCCGGGGGAACCGGAGCCGGCGGAACCGGGGCCTGGGGTTCGGAGGGCGCGTCGGGTGCGGGAGGCGCTGCCGGTGCCTCGGCCGACGCGTTCTGCGTGTACCAGGCGGGTGCGGCGTAGTCGATGGTGAACTCGCCCGTCATCTCGACGGCGGACTCCGCGTCGGACTGGTCGTCGCTGGGCGTGGTGGTCCAGCCCGCGCGCAGCCCGTCCCGATCGCTTTGCACAATTCCTCCTGGTGTGGTCGAGCACCCTCGTGCCGTAGAGGCACTCATGTGCCGGGCTGGGAGCGACCGTTGCTGTTGTTCGAGCCGTGTGGTTTCCCCTGGACACGAACAATCCACCCGTGGGTTCTGACGTCGCACCCGTATCAAGCGTAAACGCCGCAGGGGTCGGCAGGGCAGGCCCCTTCACTGTGCGCTTGCGCGCAACCGGACCGTGACCCTGCTCGGGGTGCCGTCCTGCGGCCGTTGTCGTACTCCTGAGCCCGGGCGGTGCGCGGTGCCTCAGCCGAGGCGCCGCTACTCCGCCGCGAGCCCTCCGTTGTGCGGTGCGGGCTCCAGGTCGAACTCGCCGTCGCGGGCCCCGAGTACGAAGGCCCGCCACTCCGCCTCCGTGTACCGCAGGACGGTCTCCGGGTCGAGGGAGGACCGCATGGCCACGGCACCGTCCGGCAGGTACGCGATCTCGACGCGCTCCTCGTGCTCCTCGGTGCCGGGCGCGCTCTGCCACTCGACGCCCGAGATGTCCAGGCCGTACAGCTCGTCCCGTTCTCTGGCCTTTCGCGCCTTGATCTCGTCCGGAGTCTCCGTGGCGCCGTTGCCTGAGTCAGCCATGGTCAAGGGCCCTTCCTGGTGAGCGAACCTCGTGCAGGATCACCATACTTGGCCTGCGAAGGCTCGCACGGCGTAACCGTCCGCTCACGAAATCCCCCGCGACGCCGCAGTGTTGGCCGTACCCTGCACCTTCCCCCGGCGACCTCCGGGCGCGGACGTCAGTCCATCCGGCGGGGCGCCCCGAGGAGACCGGTCTCCGCGTCGGTGGGCTGGGTCATGACGTACTGCCGGTGCTTCTGGGTGCACCACAGGGCCACGTTGTCGGCGAGGGACGGCAGGGCGGAACTGTCGCTCTGCCCCAGCCGCATCGTCTTGCCGACGATCTCGGACTCGTGCGGGGAGATCCGCTGTACGCCCACGACGTCGGCGTTGGCCAGCAGGCGCGGCGCGGTGGGGCCGAGGTAGGGGAGCAGGGTCAGCACCGACTGCCAGGGCGCCGGGCTCAGCCGGCTGCGCGGCGGGCGGATGCCCAGGTCACGGATGATGAGCACCGGGCTGGCGGGGGACGGGCCCTGCGGGGCGATCCGGCCCACCTGGTGCACCGTCACACACTGCTGGCCGCCGCCGGCCGCCTGCGCCATCGGCGCCCACAGCTGGGGACGCGCGGTCTCCACGGCCACCCGGGCGCCGATCGCCGCCGCCCGCAGGGCGATGACCTGGGCCAGCCAGGTGCCGCCCACGAGCACGGTGTCCAGCCGGGTGGGCCGGCACAGTCCCAGCACCGCCGGCTGGCTGTCGGGGTCTATGCCGAGGATCACGCCGTCGTCGCCGAGCGGCATCGACAGCTGGGACAGCACGGAGGCGTCCACGAGGTGGCGCTCACGCCGGGGGCCGAGCAGACCGAAGGCCGTGCGCAGCCGCCGTTCCGGGCCCTGGCGGGCGGGTTCGGGAGTACGGGGGAGATGGCCGGGACGCTGCCCGGGGAAGCCCGGCGCCGAGGAACCGAAGCCGGGACGGCCGGGGGCGGAAACGGTGGGGACGGACATCAGCGCGTACCTCCCAGCGGCAGCGTGGCCAGAACTCCGGGCAGCTGCTCACGGTCGAGCCGCACCAGACCGGTCTTGAACGCGGCCGCGGCCCGCTCCAGATGCTGGGTCGCCTCGCCCAGTTCGTTCTCCCCGCGGCCGGTCAGCCGCACATGCCCGGACATGGTCAGGACATCGCCCCGCCGCCTGCTGACGGTGAGCGAGAAGGTGCTGGCGAGCGCGGGCGAGGAGGTCAGCGAGCCGATCAGCCGGGGGAACTCAGGCCCGCCGGCGCCCAGTTGAGGCCACCGGGAGATCCAGTACGTGGTGTGCAGGCGGTCGTCGCAGCGCCACGTGCGGGTGCTCTCCGCCGTACGGCGTCCGGAGCGGCTCCCGTCGAGCGCGGCACCGCCGGTGGTGGCCAGCGGGTTGACGCAGGCGGAGGTGGCGATGGTCGCGTTGATCTCCTGCTCGCTGAGCACCTTGGCCTGGAGGCCGGCGCCCATGAGACGGCTGGCCAGGTGGTCGGCGGCCCGCAGCAGCGCGCGCCGGGCCCCCTCCATACCGCCGCCGCGGGCCTGGACGGCCTCCGGGCACAGCTCCGGGTCGAGCTTGAGGGCGACCCAGGTCAGCCGCAGCCCCGGGGTCATGCTCTGCGCCTGGAGCGGCCCGTAGGAACGGACCGCCATGGCCTGCGGGGGCAGGTGCGGGGCGGGCGCCGGCTGGGTGTGCTGGACGACCTGGACGGAGGCGAGCTTGATGTCGTCGACCGCGAGCAGGCCGTGGATCAGGTCGAGCGGGATGTTCCCGGCGCCGTAGGCGGGCCGCAGCGGGGTGTCGGCGGCCTGCACCTGCACCAGGGCGGTGAGGAAGGTGCCGTCGCCGAGCATGCCGACCTCGCGCTGGCGGCGGTCCTGGAAGCTGTAGGTGCGCAGTGCCGGGTCGCACTCGACGGCCGGGGCGAAGCCGGGGTCGGTGCCGGGCGGCACGGGCTCGGCGTTGCGCCTGCGGCGCTCACGGAGCGCGCGATTGGTGCTGAACCATTCGGGCAGCGGGCGCCCGCGCCGGCGCAGCAGTCCGGCCAGGACCAGAGGTACGGCCAGCACGACGCCGACGGTGAGACCGATGGGGCGCAGCAGCCAGCCGATCAGGATCACGGCGGCGGCCAGCTCGAAGCCGACCAGCTGCTGGACACGGATGGGGCCGAAGCTGCCGGGGCGTCTGGAGAGCGACGGCGCGGCCGGGCTCACCCGGGCGGGGGCCGCGGGGCGCTGTGCCGGCTCCGGTCCTTGGTTTCCCTGCGTACGACGGCCGCCGTCGCGGCGCCGTGACCTGGTCGCAGTGCTCATCCCCCGGTACAACCCCTTTGCATTGTCTGGCCGCGACATGACCTGGCGGCGCATCACCGTACCCCGTACCGTACGGTGCGATCGTCACACGGCATAGTAGAGGCCCCTGCAAGAGCAAACGCCACGGACGTCACACGGATCCGGGCGGCTCCGGGGAATTCCGCAAACGGAAACAAAGCGAAAAAAACGGGGAGTTGACCCATCGATGGCGACACGTCGGGATGAGCTGAACGCCTACTCCTTCGCGCGCAGGCGCACGGTGGCGGCGTTTCTCCAGCCGTCTCCGCACGGTTCGGAGGAGGCCGCGCCGCGCCCCCTGAAGACCGTTCTGCCGAGTCTCGGGGTGGCGGTGCTGGTGCTCGTCGGCTTCGGGGCCTGGGGCATGATCAGCCCGTCCGCGCCGAAGGGCTGGAACAGCGCGGGCAAGAACATCCTCGTCGGCAGTGAGTCGACGACGCGGTACGTGCTGGTGAAGACCAAGGGTGACGACAAGCTCAGTCTGCACCCGGTCCTCAACATGGCCTCCGCCAAGCTGCTGCTGAACGGCGAGAACCCTCAGGTCCTCAAGATCAAGGAATCGGTGCTCGACAAGAGCAAGTACCCGATGGGCGCCACCGTCGGCATCCCGTTCGCGCCGGACCGCCTGCCCTCCGCGGACGACGCGAAGACGGCGAAGACGTGGGCGCTGTGCCAGGCCCCTGGGCAGGACGGGCAGCCGGTCAGTGCGACGTACGTGCTGAACAAGAGCGACTACAGCAAGCTGTTGAGCAAGAGCGGCGGAGAGCTCGACCAGCGTCATGTGCTGTACATCGAGGGCCCGACGGACCCGACCATCGGGCACGGCCAGCGGTTCATGGTGACGGCGGACGGCAGCGCCTACCTGGTCGGCGGCAAGCTCTGGAGGCTCACGGGCGACCAGAAGCTCCAGGACATCCAGCGCGCCGTGTTCGGTGACGGGGTGCAGCCGCAGAAGGTCAGCGCGGACTTCATCAAGACGCTGAACGTCGTGGGAAGTCTCGAGTTCCCCGATTCGGATGATCTGGGGGCGGGCGCGGGAACGACGTCCGAGGTCGAGGGGCTCGCTCCCGACCGCGCCGTGGTCGGCAAGGTCCTGAAGGCCGACGCCGGAGGCAGGACGCAGCAGTACATCGTGCTGAAGGACCGGGTGCAGGCCGTGTCCGACTTCACGGCGCAGATGTGGCTGAGCAGTCCCGACATCATCAACGCGTACCCGGGCCAGAACCCGAAGCCGGTCGAGGTCGGATTCAACGACATCCACCCGGACGGCGGGGAGTGGCTGAAGGAGAAGCAGTGGCCCGAGGAGCCGGTGACCCAGGCCAACAAGTACTGGGATCAGGGCGGGGACAAGGTCTCGTGCAGCGTCTGGCACGGTGGTGAGAAGAAGACCGGGACCAGCTTGCCCCTGATGTCGGTCTGGACCGGCCAGGACTACCCGAAGGACGTCTCGCAGAGCGGTTCACGGACGTACGTCTCGCCCGGCAGCGGGCTGCTCTTCAAGAGGATCACGGGCACCGACGCCGGCGGCGGCAGCACCTTCCTGGTGACCGACACAGGCCTGCGCTACTCGATCCCCACGCGCAACGACAGCGAGGTGACGGGCGGCGAGAAGGCGGACGACTCCGGGCAGACCACCACCAACACCTCACAGGTGCGGCTTGGTTACGGCAAGATCCGCGCGGCGTCGGTTCCGGCGACCTGGGCGGACATGCTGGCGGCCGGGCCGGAGCTCAGCAGCGGAAACGCGGAGCAGGCGCAGGGGTCGTAATCCCGCAGACTTCGCGGGCATAAATGCCCACACCACTCATACGTGACCCGCACTCGATGAACGCACTTGTGAAAAAGGTGAGTTGAGTTCATCGCGATCTTGCTACAGAGCCCAACTGATGTTCGTTCTGTCGGCGGATGCGTCTAGAGTGGAGCCGGACCAGACTGGTTACGCCTGCCACCCTCAGGTGACGGCGTTTCGAGTGTGGGTCAACTCAGAACTCCTACGTCTCATGGGGGACACGACATGGCTGGACAGCAGTTCACCATGACCGAGGAGGAGATGGTCGCGTTCAGCGGCAAGATCTCCTCGGTCAACTCCTCGATTCAGGGCGAAATCTCCCGCCTGCAGACCGTGATCGACACGATCACGGGCGGCTGGAAGGGCTCGGCGGCCACCGCGTACAACAACCTGCAGTCGCAGGTGAACCAGGATGCCAACAAGATCAACCAGATCTTGAACGACATCAAGGAAGCGATCGACCAGAGCACCAAGGCCTACGCCGCCTCGGAGGAGGAGCAGCGCTCGTCCATCCAGAACATCGCGGCCTCGTCCCCGTTCGGATGATCGGACCCGTGCGCCGTCGCGCACGGCCGTGACCGACCATCCACACAACCGAGGAGACATAGACATGTCCGGGCAGATTCTTGTCAATTTCGCCACGATCTCCCAGGCCGCGCAGGACGTCCGCAGCACCGCGGGCAAGATCCGCACGCAGCTGGACGAGCTGGAGAGCGGCGTGAAGCGGATCTCGAGCAGCTGGGAAGGCTCGGCGCAGGAGTCCTACCGCGCCAAGCAGACCGAGTGGGACCAGCGCGCCGCCTCCATGCAGCAGACGCTGGAGTCCATCGCGAAGGCCCTCGACAGCGCCGCGCAGAACTACCAGGCGACCGAGTCGAAGAACGCCCAGATCTGGGGCGGCTGACGTGATCGCTTGATGGGGGCGGGTGCGCGTGAGCGCGCTCGCCCCCATTGGCGGTTGACGGGACGTACGGAACCTCGGCTGGTCGCCGGTCCGCACGTCCCGTAGTGGGAACGAACGGGAGGACGTAAGACAGTGGGATCGGGGGCATCGCGCGCCACGCGTCGAAGTGCCGTACGTGAGGGTGCCGTACGTCGGGGTGCAGGGCATCGGAGTGCCGCGGGTACCGCCGCTCTGGTGGTCGTCGCCTGCGGGCTGCCTTTGGCGGGCGCCGCACCGGTGGTCGCGCCGGCCGTCGCCGCGGACCAGGTGCGCACCGTACTGGCCGACTCGGTCGACGACGATGTGCGGTTCAAGGTCGACAACACCAGTTGTTCGTTCCCGTCCGACCTGATCAAGGGAACTCCCTGGTCGCTCCAGCGGATCGTCCTCGACCAGCTCTGGCAGAACACCAAGGGCAAGGGCGTCAAGGTCGCCGTCATCGACACCGGGGTCGACACGGTCAACGCGCAGCTCAAGGGCGGTGCCGTCGAGAACGGCACGGACTTCCTGAAAAAGGGCGGCACCGGCAGGACCGACCCCACGGTGGGCCACGGCACCAAGGTGGCGGGCATCATCGCCGCCCGCGAACTCGACGGCACCGGCTTCATGGGCCTGGCCCCGGAGTCCACGATCATCCCGATCCGACAGAACGACGACAAGGGCAGCGGCAACGTCGGGACGATGATCGAGGCCATCCTGTGGGCCGCCAACCACGGTGCCGACATCATCAACATCTCGCAGGACACGGCCTCGAAGATGCCCGCGTCGGTCGACACGTCCTTCCGGGCGGCCATCAAGTACGCCCAGGACGAGAAGGACGTCCTGATCGTCGCCGCGGCCGGCAACAACGGCGCCGACGGCAAGGTCCAGGAGACGTACCCGGCGGCGTACCCCGGGGTCCTGGCGGTGGCGGCCTCCGACCGCAACAACGCCCGGGCACCCTTCTCCCAGTCGGGCGACTTCGTCGGCGTCGCGGCGCCCGGCATCGACATGGTCTCGACGGTCCCGGTGGGCGGCCAGTGCGTCGACCAGGGCACCAGCTTCGCCGCCCCGTACGTCTCGGGCGTCGCGGCGCTGATCCGCGCCAAGCACCCCGACTGGTCCTACAAGCAGGTCATCACCCAGATCGAGCAGACCGCGGACCGAGCGAAGCCGGGCCGTGACGACTTCGTCGGCTGGGGCGTCATCGACCCGTCCGCCGCGGTCAACGACGACACGATCACCCCCTCGGCCGACGGCCCCAAGGCCGACTCCGTCAACGCCGCGGGCGACGCCGCCAACGTGCAGGCGGCGACGCTGGTCCTCGGGGAGACACAACAACAGCGCACCGAGCGGTACGCGCTGTACGTGGTGGCCGGCGGGTTCGCCGCGGTGCTTCTGCTGTTCGGGGGCGGGCGGGTGTTGAGTGACTGGCGCCGTAAGCAGGGGATTGGTAACAACGTGGAGTCAACGGGGAGCTGAGTATGGCTGAGCAGTACAAGGTCGATCTGAGTGAGATCGAGGGGACGATCACGAAGTTGAACGGCGTCATCAAGGACATGACGTCGTCCAAGTCGAGCTGCATGGGTAAGACGTACCTGCCGCAAGGTGCGCTTGGGACCAACTTCGGTGAGGCCAAGGCGTTGTACGACGCCCACGAAGCGATGAAGGAACGTCTCTACGAGATCGTCGCGCACCTGGAAGAAGTGCTGGACGACTTCGGGAAGAAGACGAAGAGGACGCATGACGCGTTCAGCGACGCTGAGGCGGAGAACTATGCGGCGTTCAACAAGAAGTGACGGGGTGTCCCGCTACGTGGTTGTGAGGGGGCTGTAGACATGGGCGACAAGGACATCGACGACTTCGAGTACGTCGAAACGAATCAGTGCATCGTGGCGAAGCACACGACGCAGTTCGGGCTTGATTTCGACATGGACCAGATGAAGGACATGGTCCGCGATGCCAACCCCGGAGCCGTGAAGTCGGTGGCGGAGGCCTGGACGGCTCTCAGCAAGGACCTCGTCGGACCGGGCGGGATCAAAGAGAGCCTTGACGCCGCCGTCGCGCACGTTCTCGCCAGCTGGGAAGGGCAGAGCGCGGACCTGTTCAAGGCGAGGGCGCAGGTGATCGGCAAGAAGCTCACCGACAGCTCCAAGTACGCCGACCACACCTCGATCGCCCTCAAGGGCGCCGCAGCGAAGCTCGAAGAGATCAAGCCCGAAGTCATGGCGATGGAGAAGCCCGGCACGGTCTCCAAGGCGCTCGACTACGTCGGCAACATGGGCGACCGCGACGACTCCGGTGCGAACAACGCCCTCAAGAGCGGCGCCAGCTCACAGTCCGCCCTCGACGGCAACGCGGGGAGCCTGTCCGAGGGGCGGGAGGCGCAGCTGAGGATGGCTGTGAAGATGGAGGCGTTGGGGGCGGCTTATAACAGTCGGGCTGCGGAGATGGGGCAGTGGAAGCCGGGTGGTGGTGTCAACGACGGCGACGATTACCCCGGTGACCCTGGTGGCGTTGCACCGGCGCCGGTAATCGTCCCGGCGGAGACTGCTACTCGGAGCCCGCAGCGAGTGACAGGGGGTACTGCTCGCAGCGGACAGGTCGGCACGATCAGTTCATCGAAGCCCGTGGCCCCGCCCTCGGGTATTACGGGTGGCGCACACCAACCGACTACGACACAGCCTCAGGTCGGTACTGCGATTGACGGTATTTCCGGTGGTCGCACTGGAGTGCCCGCAGCCGGCGGCGCCAGCACGGTTGGTGGCGGAACCGCTGTTGGTGGTGGCGTTGGTGGTGGCGCCGGCTTCGTCGGTGGCGCTGTTGGCGGCGCTGCTGGAGCCGGCGCCGCTCGAGCCGGCGCTGCAGGCATGGCGGGTCGCGCTGGTGTTGGGGGTGCCGCTGGCGCAGGTGCTGCTAGGGGCGGCGCTGCGCGGGCTGGAGGCACGGCTCGTAGCAATGGCGTAGTTGGTGGTACGCCCAAGGCTGGCGCGGGTGCCGGCAAGGGCACCGCCGGTGGCTCGGGTCTGCACGGCAGCCGCGGCGCCGCGGGACGGGGAGCCAATGCGGTCCGCAAGGGCGGCATGGTAGGTGCCCCTGGCGGACGCAAGGGGCGTCCGGAGGATGAGGAGCAGCGCGAGGGCGAGCGTCCCGACTACCTGGTCGAGGACGAGGAGACCTGGGCTCCGCAGACCAACGCGGCGCCTCGCGTCATCGAGTAGTCGTTTGACGCTCATCGGCTCGTGACAGGATGCGTGGGCGTGGCCTTCGGGTCACGCCCACGTTCGGTACGGGAGAGGAAGACGGAATGGCCATCACGCGAACGGTGCGTGCTTTGAGCTCCACGGCACTGACGGGTGCGCTGATCCTGGCGGCGGCCCCCGCTGCCTCTGCCGACCAAACTAGACGTGACCAGTGGGCGCTGGGGACACTGCAGGCCGAATCCGCGTGGGCGGTCTCGAAGGGCAAAGACGTCACTGTTGCCGTCATTGACAGTGGAGTGAATGCCGAACACGTAGACTTGAAGAGCAACGTTCTCAAGGGTAAGGACTTCGTCGACGGCGACGATGACGCCTCGCCTGATGCATCAGAAGACAAGCCTACCCATGGTACAGAAATGGCTGCGATTATCGCAGGGCACGGGCATGGCTCAGGTGACGCAGACGGCGTGATGGGGCTAGCTCCAGAAGCCAAGATTCTTCCGATCCGAGCGAATATCGAGGGATCGTCAGGCTTCGCAGACGAAATCCGCTATGCGGTGGATCGTGGAGCTTCGGTTATTAATATTTCTATGTACATCCAGGATCCGCGTTACAAAATTGGCGGGCCGCCCGAAGATCTTGAAGCGATCTCCTATGCACTCAAGCATGATGTCTTGATCGTGGCTGGAACAGCAAATGATGGGGTGCGGAAAGTCGGATTCCCTGCTGATGCTCCAGGCGTCTTGGCTGTTGGAGGCGTTAATCAAAGTGGGACGATTTGGGAAAAATCCAACTATGGACCCGAAGTTCTGCTGACGGCGCCCGCTACACGCATTGTGAGTGCAGGGTGGCCCGGCAATAAGCTCCGAATTAGTGATGGAACTTCGGACTCGACCGCTTTTGTGTCCGCGGCTGCGGCCTTGCTTCGGTCGAAATTTCCCGATCTCACGGCGGGGCAGATCGCTAACCGCCTTGTGAAGACGGCCGTGTTGCCGGATTCCGCCAAGGGGATTTCACTCCCTGATGAGAAATACGGCTACGGAACTATTCGCCCGCTCGCCGCACTGACGGAGGAAATCCCCGCAGGCTCGAAGCTTGGACCACTTAAGGATCCAAATTCTGCGACTGAGAGCTCTGCCCCTACTTCGAGTGCAGGAAATTCTGACAGCGACAGCGCCGCAGAGCAAGAAAAGGCAGACCAGAAGCAAATGCTCTTCTTCGTCGTCCTCGGTGTCGTCGCCCTGGTCGTGATCGGCCTCATCGTCCTCCTGATCGTGAAGCTGTCCCGGCGCAACAAGAACAACAACGGTGGGCCTGG
>Ga0307508_10006177_pt1 | contig 11304 bp, 9 predicted proteins | sample 9_EM_MG_FD_203089 | JGI IMG/M metagenome (GOLD analysis project Ga0307508, IMG submission 203089) | Populus trichocarpa ectomycorrhiza microbial communities from riparian zone in the Pacific Northwest, United States - 9_EM | ecosystem: Host-associated > Plants > Roots > Unclassified | place...
GTTCTACTCCACCAAGCTCAACCGGGGCGGCACCGGCCTCGGGTTGTCGATCAGCCACGACATCGTTCAGCGGCACGGCGGCAAGCTCAGCGCCGTCAGCGAAGCAGGCGCCGGCGCCTGCTTCCTCGTCGAGCTGCCCCGCCACGTATGAATATCCTGATTGTCGATGATGAGGAGGTCCTCCAGGACGTCCTGACCGTCCTCCTCCGGAAGGAAGGGCACAACACCCTTTCCGCGTGGTCCGGCGAGGAGGCGCTCGAAATCCTGGAGCGCGAGGAGATCGACCTCGTCCTCCTCGATCTGATGCTGCCCGGCATGCAGGGCATGCAGGTGCTCAAGGAGATCCGGCAGCGCCAGCCGGACCAGGTTGTCGTGGTCATCACCGCCTTTTCCTCTATCGAGAGCGCCATCGAGGCGATGCGGGAGGGAGCGTTCCACTACATCCCGAAGCCGTTCAAGAACGAGGAGGTCCTCCTCACTCTGCGCAAGGGTCTGGAGCAGCGGCGGCTGACTTCGGAGAACCGCTCGTTGCGCGAGCAGCTCCGGCAACGCTTCGGCTTCGACAACATCATCGGCAAGAGCAAGCCGATGCAGCAGGTCTACGACCTCATCAAGCTCGCCGCGCCTTCGAAGAGCAATATTCTGATTCTGGGCGACAGCGGCACCGGCAAGGAGTTGGTCGCCAAAGCCATCCACCACCATTCGCGGCGGGCGAGCGGCCCCTTCGTCACCGTCAACTCAGGCTCCATGCCCGCCGACCTGCTGGAGAGCAATCTCTTCGGCCATGTGCGCGGCGCCTTCACCGGCGCCATCGCGAGCAAGAAGGGACTCTTCGAGCTCGCCAACCTGGGCTCGATCTTTTTTGACGAGATCGGCAACATTCCCCTCGACACCCAGGCCAAGCTGCTGCGGGTCATCCAGGAGAAGGAGTTCATGCGGCTGGGCGGCGTGGAGACGATCCGGGTGGACGTGCGGATCATCGCCGCCACCAACGCCGATCTCGAGGCGTCGGTGCAGCAAGGGCTGTTCCGTGAGGACCTCTTCTACCGCCTCAACGTCATCGTCGTCAACCTGCCGCCGCTGCGCAGGCGGAGCGAGGACATCCCGCTGCTGGCGCAACACTTCCTCGGCCACTATGCGCGGGAGAACGAAAAGGCTCTGCGGGACATCTCGCCGCGGGCCATGGAGGTCCTCCTCGACTACCACTGGCCGGGCAACGTCCGCGAGCTCGAGAACGTGGTCGAACGCGCCGTCGTGCTCTCCACCGGCGAGGTGCTCGACGTCGACCTGCTTCCTCAGTCCGTCCGGCAGCCGGAGTCGGTGGGCCTGCCACCTCCGGCGCTGCCGGTCAACGGCATCGCTTTCAAGGACGCCGTCAGCGAATATGAACGGCAGATCATCATCCGGGCGCTCCAGGCGTGTGGCGGCGTCCAGAAACGCGCGGCGGAGCTTTTGCAAGTCAAACCCACGACCCTGCACGAGATGATGAAGCGTCTCAACATCTCGTCCGAGAGTCTCTTCACTTCCTGAGAACGAGCTTCCTACTCATGCAGCGTACCGTTCGTCTTTTCATCGCGGCGCTCTCCCTTGGCCTGGCGCTGTCTCAGGCCACCAGAGCGGCCGAGCCTGCCGCACCGCCAATTGCAGCGGGACTCGTGGCGCCGCTCTCGCGCGGCGAAACGCTGGACCTCCCTGCCGCTTTCGATGAGAAGGTGCCGCGGCCGGAGACGGTGCTCGGCTATCCGCTCGGCGGCGGGTTCACCCACTGGGACCGCATGATCGACTACCTCACGAAGGTGGCCGCCGCCTCACCACGGGTCAAGATGTGGTCCTATGGCCGCACCTATGAGGGGAGACCCCTGGAGCTTCTGGCGATCTCCACGCCGGAAAATCTGGCTCGTTTGGAAGAGATCCGCAAAGACCATCTCCGCCTCGCCGATCCCGGCTCGCTCTCCGCGGGAGACAAGGAACGGCTGACCAAATCCTTGCCGCTGCTCGTCTGGCTGGCCTACGGCGTGCACGGCAACGAGTCGTCCTCCTCCGAGGCGGCCCTGGGGACGGTTTATGCTCTCGCCGCCGGTCAGGGCGACATCGAAGAGCTGCTGCGCACCACGGTGGTTCTGGTCGACCCGCTGGTCAATCCGGATGGCCGCGAGCGTTACATCAACGGCTACAGCCAACGCCTGGGTGAGGAGCCGAACCCCCACCGGGCGGCGGCCGAGCACTGGGAGCCGTGGCCGGGCGGGCGCCAGAACCACTATCTGATCGACCTCAACCGCGACTGGGCCTGGGCCAGCCAGCAGGAGACCCGCTTTCGCATCGCCGCCTACCGCTCCTGGGAACCGCAGGTCTATGTCGACTTCCATGAGATGAGCAGCGAGTCGAGCTACTTCTTCCCGCCGGCCGCGGACCCGGTCCATCCGCAGATCGACAAGCGCATCGTCTCCTGGCTCGACACCTTCGGCCGCGCCAATGCCGAGGCCTTCGACCGCCAGGGATGGATCTATTTCAAAGGCGAGGAGTACGATCTTTTCTACCCCGGCTATGGTGACTCCTACCCGAGCCTGCGCGGCGCGGTGGGAATGACCTACGAGATGGCCGGGGGAGGCCGCGGAGGGCTTGCCGTGACTCTGGCCGATGGCTCGGTGCTCACTCTGGCCGACCGCGTGGCGCGCCACCTCACCACCTCGCTGACCACGGTGCGCACTGCGGCACAGAACGGCCGCCGGCTATTGCAGGACTTCGTGGCCGGCCGCATCAAGGCCGCCTCCGATCCCCGCACCTATCTCTGGTCGCCCGACCAGCAGGAAGGGCCGGCGCTGGCCCGCCTCCTGGCTCTGCATGGCATCCGGGTCGACCAACTCGGCAAAGACACTGAGATCCCGGCCCACCGCCTGACCGGCGGCCAGGAAGCGCAGCACCACTTCGCCGCCGGCACGTTCGCGGTGTCCACCACCCAGCCTCTCGGCAATCTGGCGGAGGCGCTCCTCGAGCTCGATTCGCCGATGACCGAGAGCTTCCTCGACCGCCAACGGCAGCGGTTGGAGCAGAACCTCAATCCGGAGTTCTACGACATCACCGCCTGGTCCCTCCCCTTGGCTTTCAACGTCGAGACCTGGGTCGCGAGCAGGGAGCCGGGAGGCGTCCGTCCGGTTTCCCAGGCCGGCCTGGGCGGTGTTGGAGCGGGTGGACCGGGTGGAGCAGGTGGAGCGGGCGGCGGCATCCGGGGCAACGGCAATCTCGGTTTTCTGGTGCGGCCGCAGGGCCTGGCTTCCTATCGCCTTGCGGCGGACCTCCAGAAGCACCGCATCCATCACCGCCTGGCCCGCGCCCCCTTCACCAGCGGCGATGCGAGCTTTCCAGCCGGCACCCTGTTCATTCCCCGCCACGGCAACTCGGAGGACCTGCGGCAAACGCTCGACGGTCTGCTGCAAGCCGACGGCGTCACCGCCCAGGCGATCGCCTCGTCCTATGACTTCAAAGGGCTTTCCCTCGGCTCGAACGCGATGCCCGCGGTGCGGCCGGTCCGCGTCGGGCTGCTCAGTGGCGAAGGCGTCGACCCCACCTCTTTCGGCTTCCTCTGGTCCCTCCTCGATCAGCAGATCGGTCTTCCTCACGATCGCATCGACCTCGCATCCCTGCGCCAGGTCGATCTCGCGGAGCTCGACGTCCTGATCTTCCCCAGTGGCGATTTCGACGACCGGATCAACGACAAGACGCGCACCTCTCTGGACGCCTGGGTGCGGGGCGGAGGTGTCCTGATCGCGATCGGCGACGCGGTGAAATGGCTTCAGGACCACGAGATGTCCTCGGTCAAGAGCTGGAAGCCGCCGAAGAAAAAGAAGGATCAGGACAAAAAGGCGGTAGATCCGGAAGCCGGCGAGAGCGCCGTGGAGCGAGAGCTTGCCTCGCGCCCTATTTTCACTCCTGGCGCGGCCCTCGCCACCCGCATGCAGCCTTCCCACCCCCTGACCCTGGGCCTGCCGTCGTCTCCGGCCGTGCTGTTCGAGGGATCGACGATCCTCAAGCCGATGGGCGATCCGCGCAAGGACGTTCTCGTGGCGGCGGACGAGAGCCCGGTGATCGCCGGTTTCGCCTGGCCCGAAGCGGAAGAGCGGCTGGCCGGCTCGCTTCTGGTGGGCATGGAGCAGAGAGGGCTCGGCAGTGTCGTGCTTTTCGCTCAGGACCCGGCCTATCGTCTCTTCTGGCGGGCGACGACACCGATCTTCCTGAACGCGGTCCTCTTCGGGCCGAGCACTGGGGTCGGCACCCGCTACTAAAAAAGCCCCCGGCTTGGACCGGGGGCTCTCCGTGCCAGTCGTGGAACGCTGCGACCGTTACCGCGTCTGGACGCACCTGCGCGACGCGTTGGACCATTCGTCCTGGTAGCCGTAGACGTTGCCGGTGCCATCGGTGCCGGTGACGCGGAAGGGCGTCGGCGACCAGGCGCACTTGTCGTCGGCCTCGAAGCCGTTGCTGTTGTCCCACCAGCCGGTGCCGTCCGGATCGGTCACCGCTTCACGGGTCTCGTGGCAGACGAAGTGTTCCTGGTTCTGCACGGTCGTCCAGCCCGAAACCTGGCAGCCACCGCAACCCGGCCATGGCTCAATGGAGTACTTCACATCGTTGGCGCCGCTGGCGAAATTGCTGTGATAGGCACAGTACTGGAGGTTCGGTCCGCCGCACGAGTCGTCGCCCAAGCCGTCGTCAGAATACGAGGAGCTCGGAATGACGACTTCATAGATCGTGCTGTTGTCGAAGGCGCCGTGGCCGGCCAGGTAGGCGCTGACCTCGGACTGAACGATGGCGTCGGTGACCACGTGCGGCGGCGCGGAGGTGTCGAACCAGTCGGCCGTGCCCGAGCCGAGGTTCGTCTTCAGGATGCCGGAGTACTGGGTGATGACGTTGTACTCACCGGTCTGGCCAAACTGGTTGCGGAAGGTTTGCAACGTCGTGGCGTAGGTGTGATCGGCGCCGCCGGTGGCGAAGCTCGAGCCCCAGAAGATGAAGACGACCTTGGCCGAGGTGATCGTCGGCCCGCCATGGTAGGTCAGGTTCGCCTTGTCGAGCGCGGCCGGGTTGGCGGCGCCGCGAATCGGCGTCTTCAAGATGTGGTGATTGGGAGCGGCGTTCGCGGCGATGGCCAGCAGACCACAAACCAATGCTACCGCATACTTCAAACCTCTGATCTTCATTGCTGCCTCCTTCTTTTGACTACGGCTGAACGTGGAGCCATCCGTAAGCCAGGGACGGCATTGAGGGCCGCCGAGGCTCCGCTGCCTCGAACGGCTGAATAGTCAATACCAGCATCCTCTATATAGCTATGGTGCGGGAGATGAAGAAAGGCGAGCCTCCCTGGGACAGCCGGTGCCGAAAAAAAGAAAACCCCGGCACCCGCCGGGGTTTTCTTGACCAGCAGAACGCTCCGGGCTAGCGCGTCTGGACGCAGCCGTTGTTCGCGTTCGACCACTCGTACTGATAGCCGTAACCGCCGGTGCCGAAGAACGGCGTGGGCGTCCAGGCGCACTTGTCGTCGGCCTCGTTGCCGGAGCGGTCAAACCAGCCGGTGCCGGTCGGATCGGTCACCGCTTCGCGGGTCTCGTGGGACATGAAGTGCTCCTGGTTCTGCACGTTCGACCAGCCCGAGACCGCGCAGCCGCTGCAGCCCGGCCAGGGCTGAATGGAATACTTGGTGGCCGTGGTGCCGCTGCCGATCCAACTGTGATACGCGCAGTACGCGAGGTGCGGACCGCCGCACGAGGTGCTCGTGCCGCTCGAAGAGTAGGAGCCGCTGGGGATGACGACCTCATAGATCGTGCTGGTGTTGTTGCCGCCGTGGCCTGCCAGATAGGCATTGACCTCGGATTGGACGACGGCGTCGGTGACGTTGGCCGGCGGGGTCGTGGTGTCGAACCAGTCGGCGGTTCCCGAGCCGAGGTTGTTCTGGAGGATGCCCGAATACTGCGTGATCGTGTTGTACTCACCGGTCGTGCCGAACTGATTGCGGAAGGCCTGCAGCGTGGTGGCGTACGCATTGTCGGCGCCGCCGGTGTTGAAGCTCGGTCCCCAGAAGATGAGGACGACCTTGGCCGAGGTGAGCGTGGGCCCATTATGATAGGTCAGATTCACCACTCTCGCCTTGTTGAGGCTGACCCCACCCTTGATCGGAGTGTAGATGATGTGATCGTTTTGCGGTGCGGCGTTCGCCGCGGCCGCCAACAGTCCGCACGACAGGGCTAGCGCAAACTTCAGTCGACTGCTCTTCATTGCTTGAATCCTCCGAAAGACGAGATGACAATGCCACCGGGAAGCAGACTCTCCCAATGAGAGTTTTCCCGCTATGTGTGGCGGCGGTTCTCAAGATGATCCAGGTACCCGCTACCAATTCAAGTGCATTGAAGGCCTGAAAGGGAGACAATCAGACCCAAAAAGAAAAGCCCCGGCCTTCGCCGGGGCTCTCCGCATCCTTCAGGGGGTCGTCTTGATGCAGTGCGAGCCCGAGTTCGACCACTCGTACTGGTAGGAGTAGCCGTTGGTGCCGATGAACGGCGAGGGCGACCAGGCGCACTTGTCGTCGGCCTCTTCGCCGGTCGAGCCGTCCCACCAGCCGTTCACCGGATCGGTGATGGCTTCGCGGGACTCGTGGCAGACGAAGTGCTCCTGGTTCTGCACGTTCGACCAGCCCGAGACGGAGCAGCCGCTGCAGCCCGGCCAGGGCTGGATGGAGTATTTGGCGGTGTGGCCGCCGGTGCTGTAGGAGCCGTGGTAGGCGCAGTAGGCCAGGCTCGGACCGCCGCACGAGGTGCTGGAGCCGCTCGAAGAATACGAGGTGCTCGGGATGACGACCTCATAGACCGCACTGTTGTCGAAGGTGTGGCTGGCGAGATAGGTGGTGACGTGCGAGTGGACGGTCGAGTCGGTGACGTTGGTCGGCGGGTTCGAGCAGTCGAACGCGTCGGCCGTACCGCCGCTGAGCGAACCAGGGAAGTTGATCCCATACTGATTGATGGTCTTGTACTCACCGGTGCCGCCGAACTGGTTGCGGAAGGCCTGCAGGGTGGAGGCATAGCCGGTCTGCGAGCCGCCGCTGCAGAAGACCGAGCCCCAGAACAGGTAGACCACGTGGGGGCTGGCGAGCACGCCGCCGCCATGGTTGGTCAGGTTCGACTTGTCCATGTTGTGCGGAACCTGGACTCCCCGGGCCGGGGCGTAGATGACGTGGTCGGCATCCGCGAAGGCCTTCTCCATGGGCATCGGAGCGGCGTTCGCGACGGTGGCCAAAAGACCGCAAGACAGTGCCAGCACATACTTCATGTTGCTCTTCATTACCTAACTCCTCCGCAACTTGAGAGTTGCGCCCCCGGATGAGGCCCTCCCCATGAGAGCTGAGACCCGAAGGCAACGGTTTTGAGAGGGCGAACTCACGCCTTCTCGTGAAGCCTGGTTGACAAAAATGCGCGAATCTTAAACGAAGGGCCCGCAAACCCTCCTGGGATCCGAGCCGCCGGTTTGGCGGTTTTGGGCTCACCAGATGTGCGGAAAATGACCCTTACAACAAGTTAGGGTGCAGGCCACGGCCAAAAGCGAGCCGCTTGCCGAAAAATTTTTTGGGCTGCTCTGTGGAGAAGATCAACAGAGCCCCGGCGGACGCCGGGGCTCCTGAAGCGTTCGGCTCTTACTTCGTCTTGACGCAGCCGTTGTCCGCGTTCGACCACTCGTACTGGTAGGAGTAGCCGCCGGTGCCGATAAACGGCGAGGGCGACCAGGCGCACTTGTCGTCGGCCTCTTCGCCGGTCGTGCCGTCCCACCAGGCGTTCACCGGATCGGTCGCGGCTTCACGGGTCTCGTGGCAGACGAAGTGCTCCTGGTTCTGTACGTTCGACCAGCCGGAGACGGAGCAGCCGCCGCAGCCCGGCCAGGGCTGGATGGAATACTTGACGGTGTGGCCGCCGGTGCTGTAGGAGCCGTGGTAGGCGCAGTAGGACAGGTTCGGGCCGCCGCACGAAGTGCTGCCGCCGCTCGACGAGTAGGAGCCGCTCGGGGTGACGACCTCATAGATCGCGCTGTTGTCGAAAGTATGGGTCGATAGATAGGTGGTGACGTGGGTCTTGACCTTGGTGTCGGTGACCTTGGCCGGCGGCGTCGAGCAGTCGAACGCGTCGGGGGTGCCCGCGGCGAGGTTGGTCGCGTTGACCCCATACTGCAGGATGGTCCGCCACTCGGGGGTGGTGCCGAACTGGTTCCGGAAAGCCTGCAGGGTCGCGACATACCCGGTGTCGGCGCCGCCGGTGCAGAAGCTCGGGCCCCAGAAGAGGAAGACCAGGTGAGGGTTGGCGATGACGCCGCCGCCATGGTTGGTCAGGAGCGACTTGTCGAGGGATGGGGGCTGGACGCCGCGGGCCGGGGTGTAGATGACGTGGTCCGCGTCCGCGAAAGGCCGCAGCGCCTTCTCGACGGGAGCCGCGTTCGCAACGGTGGCCAACAGACCGCAGGACAGTGCAAGCACGGACTTCAAGCTTCTCGACATTTCTTTGCCTCCGACAGTGGTGCCGCCAGGCGAAGCAGGACCTCCTTATGAGGGCTGAACCCCGCGGCTACGGTTTGGAAAGGCGACAAGACAGGGCCACGGCAAGACCAGGCTCCGTCGAGAGTGCGCTATGGAAGTCGAGGCTGTGCTTGGCCCTACATAAATGTAAGTGCAGGATGTCCGGAAAAGTGAGCCGCGATTCAAACAGAAATTCGGAGCCCCGGCGGGCGCCGGGGCTCCTGAAGCGTTCGACTCTTACTTCGTCTTGACGCAGCCGTTGTCCGCGTTCGACCACTCGTACTGGTAGCCGTAGATGTTGCCGGTGCCGTCGGTGCCCGGGACGAGGAACGGCGGGGGCGCCCAGGCGCACTTGTCGTCGGCCTCTTCGCCGGTGCTGCTGTCCCACCAGGCATTCACCGGATCGGTCGCGGCTTCGCGGGTCTCGTGGCAGACGAAGTGCTCCTCGTTCTGCACGTTCGACCAGCCGGAGACCTGGCAGCCACTGCAACTCGCCCAGGGCTGGATGGAGTACTTGGCGGTGTGGCCGCCGGTGCTGTACGAGCTGTGATAGGCGCAATAGGCCAAGCTCGGTCCGCCGCACGAGGTGCTGCCGCCGCTCGAAGAGTACGAGGTGCTCGGAGTAACGACCTCATAGATCGCGCTGTTGTCGAAGGCGTGGCTGGCCAGATAGGTGGTGACGTGGGACCGGACCTTGGTATCGGTGACGTTGGTCGGCGGCGCCGTGCAGTCGAACGCGTCGGCGGTGCCCCCGGCGAGGTTGTCCGGAAAAGCGACCCCATACTGATTGATGGTCTTCCACTCACCGGTGCTGCCGAACTGGTTGCGGTAGGCCTGCAGCGTGGCGGCATAGCCGGCGTCGGCGCCGCCCGTGCAGAAGCTGGGGCCCCAGAAAAGGAAAACCAGGTGAGGATTGACGATCACGCCGCCGCCATGGTTGCTCAGGAGCGACTTGTCCATTCCATGCTCGACCTGGCCGCCCTTGATCGGGGTGTAGATGATGTGGTCTGCAGGGGCGGCACTCGCCGCGGCGACGGCAAACAGACCGCAGGACAGTGCCAGCATGGACTTCAAGATGCTCTTCATTTCCTGAATCCTCCGACAATTGAAAGTGTGCCACCAGGACGGTGACCTACATAGACTCAAGGTGTTCGGAGATCCCCAAAAACGAGCCACGCTCCACAAAGAAATCTACAGCTCCGCCGCGCGCTCCGCCCTCCGCAGCACGCGCAGGAAGCTCTCCCCCAGGATCAGGCGGACTCCCGCCTTGTCGACTCCCCGTGCCAACAGAGCGGCCGTGAGGTCCGGGAAGCGGGAGACGTCTGCGAAGCCTTCGAGGGCGTCGGGAATGCCGTCGAAGTCGGTACCGATGCCGACATGCTCTTCGCCTCCCATCTCGACCAGATGGATCACATGGTCGACGAAAGTGGACAGGGGGACCGGCGGCAGCCGGTGCTCGGCGAAGAGGCGGTCGCGCTCCTGCACGTGCTTGGCGGGGTTCTCCAGGTATTCTTCGGTCTCATGCAGGAACGGCTTCAGGAGGACACCCCGCTCCTTGTCGGCCCGGCTCGCCGCGGCGTCGACGAACGCCGGGTAGGTGTTGGCCATCACCACCCCGTCTCGGCGCGCGATCTCGCGGATGAGGTCGTCCGGCAGGTTGCGCGGATGATCGCAGAGCGCCCGCGCCGAGCTGTGGCTGGCGATGATCGGCACCGGCGACACGTCGAGGACGTGGCGCACCGCGTCGTCCGAGACATGGGAGACGTCGGGCAGGATGCCGCGCCGCACCATCTCGCGCACGATCTTCACCCCTTCGCCGGAGAGACCGCCATGCGCCGGCGCGTCGGTCGAGGCGTCGCACCATTCGTGGCTCGCCCAATGGGTGAGCGTGACATAGCGCACGCCACGCGCGGCGCACGCCTCCAGAGCGCCGGGAACCAGAAGCGGCCGGCCGTTCTCGAGCCCCAGGAGGACGCCGACGACGCCGCGGCGCGCGGCCCGCCGGATCTCCTCCTCGGTGGTCACCTGCTCCATCGCTCCCCCCACGAGGGCGAGACCGGCGAGGCACTCCTCGGTAGCACGATAGAGGTCGAGAGCATGCTGCCATCCGCGCTCCGGGCTGAGAGACGCCGGCACGTAGAGGGCGAAGACCAGGGCATTGACGCCGCCCTGGCGTAGACGGGGGAGGTCGACATGGCGGCCGGGCTGCGGCAGGCGCAGATCGACCGGAGATTCCCAGAGGCGAGTAGGGACGTCGGTGTGGCCGTCGAGGACGAGACAATCTTCGTGGAAGCCCATGGGCGGGATTATCTACCCCTTCGCCGACGTTGAAGGTCATTGGAACACACGGCCTTGTCAAGATCACCCGTGATCGGCTAGGCTTCCACGTTCTTGGAGCTGCAACTTCCCCTTGAAAGCCCCTTTGAAAGAAGGATAGGAAGGATAGCGACCGTGAAGAAAGACATCCATCCGACGATGCACATGGTGACCGTGGTCTGTGCCTGCGGCAACACCTTTGAGACCCATTCCACCAAGGACGAGGTCCGCCTGGAGATCTGCAGCGCCTGCCACCCGTTCTTCTCGGGCAAGCAGAAGCTCATCGACACCGCCGGCCGTGTCGAGCGGTTCAAGCGGCGCTACAACCAGCCGTCGGCTTCGGCGTAGGCGATCGTGGCCCCGCAGGGCGAGCTGCTGGTCGGCGGACAGGCGTTGATCGAGGGAGTGCTGATGCGCTCCCCGGGCGCCTATGGCGTCGCCGT
>Ga0307508_10006178_pt1 | contig 11301 bp, 7 predicted proteins | sample 9_EM_MG_FD_203089 | JGI IMG/M metagenome (GOLD analysis project Ga0307508, IMG submission 203089) | Populus trichocarpa ectomycorrhiza microbial communities from riparian zone in the Pacific Northwest, United States - 9_EM | ecosystem: Host-associated > Plants > Roots > Unclassified | place...
ACGGCCTGCCCCGCGGCCAGGGCGGCGAACTTCGCCGCGCCGGCGACCTCCCGGGCGGCGGCGTTCGCGGTGAACGCGGTGTTGTGCGCGTAGCTCATCCGCACTTCGCCGCGAACCCACGCGTGCGTTGTCTCGATCGCTCGGCGGGGTCGATCATCGTCGGGTCGAACCTGCTCGAAATGGTGGAGCACATGCTGCGCGCAGCTGGCCGCCCACAGCGCCAAGAGGTGGTGGTCCTCGTCCAGCAGAGTGCCGCCACGGCGCACGGTGATGAGTCGCGGGTCGCGCTCCTTCGGCAGGATGGGAGACATGCCCTCAACGGTATCGTTGAACCAACTGTTGAAACTTATCGGCGATATCGGCAGAGCGGTGACGCTAAACCCTCAAGGCGTTGCGGCGTACGGCCGCGACGATCTGGGGCCACAGGGCTCGGGGCAGGTCGTGGCCCATGCCCGGGATCACGATCAGTTCGGCGTCCGGGATGGCGGCCGCGGTCGCCCGGCCGCCGCTCATGTCGATCAGCGGGTCGGCTTCGCCGTGGATGACCACGGTCGGTGCGGTCACGCCGCCCAGGGCCGCGGTGCGGTCGGGTGAGGCCGCGGCCGCCGCGTACTGGCGCATGGTGCCCAGTGGACGGTAGGAGCGGTCGAACTTCGCCGTGATTCGGCGCAGCAGCTCCTCCTCCGGCGTCGGGTATCCCGGTGAGCCGATGACCCGGGCCGACAGCAGGCCGTTCGCGATGGCCTCCTCGCGGCTCGAGACCGGTGGGCGGCCCAGCACGGCCGCGGCCTCCGGGGTGGCCCGGCCGACCGAGTGGTCGCCGGTCATCGACATGACCGAGCAGAGGCTGCGGACCCGCTGCGGGTGGTCGATCGTGAGTTGCTGGGCGACCATGCCGCCGAGCGAGGCGCCCAGCACGTGCGCCCGGTCGATGTCCAGCGCGTCCAGCAGGCCCGCCGTGTCGGCGGCGAAGTCGGCCAGCAGGTAGGGCGGCTGGGCGGGCCGGCCACTGAGGATCGCCGCGAGGTCGGGGACGCCCAGCTCGTCGAGGCTGGTGGACAGGCCCGCGTCGCGGTTGTCGAAGCGGATCACGTGGAAGCCCGCCGCGACCAGCTGCTCACAGAAACCCTGCGGCCAGTCGATCAGCTGCGCGCCCAGCCCCATGATCAGCAGCAGGGCCGGGTCGTCCGGGTCGCCGAGGGTGTCGTACTCCAGCTCGATGCCGTTGGATTTGGCCTTGGGCACGATGCCTTCCTTTCCGGGCCGGGCGATCCGGCCCGGAACGAAAGACTAGTTCCAGATCTGGAACTCCGAGACCTGGGCCGCCGGCCATCCGGTGTTCGCCGAGACGGTCAGCCGGAAGTAGCGCTGGGTCGTGGCCGGGAAGGTGATCGTCACCGTGTTGCCGGCGGCGGTCGTGAACGGATAGCTCGCCGACGCCTTGACGCTGGTCCACGTCGTGCCGTTGGTGCTGCCGTCGACGGACAGCGTCTCGGTGCGGTCGCCCCAGCCGGCCGGCAGTTGCAGCACGACGCGGCTGGCGCTGGCCGCCGATCCCAGGTCGACCTGCACCCACTGCGGGAACGCGTTGTTGGCGCTCTCCCAGTACGTGCCCGGATTTTGGTCGGTCACGTTGCTCGACAGGTAGACGTCGTTGTGGCTCGACTCGCTGGTCGCCTTGCCGGCCGCCAGGTTGGTGCTGATCGTGCCCGAGCCGGTGCCCGCGAGCGCCACAGTGGTCGGGCTGTTCGACGCGCTGCTGGTGACGGTCAGCGAGCCGGTACGCGCCCCGGACGCCGTCGGCTGGAAGCTGACGCTGACGGTGCAGGAAGCGCCGGCCGCGATCGTGCTGCCACAGGTGCTGGTCTGCGCGAAGTCGCCGGTGGTCGCGACGCTCACCGACCCGGCCGCCGCCGTGCCGGTGTTGCTGACGGTCACCGTCTGCGCCGCGCTGGTGGTGCCGGGCGCCTGGCTCGCGAAGGTGAGCGAGGCCGGGTTCGCGCTCAGCGTCGCCGACGTGCCGCCGCCGCTCGGATAGACCTCGAACTCCGCGACCTGGCCGGCCGGCCAGCCGGAGTTGGCGGTGAAGTTGAGGCGAAGGTAGCGGGCACTGGTCCCCGGCACCGTGATCGAGGCGGTGTTGGCGCTGGCCGGGTTGAAGGTATAGGTGCCGGAGCCGACCGCGTCGGTGAAGCTCGTGCCGTTCGTGCTCGCCTGCACCGACAGGGTCTGGGTGCGGGTGGCCCAGGCCGCGGCCGGCGGGAGCTTCAGCGTGACCTTGCCGATTGCGTACGCCGCCCCGAGGTCGACCTGCAGCCATTGCGGGAACGCCCCGTTGGCGCTCTCCCAGTAGGTGTTCGCGTCCCCGTCGGTCGCTGTGGAGGCCGCCTGTGTCGAGTTGACCTGGCTGCTCGCGGTGGCCGGGCGGCCGGCCGCGATGTTGGTGGTGGTGCCGATCCCGCTGCCGGTGAGCGCGATCGTCGTCGGGCTGTTGTTGGCGTTGCTCGTGATGCTGACCGCGCCGGTACGGGTGCCGGCCGCGGTCGGGGTGAACTTGACCGTCACCGTGCAGGACGCGCCGACCGCGAGCGCCGAGCAGTTGTTGGTCTGGCTGAAGTCACCGCTCGCCGAGACGCCGGAGACGGTCGCCGCGGTGGTGCCGGAGTTGGTCACCGTCACCGCCTGGGTCGCCGCGGCCACGCCCACGACGGTGCCGGGGAAGGTGAGGCCGGCCGGGTTCGCCGTGAGGATCGGCCCCGGGGCAACCCCGGTGCCGGACAGCGCAACCGTGTTGGTGATCCCCGCGGCGGTCACGGTCAGGTTGCCCGTACGCGGACCGGTGGTTGTGGGGGTGAATTTGACGTTGATCGTGCAGGACGAGCCGGCCGCGATGCTGGTGCCGCAGGTGTTGGTCTGGCTGAAATCGCCGGTCGTGGCGATCGTGCCGACCGGGGCCGCGGCGGTCCCGCTGTTGGTGACCGTGACCGCCTGGGCCGCGCTGGTGGTGCCGGTGGCGACCGAGCCGAAGCCGGCCGTGGTCGGGCTGATCGAGATCAGCGAGCCGTTGTCCGGCAGGTACGGCGGGAAGGTCGGCACCGGCATCGAGCAGGCGGTGGCGCCGAAGATGCCGGAGTTGCCGCCGCCGTCGGTCAGGGTGAAACCGACGCCGCAGCTGTAGATCGGGGCGGACGCCTGGGTGCCGGTCGCGGTGCTGTTGGAGATCGTCGCCGCCCCGGCGACCTGTTCCTGGACCACGAACGTGCCGGTGTTCTGGATGGTCGCGTTGTTGATCTTCACGTTCGAGATGTTCGAGCCCGAGACGAACTGGATCGCCTCGTACGGGCTCTGCTGGATCAGGATGTTGTCCACGTTGGTCAGGCCGGTCATCGCGCCGTCGCGGGCGTCGAACCACAGCGCGCCGACGCCGAACTGCCAGTTCGGGTCGAGGTTGCCGGACCGGATCAGGGTGTTGCGCAGGACGTCGGTGCGCCCGAGGGTGGTCGAGGCGAAGCGCTGCGCGACGTGGATGCCGCCGCCCTGGCTCAGGCCCGCGTCGATGACCCGGTTGTCGGTGACGAAGTTGTCGTGCCCGCCGTAGATGGCGATGCCGTTGGCCAGGATCGGGTACTGCACCGTGTTGTGGTCGAACGAGTCGTTCGCGTCCGCGTTCTGCTCGGCCCAGGTCGCCAGCCCGTCGTCGCCGAGGTTGCGCAGGTCGCTGTTGGTGACCTTGGAATTGGTGACGCCGTTGTGGAAGTTGACGCCGTCCGCCGTGACGTTGCGGATCCGCATGCCCGAGAAGACGAGGTTGTCCATCGGGCCGTCCATCCAGGCGCCGACCTTCTCGTGCTCGATCCAGATCCGGTCCACGGTGGAGTTGCTCAGCGCGCCGCCGATGCCGTTGACCTGGTCGCCGTCGTTGCGCTCCTGGACGTTGCCGAAGATGGCGAAGTCGGCCAGGTGCACGTTGCTGCCGCCGTTGGGCACGTAGCCGCCGTAGAAGCCGGGCGCGTCGCCGGTGACCGTCGAGCGCCACATGCCGGCGCCCTTGATCGAAACATTGTTCAGGATCAGGTGGCTGCACCCCATCCCGCAACCGCTGCCGCTGCCCGGGATGCGGAACGTGCCCTCGGGAATCCATACTGTGCCGCCGGCACCCGCGGCGGAGATCGCCGAGTTGAACGCGGCGGTCGAATCGGCCACACCGGTCGGGTCGGCGCCCTTGCTGGTTACCGAGACGGAACCGGCCGGCTGCGGCAGCGCACCCGCGACATTCTCAAAATCGGCAAAATCGATGGTGTACGACGACGCGCTGTTGCCGGCATCGACCTGCAGCCGGAACGTCGTGCCCGCCGGGTAGGTGGTCGAGAAGAGCCGGTGCGTCTCGTCGTAGAAGTGGTGCTGGTTGCTGCCCGGCTGGTTGGTGAACGGATAGCCGCCGTAGTACCAGCTGTACGCGTTCGTCAGGGTGAAGTCGGTGGACTTGGTGCCGTTGACGTAGAACGACAGCGGCGCGGTGTAGACCGACCCGCCCGAGGTGTCCGGGATGCTGTAGCGGAAGACGATCGAGTTGGTCGCCACCGGGGTGGTGAACTCGACGTACTTGCCGCTGCCCTGCAGCGTGACCGCTTTGCGGTAGGAAGCCTCGCCGGCGAGCGTGTTGTAGGCCGCCGTCGGGCCGATCACGGAGCCGTTGGTGGACGAGTTCTCGGCCTGCACTTCGACGTACGGGAGCGTCGCGCCCACCCCGCCGGTGGCGGCGGCGTGCGCGGGTCCGGCCGACAAGACGGTGAGGCCGGCGGTGGCCAGCGCGGCGCTGGCGAGCATCGCGCCGACGCGGCGGGCGCGGGCCGTACTTCGTGCGGACATTGGCTGCTCTCTTTCGACAGAGCTGTCGGGGGATGTCGGCGACCGTAACCTGCCCGACACAATCAGCGCAATATTGAAACAGATCTTTGCAAAATCCGTACCCGGCGACCGTAAGATGTCGACTCAGCGGAGAGGAGGTGACCGTACGCAGCGGTCACACAGGGTGTCGTAACCCAACCGGCCGATTTCGCGACTAGCGTCCCCGGCAGCGTTGCGGCTGTACGCGCGCCGGATCGCGGTTCAGACATCGGAGGCTGCACGGTGAACAAGCCAGGGTTGACCACGATGCTGGGCCTGCTGCGATTGCCGATGCTGGCCTGGCTCGCCCGCCGGCACCTGGGCGGCGCGGGCGGCATGCTCGACCTGTCCAACGTGTCGAGGTTGCCCGACTCGGTGCTCTGGCCACTCAAGCGCGACGGCCTCGATCCGGTCGCCGAGCTGGGCCGCCAGCGCGAGCTGGAGCCGGTCAGCCGGCTGCCGCTGCCGCTCGGGATCCGGGCCTGGCTGGTCACCGGCCACGACGAGGTCCGCGCGGTGCTCGGCAGCGTCGACGCGTTCAGCAACGACTTCAGCAACCTGACCGGCAGCGCCGGGGTCGGGGCCCAGCACAACCCGGGCGGCCTGGGCTTCGCCGACCCGCCCGCGCACACCCGGCTGCGCCGGCTGCTGACGCCGGAGTTCACCATGCGCCGGCTCAGCCGGCTGGCCCCGCGGATCACGGCCATCGTCGACGGCCGGCTCGACGCCATGGCGGAGGCCACCGAACCGGTGGACCTGTGGCAGGAGTTCGCCCTGCCGATCCCCTCGCTGACCATCTGCGAGCTGCTCGGCGTCCCGTACGAGGACCGGGCCGCGTTCCAGAAGCTGAGCACGGCCCGCTTCGACATGGCCGGCGACACCAACTCGTCACTGGGCGCGATGTCGCAGTCGGTGGCGTACCTGCTGGATCTGGTCGCCCGGCAGCGCACCGCGCCCGGCGACGGCCTGCTCGGCAGCATAATCCGCGCGCACGCCGACGAGATCGACGACCTCGAGCTGGCCGGCCTCGCCGACGGCGTGCTCACCGGCGGCCTGGAGACCTCGGCGAGCATGCTCGCGCTGGGCGCGCTGGTGCTGATGGAGCACCCGGCCACGGCCGCGGCGATCCGCTCCGGCGACGGGGTGGAGCCGTTCGTCGAGGAGCTGCTGCGCTACCTCACCGTGGTCCAGGTGGCCTTTCCCCGGTTCGCCACCCGGGACGTCACCATCGGCGGCGTCGACATCGCGGCCGGCGACGCGGTGGTGTGCTCACTCAGCGGCGCCAACCGGGACGGCAGCCTGGGCACCGGGATGGACCGTTTCGACCCCGGCCGCCCGGCCGGCTCGCACCTGGCGTTCGGCTACGGCATCCACCGGTGCGTCGGCGCCGAACTGGCCCGGATGGAGCTGCGGGCGGCGTACCCGGCGCTGGTCCGGCGGTTTCCGGGGATGCGCCTCGCCGGCGAGCCGGGGCAGCTGCGCTTCCGGGACACTTCCATCGTGTACGGGGTGGAGTCGCTGCCGGTCCTGCTGCGATAACTGGCATGCGGTGGGATCAGCGGAGTTGCCCGAAAGGCGCATGCTGAACGGATGGAGCAGGCCCTCGGGAGCGGACCAGCGGAGATCGAGCGGCTGGCGCGGGCGGCGGCGACGGGCGATCCGCGCGCGCTGAACGAGTTGCTGGTCGCCACGCGGCCCGAGGTGCTGCGGTTGTGCGCGCGTTTCCTGCCCAACCGCGAGGACGCCGAGGAGGCGTGCCAGGACACCCTGCTCGCGCTGGCCCGCGGGATCGGGCAATTCGAGGGGCGGTCCTCGTTCCGTACGTGGTTGCACCGGCTCGCGGCCAACCGGGCCCGGTCCACTTACCAGTCCCTGCGGCGCCGGAGCGCCGGGGAGATGGCGGGCGCGCTGCTGCCGGACCGGCCGGATCCCCGGCGGACCAGCGTCATCGCCGGCACCCGGCTGGACCTGCTGGACGCGCTCGAGGGACTGCCCGCCGACTACGCCGAAGCGGCCGTGCTGCGCGACGTGCTCAGCTTGAGCTACGCCGAGATCGCCACGCTGCTGGGCGTGCCCGAGGGGACCGTGAAGTCGCGGATCCACGAGGCGCGGCGCCGGTTGCGGCAGCGGCTGGACGGGCCGCGTAACGATCTTCGCGAAGTCGCGAACAAAAGTAGGTGAGTGCGTGACTAACTCCGTGAAAGACCCGAGCAACATGTCGAAGGAGATCGGTCATGCACCGTCCCACGTTCCGCCGTACCGCCCTCGCCGGGGCGTTCGCCCTGCTGGCGGCGGCTCCGCTGGCCGCCTGTGCCGGCGACCCGCTGGCACCGCTGCCCGCCGAGGCCGCCGGTTCCGCGCCCGCCGCCTCCGCGAGTGCGGCTCCCAGCGCGTCGTCGAGCACCTCGGCGCGCCCCGGAAACTCGCCGCCGTCCGGCACCGGATCGACCAGCACCGGTAAACCGGCGCGCCCCACCACTACCAAGCCCAAGCCGCCGACGACCAAGCCCACGTCCACCTGTTACGGCGCGGTCCGCTACGACCTGGATCTGCAAAGCACCGAGCTCGCCCTGATCAAGTCGATGTGTTTCCGCGTCGGTGGCGTGCTGCGCCTGCAGGGGATCGGGCCCGGACTGGTGACCGCGAAGCCCGACTCCCTGGTGTCCGGGCACTACGAGGGTGGCGTGGTGGACCTGCGATTCGTCCGGACCGGAACGGTGACCGTCACCATTCCGCAGGACGAGCAGACCTACACCATCACGGTCGTGGTGATCAGCTAGGCCGGGCGTACCCGCACCCCGGCGAGCAGCGAGTCGACGAAAGCCGGCCCGCTGCCCGCCGGCGGGGTCAGCTGGACGTAGACGAGCCCGGCGCCGTCCGGGCCGAGGCCTGCCGCCTCCACAATGCTCGCGTGGCCGGTGCGGCAGCCGGTGTACCCGGCGATCAGCCAGTCGATGCCGGCCAGCCGGCTCGACCGGACGGGCGCCGCCGAACAGCGGCTGTGCGGCCGGGCCGCGACGAAGCCGGCCGGGGTGAGCGGCTCGGCCCGCTCGCGCGCCAGCCAGACGAACGCCCCCGGCGCCGTGGAGTCGACCGTCCAGCCGACCGGATCCGGGGAGATCACCAGGGCCGGGTCGCTCGGCCCGGCGAGCCCCGGCGGGCCCGCCCAGGTCCCCGCCGCGGCGCGCCAGAGCGCCGGGAGCTCGATCGAGATCCGGCCGGCCGGATCCGCGGCCACGCCGGGCCGCGCGGACAGCCGGGCCCCGATCGAGTCGGCCGCCAGCAGACCCGCGATCGCCACGGCCGCCACGGCCAGCCCGACCGCCCGGCGCCCCCGCCAAGCGGGCCGGGCCGCCACCGCCCGGTCCAGCGCCGCCGCGAACGCCGTCGCGTCCCGGTAGCGGTCCGCGGGCTGCCGGGCGGTCGCCGTCCGCAGCACCTCGGCGACCAGCGGCGGCACGCCGTCGAGCAACCGGACGCCCTGCTCGGCGCGGTCGCCCGGCGGGGCGCCGAGTAACCGCAGGCCCAGCCGGCCGAGGCCGTAGACGTCCGCGCGCTGGTCCACGATCGCCAGCGGATCGTCCTGCTCCGGCGCCATGTAGCCCGGCGTGCCGGCCCGGGCGGTCAGGCCCGAGGCGGCGGCCAGCGCCTTCGCCAGCCCGAGATCGGCGATGACGACGTGCCCGGACTCCGGCTCCGCGCCGGGCGCCGCGGCGCGGGACCGGAACAGCACGTTGCCGGGGGTGAGGTCGCGGTGCACGATGCCGTGGTCGTGCAGCACGGCGACGCCCGCGGTGATCTCGCGCAGCAACCGCATGCCCGGCCCGGCCCGGATCGGCGAGCGGGCCAGCCGGTCCCGCAGGCTGCCGCGGTCGGCCCAGCCCAGCACCAGATACGGCCGGCCGTCGGGCAGCTCGCCGAGCGAGTGCACCCGCACGATGCGTTCGTTGTCGAGCCGCCAGAGCAGCCGGCCCTCGTCCAGGAAACGCTCCCGGACCCGCAGGTCGTGGCTCCAGTTCTCGGCCAGCACCTTGATCGCGACGCGGGCGCCGAGCGACGCGTCGTACCCCAACCAGACGGTTGCGAAGGAACCGATGCCCAACAGCCGTTCGATGCGGTAGGACCCGATCCGGACCGGCGCGGTCACCATGTCGGGAGCATAACCGCCGAGGTCGCGCCCGCTGCGGCCTGCTACGTGGCTCCCGGTCGGCCCCAAGACCGGTGATGTAGCTCACTCGCGAAAAGATTCCGCAGGTCAGCGGCCCTGTCGATGGCAGGACGACCGTGCCGTTCGCGTGCAGCTCACCGACTTGTCGGACCCCCGTCGTAGTGTTCAGCCCCGCAACCGAGAGCCTACTTTTCGTGACGATGGAGTCCTGCCGTGACGATGGTCGACCCTGACGCCTCCGCGAGCCGCGTGCTTCGCGACGAGGACGAGGTGATGGCCCGCATCCGTGCCATCTGCTTCAAGACCGGCCCCCCGACCCGGGTCGGTGCCGAGCTGGAATGGACCTTGCACTACACGGCGGCGCCCGCGGCGCCGCTCGACGCCGGCACCGTCCGGCGAGCACTCGGCCCGCACACCCCCGCGTCGCTCGAGCCCGAGGCTCCCGGCGCCCCGGCCGCCCCGCTCCCCCTGCCCGCCGGCGGGCAGCTCACCGCGGAGCCGGGCGGCCAGCTCGAGATATCCAGCGCACCGGCCGCCTCGCTGGCCGAGTTGCACACCGCCGTCACGGCCGATCTCACCCATCTGGAGCGGATGCTCGCCGCCGAGGGGCTCGGCCTCGGCGAGCACGGCATCGACCCGCACCGCAGTCCCCGCCGGCTGCTGGACACCCCGCGCTACGCGGCGATGGAACGCTCCTTCGACGCCCAGGGCCCGCACGGCCGGACCATGATGGGCAGCACCGCCGGCCTGCAGGTCTGCCTGGACGCCGGCACCCCGGCCCAGGTCGGCACCCGGTGGGCGGCGGTGAACGCGCTCGGCCCGCCCCTGGTCGCCGCGTTCGCCAACTCGCGCCGGCACGCGGGCCGCGACACCGGCTGGGCCTCGGCGCGGATGGCCACCTGGTGGGGCATCGACCCACGGCGCAGCCATCCGTTCGACCAGCGCGGCGCCGATCCGGCGACCAGCTGGTCCCGGTACGCCCTGGACGCTCCGCTGCTCTGCCTGCGCCGCGCCAACGGCTCCTGGGATCCCCCGCCCGGCGTCACCTTGCGCGACTGGATCAACGGGGCGCTGCCCCGGCCGCCCACCCTCGACGACCTCGACTACCACCTCAGCACCCTGTTCCCGCCGGTCCGCCCGCGTGGCTACCTCGAGGTCCGCTATCTCGACACCCAGCGCGGCCCGGACTGGATCGCCCCGGTCGCCGTGCTGAGCTGCCTGCTCGCCGACGACCCGACCACCCAGGCCGCGCTGGAGCTGGCGGCGCCGACGGCCGACCGGTGGCTGCCGGCGGCCCGCGCCGGGCTGGCCGACCGGGAGCTGCGCCGCACCGCCGTCGCGGTGCTCGATCTGGCCTGCCGGCGCCTCGACCGGACCGATCTGCCGAGCGCAGTCCGCCGCCAAGTCATCGACATCGTCCAGCGGCGCCTGCGCCAAGCCCAGCAAACCGACGAGTGAAACCGCGGCGCCCGCGCGACACCCAGCAAACCGACGAGTGAGACCAGCGGCGCCCGCGCGACGCCGAGCAAGCCGAGGAGTGAGAGATGCAACGCCTGCACGACCTCGTGGCCCAGGAGCTCGACCGGGCCCGGGCCCGGACCACCACGCTGACCGAGTCGGTGGACGACGCCGACCTGATCCGCCAGCACTCGCCGCTGATGTCGCCGCTGGTCTGGGACCTGGCGCACGTCGGCAACCAGGAGGAGCTGTGGCTCGTCCGGGACGTCGGCGGCCGGGAGCCGCTGCGCCGCGACATCGACGAGCTGTACGACGCGTTCAAGCACCCGCGCCGCGACCGGCCGACCCTGCCGCTGCTCACCCCGGCCGAGGCCCGCCGCTACGTGGGCGAGGTGCGCGACAAGGCGCTGGACGTGCTGGAGCGCACCCGGTTCGGCAGCGCGCCGCTGGTCGCCGACGGGTTCGCGTTCGGCATGATCGTCCAGCACGAGCAGCAGCACGACGAGACGATGCTGGCGACGCACCAGTTGCGGGTCGGCGCCCCGGTCCTGACCGCGCCGCCGCCACCGGCCGCCCGGGTGCCGGCCGGCGGCGAGGTGCTCGTGCCCGCCGGGTCCTTCACCATGGGCACCGACACCGAGGCGTGGGCGCTGGACAACGAGCGGCCGGCGCACCCCGTCGCGGTGCCGGCGTTCTTCATCGACCGGGCGCCGGTCACCAACGGGCAGTACGCGGCGTTCATCGCGGCCGGCGGCTACGACGACGAGCGCCGGTGGAGCCCGGCGGGC
>Ga0307508_10006179_pt1 | contig 11299 bp, 13 predicted proteins | sample 9_EM_MG_FD_203089 | JGI IMG/M metagenome (GOLD analysis project Ga0307508, IMG submission 203089) | Populus trichocarpa ectomycorrhiza microbial communities from riparian zone in the Pacific Northwest, United States - 9_EM | ecosystem: Host-associated > Plants > Roots > Unclassified | place...
CCTACCGGTGATCGTTGAGGGCGAAGAAGAGTGGGAGGTAGAAGAGATTCTGGACAGTAGGAGGACGAGAGGACGGTTGCAGTATTTGGTTAAGTGGAGGGGGTTTACGGACCCAACATGGGAACCCAAGGAAAACCTTGACGAGGTGGAAGCGGTGGACATATACCACGGGCACTACCCAGAGCGGCCGGCACCTGTACGGGCTGCTCTCGTGGGAACTCGGGCCTAAGTGGGGGCTACTCTCACGGCGCGTGCCAGCTACTAGGCCTCGACCCTTGGCGCCGTCTGGAATGCGGGAGGAAGGAATGTGGAGTGACACCGAGCGGGAGGATGGAATGTGGAGTGACGCCAAGCGTGCGACGGATATCCTTAAAAGGAGCCATCGCCCACTTCTTTCTTTCTTTCTTTCTTCCTTTTTCCATCCTCACGCAACAACTTGTTTGTCCCCTTTCTCGAATAGAAGCATCTTGCCACAACCCCTTTTCTCTTGTCCTGTCTCGGCTGCCGCCGCGCACCGCCCTTGTCCTGTCCGATCCTGTCCTCGGCCGCCGCCGTGCGCCGTTCCTGTCCTGTCCGATCCTGTCCTTGGCCGCCGCCGCGCCCCATTCCTGTCCGGTCCGATCCTGTCCTCGGCCGCCGCTGAGTGCCAACCTCGTCCTTGTCCCGCTACCCAAAGCCCTGTCGGCCCGGCCATTACAGTCGTCCTCACCATCCTCGCTGTCCTCGTTGTCCTCGTTGTCCTCACCGTCATTGCTGCCCTCGTCATCCTCACCATCCTCACTGTTCTCGTCGTCCTCGTCGTCCTCGCCATCATCGCTGCCCTCGTCGTCCTCGTCTTCGTCGCCGCTTTCGTTGCTGTATTCCTTCTCCTCCTCCGGATAGACTACCCCGCTCTCGTTCATAGGGAATTGCATACAATAGTGAAAGAGAAAATAATCGTGGTGCCTATTGTCCGACCTGAGGAATATAGCAAGGTCGTGTGAGACAGTGAACACCGGAAACGCGTAGCTGGCACGTCCCTTAATATTCCATTCCTTATGGTACTCCTTTCTGGGGATTATCGTAAAGTCCACTTGGAAGAAGGAACCATCATCTCCAGTAACCATCGGTACCTCTGTTGCTATGGCGATGCTGTTATCCTTCAGTAAAGCGTGGATGGTTTTGTCGGACATGTAGATCCGCTGCGGAAAGTTGCGAAGTCCCTTTAACTGGAGACACTGATACTTGACCCGGCGCACGCGGCTGTCGAATAGACAGCACTCGCTATAAAGGTCACCGAGTGAGCTGTTGGGAGGTGGGCATTGGTGGTGACCGAAGATGATGTAGAGGTGTTCGGTGCAGCGCACCCAGTGCTGGCTCCGAGAGGTTTGTTGCTGACATACTTCAATGATCTCTGAAACAAAATTCCCGGTAACAGTCGAGTATGTTTTGAGATGACCCATACTTAGAAGGCTGGCCGTTTGTGTACCTGCATCGACAATAGTACAGCTACAATTGGACAGTGCGTCCAGTTTGACAAGACTCCGATTTGAAGCATCGTATACCCAATTAGCCTCGTAACATACGAAGAGAACGAGATTTCCATTGGTCTCCAAGCTTAGTACATGGCCGGGTGGTTGAAGGGTGTGGTAGGTGCGAGTCGCAATATTCCAGATTGAAAGAAGAGTCATATCATTCTGCTGGACGATAACATACTCGTCCAACAGACGGATGCTCTGTATCACCGCACCTTCCAGCAAAGGGTCTTGGTCGTCGTATGAGAAAGTCGAAAAGGTCATGCTATTGGTAAGGCTGTGGCGGGGGGCGGTCGAAGTGGGGCGGCGATCAGCGGGGGGCAACGGTACGGCCCCTGCGGGCCCATGGCCGCACCCACCGGGCCAGACCCATCGAGACACCTGGAACGTATGATCGCCCACTAGGATATAAGCCAGATGCCTGCCGGTTAACGAAATGCACGGAGAGGGTAGACAAATAGGAAACTTCCTGCCAGCTACGCGAAAAGACACAGTGGGCAAACACATGGAAAATTGTAGATGTGGCCGGCGGATTGACCGTTCGAACAACAGTGCCTCCTGTAACGTATTTGCCGTCCCATTTCTCCTGTAGGGTTCCCGGTGCCAATTTCTGAGGTGCTTGCCGCACATCAATTCACTCGTGAGGAAGCGGCGCCAACGCGTGCTGACACGTTGACAGCGAACAGTCTTGCGGGGCTCAAGGTACTGGAGCACCTCGCTGGCGAGCTTGATAGGCAGCTTCACGGTGGGATCGATGCGCGAATTCAGTTCCCTCCGTAGGTGTTCTTTATCCTTGAGGCGCAATATATTCGGAAGATGCCGTAGAAATTCCTGGCAGTCCGTCGGGTCGAGTATTTCGAATGCAGTGGGAATATCCTCTGGCGTTGCAATAGAAGCCATTTCGGGGCGATCTGATTGGCCAGTACCGTTCGTAATCCGTCTGGCATACAGGTACCGGAGAATCCTTTAGTGTATACCTCGATTCTGGGCCTTGAATCCCATATATTTATACTGCTGTCAGTCCTCACACAAACCTACCAGAGGGGTCAGTCCCAGTGGGTTGACATGTACCCAAGTGGAAACTATCATCACCTTTGGTGTCATATGGGAGAGCTGTCCAAAGTTGCCCACGCCTCTCCTGGCCGTATCAAAATGACTGAATACCGTCGCGCTCTTGCCGCTCGCCGCGACATATCCGTTCCATCCATAGACACCAGTACCCTACGCGGAGGAGAAGGTGGAGGGGGGGGCATCCTCCTCATCAATCGCGGACTACTGGAAACTCGACAGACTGAACCGACCTATCCTACGGCCTAGTCGAGGAGCCGGATCGAACGACATCTCCTCACCACTCCTGAACTTGTCACTCCGTCTGGACGGCGACTATCGCATGCGAACATAGCTTCATAGAGCGCCCGACTAGCGGGGCGACAAGAGAGTAACAGCAGAGCTGCATTGAATCCGTAGAACGACAGATTACTAGATTTGTAGATATTTTCTTCGGATTTAAATTCGCTAACCCAACTAAGACTTCACTAACCTAAAACAAAAAGATGAGTGATATTGCATGATACTGGCGCTAGATATTTACACACAATGCATACCGACAACCTAACGAGCCGTCCACGAGTACGGCGGCGAATAGACGAACACTGAGAAAAGAGAGGTTCCGGCAGATTGCATTCTGGCAGGTCACTCTTTTGCACTCAGCGGCAGGGTCCCTCATCTCCAGCACCGGATAAGAAGCTTGCTTGCTGCTTGTGTTGCTGGAAACGCCCTGGCGATGGAATGTGCTCGTAAGAAGTATGTACCAAAAACCCAGTGGTCCTTTTTTTGATACCTCTTTAGTCAGTTGCAATCCGGCTACCACACCCTTTCATCAGGCTTGCTCAGCTGCCAGCTTCCGTCGACTACTTGCCAAAGAGCACATGGGCAGCAAGGCACTGAGGAATCTGGAAGTACACCACACGTATGTGAAGAAGACGGGCCGTTTTTTATTCCAAGCTGGACTAAGGATTTGGAATGGCACGCATGATAGATGTAGCTGAGAGTGGGGGGGCGGCACGGGCCGGTCGAAACGGTGCGACAAGACAGTAACAGCAGTGCTGTAGGGGGGCCGCCCACTCCCTAAGGGTGATGTGAGGATGACGGCTAATTGTCAACAACTAGTTTTATACTATCACAAGCACGTAAAGCAACACAGGACGGGATCGCCAACCCAACAAACACCATTCAAATTTCCGGCCACACTGGCAAACGCTTGCATGAGTTCAGCTACACGTCATATACCATTGATTTTTTTTAGCTTTTCTCGTGTCCTGCAAATTCTCCCAAATTGCGTGGCTGCATGAATGTATTTTGTTTGCTCCCTAGTTGAAGATCCGAGAGTGGGCTGGGGCGACGAGGCAATAATAGCTGGAGTTATCCATAATTTCGACATATGGCATCCGCAACCTAGTGCGTCTAGGTATATGCATCCGTAAATATGGCAGTGGGCCTGTTGCAATGACCAGTATGCCTGTGAAGCGCTAGAGTTGCAGGAGATAGATAAGGGATCCAGTTGACAACGCACACCTTCCGGCCGGAAGCTCCTGCAATGAATCGTAAGATCCACTCACCCCTGGTCGCGGGATAGGCAATAGTGTTAGCCAACACCGAGCAATGACCTCTCTCAGGTCGGGTTACGGCTGAACTCTTGGGGATATGAACCAGTAAACACCGGGGGGGGGAGGGGTCGAAGTGGGACGACGAGGCATGAGAGCGGGGTTGCAGAGGTTGGGCTGAGGATTCTCAGCGGGGATGAGTATAGCTTGCCTCAGGGGGCCGGCATAGGGAGCCCTTAAATGAGCTTTTGTTCCCCATATCCTCCATCCATGAAAGCCTCAATTCTCTGGCCAGCAACTTTGTTCTTCTTTCTCGTTTTGTTGGCTGGTATTCAGTACCATATTCTGCTTCTGTCTCTGCAGTTGTCCTCCATCGCTGATTTCACCCTTCTTCAAATCATCTTTTTGGTTCTCGGTACCTTTTCGGGAATTTGGCTATATATTCAAATGGAGAGACTCAAAGATATCAACAGTGAGTCGTTATTCATTCAGGCATTATTTCTTTTATCTAATACCCCAACATAGGAAGATTCGAAGCCATTTCGGAACATTATTGAAAGTTGCAAGACAAGAAACATATCGCCCAAAACCGGTTGCTAGAAGAAATAGCAGAAAATATGGAGTCCGTACTCGATAGTATCACCCGGGCACATGACGAAGACATTGGGGTGTTGATGATGGTCTCTGCCTCCACTGCCGTCATAGCTGAAATGTTAAGGTCAAACAACCGACGAGTTGGAGAGGATTCCATCCAACTGAAAGTGCAAGGAGAAGGGGCCGGAGGAAGAGCTGGAGAGGTTCAGGGAGCAAGGCGAGAGTAATGTTGATGGCGGGCAAGAAAGCCTTAGGGACGATGTTCTTATTGGTTTTCAGCTTTTTTTTTATTATACACAATGTAATGATGTTCTGCGTATATGGACATCCGCTCAACCAGTGCGGGCAGTAGCCCGGAAAGCCCATGGGCTAGGCTAGGGTTGATGGACTATCAGATACGTTAGAGAAAATTCGTGCTCCGGTTGTCTTCCAATTGGTCTTTGGGGATTCAGTGGCTCATTCGAAGAAACTTGTCGCCCGCCTCCTCCACTCCCGCTTCCACCATGCCGGTGAGGGATAATATGGCGTGGGAAACCACCTCAGTTGCACCCTCAATCATTATCTCACACTCCAGTCCTGCTGCTGCCCACTTTTGAATGACAAGAATCGACTCGTCCCAGTCACAACCGTAAACTGCGCTCGCCTCCAGTCGTAGCAAATAAGGGCACTGTGAGCCAGCTCATGCAACACCGGAAGCTCCACTCGCCCACAGTCGCAGGAAGATAAATAGCAAACGCACCCTTCCGGCCGGTCTCCTGCGATGGCTCCGCCCCCAGGAAATATGTAAAAGTAGCAAACGTACGATCTGTCGTATGGCACCACTCGCTAAGAGGAACCCGCCAGTGTAATCCCAGAGCACCTCGTGGGGGCGCGGTGGGGGCCGGTCGAAGTGGGGGTGATGCGAGCGGGGTTGGCACGATAGTTCACGAAGGGCTGCGGTTAAGTGCTGCCGCTATCGCCGCTTTCACACTATACACTTGGCGTCTTCAGCTTCGCTCCATCAAGATGCCCGTCAGCACATGGTCAAGCACACAGTCACCCAAAGGGTCGCGCACACCACCGCTGGACGAAAACGGAGCAAACACATTGCGAACGCCGCACACGCCCAGAAAGTCACGAGTGACGTATGCCGCTACGTCCGTACACCAAGGCAGCTCTGCTCGTCCTGCCAGATGCCAGCTATCGACAACCACGTCATATACACTCGTGTTGCTCGAAATCACGCAAATGATACATCCTTTCACCAACTTCACTCCGACCCCTACCCACATGCAGCCGCAGCTTTGCCCATCGATTTATTTAGCCGCTCACGAACAGCTGTTTGCTTGGTTCCTGCGACTTCTCCTAGCGTATTGTATTGCGTGGCTGCTCAATTGGTCCCCCACTAGATACTTTGTTGACCCTTTCATCTTTCACGCCTGGAGGGCACTTTTTACCTACTTGGCTTTCACTCGCTGGTTTTCTTTGTTTTCTTTCGAAATGCGTTCTTGCGTTGTAATGGTGGGAATTGGGGACCCAGGGCTGACGATTGTGATGGCGGTTGTTGGCGCATTGATGGCATTCTGGGAGGTCATATTGGGAAAGTGCTGAACTTTGTTTTTTTCCTTGCTGGGGAGGGGTGGGGGGGAGGTTCGTGGCTGTGTATGTAGTATGTTTTGGGCCGGCCCCGGCGATGGGAGATAAGGAGAAATTTTATTTATATGGCACGGTCGCCTACATTTTGACCCCATCGACTCTGGACAACTACCTTTTCCGGTCCACTTGCCCTCCATGTCCGCCGCTATCTTTGTTTGCCTCCCTTTTTTCGTTGTACAAGGGGCTTTTTTGATCATCCATCAAAACATATGCTCCTACCCCTACGAAACCATCGATGCGGTCCAGTCATATTTGCTGGGAAAGCAGAAGGGGGAGGGGGCGAGAGGGATGGGGGGAGGGGAGGCGAAGGAGGAGGAAGAACAAGAGTTCCCAGACCTTATCCTCATCTCTGTCGCGGTTCACCTCTGTTTTTTCGTTGTACAAGGGGCTCTTTTGATCATCCAGAAAAACATATGCTCCTACCCCTACTAAGCCATCGATGCAGTCCAGGCTTCTTTGCTGGGAAAGCAGAAGGGGGATGGAGATGAGGGGATGCGGAAGAGGGGGAGGGGGAGGGGGGAGGCGAGGGAGGAGGAAGAGCAAGAGTTTCCAAACCTTATCCCCATCTTGGTCGCGCTATGCGCGCACTGGTTTCACTTATCCCGGCAGACACAATTGGAGGACCTTGCCATCAATATTGGTATTTCCTTGTGTTTGCACATGCCTCTATTGCTATTCCGGCGTCCGATACTTGTCGATCTGCTATTGCTGTTTTTCTAGGGGTTTCCTTTCTTCCATCTCACAGATTCTCTTACTGCCATTCTGATGTTCCTGTTTTTACACGGAGCTCTTCTGTTCGTCACGAACCTTATAGGCTTCACCCTCTGTCTGATTTCCCTAGGTCTTTCGTTCACCGGTGTGGTTTTCTTGGCTTTCCACGGACATCTTTTGCTTGTCCTGAATTTTATATACTCCACCCTCAATCTGATTTTCCTGGGTTTGCGTGGAGGTCTTTCATTCTTCTATTCCACCATCAATGCGATATTCCTGTTTTTTCACGGAGCTCTTCTGGTCGTCACGAATTCTATACGCTTCACCCTCCGTCTGATATCCCTAGGTCTTTCGTTCGTCTATTCTGCCATCGGTGTGGTTTTCTTGGCTTTGCACGGACATCTTTTGCTCGTCCTGAATTTTATATGCTCCACCCTCAATCCGATTTTCCTGGGTTTGCGCAGAGGTCTTTCATTCTTCTATTCCACCATCAATGCGATATTCCTGTTTTTTCACAGAGCTCTTCTGTTCGTCACAAACCCTATACGCTTTACCCTCCGTCTGATTTCCCTAGGTCTTTCGTTCGACTATTCAGCCATCGGTGTGGTTTTCTTGGCTTTGCACGGACATCTTTTGCTTGTCCTGAATTTTATCTGCTCCACCCTCAATCTGATTTTCCTGGGTTTGCGCTGAGGTCTTTCATTCTTCTATTCCACCATCAATGTGATATTCCTGTTTTTGCACGGAGTTCTTTTGTTTGTCCTGAATTTCATACAGTCCACACTCGGTACAATTTTTCTATTGTTACACCTTTTTTTTTCGCTTGCATTGGTATACACGTAGTATGTCACAGGAGGAAGACGAGGAGGAGGAGGGGGAGGAGGAGGAGGAGGGGGGGTGGGAGGACGAGGAGGAGAAGGAGGAGGAGGAGGAGGAGGAGGAGGAGGAGGAGGAGGAGGAGGAGGAGGAGGAGGAGAGGGGGAGGACATGGCGTAGGAGGTCTTTGTGAGGATCATTTTTGCCCTTACATGAAGACTGGGCGAGCAACGATGACTTTGTCCGCGATATCCGGACCTGACACATAGAATATCACCACTCAATCCCGCCCGTCCAAGCTCCCCCCGTAGTCATCCCTGCCCCCTTTATTCATACACTCTCACGCAACCCGGCTGGTCTCGCCGGCTTTGGGTCTCCCCCTTATCCCATCCCTTCCAACCTTTCCAATCCCGCTGGCTCGCCCCTCATCCTCAACTCCACAGCAATCATCTCATTGCCTTGAATCCACGGTGGGCGCTTCCTGAGGCCGCCGCACCCACCCCGCTGCCCTCTTGACTCTTTCCCTGCCATGTCCCCCTGTTCCCTTCCCCGCTCTCGTCAGGCACCTTGACGATCGGGTGGACTTCGCCCTTCGTACCAGGTTGCATTGCAACCAGCATGGCTGGGGTCGAGGTAGTATCCGTCTTCGGAATGCCCACCATGATCGGAGATGAGAAGCTGTTGGGGGTTGCACTGCAACATGGAAAGGTAGTCGTCGGGCATCAACCGAGGGCGTCGCTACGTATGTGTGTCTTCTTGGCCGTGGGGCTCATGAGGTAGTCGTGAGGCTGTGGTGGGGGTTCACGGAGTACGGGTGGAAATCTCGATACAGCGCTGAATACCAGATTCCAAGAAGAACTCCATGTTGGAGTATCGTTTCGTTCAGGTAAGGCACTCAGTATGGCTATCGAGTGGGGGGGGTGAATGGGATCACAACTCGCAGTCTGAAAGGGAAGCCCATCCTCGGCCCTCCATCCGTTTGGCCCCGCAGGGGACGGGGGGAACTGATTATTTAGAAGTAAGCACATACTGATAACAAGCGAGGAACTTTTACATCAGACACACCCAAGAATTACTGCTCCCTTCCAGTGGTTCCTCAAGACCTGGCCACCAAAGGTGTCCACGAAATTCCCGACCTCTAGTTCTGCTGCAAAGATGGACGACCAAAGGGGGTGACTCCTAGCCGAGTGGCAGAGAGGAAAATAGCCCCGATAGAACCGCCAGGAGACCAGAGTGGAATGAGGATAGGAAGAGTCGGCTGGTTCATCTGTATCGTGATCGGGCCGTGGGGGCCGGTTGAAGCGGGGCGATGAGACAGTGGGGTGATGTGAGTAACCCCCAGCATTCCCCGCCGATGCTGCAAATGGGATCCAGCATGGATGGGCGGTTTGGTTTGGGGGGCAGCGGGGGCCGGTCGAAGTGGGGCGAGCTAAAGTTAAGGGCCTATTCTTTTCAAGTGTATATCCTATAGCATTTGTGCCAAGCATATTTCGCAGCCGCCAGCCGCCCTTCTCTTCCTCTTTCTTGGCAAACTCTTTTTATTTTCACTTGGGGCCTGTTCTTTTCTAGCGTATGTATCCTGAGCCATCGCAACGCCACACCTAGCTGGTAAGAGTAGCACAGGTGACTCATTACTGATGAAGACAGAACCATCATGTAGGCAGCAGCCTCCCTATCCACATATCCACAATTCTCAGCGGGCAGCTCCCTGGGCGGACTTTCAATTGGGTGAGGAAAGTGTTGGTTCGCAGTAGGAGGGTGTCTATTTTTCCATCTTCTCTAGAAGATAGGTGTTCCTTGACCATCTGGCTACCTATCAAAACTGATGAATGGGATGGAATCCTATCATGCCAAAGAGAAACTTCGTATTCAGCAATGTTGAGTAGTGTTTGCGGGCCAGACAACATAGCAAAATTCGGGGGGCCACAACTGATAGAGATGGGCCTCCCTTCTTGTGTGGCTCAAATGTTTGGCTTAACCCGTATTTTAATAATACGTAAAGCTAGGCTGAGCCACATAAGTATGTTTGGTAATTCACTACCAAGTGTCTGATAGATTTTCTTCTCGGCAATGGTGGCTGTTGGCCTCAGGCACTGTTCGTTATAGGGGTTAGCATTAGCCAATAATGAATCTTCAGCACCGCTCACGCGCAGAGGCAGGGGATACGGATAAATTGTTCCCGACGCGAGATAACAACCAGCCCGTGGGGTGGCGACCTTCCTATTCCAACTCGCAGCGATAGTTCCCGGCCTGTGAGACAACGACCATCGTATTCAGACCAGTGTGCATATGCACGGTTCCCGGCCCGTGCGCGACCTACATATTCCAACCAGCATGCGATGGTTTCCGACCCGCGAGATAAGGACCATCCTATTCCGACCAGCGGCATATGGATGGTTCCCAGCTGTGTATTCCAAACAGCACGCTAGCATGCCACCACACAGGCAGTGGAACTGCAATGCACGCACTACATATAACACGTAATTCAGGTGATCTGTGCTTATTTTTGTTTCCATCCAACAAGAACGATGTAAGGGCAGTCCATGGGACCCCAGGGAAAGAGCGGCAGGGACCGGAAGGTCGTGGAGGAGAAGAGGCCCCGGTCCTGGATGCCAAAGCAGTGAACACCGTTCAACATGCCCATACACGGAAGTCACGACGGCCACGTACGGAGCGATTGACAGTGGGGTTGGGGGATGAACTACCTGCCTCCCAACCCCGCTGTCATTTTCTCGTCGACCAACCCCGCCGCCGCATGTAAACCGCTTAGTGGGAATATGTGGGCCTCACATCTATGCCGACAGCAAATCGGCCTGATACAGATATGTAACTTTGGTGTGGTGAGACCGCCTATTGGTATTGCAGCGGCGTCGCATTCTCTCCAACGATAATTCACAAGTTGCTTTGTCGCCCCTTTTCCGATGGATGAAATTGTTTGCAGTGCCATGTAAAGGAAGGCGTGTTATGATCCAACATGATAAGAAAAAGAAGAACTGAGATATCGTGTATAGATGGCTGTATGGGCACTCTGAGGCGTACTGCATAGCGAGCGTACCGGGAGGCTCAGTACACAAACCACTTTTTTGGGGGGTTAAATTAAATTGGGTCGGATTAAATAAATGCTAATACATTACAGCATTGGGATTTTATTCCTCTGATTGTGGTGCCCCCTTGATGCACCGAATCACTGCATCCGGAGCCGTGCGCTGTCCAGCAATCATCTACGGGAGGTGGATATATATGTGTGTGTATAGCATAAACGAGGCAGAAATGGGAGCAAAAGCCGTACGGGATCTGTTAAGATTATGATGGAAGTTTGATGGAACGATGAAGTCTTGTGTGTATTGTCTTATCTTAGAGAGAAAGGCAGGAAAAGTGAAAAGTCTGAATACACGTATATGACGTGATTCTACACGTGACAAAGCA
>Ga0307508_10006180_pt1 | contig 11299 bp, 10 predicted proteins | sample 9_EM_MG_FD_203089 | JGI IMG/M metagenome (GOLD analysis project Ga0307508, IMG submission 203089) | Populus trichocarpa ectomycorrhiza microbial communities from riparian zone in the Pacific Northwest, United States - 9_EM | ecosystem: Host-associated > Plants > Roots > Unclassified | place...
ACTGTCAGTCCTCTCGTGTGTCAGGACGCGTTCGAATCCCACCCTCTCTCCTGGTTTCCTCCCCATGGCGCCGTGAACGTCGTCATCTGTATAACCTCTGTTACCCAATGCCACCTTGTCTTTCTTCGCCAACAATGGCGCACCTCGATATGATCAGAAGATATCTTTGCTTGAACTACAGCCGTGAACGTCTTCTTTTTCATTTTCTTCGTTCAATCTAGATTCGGATGGCGTGTACGCTACCGAACCGCCCATCTATCTTGTTCTGCAGCGATGGCGTATATGCTGTTGTCTAATCACCGCCTTTTCCTTTTTTTTGCAGTGACGTAGACATCGTCATTTCTTTTTGCTCCTGTTCTTTGGATAGCAAATATGTCACCTGTCGTCTCTCTGATTCAGCACTGTGATCAGTATCGTGATCAGTACTGTAGTAGCATCGATAGTGATATTATCATGCCAGTCTACACATGTGTATCTAAAACTTTCCGTTCAATTCGTTGATGCACTGATCTGTTGACGGCTTTGTCGGATGCACCATCGTGACTATTCCACTTCGCTTATATTCTTTATTCACGTGCACTACTTGTCGAACCTTGTATGCACACCTCCCGCCACTTTTGTTGTCTATAACCACCTCTTTTTCCTCAACCCATCAGCTTCTTTTGTGGCAGTCTCGTCTCGTTTGTCGGACCTTCAAAATTGCTCACCTCTTACCACCCACAATGCCCAGGGTAAGTCAATACCTTGCATTATCACGACCTAATTAATGTTCTTTCTTCAGGACCGTTCGGCTGCTAACAAGAGAGCATATGAACTGAAGATGGAAAGACTTAATGCGTACGTCGTACGTAAATGAAAGTATCAAGGACTTTACCGACCTTAGTTCAAGTGATCCGGTGGCACTTGAGGCATACAGGCAGAAGAGACGCGCTGCGCAGAAATCTTATCGCCAACGCCATACAGGATTTCTCGCTCCTTCTCAAGACGCTGTGACCGGTTCTATCGACCCCGCACTCGAGGGTGGTCTTTCCGCCATTCCCATCGACCCCGCGCTCCAAGCTGGTGTTTCCACCATTCCCATCGATCCCGCGCTTCAGGGTAGTCTATCCTCTGCTCCACACACCCCACCACGTGGCTCGTCGTCAAGTCCTCTTGCCCTTCCTATTCGACAGATCGATTTCGTGTCTGGTGTCCGCGGAGTCCAAGTCCCTGAGTCTGCCACAGTCATTGAGTGGCCTGGCGGACTCAGAACAATCGCACCGACTCTGGAGCGCAACAACGAGAATCTGCTTAAGCCTGACGAAGCGTATGTTCGTCGCATTGCCTCGCTCCCCCAGGCTGTCCCAGGAAGTTCATATGTTGACTTCCTGGACGTCAATTCGTACGAATGCCCATTCGATCTCGTCGTAGATATACGCAAGTCGCTTTCGGTCGGTCGTCCGGTCGTCATCCGTAATTTCGAAGATAGCAATTCGTTTGAGCTGAGTGAGCTTGGCCTCCTTCGCTCCATGGGTATATCACGCAATATGGCAATCGATATGCATGGTGTGTTTTCGCCTATTATTTTGTCTCGTTCTTGACGCTTCGCCAAGACGCTGGTAAGCGTGTCGCCGATTTCGCACATCCCCATGTTCGTGGAACCATGTCCGAGTTACTCGCCGGTATCAATGACCCCAACCAATGCCGGTTTGCTCTCGATATTCCTCTTACCCACCGCGCCATGCCTCCGTCTATCAGGTATATGGTTCGCTCTTATTATTCTCTTGATATTTACCATGCGCACGCAGTATGCTTGATGACGGTCTTGCTATTGGATGGAGCCAGACTCAACGCGACGCCCCCTTTTTGAAACGCAAGGTATCTGCGGATAATTTATCTGTTCGGTCCTGGGGTTTGGCGCATCAAGCCGGGGTCCTCACTTATGCTCACCAAGATGCGGATGGTGAAGCTACCTATGTGCTCGGAATGTCCGGTCTGAAGATATGGACATTCTATTTCGTCCGTGATCGCACAAAGACCCGCAAGGAGATATTGGAGATTATCGACAGACTGATCACTACCGATGAAACTGAGCATCCCGAGATAGATACCGAGAGTGTTTATCTGTACCCTGGTGATTTAATGTAAGCTCTTGACCCCTTTGACGTTTTCGCCGACTAACTCTCTTTAGGATTCAACCTCCTGGCCAGGTCCATTCCGCGTACACGCCTGTCGCCTCGTTTACCATCGGCGGCCATTTTTATTCGTTCGACAGCCTCCACCTCACCGAACTCGCACGTTACTTTGACTATGAACGCAAGGGATCCCTTACAAATCAGGTTCACCACCACGCATTCGAAACACTCGTTCAGATGGCCATCGGTCTCCCTCGTTCCGACCCCACCCGCAGTAAGTTATGCTTTCTGCCCATTTGTTGCCGCATCTAATTATTGTAGAATTGAAAAGGCGTTCCCTTACCGCTTTGTGCCTAATGCTTCTCGAACCTGAGGGATATAGAATGCCTACTCAAGAACTCCGTGTGACTCTGCCGATGCAACGCGGCCTTGACATTGCACAAGACCTTTTCGCATGCATGGGTTACAAGGATATTAACGATGGCCATCCATATTCCTCCCAAGCTACATGTTACGACCCTGGAGAAGACTTTCCTTGGCTTGATGGCCTTGAGAAGTGGCTAGATAATCGATAGACGTATGACGATTCTCTTCGTATCCAATGTTACTGCTCGTGTACTATAAATATTCGTTTCTCTCGTACATTACATTCACCCTTCTAGGTACTCGCCAAGAGAAACACTAATTCCGAGTCAACCATCCTATAACCACGTCTCGCGTAATGAAGCATATGCGGATATCATACGACGACATCAAATACTCTGCAGGCAGAACGAAACGCGCTTAGTTCTTCGTAATTTTAGACAGCCACGTTGGTCTTGGATGCTGATCGTGTTGTTTTTCGGTATCTTCACATGTTGCATATGCCTAACCACCGTCCTATGAGGACTTACTAGTACCTTCATCAATCAACACCCGCTGTTCCTTTGGTCACTAGTTTCTTCATGTTTCACACACCGAACCCTTCCGGTCCCAAACGCCTTGCTGTTTCTTTGGGTGTGCGCCTGCCATTCCAGGGATATAATTTATCCTAAAGTGGTCAAACTCTAGTCTTTGTTGCTCGCCTTTAGGCAGCTCCTCGGATCAAGCACGTACAAGTCGCAATAAATACCTTGCCCACTCCCCATCCTTGTCGTTATCCCTCCCAGCATCTGGCGACGCCTGCTGCACATCTAATCCATTTTTCTAGGCCAATGACGATCTCCCATTGTCCCCCAACCCCGCCAGCATCCCCACATCATGCTTCGTTTTTTACGCTAGTCCCGTTCCCTGAAAACATGCCTGACCTTGACCTCGCGCTTGCAGCGCTTGCATCGAAGGTCGGCACTACTCTTCGTCGGTCCTCTGGGTCGTGCATTGTGTGTTACTTCCTCGGACTGCGTCGCCCCATCCAAGTGATCCTCACTCATGAACGCGGAGGCCGGTGGGACGAGCTCGATCTTCATTACTGCGAACCAGAGCGTTGCCCTTGGAGGCTCATCCACCCGACATCTGATTTCTCCGGGTTTTCTTCTGAGCTCGCAGCATCTCTCCGCTCCAGCAACTCAGGTGGTGGTGGATGGTGGGTATGCCCATCGTGTGCCGAGCCCTATATGTTCCTGGACGACCACGAAACCTGCGCGTATGGGCCCAACCTTTCTGCTCTCACGTTTATGCTGTGGAACGACGTTCCGACAAGGAATCACGTCTTCACCTATATCACCTCCCATCTATCTATCGAACTCCCAGATTTCCGGTCACGCGGAGCATATGCCCATTGGCTTGGATGCCCCGTTTCTGTTTTTCCAAGCCTCAACTACCTGCATATCGTCGTTTCGGCATACGATAATTTGAGGTCTGCCAGTTTGCTCCCTTGGTTAGTTTTATGCATCTCTTGGCCCCCCTTTCTCATTCTCTTCTCCTAGCCCCGTACCTCCCGAAGTCGATGATGTGGTGGTTTATTTGACTAAAAGACTTATATGACAGCAAACCATGTTCTGCACTTTCGCTCATGCAGTGTACGTATCATCTACCCCTGTCACTGTCCAGTCCCTGGTATCACTGACGCTATTTCATCACTCAGTGCTGCTGTCGGTTTGTGGTGGACTTTCGGACAGTGACTGAGTGTTGACTAATTGGCGTGCGCACGTAGCTGTGGTGAACAAACTCGGTGGGCGGTAACTCGGTGTTAGTAACGGTGATGACGGTGTGTCGGTAGTGTCGTTGCTAATGTAAAGAATGCATTCAACTGCGCCACCAGAATGGCGTTATAGAAAAGAAAAGATAGAGATTCACTGATTATTTACTGATTATGATACCGACTACCGTAACGAGTTGGTTACTTACTGATCACGCACGTGGCACGCTTTGTCACGCTTTGCATTCATCGTTGCTCCACAGCTCCTCTGTTGGTCTGTACGTGTCATGGTGCGCTACGCATTCTGTACGCCTGTACGCCCTGATCCACCATTCTATCGTCGGGCCTTTTCTCTTCGATGGTGTGGATGTCTTTCTGGCACTGCTTTTCATTGGATGGCGTGAACGTCACCCAATCACTCCCCTTGGCCGCTTGTCTTCAGCGACGTGAACGTCGTTCCTTCCCTTCCGCTTCGTGTTGTTGCTCTTGATGGCGTGTACGTCATCAAATCGCTTGCTTTCATCCTCGCTCTGCAGCGACATGGATGTCGTGTTTTTTCTTTCCTTTCATTCGTTCAGTTCTCGTTGACGTGTATACCAACCGTCGCCTCTTCTCGACAGAGTTGCGCACGAAGACGCTCTAGGTATGCCTCGCTTCAATTATTCTAATACTCTACGCTGGGTTTCCTAGTTTTGCAGCCTCCTCGACCCCAGCCTGTTCCTACGTGCGAGCCAGACTGTTGGTCCTCTCGTGCGTCAGGTCAGGTTCGAGCTCCATCTCCTTCGTCCTATTTTTCTTGTTTATGACGACGTGAACGCTGTCCTTTCTATCCGCCCTTTGTTCTGTCCGGTTTTGGCGGGTTTTAGGTCGCGTATACGACATCGAACTGCATGCCTTTACCCTCTTTCTGCGGCGGCGTGGACGTTGTCTTCTTTTTTTTCCATCTAGTTCCTTTCGCTGTTCTTTCGATGGCGTGGATGTCACTCTGATACACTGATGTGTATGCATGACGTAGACGTCTGCACGTTAGTCTATGTGTGGTATAGATGATCGCCTCGATCTTCTCGCATCCGTTATCCACATCCCAACTAAAATAACTAACATTTTACTATAGCATATTCCCTGCATAGCCAGGCTTATGAAACGCCATTCGTTGGATGGGGTATACACTTGTCTGTATGTACCTAAGCTGTATTACGGCATAGTTGGCCAATGTTTATTCAAGTTCTCTTGCCGACAACATTCTTCTTGCAACCGCCTGTAGCGACTCATCCGGGCATTACCCACCGTTCGTCAGCGTCAACTCTGACAACTCCAAAATGGTGGTCATGTTGAATCATTTCTCTTGCAAACGAAACGTCGAGGACCTCTTACATCTCAGAGACGACGACTCAGGGTATGTCGAGGGCAGGGTCTTTATGCTTTGGCCTCCTCGACAGCAAGTGCACCGAGTCATTCTCGAGGTACTTCAAGAGTCCAGCCGCTACCGTTTTGAAGTGGAAATTCCTCATCAAGATGGTATGGTATTTCGACCGCAAGAATGTATCTCCCTTTCCCTCAAAGGGGTGAGGGTGGATCAGCGCAAGGAATCCAATGTCCCATATTCCTTGCCGATTGTTCTTCAGTTTCCACACGGGGTGGTTTTCAAATATCTGAATGGTAATAACATGGGAAAACTCGTAGACACGCGGGAGGGTGAGTATATGCGCCGATAGAGTTTTATAAACTGATGCCTCTTTCTGGTTACGCAGCCGATGCAGACGATTGGTTCAATCCAGGCACGGTTACAACTGATTCAGATGCCGTGGCAATGGGATCATCAAAGCCGTCCATGCATACCTCTCCACCAACCGATTTCTGCCGAGCCCAAGACGCAGCCCTTGTATCCTTCATTCCAGCATCGCATTTTGCTCAGTCCGTGCAGCCACCTCAGCAATCAGCTAAGAGACCTCGCTCCTCGAGAACTGGGGCCCGCAAGAAACGCAGACTTGACGAATTGTGCTCAGTTGATGTGACACAAGCCCGATCCGCGACCGACTCTAAGGAAATGGGTGACCATCGTAACCCTAGGACTGGGATCGAGCTTACGGGAGAAAGTAAGCATACGGTAATGGTAAGCTCATCAGTCGGTCGTCGCACTTATGGTCCGACTGACTTGCTAGGACAATATTTACACTGCCCTCAATGACCTCCAAACGGGATCATCCCTCATCAATGTTATCGGAATTGCTACCTTTATAAGCCCAGAAAAAAGGACAAGTACCAATGGTTAGTTCAGAGTCCTTTCTTCACATCTATCCCTGACACCTTCCATCAGAATGGAGCCGAACCTTAGCCCTCGTCGATCCATCCCTCGTCGGTTCTGCACGGCAAAGAATCACAGTCAACTGTTTTCAAAAGACGCACGCAAAATGGCTGCCGCAAGTGAAGGAGGGTGACGTTGTCATTCTCCACAGACTCAAGGTATGTCTACCCTCTCAATGGGTGTGCTCGCTGCATTCATGCCTTGCATAGGCTACCGAATTCAATGGGACTTTGTCCCTGGTTGGCTACTCTGAGAAGCTTCGTTGGGCGGTATATGATCCCGTTGCATATTCTCTGCGACCCGAAGACAAAGACGCGACCGGTCACAAATCTCCCGCATACTGCATAATCTCTCAGGATGGCACAGAGCTTCAACATTGTCGGCAAATTGGAGAATGGTGGAAGCAGCATCAAGAACGCGCGCCGTTGGCGGTCCACAGGCGTCATTTGTTGATTATCGAGTCTTCCCCCGATCTCCCCCCTAGCGGATTCTTCGATTGTACTGTCGAGGTAAGCGGATGATGCCCTGGTACTGGAGTTCGTCTCCAGCATGTCATTGCTAGGTGCTCGCAAAATTCGATAACCACGGCAATTCGACCACCGTGTATGTCACTGACTACACGTCTAGTCCTTTGGTTTACCCCATGAAGGCCGTTTGGTGTCCGCCTCAGTTATGCGGATATGTTTTACAGTGTGAAATGTGGGACGATGCAAGGATGATTGCAGACATGATGAAGCCCGGCGACTACTGGTACCTGAATAATGTTCGAGCAAAATGGAACGGTCGACACTACATGGAAGGCACAATGAAGCTTACAGAAAAGGTCGAACGACTCGATGTCAACCAACTCGAAGCATATCCTCATCTTAGGAAACTTTTAGTGTGAGTCTCTCGTAGCGTGCTGTTATGAGCTAATCCTCCTTCAGGAGAAAGCATGAACTCGGGTTGGGTCCTAATCCGGCAGAGTAGTCAGTAAAGTTGTTTGCGTCATGCTCGATGCCACTGTCATCAGCATTGTTTTTTATCATATCGTGCTCACTCTTTAAACCGTGGTCGGTATATTTCTCGGAGCTCAGTTGTCGTCCGTTACGACTCTGTTGCCGTCATTCATTTCAATCCGCTCGTGCCCATCACAATCCGTTGTATTGTATAATCTGGAACCTTTGTCTTTTCACTATAGTCCCTTTGGAATTGTTTCATTCCGCCATATAACCGGTTGGGGTTCGTTGTTCGCCTTCCAGTCACAAGTCACCGTAGAACAGGTATTAGTAGGTACTCATGGGTATATTGACTCCTGCTGTATGTGATCACCGTCAACGCATTCTTAACTAGCAGCGGTATAGTATTGTGTACTCACTCCTTTCGTTATCCATCCCGAACAGAACAATCTGATGTACGTATCAGGTACTGATTACTGTAACGCGTGATACTGGTCACTTACTGATCACACACCACCAGTGGCGCTTTGTTTGCATTCGTCATCGCTCATCCTTTGATCTAGGCCGTTTGTGCACTCTTCTCCGTATCGTTTTGTACGTGTCATGCTGGGCTACGCATTCCGTGCGCCCTGATCCACCACTCTATCGACCCTTTTCTTTTCGGTGGTGCGAATGTCGTTCTGGCGCTGGTATTCATTGGATGGCGTGAACGCCACCGAATCATCCGCCTTAGCCGCTTGTCTTCAGCGACGTGAACGTCGTTTCTTCCCTTCCGCCCTTGTGTTGTTGCTCCTGATGGTGCGTACGTCATCTAATCGCTCCCTTTCATCCTTGCTCTGCAGCGACGAGCATACGTGTTTTCTTTCTACCCTCTATGGCATGTATGTCAACGAATCTTCTTCTCCGCAGATTGTGGACGGAGGCGCTCTAGGTATGCCCCGCCTCATTTATTCCGGTACTTAGGTTATGTTTCCTGGTTTTGCAGCTGCCTTCGCACTTCAAACCGGTCTGTCTCCTCCTACGCACGCTCCCAGGGTACCATGCCTCCGCCTCATGCTCCTCGCCCTGTCTGACAGCTCGATGTCGTTACTAGCGTCTGTGGCATTCCTTGTGCAAATGGTTATCAGTCTTTTTTGCTCTGATCCAGACCGCAGTAAGTTGCGTTTTGATTACATTGCCGTCATATCTGATTGTGGTACAAATGAACAAGCGTTCACGTACTGCATTATGCCATGGTCCGTCACCTCGAGGAACACAAAATGCCTTGCCAAGAAGTCCGAACAACGGGGCCGATATAATTTCGGTAATCGGTCGCTATAACTTTTGTCGTGCACATCGGTTATGCTACGGATGCCGATGAAGATAATTCGTTTTTCGCTGACCATTATTGTCGCGGAGAAGAATTTTCTTCGTCTCCTGCTCTTTTGGATCTGCAGGACTAGACATGCTATTGTTTCTCTACAAATGTACTTTATGCTATCATTGTATGAGTAATCGTCTTAGTATGTTTGAACGAGGAAAAGCGACACAGGCTCTGACCAGAAGGCTATCGTACTTAGTCATTTGTTTTCTGGCAATTACTGATCATCAATCATATCACCACTGATCACGCTACTGATCAGTACTTAATATACACTGATTACGGTACCACCCAGAACCAAATTCTGATAATGTTTCATGTAGTACTCTGATTGCCATGGGCGCCTACGCCTGGTATGGACTATCGTAAGTATTGCTTGTCGTAATTACCGGTACTACTATAACCTAACTAATCGTTCAACGTTCAACGTTCAACACTGATACGATGCCACTTCGTTTGTTTGTGTTTGTACGGCCAACACTGCGCATCTACTCGCGTTTGCGTTTGTGATCATTGATACCAACGCGCTCCGAGGCGCTCTAGGTGTGTTACCAACTCAATTTCGATACATTACGCTGGGAATTTTTAGAATGTGCGTCTTCCAACCTCGCATACACAAGACATAACCGCTCGGTAGGGTTGCGCACAGAGGCGCTCTAGGTGTGCCCTCCTTTCATTCGTCTCAATACCTTACGCCTTTTTCTTTCTTTTTCTCTTAGTTTCATAGCTTCTACGTCGCTTGTCCCTACACATGAGCTTGACTGTGGTCCTCTCGTGTGTCAGGGCAGGTTCGAGCCCTAGCCTCTCAGTGTTAGTTTATTGATGACGTGAACGTCGTCCTTGGTCCATACAGTCTCTTCGCGGCATGAATGTCGCTCTTCTTCGGATGGCGTGGACGTCGTTCGTCTTTGTTTCTCTTTTTTTTTTCATGGCGTGGTCGTCGTTCGTCTCTGTTTCTCTTCTACGTATGGCGTGAACGTCATCCGTTGGTGCCTTTGTTTTTCGTATGGCGTGTACGCCATTTGTCTCTTTCAATGATGCTACATTATTCTACATCTCATCTCCGTCGCGAGATTTGTGGTCCTGCGTGCCACTGGACTTTTCTTAAAGCGTGGGACACGGCGTATGAATATGGTAAATGTTGTGACCACGAATGTTGTTTCGGACTATTGACAATCTCTTCTTTCAGTTCTTTCACGAAGTCTGTCCACATATCGTGGAGAGTAGAGTATCGACATGTTTACATGTAAGTCTTCGTTTCTCTCGTAGAACCTTGGCTCTGATCCCTTCTAGCCGTGTTCAAAGATGTGGACTTCGACAAATGGTCTACTTTGGGTGATGGCACTATCGTCCTCGCCAAGAATGCTCCCTATATTCCTTGCCCGGTTTCCGACGACGAATCCCCCTTTCCCCGCGCCGATGGATCTTGGGGTCCACATGAGATCACTCTGTTGCCCCAGCCATACGACCATGAGCACCCATACCTTGCTTATGTCCTCGTTGACGGCCACGACTGCTTTCGCCTGCCACGCTCCGTCACCTGTCACCGATTCAAGGACAGCGATTTTTATCGCTACCCACCTCTACCTCGTCGCGGTTACATCAAACAGACCGTTGTTGACACGTGGAAGAAGGAGATTTATTCTTATCGCCGCCGTGTTCTCCGCTTGTATGACGAGCTGAAAACGACCCATCCCGGTTCTTACAAGGTCCCCACAATTGCTATCGGACGTGCCGAGGACACTCTGTTTATCATAACCCACAATATCATGTCGTTTCGTGATGCTGTGGAGTACACTCGTGGGCTTCAGCGTTTTGTCGCTGAGATCCAGGCATTCTTAATCTGGGGAAACAATATCCTTGGACGCTCTTTGAAAGACAACGAACCCCTTCGTCAATGTTTCCGTGGCGCCTATGTCACCTCGTCGACCGATTTCGAATACCTCTCGTCCTGCGGTGTTCCCGTTTTTTGTCTTACTGGTTTATCGTCTTCTGAATTACCCACCTCCCGATACGTTCGCATTACCGACCTTACTTCTCTATGCGAGTTCCGTACATGGTCCGACATCAATGTTTCACGACATCACAGGGATATCATGAAGGGCAAACTTTTACATAGTAAGCCTCTTATGTTTTACCCTCCTCACGTCGACCGCTCGGATGTCCTCGCCTTTGAACGTGCTGCTCGCGGCTATGGCCCTCGCCTTGATACGATGTCCTTTGATCGACGTTTGCTCATAGACTCTGCCATCGTTGCTGGTGAAGGTGAGTGTTCCACATGCCTCGTTATCTTCTCCTTGACTGACTTTCTATTAAGCACTCAAGTCTTCCGTACCTCGTAAATCCAAACCCCAAGACAGTGACTGGCGTCGACAAACGAAGAGGATTCGTGAAGAATGGCCCTCTTGGGGTTGCGACTGGGATTATTTTTGGCATTACCATGCCATGCAGGACGGTCTTCCTCAA
>Ga0307508_10006181_pt1 | contig 11299 bp, 8 predicted proteins | sample 9_EM_MG_FD_203089 | JGI IMG/M metagenome (GOLD analysis project Ga0307508, IMG submission 203089) | Populus trichocarpa ectomycorrhiza microbial communities from riparian zone in the Pacific Northwest, United States - 9_EM | ecosystem: Host-associated > Plants > Roots > Unclassified | place...
AGAGTGGCCGGGCCGAGCCCGTTTGCCGCGTCTGCGCTGCGTTTCGCTCGCTCGCTGGTCGTCGGCAGCTGGGGCACCGCGCTAGATTTCGGGGCGCTCACGCTGAGCATTCGAGTCTTTGGCATGAACGCGACGTGGGCCCGGCTCATTGGTCTATGCGCGGGCGGCGTCGTGCTGTTCTTTGGCAGCCGTTCCTACGCCTTTAGAGCGCAGTCCGAAAGCGCCGCCCGCCAAGCCAAGCGCTTCGTCGTCTCAGAGCTGATCGGCTTTCCACTGAATCTGGTCGTGTTCAGGCTACTGATTTGGGCACTACCCAGCGTGCCGCCAGAAGCCTTGAGCTTGCTGGCCAATTTCCTGCTGTTCGTGACCTACTACTACCCGGTGCGAAACTACATCGTGTTCAAGACGCGCGAGCCGCTGGTGGTTCAGGCCGCCCCAGCGCGCGTCTAGCCGCGGCGCCCACGTGCGCTGCCGAGCCGGAACCCGAGCTTACTTTCGCTCACGAAGAGCGGGACTTGAAGGCGCCTTTGAAGGCGCTTTCATCGAAGCCGACCAGCACCGTGTCGTCGGCCAAGATGAACGGCCGCTTGATCAGCTTGCCGTCGCTGGCCAGGGCGTCGAGCGCCTGCGCCTCAGTGACCTTGCCCAGCTTGTCGCTCCATCCGCCGTCGCGGTACGACTGACCGGACGTGTTGAACAGCTTCTTGAGCGGCACGCCGCTTTTTAGCGCGCGCAAGAGCTCGGTCTTTTTTGGCGGCGCCGTAACGATGTCGATCGCGTCATAGCTCACGCCGCGGCCATCGAGCCACTTGAGCGCTTTCCGGCAAGTCGAGCATTTGGAATATTGGTAGACCTTCACGCCCATGCGCGCACTCTAGCAGCCACGATCTTTAGCCGCATCTTTCAACCATCCCACCCGCCAAGCCTGGTTCGGCGGGTGGTGCTTGACAGGGGAAATGTGATGATGGTTCAGGCTCTAGCAGCCACGCCGCCTGCCTGTTAGCCTCGCCCCAATGCGCTCTTGGGTAAGCTCTGCTTGCGTGGCGTGTCTCGTTTTTGGCTGCGGGCCAAAGCCCGAGGCCAAGGCGCCGCCGCCAAAACCGATCGAGACGGCGCCGCAGCTGGTCGAGGAGCCGCCCGACCTTTCGCCCGTGAAGCGACCCGACGAAGTCGTGCTGGTGGGTCGCATCGCGCGGCCGCGGCTGTTCGCCGACACGCTCACCAAATGGAGCTCGCTGCCCGTCGGTCTCGAAGATTTGATGCCTCAGCAAGCCCGGGCGCTCTCGCGCGCGGTGCTGTGGGAGGCACCCGTAGAAGTGCTGGTGGCGCTCGACGCTTTCGGTGAGGGCAAGGTGCCGCCGCCGCTGTTCATCGGCTCCGTCGGCCTCAAGTCGCTCGACGAAGCGCTGAGCGCCGCCGATGCGATGCAGCTCCCCACCCGCAAACTTGCGCCCGGCGTCTACCGCGTCGGCGATTTTCCCGACGCCAGCTGCGCACTGGCCGTCAGCCTAGGCAGCGCCCCAGCGCGGCTCGTCTGTGGTCACGGCGTCAAGGACGTGGACGCGCTCTTGCCTTATGCCACGCGCGGCTTGGCGAGCGAGCCGCAGACCGGCGCCGATTTCGAGCTAACGCTCGATGCCAAGCCGATTCAGCAGCACTACGCTCACGACGTGACGGCGCTGCGGCTGCTCGCCGGCGTCGCCATGCGCGAGGTCGCGCTCGACTCGCCGCACTTCGATCGCGCCCTTTCCGACGCGATTTACGGCGGCGTCGACGAAACCATCAATCTATTCAACGACCTCGACCAGCTGCGGATCGAGGCGCGCATCGACGCCGCGCGCAGCGTGCTCACGGCCGCCGCCGAGCTGCGCTTGAAGGGTGACAGTTCCTGGACCGCCGGCACCATCGCCGCGACTCACGCCGTCTCGATCCCCGCGAACCTGCCGCGACTACCACCGGCTGCGACGCTGGCATCCTACACCACGGCCCTGCCCGCGGAGCGCTACGCCGCCATCAGTCGCATCCTCGCTGATCTGGGCGACGGGCTGCTCGAGCACGAAAAGCTTCCGGACGGCACGCGCAAGCGCGCGCGGCGCGTCGTCGACGCCTGGTTCAGCAAGCTGCCGGAAAGCTTCGGCTTTGCCATGAGCCCCGCGCAGAACGACAGCCTCGGCTATCGACACGCCGACACCTTCGTGACGCGCCTTTCCGAGCCGTCTGCGCGCGCGCTCGGCATCTACAACGACTTCTTCGCCCTGCTCGCCGATCCGGCGCTGAAGCGCTGGGTGAAAGAAAAGATGCCCAAGCTCGACGCCAAAATTTGGCCGAAGATCAGCAAGAAACCTTTCAAGCTTACAGGCTTCAAGGCACCGGCGACGCTGTTCGAAATCGGCGTCGATCTCAAGGCCTGGTCGAGCGTCAGCGACAAGGTCACCGAAACGCTCGGCAACCTGCTGCCTCCAGCCGACACCAACCAGGTCGCTCGCCTCGACATCGTGGTTCAGCCGGACGGCGACTACACCTACGTCATCACCGGCGACGACACCAAAGAGATGACCCGCGTCATGCTCGAGCACAAGAAGAGCGAGCCTGGCGCCTTCTTCGCCAAGCCTGCCCACAACGACAAGGTGGTCGCCGCGGGTTTTCTCACCCTCGCGTACCTGGCTCGCACCATCGAACGCAGCTCCAAGCGACCGGAGCTCGGCAAGGCGCTGGCGACCACACCGAGCCGCGGCCAAACGCCGATCCCCTTCTCGACCACGGTGGGCCCAGGCAGCGCGCGCTTCGACCTCGAGGTGCCGGCAAGCGTGTTCAGCGACGCGAGCGCCGCCGCCGTCAGCGCGGGCCCGAGGTTGAAAGACGTGCTCAAGCCTCAGCGCTCTTCGGCGACTGGCCAAGACCCGTAGAAGGGCGTTGAAAAAAGGGGGCTGCCCAGCTGCGGCCCGCGAGACGCGAGCACGAGATTTTTTTACAAAGAGATCGCGAGATCGGGAGGCCAGAATTGGGGGGTCGCGCTGCCGCCTGCAGGGCCGTGCGCCTCGTTTCGATCGGTCCGGGGTCTGGCGCCGAAGGCGCGCGAACAACCAAGTCTCCCGATCTCCCGATCTCTTTGTGAAAAATCTCGCCGCTTCAATAAGCGTAGAAGATCCGAAACTTTGGCCTCTCGTGTCGGCCAAGGTATGCAGAGGTGGTCTGATGTATGTCTTGAGACGACATCTCGCTGCCTTGGCCAGTACGGCGCTGCTTTTCACGGCATTTCCCGCCCATGCCGCCGGCTGGTTGGAAACGCGCGTCACCGGCCATTCGGCGACGGTCGACGTCGAGCGCAACGGCACCGCGACGGTCAGCCAAGAGCTGGGCGTCCGCGTCCGCGGCGGTCCGCTCGCCGAGCTGCCGGTGGCGGGCGTCGACAGCGACGCCGAGCCGCTGCCGGACTCGACCGTGATCTGCACCGATGACGCGAAGTTCGGCACCGTGCCGCTCTCGGTCACGCGCGAGCCGGACGGCTCGCTCAAGCTGACCGTGGACCGCGCGCGCGGGCTGCGCACCGGCTCCTACGTGTTTCGGTTTAGCTACCGCACCCAACTGCTGAAGCGGGAGCTGATCCGCCGCGTCGGCTCGCATATCGAGCTGCGCTGGGTGGGCCCGCGCTTCGACGACGGGCTCGATTCGGCGCGCGTGACCTTTCGCATTCCGGAAGCCGGGGTGGCGCCCACGCTGCCGAGCCCCGGCGCGAGCGCCGGCACCGTGAACGAGCTCGACGAGCTGGGCGGCGTATTCGTGGGCAACCTGCGGCGCGCGCCCGGCAAAGACGAGCTGGAGATCGTGCGGCCTCACGTCGCGCGCGGTGAGCCCCCACTGTGGCGCGTGTGGGCGGCCGACTCGGCCTTCGATGCATTCAGCGCTGGCGCGCCGCCCAAGTCGCCGGCGTTCTTGGCATCGCACGAGCTGGGCGAGACGCCGCGTGAGCGCCTTTCGTGGCTGCTCGGCGCGCTCGGCGCAGGGATCGGCTTTGGGCTCATGGTGTTCGCCAAGTGGCGTGGCTTTCGAGCCGCAGCGGGGCTGCGCGGCGCGGAGGCGCAGGCGCTGCTCCCCATCGCGCCGGGCGTGCGCGCGGCGCTCGGCGGGGTGCTGGTCGGCATGGCTGTCATCGCCGGCGGGCGCTGGGACGAGCCAACGTTGGTCGGCCTGCTGCTGCTCGGCGCCATGGCTTGCGCGGCCCTTTACGCGAAGCCGGGGCGCGCGGCGCCGCGCGGACCGGGCCAATGGCTGCCCTTGTCGGAGGCCGACGCCTTCGCTCGCGACCTGGTGCGGCTGCCTGGACGCTTTTTGGATGGCAGCACCCTCGCGGGCGCGCTCGTCCTCGGCGTGCTGTTCGGCGGCGCGCTGGCGCTACATTTCTGGGAGCGCCAGCACTCGCCGTATCGTGCCGTCGAGCTGCTGCTGGGCGCCACCGTGCTGCTCCCGGTGTTCTTGACGGGTCGGGCGCGCGAGCTGCCGGTCGGCGCCGGTGGCGATCCACACAGGACGTTGCAACGGGTGCTGTCCGGCCTGCGCAAGCGTGGGCTGCGGGCGGTGCCGTTGGCCCGCTTGCCGCAAGGTAAGAGCAGCGCGGACGAGCTGCGCTTGCTGCTTTCGCCGCGCGGAGCCTTGGCGGGCCTGATAGCCGTCGAAGTCGGCACCGACCACGCGCTCGGTCTGGGTGGCATCGTGGCCGAGCCGTACGTGCTGTTGCGGGTGCGCGAGGGTTCGCCTTGCGCGCAGGTGTTGCCGCCGCAAACGTCGTTTCAGCGCGGCAGGAAGCCTGAAGAGCGAGTGGCCGTGCTGCGACCCAAGCTGCCGACCGTGGCCGAAACACTCGCCTTGCTGAGCGAGCTCGTCGAAGTGCTCACTCAAGCGTCGCCGTCGCCACCCAGCAGCGCACGCAGCTCTGCCGGCAAGCCGGCTTCGGCGCGAAAGCCCGCGCGCCCGGCGTCGCCAGCCCACGCGATATAGCTGCCGTGCAGCGCGTGCCGAGCATGAAGCTCGGCCCGCGCGGGCCCGCCGTAAAGAGCGTCGCCCACGATCGGGAAGCCCAGGTGCGCGAGGTGGGCGCGAATTTGGTGGCGAAAGGCCCGTGCGACGCTGAGCTCGACCAGCGCGAAACCCCCGCCTTGCTCGACCACGCGGTAGCGCGTGCGGGAGAGCTTGGTGTAGCCGTCAGGCGCCTCTGCATAAACGCGAACCCGACGCGGGTCGCCCGGGTCGGGTCCGAGCAGGGTTTCGAGCTCGCCAGAGTCGGAGAGTCCGGCAGCTACGACCGCCAAGTAGCGTTTTTCGACCAGTGACGATTCGACCAGCTCGCGGGCTCGGAGAAACGCGCCCTGGTTGCGCGCCGCCAGCACCACGCCGGAGGTCTCGTTGTCCAGCCGATGCACGAGCCCCGGCTCACGCTCGCGAAAGCCTACCCCGAGCATTTCCGGGTAGCGAGCGAGCAGCGCGGCGGCCAGCGAGCGCGTCTCCGTGCGCACCAAGGGCGCCGTGGGCAACCCCGCCGGCTTGTTCGCGATCACAAAGTCCGAAGACGCGAACAACACCTCGAGCGGGATGGAAGCATCAGGCGCGATCGGCACGCTCGGCGCCTCCACGCGCAGCTCCATGCCGCGCTCCACCCGATCGCCCTTCTTTAGCCTGCGGCCGGCGCCGCGCACGCGGCCAGCCTCGAACAGCTCTTTCACCTCTTTCCGCGAAAATCCAGGAAAAGACCGCAGCACCGCGGCGTCTGCGCGCTGACCCGCAAGCTCGTCATCAATCAGGGCGCTGAGCGACTCCGGCTCGCCCTGCTGCTCGCTGCTCATCTCAGAACCGCCCGACGACGCCAGCTTCGAAGCGCGTACCCCGCGCATCCGGCGTGGCAAAGGCGTACGGCAACGCCGGCAGCTCGGCGTGCGACGGCGCCGCATCGGCCTTGCGCGTCGTCCACCAGCCGATCGCGCCGCCGGCCACGCTGCCGGCGAAGATGCTGCCAAGCCAGGCGCGCGTGCGCGGCTCGCTCTCTTGGTGGTCGACGAGCAAGAGCGGGCTGGCGGCGGCGGCGCCGGTCAGCGCGCCGAGCGTCGCGCCCAGGTCGATCAGCAGCACGCGCGAAGCCTTCAGATCGAGCTGGGTCGCCAGCACGCCCGCGCCGAGCGTGCCCACGGCCGCGCCGTAACCCATGCCGCCGATGGGCGTCTTTTTGGCGCGGCCTTCCACGAACAACTGCGTGAGGCCACCGAGGCCCATGCCGAGCGCGCCGCCGCTGTGCGCCAGCGCGGCGTCCCCGTCGCTGATGTCGCTGAGGCTCATGGCCGCGACCGCCAGCGCGACGCCGGCGGTACCGGTAACGACGCCGTAAACGTAACGATTTTCCGAGCGAACCGCGTGATATTTCGCCAGCAGCAGGCCGGCGCTGGTCGGCCACCACAGCCCGGCCGACAGAAACCAGGCGCCGCCGACGCTCACGTCCCACTCGTCTGCCACCAGCATCGACGCGCCCAGCCCGACGCCGGCACCGAGGGCGACCAGCGGATAGACCAGCCGCTCGTCGGCCGAGCCGCTGGCGACCTGAATCGAATAGCCCACGAAGCCGCCGAACACGGCGGCGTTGAGTGCCAGCACGGCGCGCCCCGACGAGCGCGGCTCGCGCGGCTCGAGCGCTTCGGGGGCCGCCGCGATAGCGTCCGGGGCAGGCGCCGCACTGGGACGCGACTGCACGAGGTCGCGCATCATGACCGCCACCCGTACGTCGAGATCTTCCTGCGACGAGTGCTCGGAGCGCGTGAGGAGCACCCGCGTACCCGGACGGATGGCGACGATGCGCACCCGCAGCCCTCTGCCCTCGCGCTCCAGCGTGGGCAGCACGACCCAGGTGTCGTGAGCGTGCTTGACCAGCTCATCGTCGGTCGGTACTTCGCGCGCGCCGCGCCGCTCGAGCGCCAGCGTCAGTCCCAAATCTTGCACGGCCTCGGAAACGAGCTGATCGAGGTGCGGCAGCAGCGCCTCGACGCCGGCGTCGGTCACGGCTTCGTGCGCGGACGCAGCCGGCAAGGCGACCACCTCGCTCGGGCTGGCGTGAGCTCCGGCTGTGAGCGTGAGCACCGCGAGAAGCGCACCAGCCGCACGGCAGGCCATGACCCTCAGAACATCACGGTCGCGTTGATCCAAGCGTCAACGTCGCTGGCGCCGCTGACCTTGAAACGATGCCCGGGATCGTTGATCGCCTTGCGATAGTTCGGGTTCGGGATGCCGCTCGGAGTGTCTTGCGGGTTGCCTTGCGCGTCCGTCTTCGAGCTCTTGCACGGACCCGCCGCCCCCAGGTCGTTGGAGAAATCCGGGTTGCACGCCTGATCGAAAGTGATGAAATGCGCCTGGGTCAGCGTGTAACCGGCGCCGACGTTGAACTTCACGTATTCGCCAACCTGCCAGTTCACGCTGCCGCTCAGCGTGTAGACGCCGTGCTGCTGCACGTCGGTCAAGCCGGTGAAGTAGACTTTTTGCGAAAACGGATTGACGACCGAGGGTGCGCCCGCCACCCCGCCTTGCGCTTGATAGGCGTTGAAGTTCGGGTAGCGCAGCGTCGCGGCGTCGGACGTGCCGAGCGCGTCGAACAGCTCGGAGTAGTCGCGGCCTTCGGATACGTAGGTGCCGCTGAAGCGGAAGTCGAAGGCCAAGCGCTGAAAGGCCTCGCGAATTTCCCACGGAATCACGTTCAGGCCGAAAATCATCGTGCCCTTCAGGGGCGGATGGTTCACAAGCGAGCCTTTGAGATCAGTCGCGCCGTAGTCGCTGCTATCGTTCTGGAACTCGAACAGTGCGCGGAAACCGCCGTACGGCTCGATGTACTTCACGCGGCGCGATATGATGGTGTGGGCCTCGAGCCCAGTGACGCCGCGGCTCACGCCCGGCTTGCGGCCACCGCTGAAGGTGCCTTCGAGCGGCCCGCCGTTGATCGCGGTGCCGTCGCGGGCGGTGGCGTACTCACCGCCAACGCCGTTGCGGTTGATATCCGAGTAGTTCGCGCATTGAAGCTCGCTGGTTTGACCCGCTGCCGGTAGCCCGGAGTTCTTGTTGAGAATGCCCGTGCCCTGCGAACACGCGTGCATCGGTGTGCTCACGTCGAAGCGCGCTTCGACGCCGATCAGCCAAGTGGGCTTGGTCGCGTCGCGCGCCTGATTCATGGGCGAGGCGTCGATGCCGATGGCCAAATACTCGACGCCGCTGCGCGTCGGCGACTTGAACGGCAGCGAAAACAGCTGCTCGCCCGGCGCGCCGGTCAGCGCGAACGTCTGGTTTGCGTCACTACCGGATAGACCCTTGAGCTGGCGATCGTCAGAAAGGATGATCGGTAGGCGTACGACGAGCGCCAGGTCCTTGTACAGGCCGATATCGGCGCGAGTGTTGAGGCGACTGACACGCTGCGAATACTCGGCAACGTTCAGGTTGGCGCGCGAATAGCCGCCGTCGCTGAAGCCGGCGTCAGTGAGCGCCGATTCACGCAAGATCTTGGAGTTGGTCCAGGTGCTCGCGTAGCCGAGCGACAGGTTCAGATCGAACAAGTCATCATCATCGAAAGCGTCGACTACCTGCACGACCTCAGACGGCTCGCGAAGCACCGACGGCTCGCTGATTTTCCTGGGTTCCTCGGCGTGCGAAAGCGAGGTCAAAAGCAGCCCAGCCAGAGGCAGGGCAGAGCACGTTTTCAAGGTCAAGCGCCTCATCCTGGGACCTCGGGCGAATACACGCGCCCGCTAACACGGAAGCTAGCGGCGCCGCCAGCAAACTGTCAACGGATCGGTCACTTTTCCGGGGCTTGGCTACGCCCACGTCGGGGGATGGTCTCCCACAATCCCTCCCACCGAGCTGCCTCGGCCCAAAGCCCGGCGCTCGCGACAGGGTCGGCCACGAGCCCGGTGGCAGCGGCCGCGATGGTGCACGCCGATCTGGCGGCTTTCCGGGCCCGAACGTGAGCTTGTGCGCGCTCGCCGAGCGGCTCAGGTGACGAGCGATCGCCGACCTTGCGAGCGGTCGCTTCCGCGGCTTCTGCAGCCTCTTTACAGCGTGCCATCAGCGCGACCGCATCCGGTTTGCCCAGCGCGACGCTGAGCTTGTCTTTGGCGTGGAGCGGACTCTTGAGCGGTTTGAGGCCGGCGGAGTCCAGCTCGACCTGACCCGCCCGCACCTCGACGCTCAGCTTCTTGTCGTCGAGCGTGAGCGAGAAGTCGGCGTCAGCGTAGCGCACGCCTCCGACCGGCGTGGCTATCAGCACCTCGGCGCCGGGTCGCGCACCCATGCCGGTGCCGGCCATAACCTTGCCTTTGGCGAGCAGCACCTGCTCACGACCTCGACGGCAGGCGCGGAACAACGCCGGGCCCGCAAGCGCAATCTCGCGGCCGCTGTTCGACTGCTTGAGTGTCAGGCTCGCGCCCTTGCCGAGCGACACCCACTCGGAGCCGTCGACCAACGCGCCCGAAACCAACGGCACGTCGCCCACCTTCGCCTCGCCCTCGACGCGCAGCGCGCGGCAGGTCGGCTCCGGCGGTTGCTGGGACAGGTCGACGCTCGGCACGGGGCTCACGGAAGCGGAAGCCGAAGCCGACGCGGCGGACGTGCTCAGGTCGGCCGCCGGCGCTCCGCCGGTCGCAGCCCGCTCGGCATGCGGACCTTTGCCGCAGGCGCAGGCCAGCAAGAGCAGCACGGCGGAAGCGGCGCGCGGCTCGGCGAGCACGCGCCTCATTCAGCGCGCCGTGACGGCGGCGGCGGCGGAATGACGAGCGTCTTGCGATCTTCGTCCTCGTCATCGGCGAAAATCTCGCTCGTGATGTCTTCGGCGGCCAGCTCTTCTTTCGCGGCGCCGAGCTCGCGCGTCGTCTCCGCCAGGCGATCAGCCAAGACACCGGTGAACTGCCAAAGCAGCTTGACCGCGAGCTGGTGTTCTTTGCGCAAGATTTCGAAAAATTCCTGACGCCGAATCACCATCAATTCGCTGATGCCGTCGGCGGTGACGGTCGCCGAGCGCGGCTGGCTGCGCACGAGCGCCATCTCGCCCACGTGCGCGCCCTGCGGCAGGGTCGCCACGTCCGCGCCGTTGCGCGTCACCTTGAGCTGGCCGGAGAGCACGATGTACAGCTCTTCGCCCTTTTCGCCTTCGCTTATCACGATCTCGCCCGGCTTGTAGGTGAGCACGTCGGTCACCTGCAGCACGCGCAAAATTTCGCGGTCGTTGAGCGGACGGAACAGCGGCATGCGCGCCAAAATATCGCGCTTGAGCTGCAGCTTTTTGGCGCGGTTTTCGTCGCGCGCGGCCGCGTCGCCGATGGTGACGATGACCGAGGTGATGTTGTCTTTGCCGCCGTGCTCGTTGGCCCAGTCGATCAGCTGGCGCGCGGCCGCGTCGGCGTCGGCTTGCGCCAGAAACCGGCCCAGCTGCTCGAGCTCTTCTTCGAAGTAGCCGGACAGACCGTCCGAGCAGAGCAAGAAGCGATCACCTTGCAGCAGGTCGACGACCAGCGTGTCGGGCTCGACGTGCTCGTAGACGCCGACGGCGCGCGTGATGGCGTGTTTTTGCGCCAGCTGCTCGACCTGCTCCTTCGGCATCTTCTTGCGCTTGATGAGCTCGTTGTAAACCGTATGGTCTTCGGTGATTTGCTCGAGCAAGCCGTCACGCAAGAGGTAGATGCGACTGTCGCCGACGTAGATGATGAAGGCCTGGTTGCCGACGATCAAAAGCGTGACGAGCGTGGTGCCCATGCCGCGCTTCTTGACGTCCCTGGCAGCCTCCGAATGCACTTTGGTGGAGGCGCGGTTCACCGCGAACTCCAGCATGTTCAAGATGTCGCGCTTGCTGACCTTGGAACCGCCCGACGCGCCCTCCGCGTAGTCACGGAGCATGTCGGCCTCTTTTCGAATCTCGTCGTGGATGCAGCGCACCGCCAAGGCGCTGGCCACCTCGCCCGCGGCGTGCCCGCCCATGCCGTCGCAGACCACGAACAGCCCGAGCTTCTTGTCCACGAGGTAGTTGTCCTCGTTGTGCTCGCGCTGGCGCCCGACATCCGTCAACGCGCCGAAATGGATCTCCGGGCTACTCATCGACCTAGCAGGATAGCCCAGCGCCTCTCCGTTCGGAAAGAGGCCGCTAGCAGCAAATTACAGGCACTTTTCCGGCCCCAGATTTTTTCACAGGGAGTCGGAGATGGCGGAGGACCGCCGCCCTGATGCAACGAAACGGGTGCACGGCCCTGCCGAGGTGGGGTTAGAGCTGGGGAAAGTCACTTCGTACCCGAAG
>Ga0307508_10006183_pt1 | contig 11296 bp, 8 predicted proteins | sample 9_EM_MG_FD_203089 | JGI IMG/M metagenome (GOLD analysis project Ga0307508, IMG submission 203089) | Populus trichocarpa ectomycorrhiza microbial communities from riparian zone in the Pacific Northwest, United States - 9_EM | ecosystem: Host-associated > Plants > Roots > Unclassified | place...
ACGCGCGTCAAAAACAGTGGCGATGGATGTGACGCTGGGTGCTTGTGCTGGAAACGCGAAGTGTGGTAGTAGCATATATAGATGTACATTAGATATAGAGAATAGAACTGGACTGAGTCACTATGCCGGGAACCCGCTGCGTGTTTGTGAATGCGACGCGAGTATTTGCTGCGATGTTCCGTGCCTTGACAGCCAGCGTAACCACGGTGCCATGACACGCATCGTCCGGATGCCATTTGCCCCGACACGGCTGCATCCAGAAGGAAAATGCCCTGACACGGCTGCGTCCAGAAGGAAAATGCCCTGACACGGCTGCATCCAGATGGAAAATGCCCTGACACCGTGCGTCCAGAAGGAAAATGCCCTGACACCGTGTGTCCAGAAGGAAAATGCCCTGACACCGTGCGTCCAGAACGAAAATGCGCTGCCACGCTCCGTCCGGTAAGCAGATGCCGTGGCGAGCTGCGTCCGAATTCACATTGCCTGTGCGTTTTGAGTTGGGAGCGGTATGTGTGCTGCCAGGGTGCGTCCAGAGCGTCCCGAGCGCCTGGTGCGTCAGGATGCAGCCTGTACGTCCGGACGCACATTTTTTTTCCTGATGTTGTTCACGTGGTATCCGTCACGCCCGGCGTGGTCTCTTCGTGGCTCTTCTCACAGACCTTGCGTGGGCTCGTTGTTCTCGGGGAGTGGTGGTCGCAGTGCCGGTCACAGGGATAGAGAGGTAGGTCTGTGGAGAGAGATAATAGATTGCATGGCGAAAGAATCTTCAGACTAGCTACCGCGCCCTTCCTTTATACCGTTTTCCTCCACTGTGGAATCACAGCCTCGCCCGCAAGACTGACACAGAGTTTTCCCGTCATGACCGCACCCAAGGAAACACACAATCCTACTCGGTCCTTCGTCCTTCCGCAACCAGCAAGGCAGACACACACAACAGTAGGGAAGCAACAAGGTAAGCAATAAACATAACACAGAGTAGAGCGAGGCAGACACGCAGACAGTAAGGAAACGTCAAGAGCAACAAGGTAAGCAATAAATACAACACAGAGTAGAGCGAGGCAGACACGCAGACAGTAAGAAAACGTCAAGAGCAACAAGGTAAGCAATAAACATAACACAGAGTAGAGCGAGACAGACACGCAGACAGTAAGGAAACAAGCGGGGATGCCCTGGGCGGCCCGCGACCAGGTTCTGAGGAATATCGCTACCGGCGCGATATAGGCAGGGGCGGGGATGTTGCGCCCAGGCACGTAGGATGACGGTGGCCGTGGCGGCGAAGACAAGGATTAGTCATAGTGTGGCAAGGGTGAGCGCGACGCCCGCAATGGCGCCTAGGAGCCTGTCGCGCCACGTTCGTGACAGTAGGTCTCCTGTCCAGACCGAAGCTCCGGCGAGGTCAGTTCGGGCGGCGGGTGTGCGGCGGCGGATGATAGTGCGGTGGATGCGGGTGGGCCGGCTAGCTGGTGGCCAGGCTTGAAGTTGTTCGTTCATTCACTGCTGCTCAGTGATGATGGCTCCCAGGGTCCAGGCCATTCTCTGGAGTTGTCGTTGGTTGGCGTTGTGTTGGTCGCGCATCGTCTGTGCCAGCAGGCGCTGGATCCCGTAGTTATGGCGGGCTTCCTGTATGACTGTGTTCTGTACTGTGGTGATGATTTCTGCCAGTAGGCGGATTTGGTTGTCTGGGGGTGCGGCTGCTTCGGCGTCAGGGTTTTCTTCCACGGGGGCCTCCTGTGGTGGGGTGATATCAGCCAGGGGAACCCGGGGGGCTATAGCGCTGCAGTGGAGTTGGTGGTTTTCCATGTTCACAAGGAACCGGCATTCGGGGCAGACCCGGTTTCCTCGGTACCAGTCCACGCATGCTTTGACGGGGTTGAGACGCCGTTCACGGGTTACTTGGAGTAGTTCATCGGGGTGGGGAAGCGGACAGTCGCACGTGAGCGTCCGGCGCTGGCGGTGGCTCTGGTGGGGGTAGTAGTTGTTGTCCTTGCTCTGGCGGTGCGTACCGCAGTAGTCATTGTAGCAGGTGGTCCAATAGAGGGGGGCGTGGTCGTCGATACGGGGCTGTCCTACAGCGGACATCGGCAGGGAAGGTGCGGTGGGGGGAATACCCCAATTGTTGTCAGGCTCAGTTGTGGTAGGGAGTTCGGATGCAGGATTGTTGTCATCGGGGAAGGTCCAGCCTTCATTGGTGTCGACCGTGGCGGTAGTGGACATGTTACTAAATTTCGGGGGCGGGTTTCTCCGGATATTCCTCGTGGAACTGTTGGATAAGGTTGGGTGAATTCTCAAAATTGCGGGCTGGATACCAGGTACGATCGGGTTCGTGGAAGCCGGTCCACTTGACTCGATACTGGATCTGGTTCCTATGGCGTCTGGAGTTGAGGATTTTCTCTACTTCCCACTCTTGCTGTTCTTGGATGACGATCGGAGGTGGAGGTGGCTGCAGGTGGCCGGGGATTGGTTTGGTACTGACTGTGGGTTCGAGGAGGCTGATGTGGAAGACTGGGTGGATTCTGACAGTGGCCGGCAGGTCCAGTTTATATGCTCGTGAGCCCACTTTCTCCAGGATGGTGTATGGCCCGATCTGCTTGTGATCCAGTTTATTCGATGGCCGGGTTGTTCGGATGTTCCTTCGTCGGAGCCAGACCTTATCCCCGGGTTCTATGACCGGGTCCGGATGTCGTGTGCTGTTGGCTTGTTCAGCTTGAGCCATTTGTGCGTCCTTGATCTCTGCTCAGAGTTCTTCGTGGAGTTTTCTTAATGCCGCAACATATTCTGATACTTCCGGTGTTTCGTTGTTCTGTGGCCCGAGATCCGGCAGGAATCGAGGGTGATATCCATAGTTGGCCCAGAAGGGGGTTATTCTTGTGGTTCCGGTTTGGGTGTTATTGTAACAGAATTCCGCGATTGGCAAGAGTTTCTCCCAGTCGTCCTGTTGATAGTTGCAATATGCTCTAAGGTATTGCTCGAGTGTGGCGTTGGCTCGCTCCGTCTGTCCATCGGTTTGTGGGTGAAATGCCATGCTGAGGTTGCGTGATATTCCGAGAGCTTCTGTTATCTACTTCCAGAAGTCCGAGGTAAACAAGGACCCTCTGTCTGACACAATACTGCTCGGCAGTCTGTGGGGCCTGACTATCTGCTGGATGAAGTGGTCTGCTAGGTCTTCGGGGTTGATGGTGCCCTGGCATGCGACGAAGTGTCCCATCTTTGTTAGCCGGTCGATTATTACCCATAGCGCGTCCTTCCTGTTGCTTGTTGGTAGTGCTGTGATGAAGTCCATCGATATCGCGTCCCAAGGGCGGTATGGTAGTTCCAGCGGTTTGAGCAGTCCGAATGGTACGTGTCGGATTGGCTTGATCCGATGGCAGGTGTCATAGTGGTCCACGTATCTGTGGACGTACCTTCGTTGTCCTGGCCAGTAGAAACTTCGGCTAATGAGTTCCAGAGTTCTTGCTCGGCCTGGATGTCCCGCGGCTTGCGCGTCGTGGTGGTCTTTTAATATGCGGAGTCGCAGGGTATCGTTGTCAGGGATCCATATGAGGCCATCATACATTAGTAACCCGCTGTTCTCCTCGCATAATCCTAGCGCGATCTTTCCGTCGCGGGTAGTCCCGTTCGCCTTCTTTCTCCGGATTTCTTGGATTTCCTTGTCTGCGGTGCTTAGTGCCCGTATTTCCCTCAGGAGTTCTTCGTCTATCTGAAGATTGATGGTTTCGGTTGTGCTGGCTTGTAGTGCTTCGAATGCTTCCTCCGGTAACAAGATTCGGCTGTGGTTCTGCCGATGCTTCATATCCCCTTCCCAGGGAGAGTCTCCTGACTCTCTAGAGAGGATGTCCGGTTTGCCGGCCAATTTCCCAGGTCGGTATTTGATTGTAAAGTCGTAGTTGGCTAGTCGCTCGCCCCACCAGACTTGCCGTAGGTTAAGGTCCTTCTTTGTTTTCCAATATTCGAGGTTTTTGTGGTCTGTCAGAATTGTGATCTTGGGTCCCGTGGTTTTGCAATAGGTGTCCCATTTTCGCAGTGCATCCACGATTGCCAGTAGCTCTTTGTCATGGATATCGTAGTTGCACTCTGGGTCTTTGAGTTTCCTTGAGTAGTATGCTACAGGATGTAAGATCCCCTTTTCGTCGGGTTGGGAACAGATTGCTCCTATGGCATAGTCTGATGCATCCGTTTCGATGGTCATGGCTCGCTCCGGGTCGAAGTGCTGTAGTATTGGTTCCGTGATCATTGCTTTTTTGAGTGTCTCGAATGCCTCTTGCTGTTTATCACCCCATTCCCATGCTTTCTCCTTCCTTGTTAGGGAGGATAGGGGTGTTGTAATCTTGCTGTAGTCCTTGATAAACCGTCAGTAGAAGTTGGCAAAGCCCAGGAAACTCTGTATTCCTTTAACGTTTGTTGGTTCCTTCCAGTCTTTGATCGTTCGAATTTTTTCTTCATCCATCCTTAGCCCTCGTGGTGATATGACGTATCCTAGGTACTCTGTCTCTGTTGTGTGGAATTCGCATTTGGATGCTTTCAGTGTTAGTCCGGTGTCCTGCACCCGCGTGAGTATGGCCCGGACATGTTCTCGGTGCGTTTCCTCGTCGGGCAAGAAAACCAGGATGTCGTCCAGATACGCTACACAGAAGATGTCTAGGTAGTCACTTAGGATCTCGTTCATCCATCGCTGAAAGGAGGCAGGGGCATTGGTGAGTCCGAATGGCATGACACAATACTCGTATAGCCCGTATCGAGTGCGGAACGCTGTTTTCCATTCGTCACCTTTTGCAATGCGTAGATTGTAGTATGCGCCTCAGATGTCGAGTTTGGTGTAGATGGTAGCACTGGAGAGTTGATCGAGGGACTCGCCGATCAGTGGCAGCGGTGTTCGATCCTTGATCGTAATGTCATTTAGTTGCCGGTAATCCACACACAGGCGTAGTCCTCCATCCTTCTTCGTTACAAAATGTATCAGGGCTCCCGCCGGGGAGGTGGATACGTGGATCCACCCCCGTTTTTCGTTGATCTCTAGGTACTTTCTGAGGGCCTTCATTTTGTCTTCGTTGAGGGGGCGCAGGGGCTCATACGGGGGCATCTTTCCTTCCTCTAGTGGGATATGATGGTCCTGAGTGCGGTGGGGCGGAGGCGCCACTGGTTCCTTTTCGGTGAATACTTCGAGGAATTCGTGATATTCCGGGGGAATTGGTTTCTTATTCGTCCTGGAGGTTTCTTTGATTTTGTTGATTACTGTCTGGCATACCTCCCAAGGGTCTGTTTCGCCGATTTCCCAGTTCTCTTCAGCCGGTGTTTTCTTATAGTACTGCTCTGTGGCCTTTTCTTCTGGGACGGTGTTGGCTCTTGGTGAGCTGGGTAAGCACCTGTCGGCGCCATGGTCCGAGTGGAACTTCACAGTATGGTTTTTCCATCCTATCAACGGGTTGTGGAGCTTGAGCCATGGGAGGCCTAAGATGATCGGGGCGTTCCCGATTGTGATACAGTGTAGCCGGATATCCTCCTCGTGGTGGTTGATGGTTAGATGGATTTGAGTGTCGTGGGTTACTGGCCCGCCGGTGACCTCGCTCCCGTCGACTGTTAGTACTCGGTGTGGCGTCGTTTTCTGCTGCATGGGTATTCCACTGGCTTCTGTATAGGCTTTATCGATGAAGTTTTCTGATGCCCCACTGTCTAACAAGGCTGTAGTGGCGCATTCTTTTCCGTTCGTTCCTTGGATTCGGACTTTGATCATAATTTTCTCTTCCCGGTCGTATCGGGCGGTTCGTACTAAGTATGGGAGGACTTTTTCCGTTTTGACAACAGGTGTTTCCCTCGGGTAGTGGTCGTCGGCACCTATTCCTGAGGGTTGTCGTTTCCCACCGGTTCGGAGCCTTACGCGCCGGGGTCTTCTTCTAGTTCTTCATAGTTGGCTTCGGCGGCCCTGTATGGTCATCTCCATGGAATTCGTTCTTTCCTGGGCTGGGGGCATTCTTTTGCAAAATGTCCTTTCTTTCCGCAGTTGTAACATTCTCCCGTGGTTACTCATCGTGGGAATCGGTTCGGCATTCCCCTTGCGAATTTGAATCGTCGGGTGGCATCGAGGTCCATCGGATCTCCCGGGGGTGTCGATGGAGGCACTTTTGTGTGGACGTGGAAGCGCGCTTCTGGGTTGGTGGTAGGTCGGCGATTAATGACTCCGAGGTTGCATAGGCAGCTATCCGTTTTGATGGCGGCGGTGGCGTAGTCCACCAAGACTGTGGCGGGGGTTTCACTCATGACTAGGTGCCTTTTTACCTCGGGGTGTAATCCGTCTCGGAATCGTGCAATGCATACGTTGTCCGTGTATGGGAGATCTGCTTTGATTCGCTGGAATTCGGCCCAGTAGGTGGCTGCTGGTCGGTTTCCCTACTGGATTTTCTGGAACTTTTCGAACGCTATTTCCTTGGCGTCTACCTGGCCGAAGGCATGCTTCATGTTGTCTTTGAGTTCGGCCCATGTCAAGTTGATTCCCCCTTCCTGGTTTAGGAAGGTTTCCACCCAATTCCATGCTACTCCTCGTAGCAGGGAGGATGCAAATCCTGTTTTCTTTTCATCGTCGTTGAACCGGTTTCCTTCCGTTCTGAATTTGAGCTCGCATTGGGCCAGGAATGTTTTGAATTTTGCTTTGTCTCCTTCGAATGGTTCGGGGTCCCGTAGCTTTGGGTAACTACTTCGGGGTGGGTTCCTGGCTGCGAGAAGTTCTCGTAACATTTCCGTGGTCAGCAGGTGGGGTCCAGCCCCACCTATCCTTGTTTCGTCGCTCATTCTTTGGGTTTGCTCTGGGGAATCTGGTGTCTGTGGTCTTGATCGGGGGTCCGGGGTTACCGGGCTTGGAGATTGGTGGTCGTCGGGGACCCTCGTAAATTCTCTGAGGGCGAGGGGATCCTCAGTGTTTTTGTCCGCGGATGCCACGTTGCTATGTCAGGTGTCGATGGGGGAGACGCAATCTAGTGTCAAGATCCTGCCTCGACTTCTCCGTGGGGCTTGACAGGCAATGTAGGCTGGAGTTTGTGGTGCAGGCGGTCCTACTCATGCTTCCAGCGTACTCACACTTCCGGCGTACTTACACACTCTTTGTGGACTCGTTGTTCTCACACCTTTCGTGGGCTCGTTGTTCTCGCAGTATCCGTCACCCCCGGCGTGGTCTCTTCGCGGCTCTTCTCACACGCCTTGCGTGGGTTCGTTGTTCTCACACGCTTTGCGTGGGCTCGTTTTTCTTACGGTATCCATCACGCCCGGCGTGGTCTCTTCGCGGCTCTTCTCACACGCCTTGTGTGGGTTCCTTGTTCTCACATGCCGTGCGTGGGCTTGTTGTTCTCGCGGTATCCATCACACCCAGCGTGGTCTCTTCGCGGCTCTTCTCACACGCCTTGCGTGGGCTCGTTATTCTCGGGGAGTGGTGGTCACAGCGCCGGTCACGGGGATAGAGAGGTAGGTCTGTAGAGAGAGATAATAGATTGCGTGGTGAAAGAATCTCCAGACTAGCTACTGCGCCCTTCCTTTATACCGTTTTCCTCCACTGTGGAATCACAGCCTCGCCCGCAAGACTGACACAGAGTTTTCCCATCATGACTGCACCCAAGGAAACACACGATCCTACTCGGTCCTTCGTCCTTCCGCAACCAGCAAGGCAGACACACACAACAGTAGGGAAGCAACAAGGTAAGCAATAAACATAACACAGAGTAGAGCGAGGGAGATACGCAGACAGTAAGGAAACGTCAAGAGTAACAAGGTAAGCAATAAACATAACACAGAGTAGAGCGAGGCAGACACGCAGACAGTAAGGAAACAAGCGGGGATGCCCTGGGCGGCCCGCGACCAGGTTCTGAGGAATATCGCTACCAGCACGATAGAGGCAGGGGCGGGGATGTTGCGCCTAGGCGCATAGGATGACGGTGGCCGTGGCGGCGGAGACATGCATTAGCCATATTGTGGCAAGGGTGAGCGCGACGCCCGCGGCGGCGCCTAGGAGCCTGTCGCGCCAGGTTCGTGACAATTATTCCTGACGATGCCAATATTGGAGAGGATACTGGTGATGTAACGTTCGACGGTTATGACACTGATGAGATTACTAGGGAGGGTATGGAGGGTAAAGATGCGGGGGAGGACGAGGAGACTGGCGATGCGGGATAGGATGAGGAGTCTGGAGGTGCGAGTGATATATAGTATGGAATCAACTATGACGCGACTGGAGCTGTGTATGCTTGCGTAAAAGTGGGTAAACGGACGCCTGCATGGCCGCGTCGCCAATGTGAGGTGCTCCAGCCAGCTACGTTTGAACGTACATCGCCATGGCAGCCGCATCCAATGCCTGGTGCCATGGCGGCCCCGGTGCCTTTCTCGCCACGGCAGTTGCCGGATCGCTGGTTTGTTCCGCTTGTCGGCGGCTTCATCAGGAAAAAATTAAGAAATTATCCCTGCACGTCGGTAAGAACGACCTGCGTCGGTAGCTTTGCTAGCATCTGTAGCTCCGGTAAGGATAGTGAATCTTACCGAAGCAACCACCCACTTACGGAAGCTAGGAAAGCTAGGAAAGCTAGGAAAGCTACGGACGCACCACCAATCTTACCGATGCAACCACCAACCTTACCGACGCAACCACCAACCTTACCGACGCAACCACCACCTTACGGGAGCTAGGGAAGCTAGAAAAGCTAGGAAAGCTATGGAAGCTTACGGGAGCAACGAGTGTGCACTGTGAGCAGTTTCATTACTAGTTATAATGCTACTACACGCAGTTGGCTATGCTCTTCGATCTTACAGAAAATCACTTATTGTATTTAAAATCTATATATACATTATGATACAAAGTCCAACGTCCCAAATCTCGTCGAAGTACAGAGCAGCTACAGCGGCGCATAAGGGCAGGCAAACAACGCGTATTACAAGTAGGACAGGTAGGAGAGCGAGGAGAATGAGGCCGGCGTGGAGAATGATACCAGACGAACAACCGGTACGAGCAGTAGGCCAGCGAAAAGAATGAGGGCAGACGAGCAACGCGTACGAGATGAAATTCAGTGAGAAGAATGAGCCAAGACAAGCAACGCGTACGAGAGGTAGGCCAGCGAGGAGAATGAGGCCAGATGTACAATGCGTACGAGATATTGTCCGGCGAGGAGAATGACAGCAGACGAGGAACGCCTACGAGATGTAAGTCAGCGAGGAGAATGAGGCCAGATGGGCAACGCGAAGGAGATGTAGGCCACCGAGGAGAATGACAGCAGACAAGCAACGCCTACGAGATGTAAGTCAGTGAGGAGAATGAGGCCAGACGAGGAACGCGTACGAGATGCTGTCCGGCGAGGAGAATGACGGCAGATGAGGAACGTCTACGAGATGTAAGTCGTCTAGGAGAATGAGGTTAGATGTGCAACGCGTACGAAATGTAGGCCAGCAAAGAGAATGACAGCAGACGAGCAACGCGTACGAGATATAAGTCAGTGAGGAATGAGGCCAGACGTGCAACGTGTACGAGAAGTAGGCCAGTGATGCCTAACACGGCGTTTCTAGCACACGTCCGAACGTAGGTCAGCGGTAATGAGGTCAAACGAGCAACACGTAGTAGCAGTGGCCAGCAAGGAGAATGAGGCCAGACGGGCAACGCGTACGAGAGGTTGTCCGGCGAGGAGAATGACGGCAGACGAGCAACGCGAACGAGATGTAGGCCAGCGAGGAGAATGACAGCAGACGAGCAACGCATACGAGATATAAGTCAGCGAGGAATGAGGCCAGACGCACAACGCGTATGAGAAGTAGGCCAGTGATACCTAACTCGGCGTTTCTAGCACACGTCCGAACGTAGGTCTGCGGTAATGAGGTCAAACGAGCAACGCGTAGTAGCAGTGGCCTGCAAGGAGAATGAGGCCAGACGGGCAACGCGTACGAGATGTTGTTCGGCGAGGAGAATGACGGCAGACGAGGAACGCGTACGAAATGTAGGCCAGCGAAGAGAATGACAGCAGACGAGCAACGCGTACGAGATGTTGGCTAGCGAGGAATGAGGCAAGACACACAACGCGTACGAGAAGTAGGCCAGTGATGCCTAACACGGCGTTTCTAGCACACGTCCGAACGTAGGTCTGCGGTAATGAGGTCAAACGAGCAACGCGTAGTAGCAGTGGCCAGCAAGGAGAATGAGGCCAGACGGGCACCGCGTATGAGATGTTGTCCGGCGAGGAGAATGATGGCAGACGACGAACGCCTACGAGATGTAAGTCAGCGAGGAGAATGACGGCAGACAAGGAATGCCTACCAGTGGTAGGCCAGCGAGGAGAATGAGGCCAGACGTGCAACGCGTACGAGATGTTGGCCAGCGAGGAGAGTGACGGCAGACAAGCAACGCCTACGAGATGTAAGTCAGCGAGGAGAATGAGGCCAGACGTGCAACGCGTACGAGATGTAGGCCAGCGAGGAGAATGAGGCCGGACGTGCAACGCGTACGAGAAGTAGGCCAGCGAAGAGAATGACGGCAGACGTGCAACGCGTACGAGAAGTAGGCCAGTGATGCGTAACAGGGCGTTTCTGTAACGTGTACGACGATAGGTGAGCGGTGCGTAGGTTGGTGGTGTGTATTATTTCAACTCGTAATGACTTGGACGGGGTGTGTTGCAAAAAAGCGAAGTTATGGGTAATTGGCAGCTGTGGCCGCACTTAGGAGATAAATGAACTGACGGGGGGCGCACTCGGCGTTGTTGGTTGCGCTAATCACGTGACCAGTTTTTAACTTTGCGTCGGGGAGTTACTCATGGCTTAATTCAAAGACTGTAGCAGTAGCAATTCAATTGTTTACTGCCTACCCGCCTCGTGAACTTACTTCCACTCAAATTTCGGCGCTATTGCCTAGACCTAGGCTTCGACATCTCGAAACACAATGAACTGACGGTCTCCAGCTCGTTGATGTCAAGTTTAACCGCCACAAAAAAACTGGTCACGTGATTAGCGCAACCAACAATGCCGAGTGCGCCCCCCGTCAGTTCATTTATCTCCTAAGTGCGGCCACAGCTGCCAGTTACCCATAACTTCGCTTTTTTGCAACACACCCCGTCCAAGTCATTACGAGTTGAAATAATACACACCACCAACCTACGCACCGCTCACCTATCGTCGTACACGTTACAGAAACGCCCTGTTACGCATCACTGGCCTACTTCACGTACGCGTTGCTCGTCTGCCGTCATTCTCCTCGCTGGCCTACTTCTCGTACGCGTTGCGCGTCCGGCCTCATTCTCCTCACTGGCCTACATCTCGTACGCGTTGCGCGTCTGGCCTCATTCTCCTC
>Ga0307508_10006184_pt1 | contig 11294 bp, 8 predicted proteins | sample 9_EM_MG_FD_203089 | JGI IMG/M metagenome (GOLD analysis project Ga0307508, IMG submission 203089) | Populus trichocarpa ectomycorrhiza microbial communities from riparian zone in the Pacific Northwest, United States - 9_EM | ecosystem: Host-associated > Plants > Roots > Unclassified | place...
TGCCGACGTAGCTTCCCGCTACGTCGGCACTGCGCTTTTTGTGGCGACAACTGGCCAGTCATCCGTGAAACGTCGCGTGCTCGCGGTCCGCAAGCCTCGCCCGGAGCAGTCGCTGAGACACGCGGGACGACTTGGGCCGGGCCCGCACGATGCGGAGCCGCGCAGATGCGGTGCAAAAAAATACCGAGGCGCGGGACTCGTATGGGTACCCATGCAACTCGCGCGAATGTATGGGTGCCCATGTAAACCGCCGCAGCCTCGCGCGGCGCCGCCGACCGTCGGTACTGCCGAGCCTGCTCCCATCAGCCCCGAAGAGCTGAGCAAGTCCTGCGGCCACCAAGCACAAGCCCTCGACCTCCGGACGCGCTCCGCTTGCCGTTCCGCGCCGGGTCGCGGCACCGCACCCCGCTTCTGTTCCGCGTGCTGCCCGGGTTTCGTCGCCCGTCGTAGCGGCGAAACCTAAGCGCAAGATCGTGGATGACGCCTTCTAAGCGTCGTATGCCGGGCGCGGCTGGCGAGCCTGCTTTCTTCAGCTACGCCGACGATCCGGCACCATTCAACGCTGCTTGGACCAAAGCAGAGCTGCGAACTTGCCTTGCCGACGGGCGAGTGCAGACCAGTAACACTATCGAAATCGCACACGAGTGAAATCCGCGAGGGCGAGGCTCGCGTCCGCTTAGCGATCCTTTTCGCGTGAAATGTGGGCATTTGTGAGAGCGCTTTCGCGTGGAGAATAACTGCCGACAGTGAGACTGCACGTTTGCGCTTTTTGCTCTCAAAGTGTTCGATTGATCAAAGAAATTCCAAGGGGCTGACGCCGCCCCGAACACTGAACACGCCGATGGCCCGCTCTCGCCAGCAGCTGCGTGTGTCCAGGGGTAAGTCAATCGGCGTACCTCTTCTTTCCGTCACGGCCCTCGTGGCGTGTCTTGCAAGCGGTTGCCAAGCCGACATTAGCGGCGGTGGCAAGGCGGCCGATGGTACCCCCATTGCGGCCGCGCCTGGCGGCGGCGGCGGACCCGGCACCACCACGCCGAACACGCCCGCCACCCCAGTGGCGGATCCGACGGACTGGTTTGCAGCCGTCCAGCAAGCCGACTGCAAGGGCGCGCAAACGCTGGCGCGTACGCGCATCCGCCGCTTGAGCACAGCGCAGTGGACCAACACGGTCGCGCAAGGGCTCGGCGCCAAACCAACGGTCACGTTTCCCGCCGACGCGCTCAGCTCGAACACCGGCTTCAATACCGACGCCGATCTCAACAAGGTCAACGTCCAGCTCGCTAACGCCTACTTCGACACGGGCGACGCGCTGGCGCCTGCCGCCGCGACCGCGGCCATGCAGACCTACGCCTGCCTGGCGACCAACGCCAAGGACGCGACCTGCAACGCGCCGTTCCTCAAGGACTATGGCGCCAAGCTGTTCCGCCGTCCGCTGACTGACGAAGAAGCGACGCGCTACGGCACCTTCCTCGCGGCCCAGGCGGCGCTCGATCCCGCAGCGACTGCTGTCGCCAGCGTCATTCGCGCGATGCTGCTGTCGCCGAACATGGTGTACATGACCGAGCTCGGCAACAGCAAACCGGGCGAAGTGACGCTCACCCCGTACGAGCAAGCGTCGCTCATCTCGTACACCATCGCCGACGTACCGCCCGATCAGCTGCTGCTGCAGGCCGCGCAGAAGGGCACGCTGAACGACGCGACCGAGCGCGCCACGCACGCCCAGCGCATGTTGCTTCTCCCCGGAGCACGCGCCAAATACGCCGATTTCTGGCAGCAGTACATGCCCGTGGGCGACATCACCGGGGCCGACGCGCCGGTGGCCATGCAGGTTCAAGACGAGGCTGCTCAGCACTTCGACAAAATCGTCTGGCAGCAGAGCGGCTCGTTTGCTGACCTCGCCACCGCCCCATATACCTACGGCTCGCAGGCTCTCTCCGCCGTGTACGGCACGCTCACGCCGGGCCAAAACGGCCAGCTGATGCTGCCGGCCGGTCAGCGCAGCGGCTTCCTCACTCAAGCCGCCTTCCTGTTCATGCCCGACACGGCTTCAGTGCCGCACAAGGTCGTGCACCGCGGCCTCACGATTCGGCGGCGACTCTTGTGTCAGTCACCGCCGCCGCCGCCCGCCAACTTGATGCCTACGGCAGCCGATCTGCAGCCGCTCGGCGCCGACGCCACGCCGTACGAAAGCTTCACCGCTTTCCAGATGACCAAGCCCATTTGTACGGCCTGTCACATCACTTTCCAGCCCATCGGCCTCGCGTTCGAGGAGTTCGACAACATGGGCAAGTACCAGACCACGTACGCCTCCGGAAAGCCGATCATCACGAGCGGCACGCTCGACAACGCCGGCGACGCCACGGGGCCGTACAAGGACGCGGTCGAAGTTGCCCAGCACATCGGCCAGAGCAAGATCGGCGAATATTGCTTCTCGAAGCAATTCGGCGAGTACGCGCTCGGGCGTCACCTCAACGCCAGCACCGACGCCTGCGTCATCCGCGGCGCCAGCGACCTCTCCGCTCATCCTCCCGTGCAGAAGCTAGCTGTCGTGCTCAGCGACATCGAAGCCAGCACCCACCGGGTGCACAACTGATGGCCCCCATGAAGAGCAAACGCCACCACGTCTATTCGCGTCGCACCCTTCTACGCGGTCTCGGAGCCGGTGCGGTCCTGTTATCGCCGTTCGTGAAGCACCGCATGAGCCTGGCGCAGGCAGCTGGCCCGGCCGGTAACGTGCTGATTTGGTTCACGCCCAACGGCCACATCAAAGACAAGGCCTTCGACGCGACGGGTTCGGGCGCGAGCTTCACGCTGATGCCGTCGCTCGCGCCGCTCGAGACGTGGAAGACGGATCTCGCCGTGATTCGCGGGCTTGCGCTCAAGACCACGACCGACATCAACAGCCACGACGACATCGTGCGTCACACCACGTGCTACCCGGGCACCGACAAGGCCAAGGCCTACGGCCCCTCGCTCGATCACGTGATCGCCGACTCGCTCGGCAAGCCCCCGGTCTACGTGACGCCGGAGCCGGCGCGCAAAGAGCAGTACTGGCGCAACGCGCTCAGCTGGCACAACCCCGCCAAGGCGCCCCTGCCGGCGCCCATGGAGTCGTGGCCGTTCATTACGGACCCGACGGCGCTGTTCACGAACCTGTTCGCCGGTGGCACGCCGGACATGATGGCCGCGATGCCGGACGCCGCCGTCGAGCGCGCTCGCGCCCGCAACAAGAGCATCCTGGATTTCGTCAACGACGACATCAACAGTTTCCGCGGCCGCATCAACGGCGAAGACAAAGCCCACCTCGACCTTTACCTCGACTCACTGCGCGACGTCGAAATGCGCGTGACCGCGGCAGCCGCGGCGGCCGGGGGTGGCGGCGGCGTGTGCACGCCCGACGCCGTCAAGGCAGGCATCGCCGGTCTGCCGGTGACTCCCGAGCAGAAAGACGATCAGTCGCCGGTGAAAATGGCCGCGAACCTGCAGGCCAACGGTAACCTGATGGTCGACATGCTGGCCTCGGCGTTTGCCTGCGGCACCCAGCGCGTCGGCACCATCTTGTGGCAGGGCGCCTCCGAAGGGCTCGATCCCTTCAACGAGACGGGCTCGCCCAACCACCACAGCATCAGCCACACCAGCGACTTCACGAGCTGGGAGGGCATCGACGTCTGGTACGCCAATCGTTTCGCCGACACGCTCGCCAGCCTCAAAAAGGTGGGCATGCTCGACAAGACGGTGGTGGTTTGGATCACCGAGATCGCGCAGGGGCACGAGTGCGGCGACTTCGTGCACGTCGTTGCCGGCGGCCAGACGATGGGCATCAAGACCAACCAGAAGATTCCCTACTTGTTCACGGGCAATCCTGGCGACAAGGCCGTACTGAAAGATCCGAAGAACCGCAGCCTGGCAGATCTGTGGGTCACGATTCAAAACGCCATGGGCGTCACTTCGGAGACGTTCGGCGACCCGGCGTGGTGCACGGGTCCGCTCACGGAATTGCGCGGCTAAGGGCCCGCGAAAGGCTAAGTCGGTCGATGATCGCGGGCGAGGCGCCCGGATGGCGAGGCGCGACGAAGGCGCATACTGCGGGTATGTAACTGAGGAGCAACGAAGCCGGCCGGGAAGGCCGGGATGCATCGGCCGCGAGGGCGACCGACTTAGCCTTTCGCGGGCCCCAAGCAGACCACCGCCACGCCTTTGCGAGCTGGCGCCTACAGCCCGCTCGCAGGCGTGCGTTGCCGCCTACGCCTCTGCCCGAGTAGGAGCAGACCTAGGAGGGGCCACGCATCGTGTGCCTCCACCTCTCCGAGTCGGCGAACCGAGCAGGCACTGCTCTCGTTAGCGCTGCTGCTACTCGTGAGGGGCGCGCTCGCGGTCCCGGCTTGCGCTCCGCCCACGCTTGCGGCGGTACCGGCGCTCCCGGTTGCGCCGCCGCTGGTCGCGCCAGTTCCTGCTGCGCCAGCGCTGCCGCCGGATACTTCGCCGCCCGTGCCTCCGTTGAGAGTGCCGCCAGCTCCGCTCGCTGTACCCGCAGCGCCGGCCGTAGCGGAGACGCCTCCGCCGCCTGTGCCGGCCATTTCGGAACCCCCGCCCATTCCGGAGGCGCCGCCCGTGCCGGCGGGGTCGGTGAGGGGCGCCAGGATGTCTGCCTGTGTGTCCGCCTCCATCGCGGCGTCGATGTAGATGTCTTGCACCGGCGGCGCGGGATCGCTGCGGTGTAGACCCATCTGGAAAAACAACTTGTTCGCGTCACGCTTCTGAACGGGCGCGGCAGTGACGACTTGTATGCCGTCGTACCAAACGTCGGCGCTGCCGTCGGCGCCCTGCGACCACTTGTTGTGAATGGCCATGCGGTGCCACTTGTTGAGCTCGAGCTTCGCTGTCCAGCGCACGGTCTTGCCCAAGTCGCCGGTGCCGAACTTGACGTTCGTGCCGCCGCCTTGGGCCGGCTCGATGAAGAAGGTCATCGTGTTGAGCGAGGTAGGCGTCGACTCCCAGTAACCGATGTTGCTGCGGATCTCGACGTCGGCGGGCACCATGAATGACCAGGCGTAATACGACTCTTCGCCGTTCATGGTGTGCAGACCGATGTGCTTCACCTCGACGCGGCTCTGTTCGTATGGCTGGAAGATGATGTCGGGGCGCAGCGTGATCTTCGCGGCCTTTTTGCCCTGCGCGACCGTGTCGCCCTCGATCACCAGGTTGTCGCGATCACCGGTCTTGATCAAGAGCGAGCCGTCCCACTGCTTCAGATCTCCGGTTTCGAAATCGCCCACCCACAGCACCGCGGCGTCGCTGCGGCCGGCTACGACCAAACAGCCGATGCCAAGCGCGAGCGGACGCAAGACCTTCATTTGCATCCCTCTGGAGGGCTCGACGACGCCGAGAGCTTCAAGATTCCAGTTCGCTGGAAGCCTTCGCTGTAAGTTGAATAGGCACGACCTTCGCGTCGGCCGGACATTGGCTCGGTGCAATGTCCTTTAATCCTCGCACCCGGTGGTTCGCGGCGGCGGCGCCCCTTTTGCTCCTCGGGGCCTGCAGCGCGCCGGGTTCAGCAGAGGCCAGCGGCACACCCTCTGCCGGCATGGCGAGTGCGCTGCCAGGCGGGGGCTCCAGCGTGCTGCCGCTGGCCGGAAGCGGCGGCAACGCTGCAGGCGCAGCTAGCGGCTCGATCACGAGCAGCGGCGGCCCGAGCGGCGGCGTCGCGAGCGCCGGCAGCGGACCGGACACAGGCGGCATGCTGACCGGTGGCGCCGCGGCTGGCCCAAGCGGAGTTGCGGGCACGCTGGTGAGCGATGGCGCACCGGCCGGTGGCGCGAGCGTCGGTGGCGGGGGACCCGCACCAGGCCCAACCGCGGGTTGCGGCAAGCCTAGCGCGGATGCGCCGGGCAAAGACGTCCTGCACAACCTGATGGTGGCGGGCGTCGCGCGCCGCTATTGGACCAAGCTGCCGACCGGGTACACCGGCGACAAGCCGACGCCGCTCGTTTTCTACGGACCCGGTTGCGGCGCGAGCGGCGTCGAAGGTGCGCCGCTCGACAACTCGATCAAAGACGGAGCCATCCGCGTCTTCGTGATTGGCGTCGGCGCGTGCTTCGACACCAACGGTCCCGAGCCGGAGACTGGCTACTTCAACGCCGTGCTCGATGAAGTGCAGGCCAACTACTGCACCGACAAGGGCAAGGTGTTCGTCTCTGGCTACAGCAGCGGCGCCTGGTTCACGGACTTGGTGTCATGTACCGCGGGCGATCGCATCCGTGGCATCGGCACGGCAGCGGGTGGCTTTCTCGCCATGCACCCGCCGTGCAAGGGCAACCCCGCCGCCATGTTTCACGCCGGCACCAACGACGGCGCCAACCCGATCACCAAGCTCAACGCCATGGGCGTGAACGAGGGCTCGAGCGCCAACCGGGATCGCCTGCTGATGGACAACGGTTGCACCATGGAGACCAAGGTTTGGGACCCCGCGTTTCCGTATTGCAAAGAGTACGTCGGCTGCAAAACGCCCGTCGTCTGGTGCCAGCAAGATGGCGTGGGTCACTCCAACGGCGAGGAGGTCGCGCGCACCGGCTGGTGGAAGTTCTGGTCTACCCTTCCGTGAGGAGGCGCTAAAGTAGCGCGCGGACGAACCTCGGCTGGCGCTTGCCGACGAGGTTGCCCTGCGACAACTCAGCGCGCGAAACCTGCGAGCAGATCGCGTTCGGCGCCGGGCTTGACGCCTTCGCGCGCCAAACGCCCGGGTCACAAAGACCCGCGCAGCCCGGGTGTCGTACGGCATCAGCGGCTTGTACGGTTTAGCTGATTGTCACGGCATGTTTCGTCGTCCCGTTTTCGCTGGCGCGGCTCCTGACGGCGCGGATAGATAAAGTCTTTCATTCCCGAGCGATGCGACAGCAGAGACCCCGAGGAACCACGACCCGCGAGTCGGTCGTCAACGCGGCGTTAGAAATCGTCGATCGCGCCGGCATCGACGGACTCACCATCCGCGCCGTGGGTGGTCTGGTCGGCGCGCCCCCGATGTCGCTCTACACGCACTTTGCGAATAAAGAAGAGCTGCTCGACCTGATGTACGCCGAGCTGGCGCGCCGCCTGTACACGGACGCTGGCAACTCGACCTGGCAGGCGGAGCTGTCGGCGCTGGCGCACAACATGCGTCGAACCCTGCTGGCGCATCCGCGTTGGGCGCCGCTGTTGTCGCGCCCTGCGCCGCCGACGACGTCGCTGGTGCGCGAGCGCATCCTCAAGCTGATGGTCGAGGCCGGCATCCCGTCGGCCGAGGGACTGCAAGCGCTGTCCGCCGCGATCGTCTCGGCCATCGGCCTGGTGTTGGTAGAGCTCACATTTCGTGAGCCGGACGGCGCTTCGAGTTTTGCACGTCGCTTCGAGCGCATCAGGAATTTGTTCGAAAGTCAGCCGACACAAGCTGCCGAGCCGACCAGCTCGGAAGCGTTTGCCAAGGTGCGACACTTCGACTTCGACGAAATCTTCCGCATCACCATCGCGACGCTGATCGATGGCGTTGACGCGAGGCGTGCTCACGCGAAGTCGGGTTAGGGCCCGCGAATGGCTAAGTCGGTCGATGATCGCGACCGAGGCGCCTGGGTGGCGAGGCGCGACGAAGGCGCATACTGCAGTATGTGACTGAGGAGCAACGAAGGCAGCCGGGACTCATCATCCATCACATTTCAGCCGGCCGCGAGGCGCGGTCCCAGATGTGACGAATCCCAAGAGCCGGGATGCATCGGCCGCGAGAGCGATCGACTTAGCCTTTCGCGGGCCCTTAGCTCGGCGGCCAGAGCGGCAAGCGACGGCGCCGAGTGACGTAGCCGCCGAGCCCACGCAAGAAAGTGTGCACGGCCTGCTCGAGCTCAGCGACGTCGACATTACCGAGCGCCTCGGCATCGAAATCGGTTTCGGGCTCGACCTGGGACAAGAGCAGATCGAGCTGCCGGGCGTGCTCGGTCTCGAGCCCCAGAGCGCGCGCTTCGTGCAATAACAGCCGTAGCTCGTACAGCCGCTTCAGTTGCCGAAAGGCAGCGAATAGTTGACGCGCACGCGCGGGATCGGCGCGCCAGGAGCGGCCGGGCACTAGCTCTTGCGTCAAGCGTTGTCCCGCGCCGTAGCAGTCGTAGTGCGCGCAGCCCGCTTGTCCAAGCTCGGTTAGCTGCTCGTGAATGGAGCAGCGGTTCGTCGGTTGGAGATGTCGGCAGGGGACGTCTGCCGCCTTGTCGAAGCTGAACCACTCCGAGCGATCGAAGGGCAGACTGACGCAGCACAGGCCCTGGCAGTTGGCGCAATCGCCCTTCAAAAGTTGTCGCTGAGGCACACTGCGAAAGCCGGGCTGGCTCGGAAATGTTGCGCCTTTGCCTGGCGCCAGGTTTGCGTCAAAATTGACGACAGAAAAAGCGCAACATTTCCGTCTGGCACGCGCCCCGTGTGGAGAGCCATGCCCCCCGCCCATTCAGACTCGCTAAAACCCACGGCGCGCGCCCTCGCCGCCGAGCTCCGCGATCGCAAAGAGCGAGATCTTGCCGCCAGCGGTGACGCAGCGCTCGTGGCTTACGAGGTCAAGTGGCTGCGCAAGCTGCGGCGGCTGCAACACGCCTTCCCAGAGCGCTGGCGCGTCGCTGGTTTGTCGGACGAGGAAGTGCGCGACATTCTCAGCCTGCGTTTGATCGAAGCCGTGCTACGGCCGCATTCGGGAGAGCTGGAGCTGGAGCAAGCGGGGAAAGAGTGGGGTTTGCTGGTGGTGAGGCGAGAGCTCGCGCGGCTGCGCAGAAGCTTCAAGCTCCGCACCAGCCCGGCCGATTTCAGCGAGGCTCCGGCTCTTGGTCATTCGCCCAATCAAGAAGAGCAATGGCTCGAGGGCGAGGCTGAGCGCCGCCGAGCCTTGGCGGAAGCCCGCGCCGAACAGAGCCTGAGTCGTCCGCAGCGCGAGTGGCTTTGGGCGCTCAAGCTCAGTGCGCGCGCCGGCGGATTCTTCGCGTCGAGCGCCGAGCCCAATCTGAGCGCGGCCTCGCGCATCCTTGGCAAGAATCGCTCCTCAGCGCAGCGCGCCTACCGTGAGCTCTGCCTGCGCTTTGGCCACGAGCTTGAGCGACTGAAGTAACGTCTGACGCCGCAACGCGCCGGTTCGGCGCCATTTGCGCCCCAGAGTAGTCACGTTGAGTAGTCAGCTTACAAGTTGATGTAGGCAGTAGACCTTGCAGTCAATGTTTTGTGATCGTGGAGCACACACCGCCCCACGCACCATGCGGAGCTAGATCTGAATGCCAAGTGTCGAACGTGTAGGCTTCGTGCGCGCGGTCAAGTGGCTACTTCGCGGTGCGTCGGTCGCTGCGTTCGTCGCCTGCGGCTACACGCCAGTCACGCTGCCTAACGGCGCGGGTGGCAGCCCGGGCAGCTCGCCGACGACAGTCGCCGGTGGCTCGCCCGCTTCGCCCACGGCTGGCGCAGAGGCCAGCAGCGGCTCCGGCATGGTTGCCAGCGCTGGCTCAACGACGGTGAACGGAGGCACGGGGCCCGGCGGCGGCTCCGGCAGCATCGGCGGCACGGGCACTAGCGCGGGCACGGGCACGGGCGGCAGCGGTGGCGCCGGCATGGGCGGCGTTGCCAACAAGCCGACCAACCCGAATCTGACATTCACCAAGATCCAGATTCACAATCGTTTCCTCGCGGAATCGGTGGCGATCGCTGACTTCGACCACGACGGCACGCTCGATATTGCGGCGGGCCGTCGCTGGTACAAGGGTCCGTTCGTCCCCGGTTACAACGCCGCGACGGGCGAGCATTTCTACCGTCCAGGTCACGAAGATCTGCCGACCGCCGGTGTCGATATCGAGATCAACACTGGCGTGTCCGATTCCTGGGCCGCGTATAGCTACGACTTCAACGGCGACGGCTGGATGGACATCGTCCAGATCGCCGCCCCCGACATGGGGCCGTTTGAAGCCAAGACCGCGGACGGCCCGACTTCGCTCCACGCTGGCACCGGCTACTGGTTTCAGAACCCGGGAGCCACAGCTAGCACCACCTGGCAGGCCCACTTGATCTCGGACGACATGAAGGGCGAGCACAAGGCGTGGGCCGACATGAACGGTGACGGCAAGCCCGAGATCTTGGGCTCCTGCATGAACTGCGTCAACCCACTCACGAACGACAACGAGACCTGGGGTTACTGGGAGGCTAATTGGGCCACGCCGACCGCAGCCTGGACTTTTCATTCGGTCACCCGCAAGTACCCCTTCAAGGACCAGTGCTGCGGTTGGCTGCACGGCCTGGGCGAGGGTGATGTCAACGGCGACGGCAAGCCCGACTTGCTCGAACGCAGCGGCTACTGGCTGCAGCCGGCCACCGCAGGTGCGGCGTGGGAGTTTCACAACATCGCTTTCTCGATCCCCGAGCACTTGGACACGCTTCCGGACATCGGCGGCGCCAATATGCAGGTCTACGACGTCGACGGCGACAACATGAATGACATCGTGACCTCGCTCAACTCGCACGGCTACGGGCTGGCCTGGTTCAAGCAAGGCCCGGCCAACATGTTCACGCGCATGATGATCATGAACACGCCGGAAGAGAAGGCGATGTATAACAACATCGCGGTCTCGCAGCTCCACACGCTGTGGCTCATCGACATGGATGGCGATGGCCTCAAAGACATCGTCACCGGCAAAACCTTTCTGGCGCACCCGTACAACACCGGCGACGCGGGCGGTCGGGAACCGGTCGAATTCTACATCTGGAAGTTGTTTCGCACGCCCACCGTACACTTCGAGCCGCACTTGCTCGACAAGGATGCGGGCGCTGCACTGGCGGCGGGCGGCGCGCGAGAGTTCAAGGTGCAGGACATCAACGCTGACGGCTTGCTGGACATCATTGTCTCGAGCAAGCGCGGCCTGTTCGTTTACCTCGGCAAGCCCTAGAGCCCCTTCCCACATTGACGGGGACGGTGCTCGAGATCTCTTCTTTCGGGAGCCCCGGCCTCAGGTTTGGGGCCGTTAACCCAAGACCTTGCGAACGACCTAGCCATGAATCTTTCGTTGATGCGCTGCTCGAGACTTGCAAAGCTTTCGCTGCTGTTCGGACTGATGGGCGCTCCACGCGCGGCGCGGGCCGAGCTGGTGTTCTATGACAAGGACGATTGGAAGGTCTACACCACCGGGCGCGCGGAAGGGCACTACCAGCTGATCCTCGGTGACGGCGATCCGATCTCCAACAGTCGCCTGGTCGGCGGGCAGCTTCAGAATACCGGGTCGGAAGACGAAAAGAACAAGTTGGTCGAGTCGCGCATT
>Ga0307508_10006186_pt1 | contig 11293 bp, 6 predicted proteins | sample 9_EM_MG_FD_203089 | JGI IMG/M metagenome (GOLD analysis project Ga0307508, IMG submission 203089) | Populus trichocarpa ectomycorrhiza microbial communities from riparian zone in the Pacific Northwest, United States - 9_EM | ecosystem: Host-associated > Plants > Roots > Unclassified | place...
CCCTCATCGTGCCTAAGCCGCGCCCGAGCCAAGCGACCGACGACGCTGCCGCGCCCTGTACCGCTTCGCCCTGCACCGCGGTCTCTCCGAGCACGGCCGGCTCGCGCTACCGCCCCTGGGCGGAGCTACTCAAGAGGACCTTCGCGGTCGACGTCGAGACCTGTCCCCGCTGCGGCGGGCGCATGCGCCTGCTCGCCGTCATCACCGACCTGACTCAGGTTGCCCCCTTCCTTCATCACTGCGGCGAGCCCAGCGAGCCACCCGCTCGAGCTCCGCCCCGAGACCCGCCCTACTTCAAGACCCACGTCGTCCGACGGCGACAGCCAACCGAGACCTCCCCGCAGCAACTGTTCGAGGAGCACTGAACACTGAGACTCCGGCACCGGTACCGGCAACGTGCCGCAGCGCGGAGCCTCGCGCCCAGACCGGCTCCTTGCCCAAGCCTTCTGTCAGGGCGGCTTTGCGGGGGGGGATGAAGGCCGTTCAGCGGGGGCTCACTGGGCCTCGGGGGCAGGAGTGGCGGACGGCCATCTCGGGCCCACCCCCATCAAATTACCTACGCGCTGATCGGGTGCGTATGCATCACTCGTTCGGGCGATACATGTTGCTTTTGTAGCAGCTCGATTTCACCGATGCTGGCCACGTCGAAGTTGCTGCCTTCCTCGTGCAGCGTGGCCAAGACGCTTGCTTCGGGCAGCGCTTTGACCGCATAGTGAACGGTGACGCCGGGCAGGGCGGCGCGCAGCTTGCGGTAGCTCCGCCGAACCCGCGTGCAGTCGAGGATCAGCAGCGGCGTTCCGTGGAGCGACACGAGCGCATTGAGCTGCCGTTCCGACAGACATTCGCTGCAACGTCCGGGCTCGTGCGCTTCTAGCCCGCTGGAGCACCTGAATTTGGGTCAGCCCTGCTCAGCGTCAGCCGGCCTTACCTAAGCGTCAGCCCGCCCCTTTCCACTGCCGCTTTACTGACTCCAGCGGGTGGAGTTGTTTCGACGACTGGGACACTAGCCCTCCCCAGGACGACACCGGCGCGATACGTGCCTGTCACGACGATGCCCGAATTTAGGCCCTTGGCCGGACGGCCGTTTCATCGGTGGATGCCCGCCGCTCACGACCTCGGGGGCGCGGCCGCTCACCGCATTCTGGGCGGCGAGCGAAGCGCTCGCCGGCCCTCAGGGATCCGGCGGAGCGTCGCAGACGAAGTCCGCGGTTCCACAGAACGGCTCGGGACACGCCGCGAACCAGTAGAAATTCGTCCAAGCGCCTTGATCGCCGCAGGTATTTTTGGCCCGAGCTCGCCACGCATAGCGATGGTTCAGCTGAAGAGGCAGCTCAGCAGGACCCGTTCCACTGTTGTCGGCGATCTGGTTCCAAACGATGTGCCGGATGGGCGTGCAGGCAACGGTCGCCGCGAACTCGACGAACTCTTGCTCGTATAGCAGGGGACCCGTTGCGCCTGGTGTCAACACAGGAGTGCCGGTGAAGCCTCCGGTGGGGACCCGCGCGACCTCCATGGCGTAGTCCACGGCCGGCGACGAATTCCCCTCGATCCCGGGTATGAGCTTGACGATGGTTGGAGATGTGCACGTCTTACACACGTTGCTGCGGCAGCTCAACGCTCCCGCGTTGCACGCGTTGTTGCAGCACGCCTGCGTTTCGTCGCCACATTTCTTGCAAACATCGCCTTGACAGCTCAGCGTCTTCGAGTTGCAGGCGCCGCTACAGCACGACAGCGTTTCGTCGCCACATTTCTTGCAAACATTGCCCTGACAGCTCAGCGTCTTCGAGTTGCAGGCGCCGTTGCAACACTGCTTGCTCTCGCCTCCGCAGTCCGGCGTCGTGATCGACAGAGAAACGTCGAACGCCTTCGTGGGCGGAATGGGGTCATGACTCGTCGTGAACACCGGACTGAAGACCTGCGTGTCTATCGTGTAAGTCTGGCCTGGCTTCGGCGTGATGGTGAATTTGCGATCACAATTGTAGACGTCGCGATATGGGGCAAAGGTCGTGGGCGTTCCGCTAGCGGGCCAGGTGGTCGTGCATTCGTCCCCGAGCACGATATCGTCGCTGCTCGGTGTCACCTTCAGCGCGTCGTCCGGCACGTAGCCGTAGTGGATGTGACCGGTGATTGCCGCCCCGGTGAAGCTGCTTTGGGTCACCGTGTCGCCTTGCCCCGTGTCGGTTTTCAAGTCGGCAGGCCCGTCGATGAAGATCACCGGCTTGGATGGACCACTCGTATAACAGAGGCGATCCAATTGGACGAGGGGCGTATTGAGCAGCTTGCCCTTCGAGTCCTTGAACTCCGGCCAGATTGACCAACAATATCGCCCGCAGGACGGACAGACGTCGTCCATCTTGGTGGGCGCGTCGAACGTGCGGGTCGTGGCCGTCAACTCTTCGTCGAAGATTTTCTCCAGCGGAGCGTCGCAGCCCGTACCCAAGCTGAGGGGATTGAATCCAATTGCGCAGTTGGAGGGATCGGAAGTGGCAAGATCATCCCGAATGCCTTCCCAGCGGTCCAAGCGGAAGTGGTACGCCGAGGCACTCGCGTCCGCGCTCCAGTTGAACGTGACAGCGGTTCCGTAGGAATCTTTGCCCAGAGAGGCAGGCTCTTTCTCGACGACGAAGCCGAGGGCACCGGAGAACTGAACGCCGGGAGAAATGGCGCCGACCGCGGCGTGTTGATAGAAGAACTTGCGCTGCGGTGCGCTGGCCTCACTTGGCAGGCCGTCCCCTGAAAGCGCGATGACATCCCAACAGTAGCCCGCCGGGTTTGGCGGCGAAGGCAGCATAGTGCCGCTGGCTTGGCTCGTGCAATCGTCGGCGCACGGCGTCTCGACGAGCTGCTCGAGCGGCGTCTTGCCACAGACCCCCTTTGCGTCGATGGCGAAGAACTGCAGCTTGCTCTGGACCGCGCCGTCAAACACTTGCCACTGGAATTGGGGCGGATCGGCTGCGCCGTTCAAGCCGTCGTAAAAGATCGCTCCGTCGTCGGGTTTGCCGTCTGGGTCAAGAGACGGTGGGCGCATCTTGTCGGTATCGAAATCGATACTGCTGCATTCGCCGAGCGCGGTTTGGCCCTGCAAGTCGAGCGGACCTACTGCTCGGATGTCGAGCGCGTAGTTGTGCTGCGGCAGTAGCCAAGGTGGCCCCTGGCTAGGAATGACTTGCTCCAGCGTGCAGTCGTCACAACCAGCCGTCGTCTCGGCGAACTGTTGGTTGTTGGGTTGGCACGGCGCGTCGTCGGGACCACGCACGCTGACCTGGTACTCTTTGGCCAAGAGCGAGCTGTCGAACTCTGTCTTGATGGACCCGGGTCGCACGAGAATCGGTACTGCCTTCGGCTTCACGACCTCCGTCATGATCTTCGGGTTGCCGACCGCTGGGTTCATGCCCGTGGTTTCGAAGGAGTGAATCGGGTAGCACTGCTGCCAGCCGTTCGTGTCGTGCGGGCGAACGCGCCAGTAGTAACGAGCAGCGGGCTCGCTCGGCAGCGCTAGGTCGATGAACGCGCGAGGTTCCGGGTATTTCTGGCTAACCTCGGTGATGGGCTTGGCAGAGTCGCTCGAGTACTTGAGCGAGGCGGCGTCGAAAGCCGCGGAGGTTGCCAGCTCAAAGTCCCAACTGGTCGCACTCTGGCCGAGGCCATCCGTGGGCCAGGCGAACTCGACCCAGGGCGAGACCTTGGTGTCGTCGCCGGGTGCAACCTTGGTCGAGCCCATGCTGTCGGGCGGCAAGCCCATACCCGCCCATGCCAAGCTCACCTGCTCGACCAGATCGGGCTTGTTGAGCTTGGTCGCGAGCCCGGAAGCGGCGGTCAGCGTCGCGTCGCGGTATTCCGCGAAGCTTGCTCCGTTCGAGAGGTGTGCCGTAGCGCTCAGCGCCACGTTGGTCGCGATGCCGAGCGCGGTCGTCAAGTCTTGGTCAACGGCCGACAACGCCAGCCCGCAAGCTGCCGGCGCGCCGGGGCCGCTCGTCACGGTCGGATCGCTGCCGGCGGCGAGCAGGTAGCCCCAGTGGCTGACTATCGATGCGTTTTGGTGCGCGCCGCAGTTGTCGTTTTCCGGCAGGCCGCAGGAGATATCGAACGTCGACGAATAGTCCTTGTAGAGAGCGTCTTTGTACGCGGCGGCTTGAGGCTTCTCGCTCTGCCTTGGGTCCGCGATATTTCGCAGGCATACGCTCGGTACCAAATCACCCGGCTTGGCCAGATAAATGCAGTACCAAGGCGTCGCCAGGCCGTCGGCCTGCGCGTGAGTTACGGAGAATAGATCAGCCACACCTTCGTCGATTGAAGCCGGTTCGTGAAATTGCTCGAGATGCGAGTAGTTTCGCAGCGAGTCGACCAGCGCGTGCCCATACTCGTGCGACATGACGCTCGGCGCGAAGTACTGGCGCGTGTCGCTGTTGCGAATCGTGATCAGCGCCAGAGAAGCGTCGCTGGCAGTCTCCCTGTAGCCAGTCGGAAAGCCGGACCCTGCATCGAAGTAGGCGGCCAGCACGCGCCGCTTACCGGCGGTGCCGTCGATGTGGGACCACGGCAGGTCGCCCTGCTGCAGCCCCAGCGACGGCAAGAACTTGGTGACCTTTTCGAGCGTCCATTGCACGACGCCCATGCGCGTTTCGACGAGCTCGGTCTTCGGCGACCACGTGCCGTCTGGTGTCGGGTCGGTGACGAATTGCAGCTTTGAGAGGTCGATGACTAGCTCGTCGCTGCTATCGAGCGCTGTCGCAACCGCGCCGTCGTTCGATACGTTGTCGGTGGCGAACGTTGCCACGGCGCTGCCGTCTTGCTTGTTGTGGTACGCGGCGACCGAAAGCGTCTGCGTGCCGACGAAGCTTGCCTCGAGGTTGGCGGTGGCTACGCGATCGAAGATTGCCGCCGCCGGATCGAAGGAGACGATGCTCTCGGTTCCCGGGACCATCGACGTCACCTTTCCGGTCGTGGCGTCGACACGCGCTTCGAGCGCCGCGAACAGCCCCGTCGGCTTTCCAAGCGGGAAGCGCCACGTCAGCTTGAAATCGCTCGGTGCGGGAAAGAACCGAGCAGCAGCGATCACCAGCTGGCCGTGCGGCGCCTGGTACGAAGCGGGACTAATGAGCCACGGCGCCTTCGTCACGTGAAGCGCGCTCAGCACCGCTTGCAATGCGCTGGCTTCGGAGACGCTGGCGGCGGGCATGGCGGGAAGGCTTTGCGCGACCTTGCCGAAGGCGCTGCGGAAAATGCCGTTTTCGCTCGAGACCGAGTAGCCGTAGCCCAGCACCGGATACCCTTGCGACACCTGCCCGTACAGGGCGAACTGCTGGCTCGCGTTGACGAAGCTAGCGCGCAGCGTACCGGACGACAGCTCGGCGTGACCGATACCGATCGCGCTCTCGTAGCGTGCCAGCGCATCGGCGACGGGCGTGTTGATGCCGGCGCGAGCCGCAAAGCGCTGCAGCGACCCTGTCGCGCGATCGCGCTGCACGCCGGTCAGCTCGCGATCGGCCGCGGCCAGGCGATCACCCGCGACGTGAAAAGCGACAGAAAATGGCGCACCGAGGCAGGCATTACCGGGTCCGATTGGCTGCGTGCTCGGCAGCGTAAGCCGATAATCGCAGTCGTGAACGAGCGGCTTCGCTGGCATCAGCGTTACGCTGCTCGACGCGATCGGAGCGAACACGGCGGCGGCATCGAGGGGCGCGTACCGGAGCGAGCCCGAACCGGGGCTCGTTAGGCTGCGCGCGACGATGGTGCCGTTGATGTCACCGCTAGTGAACGTGAAGCGCGCCTGCGGGGCCAGGATTGATCCGGGAACGCTGATAGACGCTACCGAGAGCGCGGTGGCGTGCGAAAAATTCCACAGCAGCCGGTTCGGTGTCACTCCTTGTAGCGAAATGCCCTTACTTTGGAGCTGAGGAGTCAGCCCCGTCACGTCCACAATCGCAGCTGCACCGCTCGGGACGTGGATCTCGATCGACGTTGCCTGCTGCAGCGTCTGCGCAGCAACACGAAACAGGTTGGTTCCAGCACTCGTACCCGTTAGCGCGAGCGTGCTGAACGAGAGCTGTACCGCGCCTGGCGCTGGCGAGCCCGCCAGCAGGTTGGACACCTCGACGAGAGATTGAAATGCGTCTCCGACCAGGAAGCGCTGCAGGCTTTTTTGGCCGGAGACGGAAACCGTTTGGGGCACGGAGCTCGGGATTCCGTAGGTCACATTCCCCGAGATCGAGCCGCTGCTGAGCGTGAGCTTGCCGCCGGCGACCACCCCGAACGGCTGGAGCGCAGGATAGTTGACGCTCATGCTGGCGGGGAGCGTGATGTCGCCACCGGCCGCCATAGCACCCGCCGAGCTAGTGACCCCACTGATGGTTTCGAGCGCGAGCAGATTGAACGCCTCTGGCTGCGGCTTGCGCGAAGCGTTCGTGGTGGCATTGCCCCAGATGCTCGGCGCGATGACCGAGCCGGCGAGCGTGGTCGGAACACTGCTGCCACAGCTGCCATCCGTGATGACTGGCTCGAAGCTTCCGCTCAGCGCAGCTGACTGCACGGGCGCGCTGAGGTCGAGGGTGACACTGGCGTAGGGGCTCGCCTGCTTGCCCGAAGTAGGGTCTTCCAGACCCTTCCAGATCTCGCGAAAGTCGGCGTGTAAGTCCGTGACCTGCAGGGAATGGCTGCCACAAGCGTCCGTCGCTAGCGCCTGGTGGCTTGAAGCCGCCAGATCGCCCTGCGGTTTCTCCGACGATCCGCAGCCAACCAGCCAGGCAACAACGCAAATCAGAACAAGTTTCCGCATCTGGGCGGGCCGCGATTGCAAGGGCTGAACCAGCGCTTCGGTGGCGCAATTCTGCGGCGAAATTGCACGCCGCCCTTCGTCCGGACAACGCACTGTCCGCGCCAGCATTGCCCGGACACTATTTGGGTTGCGCCGCTGGGCAGTGGCGGCGCCGAGCGATGCCGCCACTCGCCGAGTTTCATTCGAAGTGATAGGTGCAGCAGCCGTTTTGTAGCTGGTTGTCGGTGCAGATATTCGCGAAGCCGAAGCCGATCAAGGCAGCGTTCCCTGCTGCCGTTTGGGTCGTGCCGCAGCCGGTCACCCTTTCGCCTGGCAAGATGTTGTTGCCACCCTCACCTTGATCGATGACAGCCGTGGCCTGGACGACGCAGAAGTTTTGTTGCGGACCGAGGTTGTCGCAAATGTTGTTGCCGGTGCAGGTCTGAGCGAGCTTGCGCGGCGCTTTGCCGCTCTCTTGCGGGCAGCACTGGTGGTACTGATTGCCGCACTGCGGGTCCGACCGGTCGAGGGACTGACCGCGGACAGCGCTGCCCGGACACGTCGAGCAGGCTCGCCGAGCCAGCGTCATTCGAGCCAGGCGCGTAGCCGCGACAGCTCGTGGCGCACGCCATCGCCAAAGTAGAAGTACGGCAGCGATAGCGCAAGCGACGCCATCGGTGCCGAAGTCTGATAGTCGACGCTCAAGCTCGGATCCCGGAGAGGCACGATGCGCAAGGCCGAACCGTTGTCATGGAGCTCGAGGCTCGCATCTGAACGACGCGAGCTGTCCTTTTTCCTTCCCCTGCCGCCTTCTCCCTCCGGATGACCGGGATGAAGCTGAGGATGCCAAGCGGTTCATGTCGCTCGTCCGGGTTCACGGCCAACGAGAAGTGGGCGTAGAAGCCTCGCTCGGACTTCAGCATCGGTCCAAGTCCCGTCCGGCCGTCGCCTGCGAACTCCAGTCCCGTCGTGTCATGAGAGGCAACCACCACTTGCTGGGGTTTCGCCCTCACGCGCTCGACCGTCTCGGCGCAGTGCGGCTCCAACAATTTCGTGGCGTTTACATTCGGGTTGTTGAGGAATCTGTATAACCCCTCGAGTTCCGCATCGTTGCCCATCGCCTCAGGGAAACTCGCGTCCGGTTTCGCCGCAAGCGCGGCCACCACGCGCTTCAGGCGTCGGTTACGTTTCTCGTGACCCAGATCGACATCTTCAAATTCCCCCATGATCGTAACCAAATTGGAGTCTTCCACCCAGACCTTTGATCACGCCACGCGACGGTGAGCAATTTTTAAGTGCAGGATCTTGAGTCCCGGCTGGCTCGTTGCTCCTCAGTTACATACCTGCAGTATGCGGCTTCGTCGCGCCTCGCCAGCCGGGCGCCTCGGCCGCGATCATCGACCGACTTAGCCCTTCGCGGACCCTTAGCCAAACCCGTCACGCCGTCTCAGCTCGTCCACCGTCCGGTCGATGTCTCGTGTCGTGTCCACCACGACGTGCTCTGAAGCGTCAAGCTCTGTGACGGCTTCAAACGACGCGGCGAAGGCGTCGAAGATCTCCAGCCGTCCGTCGGAGACGCTGGCTCCCTTGGCGCGCTCGACGAGCCGGGCCTTGCAGGTATCCGCCGGCGCGCGGCATTCCACGAAATGGAATGGGACTTTGCACTCGTGTGCCAGGGCGCGGATGTTTGCACGCTCGGCTGCAGTTCGGAACGACGCTTCGACGACGATCGGCCGACCGGAGTGGAGGACGACCCGTGCTCGTCGACAAAGCTCAGCATAGACTCTTTCGCTCGCTTCCTCGGAGTAGACGCCTTTGAAAAGCGGCTCAGTCATCCGACCTAGCGGTAGACGTCCGGCCATGTGTTTACGAATGCGGTCGGTGTCGACGATTGGCGCGGCGAGCACGCTACCCAGCCGCTCGGCCAACGTGCTCTTGCCCGAAGCGATCAGCCCGCCTATCGCCACCATCACCGGAGCGACGACGGGGCTTCGTTTGGCCGACAGCGCGAGCAAAGCGTAGTGGCGAGCTTGCTGCCAGGCATGTTCGCGCGTCGGGTAGTCGACGGTCTCGTCGGCGGCCGTGAACGATGCGACCTTGGCGCGCACGAAAGCGCGGTAGCTCTCGTAGAAGTCGACCAATCCGTAGAGGTCGAAGTCGTCCGCGTAGCGTGCGTAGCGCGCGAGCAGTAGCTCTGCCAAATCCACCCTGCCCGCCGCTTCGAGGTCCATCGACAGGAACGCCACGTCCGCACAAACATCGGCGTATCGGAAGCGATCGTTGAATTCGATACAATCGAGAATGGTGATACCGCTCGCCTCCACGTACACGTGCTCCAACCGCAGGTCGCCGTGCCCGTCGCGCACGTACCCCCGTTCCAGACGTTCGCGAAAGAGCTTGGCATGATCCTGCAAGTAGTTGCGCTGCCAGTTCTCAAGCTCCGCGGCCTCACGCCTGGACAGAAAACGCTCGACTGTGCGCCGGGTCTGCGCGAAGTTTTCGCTGACGTTCTGCGCGATCTGCTCTGGAGCTCCGAAGCTCGCGATATGAGAACCCCGCGCGGCCTGGGTGTGAAAATCCGCCAATCGCCGCGCAATCTCGTCGAGCCGCGCCAGCGACAGCTTGCCCTCTCTCAGCAAGTTGTCGGCGCGGTTCGCGTCCGGCACCCGCCGCATGTGCACGGCCCAATCAACGACCTCGCCGGACCCGTTGACATGAAATCGGTCCTCGCCGGTTCGGCCAACGGGCACCACGCCCAGATAAACAGTCGGTGCCAAGCGACGGTTGAGCTCCACCTCGGCTTCGCAGGCGAGTCTGCGCCTCTCCAGCGTCCGAAAGTCCAGAAACCCGAGGTCGACCGGGCGCTTCACTTTGTAAACGTCGTGCTCGAGCAAGAACACCCAGGAAATGTGCGTAACAAGCCTCTCGACCTGCGAGAGCGCCGTTGCGGGAAAAGCCTGTGGCGACAGTAGCGCGTCGTGTAACTGCACGGTGCATCTCCTCTAACTGCCGCAGCAAGGAACGCGCCAAGCAGGCCTTGGAAGGACATGCGGCGCCTCGCTCGCTGCTCGCGCAACCGTTGCGCCTCCTCGGGGAGAGCTGCGCAAGCCCTGCGGTTGAATCTGATGTGGGGTCGAAATTTGGGGCCGCCCTAACTCGAGGCTAGGGCGGGGTCGGGCAATAGAGACAACCCGGCGCAACGGGGCTACAACCATAAGAGGTGTTGGTCGCGCATTCCGTGAAGAAGCCAGCCTTCGCGGGGTCACCCGACTGAAGGCAGTCGCAGATTTGCCCATCGGTGCACTGTCTGGCGATTGCTCGACAGAACGCTTGAGCACAATCTCCCACCTGGGTGAAGCACAGCTCAGTGTTGGCGCAGTCCGAGTGCCGCGCGCACCGCCGCCCAAGTGTTGGCGAGCCCGCACTACCTCCACTCGAGACTACTGGTTTGCCTGCCGTTCCGCCGTTGCCAGTGTCACCGCTGTGGCCACTATTTTTGCCCCCTGCGCCGCCTGTGGACTGCCCCGCCGCTGAAGTCGCTCCTGCGCCAGCGCTCTGGCCGCTCGACGCCCCGAGCGATGAACCACCGTCAGCGGCTCCGGCCAATCCCGAAGTCTGCCCCGCGCCAGATTGCGCGCTGCCCGCCGATCCAGCGCTTTTTTCGTGGTCGCATGCCGGGAAGAAGAGCGTGAACTGCACAACAAGAAGCCCGAAAATCCGCCGCAAGGTCATACTCCAAAACCTCAGTCTCACTATAAGCCGGTCGCAGGGCTGGCAGCAAAGTGCGTCGTCGTCTAGCCATAGCCCACTTCGCTGGTTGGCAACGCTTGTAACCGTTGGCAACGGCTGCCACGTTGCTCACCAAGGCAAACTCCGCAGCGTGGCGAATTGGACCTCGCCGCTTTGAAGCTCGGATCGTATTTTCTCAATCGATCTGACGAACGACAAGCCCCACCGCTCACGTTTTCCGCGACTCCGGCCGGTCCATAGTCCATATCATCTCGGTAGCACCTCTGTCGTTGTGGGAGCGAGCGACGGGACCTCGAACGAGAGTTGCACGGTTTCGGTAGTCGTGCGTGATGTGAGCAAGCCAACGTTCACTTTCGTGCCCGGCGACATGACCGTGTCGACTTGCGTCGCCCCGAACTTCGGTCAGGCCATCGCTACGGACAATTGCAGCACACCAATCGTGACCAACGACGCCCCGAGCAAGTTCCCGCTCGGGGTGACGACCACGGTGACGTGGACGGCAACCGACGCTGCTGGCAACGTAGAGCACGCGCCGCAGCGGATCACGACGGTGCTCGGGGACGACCCGTCCTGTTGCCCCACCGGCACTAACATCATCGTGGGAACCGACAACGCCGAGAGCATTTCGGGAACCAATGGCAGCGACTGCATCCTCGGACGCGGCGTAAGCCATCCGCAGACGGCGTAGTTTCCGGGCATTGCCGCCGGCAGACCGCCGTGCTCGCGACGTGATTGCGATCGGGCCTCGGGCATGCGACGCCAGCGCGCGTGTCGCGCAACCACGGACCG
>Ga0307508_10006187_pt1 | contig 11293 bp, 8 predicted proteins | sample 9_EM_MG_FD_203089 | JGI IMG/M metagenome (GOLD analysis project Ga0307508, IMG submission 203089) | Populus trichocarpa ectomycorrhiza microbial communities from riparian zone in the Pacific Northwest, United States - 9_EM | ecosystem: Host-associated > Plants > Roots > Unclassified | place...
CTTCCGCTCGACGGACAATCTCGCTCCTTGCGGCCTCCGTTCGTCGCTCATGGAGCTGAGCGTACCATGCGGCGGATTTCACTCGGCCACCCGCCTGCGATACCCTCACTCCCATGCGCTTCCTCTGCGCGCTCGCGCTCGCTGTTCTGACATCCGGATGCGACGAATCGGCCTCGACCTGCCGCGGACAACATGTGCCAGACGCCGCGATCCACACATGTGGTCCGGGTCCGAGCTGCGAGCCGTGCTGGTCGTGTCAGGACTTCGGCGACAGCCCGGGCTGGAAGATCCTGCCCGGCATGTGCTTCGACGCCGCGATCAGCCCCGACGCGACCTAGCGTCAATCGAGCCCGCGGAGTAAAACCGGGCCATGTCGCGCGAATCCGTCCGCGCCCCGCGGGGCGCCGCCCTCTCGTGCAAGGGCTGGCCGCAGGAAGCCGCCCTGCGGATGCTCATGAACAACCTCGACCCCGAGGTGGCCGAACGGCCCGCCGACCTCGTCGTCTACGGCGGCACCGGACGCGCCGCGCGCAGCTGGGAGGCCTTCGACGTCATCGTGCGCGAGCTCAGGCGGCTCGGCGACGACGAGACGCTGCTCGTCCAGTCGGGCAAGGCGGTCGGCGTCATGAAGACCCACGAGGACGCGCCGCGCGTCCTCATCGCCAACTCGAACCTCGTGCCCGCCTGGGCGACCTGGGAGAACTTCCGCAAGCTCGAGGCCGCCGGCCTGACGATGTTCGGGCAGATGACGGCGGGGTCGTGGATCTACATCGGCACCCAGGGGATCCTGCAGGGCACCTACGAGACCTTCGTCGCGGCGGCGCGCACGCACTACGGCAAGGACGATCTCGCCGGCAAGCTCGTCCTCTCCGGCGGGCTCGGCGGCATGGGCGGCGCGCAGCCGCTCGCGGTCACCATGGCCGGCGGCGTCTTCCTCGGCATCGACGTCGACCCGGAGCGGATCAAGCGGCGCCTCGAGACCCGCTACCTCGACGAGGCGGCCGGGACCCTCGACGAGGCGCTCCGCCGCGCCGACGACTACAAGAAGAAGGGCGTGGCGCGCAGCATCGGCGTCTGCGCCAACGCGGCGGACGTCTTCGCCGAGCTCGCCCGCCGCGGCGTCGTCCCCGATCTCACCACCGACCAGACGAGCGCCCACGATCCCCTCGGTGGCTACGTGCCCCAGGGGCTCGACGTCGCCGCCGCGGCGGACCTCCGCGCCCGCGATCCCGCCGAGTACGTGCGGCGCTCCCGCGCGTCGATGGCCGTCCATTGCCGCGCCATGATCGCCCTCGGCAAGCTGGGCTCGCACGTCTTCGACTACGGGAACAACCTCCGCGGTCAGGCGCAGATCGGCGGCGTCGAGGAGGCCTTCAGCTACCCGGGCTTCGTGCCCGCGTACATCCGGCCGCTCTTCTGCGAGGGCAAGGGACCCTTCCGCTGGGCGGCGCTGTCAGGCAATCCGGCCGACATCCGCGCCACCGACGAGGCCGTCCTCGCCGAGGTCGACGATCCGGCGCTCCGCCGCTGGATCGGCATGGCGCAGGAGCGCGTGGCCTTCCAGGGGCTGCCGGCGCGCATCTGCTGGCTCGGCTACGGCGAGCGCGACCGCGTCGGCCTCCGCTTCAACGAGCTCGTCAAGAAAGGCAAGGTCGAGGCGCCGATCGTCATCGGCCGCGACCACCTCGATTCCGGCTCGGTCGCCTCGCCCTACCGCGAGACCGAGGCCATGAAGGACGGCTCTGACGCGATCGCCGACTGGGCGATCTTGAACGCCCTCGTCAACACCGCGGCGGGCGCGACCTGGGTGTCGTTCCACCACGGCGGCGGCGTCGGCATCGGCTACTCGCTCCACGCCGGCATGGTCGTCGTGGCCGACGGGACCGCTCGGGCCGAGCGCTGCCTCGCCCGCGTCCTCCGCACCGATCCGGGCATGGGGGTCATCCGCCACGCGGACGCCGGTTATGACGAGGCCGTCGGCTTCGCGGCCCAGAGCGGCGTGGGCGTGCCGCACCGGCGCCCATGACCGCGCTCGTCGTCACCGACGCCTCGAACCTCATGACCTGCGATCCGGACTTGCCCGGGCTCGGGCTCGTCGCCGGGGGCGCCCTCGTCGCCCGCGGCGGGATCGTGACCTGGGTCGGCCCGAGCGACGAGCTCCCCGACGACGCGCATGGCCTTCCGCACCTCTCGGCCGCCGGTGGGCTGGTGACGCCCGGCCTGTGCGACGCCCACGCCCATCCGATCTTCGCCGGCGAGCGCGCCGCCGAGTTCGCCCTGCGCGCGGCCGGCGCGAGCTACCTGGAGATCGCCGCGCGCGGCGGCGGCATCGCGTCGACCGTGCTGGCGACCACGGCGGCGTCGGACGAGGAGCTCGTCGCCGGGACGACCCATCGCCTGGCCCGCGCGCTCGCCGCCGGCACGACGACGATGGAGGCCAAGACCGGCTACGCCCTCGAGATCGAAGGCGAGCTCAGGCTCCTCGAGCTCCTGGTCTCGGTCTCGGGCGTCCAGCCGGTGACGCTCTGCCCCAGCCTCCTCGCCCACCTGCCACCAGCGGGCCGCGATCGCGCCGCCTTCGTCGACGAGTGGGTGAAGGGCGTGCCGCGCGCCGCCGGCCGTGCCCGCGCCGTTGACATCTACTGCGACGAGGGCGCCTTCACCCTCGACGAGGCGCGGCGGATCCTCGGCGCCGCCCACGCCGCCGGCCTGTCGGTTCGCGCCCACGCGGGCCAGTTCGCCGACCTCGGCGCCGCCGGTCTCGTCGCCGAGCTGGGCGGCCTGTCGGCCGACCACCTGGAGCAGCTGTCTGAGGAGCACGCGGCCGCCCTCGCCCGCGCCGGGGTCGCCTGCACGCTCCTGCCGGGCGCCTGCGTCCAGCTCCGCTGCCCGGTACCTCCCGTCGAGCGGATGCGGCGCGCCGGCTGCACCTTCGCCCTCGGCACCGATCTCAACCCCGGCTCGTCGATGACCGAGTCCTTGCCGATCCAGATGTGGCTCGCCTGCACCCACCTCGGTCTCACCGTCGAGGAGGCCTGGCTCGCCGTCACCCGCGTCGGCGCGCGCGCCGCCGGCCGCGCCACCGCGGGTCAGCTCGTCCCCGGGAGCCCCGCCGATCTCGTCGTCTGGGACACCGACGACCACCGCACGATCCCGTACCACTACGGCGTGAGCTTCGTCGGTACCGTGGTCGTCGCCGGCCGCGCCGTCGCCTGAATCGCCGCGAACCACAGACGGAACCGCGCCCCTTTGCCCGGCGCGGTCTCGAGCGTCATGCGGCCGCCCTGGCGCTGGACGAAGGCGTAGACCATCGCCAGACCGAGGCCGGTCCCCTCGCGCTTGGTGGTGAAGAAGGGCTCGAAGACGCGGCTCTCGATCTCGGGCGGCATCCCGGGACCGGAATCGGCGACCTCGACGAAGCCGCCCTGCTCCGACTCGCCGGTCGTCACGGTGATGGTGCCGCCGCTCTCGACCATGGCCTCGGTGGCGTTGAGGATGAGGTTCACGATGGCGTTCACCAGCTCCGAGGCGCGGGCCCGGATTGGCGGCGTCGGCTCCAGCGATTCGATGAGCTCGATGCCCTGGGATTGCCCGAGGCGCGCCTTGCCGAGGCCGGTCGCGGTGCGGACGATGGCCACCAGATCGACGGTCTCGTGCTCTCGCTCGGGCGCCTGCCGGGAGAAGGACGTCAACCGGTTGATGGTCTCGACGCCCACGCGGAGGACCTCCTTCATCGAGCCGAGCGAGCCGCGCGCCGCCTCGCGGTCGGTGTCGATGCGCCGCTCGAGGACGGCGAGCTGGAGACCCAGCGGGTTGAGGATGTTCTTCAGATCGTGGGCGACGCCGGCGGCCATCTGGCCGAGGGCGCGCAGCTTCTCGGTGCGCGCGAGCGCGTCGCGCGAGGCGCGGAGCTCGGCGTATGAATGGGCGAGCTCGGCATAGGCGGCGGCGCGCGCGATGCTCGTCGCCGCGAGGTCGGCGATCGAGGCGGCGAGCTCGAGCCGGTGCGCGTCGCGGGCGAGCGGCCCGGAGCCGAGGAGGACGAGGACGCCGAAGAGGTCGTGGCCGGAGACCAGCGGGAGCATGAGCGTGTCGCTGAAACGGCCCTCGCTCGCGGCGATGAAGCGCCGCCCCAGCTCGGAGTCGAGGGCGTCGGCGTCGGCCACGAACTCGGTCATCGGACCGACGAGGTTCCGCGATGCCACCAGGCGCGCCGCCTCACCCTCGATCTGAAAGACCGCCGCAGCCTCGAAGCCGAGGTCGTCGACCGCCACCTCGGCGAGCGCAGGCATGATGTCGCCGGGCCTGGTCGCGCTCGCGGCGGTGCGCGAGAACCGCACCAGCATGCTGATCGAGTCGTCGCCCACGGCCACATGAAGATCTTCCCCGGCCGCTCGCCCAGGTCAAGATATACCCAATCTCCCTTATGTGCTAGGTAAGGAAACGATGCCCGTGGTGAACTTCATGACCCGCCTCGCGCTCGACGAGACCGAGATCGCCAGCCGACGCGCTTTCTTCGAGATCACGGCCGAGGACCTGGCGCGTCTCGAGGCGCTCCGTCCGCTGGCCGAGGCGCACAGCGTCGAGGTCATCGACGCGCTCTACGAGCTCTTTCTCGGCCATCCGGAGAGCCGGGCCTTCTTTCCTGACGCCACGACCGTGAACCGGGTGAAGAAGCTCCAGCGGCAGTATTTCCTGGGCCTCTTCTCCGGAGTGGTCGACATCCGGTACGTCGAGGATCGGCTCCGCGTCGGCGCGGCGCACGAGCGCATCGGCCTCTCGCCCAAGTGGTACATCGGCGCCTACAGCCGGTATCTGCGCCTGCTCTTCGATCGCATCTTCACCGCGGTGCCGACGGCCGAGGCGCAGGCCGCGTACCGCAGCGCCGTCAAGCTCGTCGCCTTCGACATGGCGCTCGCCATCGACACCTACATCGCCGCCAACATCGACACGGTGGCCCGCCACCAGGCGGCGATCCGCGAGCTGTCGACGCCGGTCATCCGCGTCTATCACCGGGTGCTCCTCCTTCCCCTCATCGGAACCATCGACAGCCAGCGCGCCGAGCAGATCATGGAGATGCTCCTCCTCCGCGTCTCCGAGGAGCAGGCGCGCGTCGTCCTCGTCGATATCGCCGGCGTGGCCGTCGTCGACACCAAGGTCGCCGACCACCTCTTGAAGACCACCGAGGCCGTGCGTCTCCTCGGGGCCGAGACGATCTTGACCGGCATCAGCCCGCAGGTCGCGCGGACCATCGTCCAGCTCGGCGTCGACATCTCGGCGATGCACACGCGCAGCCGTCTCGCCGACGGCATCGAGTTTGCTCTCGGCCTCGTCGGGCGGGTGATCGCCGAGGCGAGGACCCCGTGACTCGGGGATCCATCCCCATCCTCCGGGTCGGCTCGAACCTCATCGTCTCGGTCCAGCGGGACCTGCATGACGCCATCGCGGAGGCGTTCCAGGAAGACCTCCTCGTCACCATCGAGAAGGACGGCGCCACCGGCCTCCTCATCGACATCTCGGCGCTCGACATGGTCGACAGCTACGTCGCCCGGGTCCTCGCCGACACCGGACGGATGGCCAAGCTCATGGGCACGGAGACCGTCATCGTCGGCATGCGGCCGGAGGTCGCGGCGACCCTCGTCCGCATGGGCTACACCATGGCCGGCGTCCGCACCGCCCTGAACGTCGACGAAGGGCTCATCGTCCTGGCGCGCCGGGGGCGCAAGTAGGCGTCGCATGCCGAAAGTGCTCTCGCGCAACGAGCAGGAGATCTCGACCGAGGACGACGTGGTCGTCTTCCGGCGCAAGGTGCGGGCGCTCGCGCAGCAGCGCGGCTTCGATCCCTTCGCGACCGCGGCGTTGACCACGGCGGCCTCGGAGCTCGCGCGGAACGTCCTCGTCCATGCGGCGCGCGGCCTCGGCGTCCTGGAGGAGGTGAACGACGGGCGGCGGAGCGGCCTTCGCCTCGAGCTCCGCGACGAGGGGCCGGGGATCGTCGACGTCGAGCGGGCGCTCGCGGGCGGCTTCTCGACCGCCCACTCGCTGGGTCTGGGTCTCTCGGGCAGCCGCCGGCTCGTCGACGACTTCCAGCTCGAGAGCACGGTCGGCGTGGGGACGGTGGTCACGGTGGTCAAGTGGGCGCGCTTCTGATCTCGCAGTGGCTCGGCGGCGAAGACACCATCGACATCCGGGATGAGGCCTCGATCGCCGTCGTGCGCGAGGCCGTCCGCAAGCTCGGCGCCGCGCAGGGGCTCGACAAGACCGCGGCCGAGGCCCTCGCCACGGCGGCGAGCGAGCTCGGCCACAACCAGCTCGACCACGCGCGCGGCGGCGAGATGCTCGTCAGGGCGGTGCGGCGCGGCGAGGTGCCCGGCGTCGAGGTGGTCGCCGCCGATCGCGGGGAAGGCATCGTCGATCCGACCCTGGCGATCCAGGGGCAGGACAAGACGCCGACCGGCCTCGGCGTCGGCTTCTCCGGAGTCTACCGGCTGGTGCACGAGATCGATGCCGACGTCCGCTGGGGCGAGGGCAGCTGCCTGTGGGCGCGCCGGTTCGCCGAGCCAGTGCGGCGCAGCGAGGTCGCCATCCTCGGCCGGCCGCACCCCGACCAGAACGAGAGCGGCGACCACGGCGGCTTCGTCCGCACGCCCGAGGCGCTCGTCGTCGGTGTGGTCGATGGTCTCGGCCATGGCCGCCCGGCGCGCGACGCCGCCGACGTCGCCATGAAGGCCTTCTACGCCGCCTCCGCCCGCCCGCTCGTGGAGCTCCTCGAGGCCTGCAGCGCCGCCATGGTACCGACCCGCGGCGCCGTCATGGCCGTGGCGCGCCTCGATATTTCCCGGCGGACCCTCGAGCACGCCGGTGCCGGGAACATCACGTCGCGCATCTTCCGCAGGGACGGCCGGCAGGAGATGTTCGCCAGCACCGCGCGCGTCCTCGGCGGCGGCACGCGCGCTGGCCGGCTGCGCGCCGAGACGGGGTCGCTCGCCGCCGACGACACGCTCCTCCTTTATACCGACGGCCTGCGCAGCCGGACCGAGATAGTCGAGCCGCGCGAGCTCATGCGGCAGCCCGCCCTGGTCATCGCCCACCGGCTCATCCGCGACTTCGCCCGCGAGCACGACGACGCCCTCGTCCTCGTCGCCCGGTGACCTGTGCAAGAAGCGCACGAGTGTGCAGTCTGCGCACACTTGGAGCTGAAATAATCAGCTATTTCAATTACTTATGGCGCAGGCCCTGCCCCGCGACTATTCTGCACGTAGAACCACCACAGGCCCCATGACGCGACGCACGATTCCCCCCACCATCGCCGATCCCGCGGCGCTCAACGTGCTCGCGGGCGGCGGGGAGATGGGGGCGCGCATGCGGGCCTTCGACTGGGCCAGGACGTCGCTCGGGGAGGCGGAGCGCTGGCCGCGGAGCCTGCAGACGGCCGTCCGGATCATGCTGACCTCGCGCCAGCCGATGTTCGTCTGGTGGGGCGACGATCTCCTGAACCTCTATAATGATGCCTACAAGGCGATCGCTGGAGGCAAGCATCCCGGCGCGCTGGGGCAGCCGGCGGCCGAGGTCTGGCACGAGATCTGGCCGCAGATCGAGCCGCGCGCCTACTCGGCGATGCGGACGAACGAGGGCACCTACGACGAGGCGCTCCTCCTCATCATGGAGCGGAACGGCTACCCCGAGGAGACCTACTATACCTTCTCGTATAGCCCCGTGCCCAACGACGAGGGCGGCACGGGCGGCATCATCTGCGCCAACACCGACGACACGCGCCGCATCATGAGCGAGCGGCAGCTGGCGCTCCTCCGGGAGCTGGCGAGCCGCACCACCGACGCGCGCACCTTCGCCGATGCGTGCACGCGCAGCGCCGCGTCGCTGGCGTCAAACGCGCACGACCTCCCCTTCGCGATGATCTACCTCGTCGACGCCGAGCGGCGCCGCGTGGTCCTGACCGGCACGGCGGGCATATCGCGCGATCACCCGGCGGTCCCCGAGACCGTCGCGCTCGATGGACGGAGCGTCTGGCCATTCGCCGAGGTCGTGCGCAGCCACCGGGCGGTCTCGGTGACCGGCCTCGGCCGGCGCGTGGGGCCGTTGCCGTGCGGCGCCTGGGAGCGGCCGCCGAGCCAGGCGGTGCTCCTGCCCATCGCGGCCTCGGGCCAGAGCGGCCGGGCCGGCGTCCTCGTCGCAGGTCTCAACCCCTATCGCCTCTTCGACGACGACTACCGCGGCTTCCTCGAGCTCGTCAGCGGCCAGATCGCCGCCAGCGTCGGCAACGCCTCGGCCTACGAGGAGGAGCGCCGGCGCGCCGAGGCGCTGGCCGAGATCGACCGCGCCAAGACCGCCTTCTTCTCCAACGTCAGCCACGAGTTTCGCACGCCGCTCACGCTCATGCTCGGGCCGACCGAGGACGCCCTGGCCTCCCCCGAGCCGAGCCTGCGCGGCGCCGAGCTCCGCACCGTGCACCGGAACGAGCTCCGGCTCCTGAAGCTCGTGAACTCGCTCCTCGACTTCGCCCGCATCGAGGCCGGCCGGGCCGAGGCCTCGTACCGGAAGACCGATCTCTCGGCGCTGACCGCCGACCTGGCCAGCGCCTTCCGCTCGGCGATCGAGCGCGCCGGCCTGGTCTTCGAGGTCGACACCCCCACCCTCGTCGAGCCGATCTTCGTCGACCACGAGATGTGGGAGAAGATCGTCCTGAACCTCCTGTCGAACGCGCTGAAGTTCACCTTCGAGGGCAAGATCCGCGTCGCGCTCGGCTGGAAGGGTGATCGCGTCGAGCTCGTGGTCGCCGACACCGGCAGCGGCATCCCCGTGGCCGAGGTGCCGCGCCTCTTCGAGCGTTTCCACCGCATCCAGGGGGCGCGCGCCCGCACCCACGAGGGCTCGGGGATCGGCCTCGCCCTCGTCCACGAGCTCGTGCGCCTTCACGGCGGCCGCATCGAGGTCAAGAGCGAGCTCGACCGCGGCACGACCTTCACCGTCTCGATCCCGCGCGGCACCGCGCACCTCCCCGCCGAGCGGGTCGACGCGACCAGCATCCTCGCGTCGACGGCGCTCGGGGCCGCCCCGTTCGTCGAGGAGGCGCTGCGCTGGCTGCCGAGCCTGTCCGGCGACGACAGCCAGGAGACGCCGGCCGTGAACCTGGGCGTTGGCCCGAGGCGGGCGGCGCCGGCGCAGGGGACCCGCATCCTCGTCGTCGACGACAACGCCGACATGCGCGAGTACCTGCGGCGCATCCTCAGCGAGCGGTGGACCGTGGAGGCCGCGACCGACGGCGAGGCCGCCCTCGAGGCCGTGCGCCGCCGCTCGCCCGACCTGGTCCTCACCGACGTCATGATGCCGCGGCTCGACGGCTTTGGCCTCATCCGCGAGCTCCGCGGCGACCCGGTGACCGCCAATGTGGGCGTGATCATGCTGTCGGCGCGCGCCGGCGAGGAGTCGCGCGTCGAGGGATTGCGTGCCGGCGCCGACGACTATCTGGTCAAGCCGTTCTCGGCGCGCGAGCTCATCGCCCACGTCGAGACCCAGCTGTCGCGCGCCGAGCTCCGGCGCGTCCAGGAGCAGCACGCGCGCCGGCTGGCGACCATCTTCGCCAACGCGCCCGTCGGCATCTGCCTCCTCCACGGGCCCGAGCATGTCTACGAGCTGGCCAACGCCGACTACCTGCGCGTCGTCGGCGAGCGCGACGTCGTCGGCAAGACGGTCCGGCAGGCGCTCCCCGAGCTCGCCGGCCAGGGCTTCTACGAACGCCTCGACGAGGTCTACCGCTCCGGCGAGCCCTACGTCGGCCGCTCGCTCCGGCTGGTCCTCGCGCCCGAGCCGGGCAGCGCCCCTACGGAGGGCTTCTTCGACTTCGTCTTCCAGCCGCTCTTCGACGAGAAGCGCCAGGTCGAGGGCATCCTCGTCGTCACCTTCGAGGTCACCGACCTCGCGCGCGCGCGCCGCGAGGCCGAGGCGGCGAGCCGCGCCAAGGACGAGTTTCTGGCCATGCTCGGCCACGAGCTCAGGAACCCGCTCGCGCCGATCACGACCGCGCTCCACCTCATGCGCCTGCGTGGCGAGCCGGCGCTCGAGCGCGAGCGCACCGTCATCGAGCGGCAAGTGACCCACCTGACCCAGCTCGTCGACGACCTGCTCGACGTCTCGCGCATCGCCCGCGGCAAGATCGAGCTCCGCCGGCGGCTCGTCGAGCTCTCCGAGATCGTCGCCAAGGCGATCGAGATGTCGAGCCCGCTCCTCGAGCAACGCCAGCACCGCTTGCACCTCTTCGTCCCGTCGCGAGGCCTGATCATCGACGGCGACGTGGTGCGCCTGGCCCAGGTGGTCGCGAACCTCCTCACCAACGCAGCCAAGTACACCGAGTCCGGCGGCGACATCACCATCGACAGCCGGCGCGACCGGGACCGCGTCGTCCTGCGCGTCAGCGACACCGGCATCGGCATCGCGTCCGAGCTCCTGCCGAGGGTGTTCGAGAGCTTCGTCCAGGGTCACCAGCCGCTCGATCGGTCGCAGGGCGGCCTGGGCCTGGGTCTGGCGATCGTGCGGAGCTTCGTGCGCCTCCACGGCGGCTCGGTGACGGTGCAGAGCGGCGGCAAGGGCAAGGGCTCGACCTTCACCGTCGACCTGCCCCTGGCGCGCGGCGCCAGCGAGCCGGCGCGCAGCCGCACCGTGACCGCGCCGCTCGATCTCAGCATCCTGGGCCGCCAGACCGGCCTGCGCATCCTCGTCGTCGACGACAACGAGGACGCCGCCGAGACCCTCGCCGAGGCGCTCGGGACCTTCGGCCACGACGTCCGCATCGCCCACGACGGCCCCGAGGCGCTGCGCATCGCCGACGACTTCGGCCCGCACGTGGCGCTCCTCGACATCGGCCTCCCGGTCATGGACGGCTACGAGCTGGCGCAGCGGCTCCGTCGCGATCGCGGGCCGAACCGCCCGCGGCTACTCGCCGTCACCGGTTACGGCCAGGAGGCCGACCGCCGCCGCGCCGAGCAGGCGGGCTTCGACGCGCTCCTCGTCAAGCCGGTCCGCATCCGCGAGCTCGAGACCGAGCTCGAGCGCTACCGCTTCGCCGGACAGGCGAACACGCGGTAGGCCGCGAGTTGGACGACCTCTAGCGCCGCTTCGTGCGCGACCTAAGCGGGATGTGCTAAACCGTCGGGAATCTCCGTGAACACGATGCCGGCGCCCGGGCTCTTGTACGTCTTGTTGAGGTGGATCAAGACCGGCGTCAGCGACTCGAGCGCCACCGCGTTGTCGAGCGGCCCGGCGTCGAGCCCGCGGAGAC
>Ga0307508_10006188_pt1 | contig 11290 bp, 19 predicted proteins | sample 9_EM_MG_FD_203089 | JGI IMG/M metagenome (GOLD analysis project Ga0307508, IMG submission 203089) | Populus trichocarpa ectomycorrhiza microbial communities from riparian zone in the Pacific Northwest, United States - 9_EM | ecosystem: Host-associated > Plants > Roots > Unclassified | place...
AGGAGCCACCCCTCTTTCTCCCCACCCCACCCTTCATGGCATCGGAGGAGGCGGAGTAGGGGACGGTCACGAATTTCCTATGTTTTTCCTATGTACTCGCACCTTGAGGGATAGGCCTGGGCGGAGGCCAAAAGGGAGCCTGCACCGTGCCGCTACACGCGGACTGCGGCGGGGAAACGGACTGTACATAATACTCGTCATGATCTATATAGGTCGCATACGAGTATAATGAATAAACAAAAAAAAAAAAAAAAAAAAAAACACAACGATAGAATATAGGTCGCACACGAGTAATGAAATAACCAAAAAAAAAACACAACGATAGAATGTGCCATTTGTTTAATCGGAGTCCGGACCCCAGAAATTGAAAACCTTTACTTCTGCATGTGTATCTAGAGTTCCGTATGAGTGAACAAATTCCACATCATGTACTTGTGGGTTTTTTCCATGGCGGCGCACCTTCACCCCCGGTTGCCGGTCCGCTAGCTGCGCGCGCGGTGGCGGCGCGTTGCAAGCCCCCTTTGCGCACCGCGCAGGCCTTCCCCGAGGCGATGGCGGGCGTGCTCGGGGGATTGCGAGGGAGGAGAGTCCGATTGAACGAAAGAAAAAACGAAAGCCTGCTCGCCGCCTACTCCTCCTCAGCACCAGCTCTGCTGCCTCCTCCCTCCGGCAGTGCTTCCTCGTCTGGAGTGCCGTGCTTGTGGGCGGGTAGGGGCTGAAACAAAACCCGTTGGCGCCGATATGGGGTTTCACCTAGCGCTAAATTCTCTGAATAATAACTGCGTTTTAGGGATAGATAAAAACCGGCGTTTTTTCTCTCTCGTTCGTTCGCACTCGCATACAGCCTTTCCAGACCATGGCGGCGCACAGGAATCGAACGCGCACGTATTGTGGGGTCCGGAAGTGCCACCCTCGCCCACCTCAACCTGCTACCAACCGTGGAGTAGCGAGGTTCGGCGAAATCCGCCCCTGTCACGGCGCTGGACAAGGGTTTGTGCAGCGATAAAGGATCTGCCGCACGTCTGCAAGGAGAATAATAAGATCGGCAGGCGGTGCGTGCGGCACACATATCCGAGTAGAACAAACCACCTGATTGGCTGGCAGCACGGACTCCGCGGGGCGCCGTCTGCCACTGTCTGTCCCTACCGTCAGCTGAAAATGTTCTCCAACAAAACCAACTTCCGTCGCTCGGACTCCAGCGCATGCACCGCACCATTGCACCCACCACAAGACATGACTTCCAAATTTTTCCCGCTTCGAAAAGCCCGTCAGGCGAAGGTGCGCTCAATCGGGACGTCTTCCGCTACCCAGATTTACTTGACCCCCCCCTCCCCAGCACATCGGGACTGGCGAGAGCATGTGAAAACCACTTGCGCACGCTCGACCTATCAAAATCTCGCATTTTTTCGGAGCGCGCACGTGTCGGGGAACTGCATGGATTTGTGCACGCTCCGCCCTACAATCCTCGCGTACCGACTATCCCCCAAACGTCCTCCCCTCCCTCACCGATTGTTCGTCTACCATCCTTCCTCGTTACCGGCACTTGCTCAACCACCCCACCCCCCCCATTCACCGACACCTCCCGAACCACCACCTGCTTAACCACCTCCTCGGCCCCCATTCACCGGCACTTCCTCAACCACCACCTCCTCAACCACCACTTCCTCAACCACCACCTCCTCAACCACCACTTCCTCAACCACCACCTCCTCAACCACCACTTCCTCAACCACCACCTCCTCAACCACCACCTCCTCAACCACCACCTCCTCAACCACCACCCCACCCCCCCTCCCCCCCCCCCAATCACCGACACCTCAACCTTCAACGCCCTCTCCCTCATTCACCGATACCCCCTCAACCACCACCCAGTGACAGTATGCAGAACTCCGACATTGCCCAAAACGCCCTTGAATACAACTTCTTGGGAAGTTGGATTTCAGAAGACGGCTCCTCTCGGTTTCCCGTCCTGTCCCCCGGTCCGTCAGGTAACTGCCCGCCTCCAGATGACGCCGCCAGCAGCTGCGACACCCCCGCACAGCCAACGGACCGAAAGCGACGCAGCTATATATGGGATCCTGCCAACGGGCACGAGCACATAGTTAATGGAGAAATACGGTGGCGCTGCTCCCGATGTATTCCACCCTTATTTCTCTACTTTTAACTTTCCGCTGGATGCGAAGGCTGACGACAAATCAGGCCCCGTTCTAGACACTGCGCCGTGCTACTCTCTCACTACCACAAAGAATGCAATCAGACATCTGGATAATGTCCACAATATTGGCCGAAACGGGCAACACGCGGAAGGCGAGCGCATGCTCCAGGGTTCCGGCACGGCGGTCCCTCGAGTTTCTTTTGATCGTATCGCTTTCCGCCAGATGTTGATCCGCCTGGTTACAGCATGCAACATTCAAGTCCGAGCGGTCGATGACAACGAATTTCGTCAATTACTGGGTTGTCTCGCCGCCTGTGTAAGTAGCCACAATTATTTGTCCACTTGCTTTCTGGTACTTACTGGACATATCCTCTTAGCCGGCCAACGACACCGCAATTCCCAGGCGCATGCCGACCACCGGAAATACCGTCAGAGCTTGGATGATAGAGAAATACACGGCTGCACGTGACGCGCTCCGCACTACACTCACCAATGCACCAGCCGCAATCCACCTCTCATACAAACCCTGGACGTCACCGAGCCAACGGTCCTTCCTGGCCGTCTTCGGTCACTATGTGGAGCTTGCAAGCGGGGAGAGCCGAGATGTCCTGCTTGGGTTGCGGAGGCTGCAGAGCCCCATTCGGGAGAGAACCGAGCAGACTGCATCTGGCAGGTGGCGGTAGAGCTCGGAATAACTCGGAAGCTGGGCTATTTCACCACGGACAATGCCTCGTTGAATGACATTACTTTGCAGTGCATTGCAGCAAAGTTGGCTCATATTGGAGCCAGCTTCGATCCCATCTGCCGTCGTATTCGCTCCTTTGGGCATATTCTGAATCAGGTCGGCAAAGCCTTCCTGTGGGGTGACAATCTAGTCGCCAGCGATGACCATCTCGACAGCGATGGTGGCCCAGCAGCGCAGGTCGGAGTGCTACGAGCGTGGAGGCAGACAGGCCCTCTTGGCCGCCTACACAACTGCATCCGATACATCCTGAAGACCACTCAACGACGGGAGCTGTTCCAAGAAATTGCAAGAAGCTACAGCCTTGGGTGGTTGACTCTTGGCCTGCTTATCGGCGATGGTACTTGCTGGATTGACGATCTTGACGCCCTTGATCGAGCGCTTAAACTACGGGATCCAATGGAAGACTACCTCTCGCGTGCGATCTCTCGGGACCGAGCACGTGACGAAACCTCGCTGGTACATGACGAGTTGTCACTGCAAGATTGGGGTGACCTCAGGACGGTGGTAGAGCTCCTTCAGCCGTTTAGAAAGTGGGTGACTCTGTTGCAGAGGAAGGGAGCAGCAGCTTGCCTGTCGGATATCGTTCCCGCGTACCATGAGCTTCTAACACACCTTAGAACCCAGAAGGGACGTCATACAGCTGCTGGGGCACCAATTCACATTCTCAATTCAATCGACGCCGCCTGGATACATCTCTATGAGTATGTTCTGCTCGGCACTTCTTCTACTCGACTCCGCACTGCCTAACAAACTGGGGCTCACGAGCTAGGTATTATATCAAGCTGGACGACTCTCCAGCGCACTACGCTTCAGTTGCGCTCAATCCGGCGATGAAATTCGGCTACATCGAGCAAGCATGGAGACCTTGGCCAGATTGGATTGAGAAGGTAAGAGATGAGGTAGTTCGGTTGTGGGCGACGGAATACAAGCAGAAGCCGCAATCGATGGTTACTGGAATTGCACGCGGAGCAACAGACTGTGGCTCAGGCAAGTGTCCCCTGACTCATTGTGCTCTTTACCAACTCACGCTGATTTTCGCGGAGTCCCGTCTTGCCGCCCGACAAAGCGGGCTCGCCTTACCCTGGAGGAGGGAGATGCGATGGAGCGATTCCAGCGCGACAGCTACATCCAGTTGGGTGAATATGCTGGGCCCGTTCGATAGTGGCTTCGCGGAGCTGCAGGCGAACTGCCTTACGGAGGGGCTCTGGCACATATGGGCATTGAGTTGAGTTCCATACCAGCAATGTGTGTGGAAGCGGAGCATGTTCTTGAAGGGTACGTACTGCTCACCCGGTAGCCCCAGTTTGCTCCTCGCACACCCATATTTATTATGTATGGGCCCGAACCTTGCAACGTACTGAAACTTCATAAGTAGGGAACATATCATAAGAGATCCGGGTCCGGGGATTGGCGACAATGTGATTGTGCCAACCGAGTGTTTGAAGTTATGGTCTGCGAGTGCATTGGCCGTCGGGACGGGAACAGAGGATGAGGTGATGGAGAAGCTGCTGCAGGATGTTCAGCGACGCGCTGGGCAACCAGGTGAATATGGAGTCGGCGGGGGCGAAACGAGTGGCGGTGGTAGTGGCGGCGTGGGGGCGATGTAGCGGTGAGGGTGGACGGGTCGAGCAATAGTAGCGTGTGTTCATAGGTTTTATTTGTAGCAGCTTTCCGCAATCATGGCTGTCACTCAAGTTGCAATATTGGGATGGATCGACATGAAGCTTGTGACTTGATTGAATGATATACAGGGGAAGCCAGAATACTCGCACTATATATAACAGGCCTGAGGGGCGATCCAGGGAGAAAGGACCTTTTTTCCCCTAATCGTACTCGCATTTAGCCTCTCTAGACTGTGGCGGCGTACATTTTGGCCGGTTATCCCGTCCGCTATCCGTACGGCGGTGGCAGGTTACCAGCTCCCCTTTGCCTTCCGCCCAGGCCTGTCCCACGAAGATATGATGCGCAACAAGGAGATGACAAAGGAGGATAAATGCACCCACTGCCAATGCCGTGAACGAGGGGTTGGTGTAGGCACTGCGGCGGTTCCGCCCCGCCGTCCAACTCGCGCTCGGCACTTCACGCCTCCGCCTCCGTCTCCCTCTCTCTGTACCGCTCTGCCCTCCAGACGCGGAAGCACACCGCGGCTCTGCGAATGTCAGAACAATGGGCGTCCGGAGATAGCGGATCGGTGACGAGGTCCGCAGATGACAGCCGCTCGAGCCTCCCAAGCACCTGCTCGGGGGTCAGTCTTCCGTGTTTACCCCCCTGGCGAGCCCCTCAGGCCCGTTGTATATAGAGAGAGTATTCCTCCTTCTAAGTTGTATCAATCAATTAATTCACCATCTTCATCTCTATCGATCCCTATATTTCAAAAGCGAAGGGCTCCGCCAGGCACCACCATAGAGGTCCGGTGGCACCCAGCCCACGAGGGGATCGCCGGTAACGAGAAGGCGGACGAGTGGGCCTAGGCGGAGGCAGGGCAGCCAGGCAGCCACAGGCCTCTCCCACGATCTCTCGCCAACCTCAAGCGTGAAATCTCGGAGAAGAACTGGGTAATTGCACGTCAGTGGGCCGGAAGACGGACTTCCAAGGCGAAATACAGGATGCCAAAAAGCAAGACGGCGAAGTAGCTGGGAGCACCATGAGGCTTGCCGCGAAGTTCCACCAACTCAAGACAGGTCACTGCCTGACCGGGCAGTACCTCAATCGGACGAAGAATAGGCCCAGCCCGCAATACTGGTGGTGCCGGTACCCGACCCAGACCCGGGAACACCTCTTCATGGTGTGTCCGGAGTAGAAGCCGCAGCAGAAGATCCTGTGGGCGGAGTTATAAAAGGAGAACGGGAGGGGGAAAGATCACTGGAAGATCAAAGACCTCCTAGCGGACGGAAGGTGCAGCCAGGCGGTACTGGACTTCCTCTCCTCTACGGACGTGGGAAGGCGGGTGCCGGCTCTGGAGGGGGGTGACGCCGGGAGTCAGACGTCAGAGTGGGAGCGCAGGGAGCGTAGGGAGTGGGAAGAGGAACCGGAGGCGGAGGCGGAGGCAGAGGAGCTGGGTGCCGCGGGAGGATAGGGTGCCGGGGAGGAACGGCCGCTTTTCCTGCCCACGCCCGACTTCATGGCATCGGCAGACGAGGAGTAGGAGCCGGCCGCTATTGCTATGTCACTTTCCTTTGTGATCGCCTTGGTGCACAGATTTTCTTCTTGGGACAGGCCAGGGCGGAGGGCGAAGGGGAGCTTGCAACGTGCGCCACTGTGCGGACTGCGGACAGGAAAACCGGGTAAAATGTACGCCGCCATGATTTAGATAGGTCGCATGCGAGTATGAATAAACCAAAAAAAATCTCTCCGTGACGCTCCCGGTGCTCCCGGTGGCCCCACTCTGACAACTGACTTCTGGCGTCACTCTATTCCAGAGATGGCGCTAGCCTACCCACGTCCGTAGAAGAGAGGAAGTCCAACACCGCATGCTCATATCTCCTAGCGGCAAGTCATGCACTTCGGCCCACAGACCCTTCTGCAGCATCCTCGGTCCCGGGCGCACCCTGGAGGGGTCGTTCTCGTGTCGGAGAGGGGCACTGCCACAAGTACCACTGGGCGGTTTTTATTTTTTGTTTAATCATACTCGCATACGACCTATCTAGATCATGGCGGCGTACATTTTGCCCAGTTTTCCTGTCCGCAGTCCGCGCAGTGACGGCTCGTTGCAAGCTCCCCTTGTGCTCTCCGCCCGGCCCTCCCGAAAAGTTATTGCGCACCAAGGAAATAGACAAATGGAAACGACCGAAGGAAACCACCGCCCGTCCCCTACTCCTCCCCCGTCGATGCCATGAAGTGTGGGGCGGGTAGGAACAGCGGCTCCTCCCCAGCAGTACCACTGGGCGGTGGGGGCGATCGTTAGCAGAATACTGGTACTGCCCGGTGCGCAGACGGTTTTGCGGGATGATGCCTTGGTATGTATAAGGGCGGTGTACATAAAATGCTGCTAAGTTGAGTGAACGGTGTCAGCTCTGAGTTTGAGGTGTACGGAAAGCCAAGCGCAAGAGAAGTGACCTCCGATAAAATGAATTCGAGGACGTCCCAGTTCAGGAGAAGGTGGTTTCTTATTTCCCTGTCTTCGACCGGTTTGGCAGGCTCGCCATGACTAAAATTGGGTGCATGAAAGTAATGGAGAGACATTGGAAGGCACTGCGGACAGCACAGTCAGGGAGCCGCTGCGGAGGGAGCCAAAAGGGCCCTAACAGTGGGCACACTAAGGGCTGCCAACACCGCGCCGGGGCTCTGTGGATACCATGCGGGCGGGATCTGGGTCTAGCGCGGCTGATGCTAGCGGCGCGCCGCGGGGGCTGTCGCGGGGCAATTCTGCCGTCTGCATGGCCAAACGGCAACATCCGCTTATCCGGCTTCCCGCTAACATGTCTCGATGCGCGCTCTGCGGCATTCGCAGTAGTCTGATTAAAGTTAAATACCAGCTAGGATCGGGCACGCCTGAGACACCGCCTCGCTTATACATATATACATTGCGTCGGCAATGCAGTGGGAGCTGGCGGCAACACCGGCGCGACGCTAACTACCGTACCAGGAGGAGGCGACCGGCTCAGACCATGAGGTCATTGTGTGGGAGGTACCTGATGGAATGGTGGGAAGCCGGGATACCAGCAAGGAGACGACAGGCTGGGACATCAGTGGCTGGAACAGCTCAGGGAAGAGCGAAGAAGAGCAGGAAGCTGCGCAGGAGAAGAGGGCGGCAGCCCAGCATTGCTTCCTCCGGGCGGTGGGCAAAACAACAGTGCTAGACGACACCAGCTTGGAGGAGCAGGTGGAGGCGGCAGCGGTGATGCTACGGGAGGCAATGGTGGAGACGCTCGATGAGCATGCAAGGAGGAAGAGATGGTGTAGCAGGTCGAAGCCATGGTGGAGAGAGGACCTAGTGGCACTACGGAAGGAGTTCGGAAGGGAGCGACGGCGACCGGCGGGTATTGGACGGGTGCAAGACGCCCGGCGCAATCTATGGCGGGCGATTCGCAAGGCCACGCGCGAGTGCTGGGACCGCTTTCTGCAGCGAGCCGAGGCGAACGATGTACGGACGGCGGCCAGCTACACCAGACCCAGGATTGACAAAGCCGGACAGCCACTGGTAACAGAGGATGGCAGTATCGCGGAAAGCCAGGAAGAACGGGGCAGGCGGTCATGGCAGCGCACTTCCCGAGAGCACCTCTGGGCAACTTTAAACCCAAAGAGGGCGGCAGGGCATTCGAACGAATTGATACACACCTGGTCGGAGCCCTCCTAGCAAAGGCGGCCAGCACCTCGGCCCCAGGGGACGACCGCATCTCAGCCGACATCGTCAAAGTATTTTGGCAGTGGGACAAACAAAGGATTGTGCAACTGGCCCGGGCGTGCATCCGGCTCGGATACTACCCGAAGCTGTGGAAGACGGCAAAGGGCGTTGTTATACCAAAGCCTGGGAAGCTGGGCTACTCAAGGGTTCGGGCGTACAGAGTGATCTCGCTCTTGGATGTGATCAGCAAACTGGTCGAGCGCACAGCCGCCCAGCTCATTGCCGACCACTTGGAACGCAAACACGGCCTTCACGACGGCCAGTATGGGTGTCGCAAACGGCGGTCCTGTGTCGATGCAGTGGCAGTGTTGATAAACCACACACAGCAGGCATAGACAGCAAAGAATCTAGCGGGGCACTATTTTTAGACGTCAAGTCGGCATTCAACAATACCAGTAAGGCGCACTTGGGCAGACGCCAGGAAGCCCTGGGAGTGGAGCCAGACTTGATCAGGTGGACTGGCAGCTATATGTCGGATCGCCAGGTAAAACTGGTACTGGACGGTAAGGCAGGGGAGGCGAATCCAGTTGACACTGGCATCCCGCAGGGCTCGCCAGCAGCGCCGGTCCTCTTCGTCACATACCTGTCGGGGATTTTCGATGAAGTCGAGGCTGCCGTCCCGGGCGTCCGTGGCCTTTCCTTTGTGGACGACATCAGCTGGTGGGCCGACGGCATGGACGACAAAGAAGTGGCAGCCAAGCTCACAGCGGCAGCCACGGCATCGATTGAGTGGGCAGCAAAAAATGGAGTAGCCTTCGACCACAGCAAGACGGAGGCTGCCCTGTTCCACAGAAAAAGATCAACCCCAAGGGCGACGGTCAAGGTGGGCAACGATGCCGTCCCTTTGAAATGGGAGGCAACGCGGTGGCTGGGAGTATGGCTCGACTCGCAGCTCATGCTCAAGGGTCACCACACTGTCCGAATGAAAGAAGGCAGGAAGCACCGGACAGATGGGGCCGCCACCGGCCGATTGCAGGAAGGTTATGATGGCTTGCATTCAGTCAGCTGCCTTGTTCAGCTCGGAACTGTGGTGGAAGGGGGACCACATTACGGGTACCAAAGGCCGGGCAGATGGTCTTCAGCAGCTGGTCAACCAGGAGGCCCGGGCAACAACGGGCTGCTTCCGGACAACTAACCTGGGAGCCCTCTCGATGGAGTCTGGCCTCCGGGCAGCGACGACGCAGCTGGAGAACAGACAGCGGCGGTTCGGGCTACGGTTGCTGAGCCTGCCGCTGGGGGACCAGGTGCGGGAGGTGGTCGGAGCCCCAACGGCAATAGGATGGCAGCTCACGAATGCCCTTGCACAGAGCAGACAGACAGAAGGGACACTCCTACTGGAGGAGCCGGACGCCCTCGATACTGAGTTATTTCAAGAGGAGGAAGTCGAGGCTAAGGCAGAGGCAGAGAGGAACCGACCCGGGCTGACAATGTTTACGGACGGGTCGCGGCTGGAAGATGGGGCCACTGGATACTCGGTTGTGTGGAAGAAGGGCCTATCATGGGCGGGGGCCAAAGTACACATGGGCAACAACCAGGAGGCCTATGATGCGGAGTCTGCTGCGCTCGCTCACGCCCTTGAACTGGCGGCACAAAGGAACACGATCCCGGAACGAGTCACCATCTTCTCCGACGCGCAGGCAGCTATCAGGCGGATGGCATCGGACGAACCTGGTCCACGGTAGCAGTATGCCATCCAGGCACGAAAGCACATTGCAGCGCTGCGACGGGCTAGGCCAGGCATCGACATAGAGATTCGCTGGTGCCCTGCCCACAAGGGCATTGCCGGCAATGAGAAGGCGGATGAGTGGGCCAAAGAAGCGGCAGTGAGGCCAGGCGCTCACAGGCGACTCCCACGATCCCTCGCCAACCTCAAGCGGGAAATCACGGAGAAGAAGTGGTCAGAGGCGAGACAATGGGCTGGAGGCCGCACCTCCAAGACAAAGTACCGCATGCCGAAGAGCCAAAAACCTGATGGCGCGGTGGCCGGCAGTGCCAAGAGGCTTGTCTCGAGGTTCTACTAGCTAAAGACAGGGCACGCCCGCACCGGACAGTACCTTCACTGGGCTAAAGTTCGCCCGGACGCCCAGTGCTGGTTGTCCAAGTGCCCTTCGCAAACAAGAGACCACCTCTTCAAGGTTTGCCCGGAATGGAATATGCAGCAGATAATTCTGTGGGCAGAGGTGCTGAAGGAGACCAAGAGGTGGAAGAGCAGGTGGACGGTCCGGGATCTGCTGGCCGATGGGAGATGTGGCAGGCAGTACTGGACTTTCTCTCCTCTACGGATGTGGGAAGGCTGGTGCCGCCTCTGGAAGAGAGGGACGCCGGGAGCCAAGTGTCAGAATGGGAGCTCCGGGAGCGCTGGGAGCGGGAAGTGGAGCGGGAGACGGAGGCGGTGGAGCTGGGCGCCGCGGGGGAAGTGGGTGCCGGGGAAGAGCTACCGCTGTTGCTCCCCACGCCCCCTTTCATGGCATCCGCAGAGGAGTAGGAGGAGACGGGCTGCGCTTTCTTTTGACCGGTTCTTTTGTCTGCCACTCTCTCTCGGCCTCTCTGTTTCCTTTGTGATTTCTTTGGGCCGTCTTTACCTTACTGGGACAGGCCTGGGCGGAGGGCATCGGGGAGCTTGCAACGAGCCGCCGCCGCGCGGACTGCGGACAGGACAACTGGGCAAAATTGTTGGAATATAGGGATCGATAGAGACGAAGATAGTGAACTAATTGATTGATACAACGTCGAAGGAAAAACATTCTCTCTATGTACAACGCGCCTGGGGGAATCGCCAAGGGGAAAGGACGGAAGACTGTCTCCCGAGCCGGTGCTCGGAGACTAAGGCTGCTGTCATCTCCGGACATGTTGCCTCTGGTCCGTCATCTCCGGACGCCCATTATTCTGACAAAAATGTACGCCGCCATGATCTATATAGGTCGCATGCGAGTATGAATGAACAAAAAAAAAAGCTTACTACCGTACCGGCAATCCGGTGGACACGGGCAGGGGGGGGGGGGGGGCAACAATTTTATTTCGCCAAAATGAGCCTTTACATACAATA
>Ga0307508_10006189_pt1 | contig 11288 bp, 6 predicted proteins | sample 9_EM_MG_FD_203089 | JGI IMG/M metagenome (GOLD analysis project Ga0307508, IMG submission 203089) | Populus trichocarpa ectomycorrhiza microbial communities from riparian zone in the Pacific Northwest, United States - 9_EM | ecosystem: Host-associated > Plants > Roots > Unclassified | place...
GATGGTCTTTGTGCCATGCTGGAATTTGGGCATTTCGAATACGCCCATCGGCCCGTTCCATAAAATGGTTTTGGAGCGATGGATCACATTTGAAAATTCCTGGCAGGCATACACGCCAATATCGAGTCCCATCCAGCCTTCGGGGATGTTATTGCTGGGAGCGGTGGAGGTATTGGCGTCCTGGCCAAACTTATCGGCAATCACCGAGTCGGAGGGCAGGTGAATACATACGCCCTTAGACTCCGCTTTTTTGAGCAGCTCTTTGGCCGTTTCCACGCGATCATCCTCGCAAAGCGACTTGCCTATTTCGCCGCCCATGGCCTTCATAAAGGTGTATGCCATGCCGCCGCCGATGATGATATCGGTGGCTCTTTCCAGCAGGTTTTCGATGATCAGTATTTTATCGCTCACCTTGGCGCCGCCGATGATGGCGGTAAAAGGTTTCTGCGACTGGTGCAGCACTTTTTCGGCGCTGGCCACTTCGGCTTCCATCAGCAGGCCGAACATTCTTTTATCGGGGGAAAAGAATTTGGCTATTACCGCCGTGCTGGCATGTGCACGGTGGGCGGTACCGAAAGCATCGTTTACATATATATCGCCCAACTTGCCCAGCTTTTCGGCAAAGCCTTCATTGCCTTTTTCCTCTTCCTTATAAAAACGCAGGTTTTCCAGCAGCAATACCTCGCCTGGCTTTAATGCGGCGGCTTTTTGGGTGGCTTCGTCGCCGATGCAGTCGTTGGCAAACAGCACCGGGGCGCCGTTCAGCAGCTTGCCCAGGTGTTTTACCAGGGGCTTCAGCGAGAATTTTTCTTCCGGTCCGCCCTTGGGGCGGCCCAGGTGGCTCATGAGAATAACGCTGCCGCCGTCTTTTATAATCTTCTGTATGGTGGGCACGGCGGCCTGCATACGGGTATCGTCGGTAATGTCGGCCTTATCATTCAGGGGCACATTAAAGTCGACGCGCACCAGCGCCTTGTGCCCTTTAAAATTAAAATCGCTGAATTTGCTCATAAAGGGAGTTTTAAATAACCTGGCCCGGGTTGCAAGCAGGGTAGGCGGTACTATCGCAACCTGTTGTAACAAAAAACCCCGATTTTCATCGGAGTTTTCGGGTTTATTTGGAAATCATTTTAGCGAAGTAATGCAAAGTGCGTACCAGCTGGCTCACATAGCTCATCTCGTTGTCGTACCAGCTCACCACGCGTACCAGTTGGGTATCGCCTACCGCCTGTACCCGGGTTTGGGTGGCGTCGAACAGGGAACCGTAGTGGATGCCGATAACGTCTGTGCTCACGATTTCGTCGGTGGTATAGCCGAAGCTTTCGTTGGAAGCGGCTTTCATGGCGGCATTTACCTCGTCTACCGTTACTTTTTTACCAATAATGGCGGTCAGCTCGGTGAGTGAACCGGTGATGGTAGGTACACGCTGGGCGCTGCCGTCCAGTTTGCCTTTCAGTTTGGGCAGTACCAGGCCGATGGCTTTGGCGGCGCCGGTGCTGTTGGGCACAATGTTTTGTGCGGCGGCGCGGGCGCGGCGAAGGTCGCCTTTGGGATGGGGCGCATCCTGTGTATTCTGGTCGTTGGTATAGGCATGGATGGTGGTCATCAGGCCATTTATGATACCATATTTTTCTTCCAGTACCTGTGCCATCGGCGCCAGGCAGTTGGTGGTGCAGGAAGCGCAGCTGATAACGGTTTCGCTGCCGTCGAGGATAGTATGGTTTACGTTGAATACGATGGTTTTGAGCTCGCCGGTAGCGGGAGCAGAGATAACCACGCGTTTGGCGCCGGCGGCCAGGTGACTGGCGGCTTTGTCCTTATCGGTAAAGAAACCGGTACATTCCAGCACTACGTCTACGCCATGGTCTTTCCAGGGAATGTCGGCGGGGTTCTTCTGTGCATAAATCTTTACTTCCTGGCCATTTACTATGATGGAGTTGTCGGTAGATGTTACTTCTTCTTCAAAGCGGCCTTGTGCGCTGTCGTATTTCAGCAGGTGGGCCAATACCTTAGGGCTTGTTAAATCGTTGATCGCCACTACTTCAATGCCCTCTTTTTTAAAAATCTGGCGGTAGGCCAGGCGTCCTATACGTCCGAAACCGTTGATAGCAACTTTAACTGTGCTCATTGTTGAATTCATTTATTGGTTAAAAACGAGGGCCGAAGGTACAATTTTGAAATAAAATTATGCACTTATATACGGGGTTATCGTATTTAAGACACAATAAGGGGTGTTTTTGTTCATTGTTTAGCGGGCGGGGCAGCCCGCCGATACTGGCTGTCAGGATTTAATTGCTAAAAAGAATAAAAAAGTTTTGGAGGAATTTTTTCTTGCCGTTATCTTTGCGGTCCCTTAAAACGGCCCGTTCGTCTAAGGGTTAGGACACCACCCTTTCACGGTGGTGATACGAGTTCGAATCTCGTACGGGCTACTGTTCCTGGTTTTAATACCCAAACCCGCTCCCAGAGCGGGTTTTTAATTTTGATTATTGAAATCATACGAAAACCCATACATAAACCCTTATCAACAGAGAGCCTTGGTTCGAATCCTATTGCGGATTGGCAAACGCCATTTAGCGTTTTCTATTCTTTCCTTTTTTGCCGGCGTCTTCCTGAAGCTTTCCGATTCTGCCGATCATTTGTCCCAATATTTCCCGGGCCGTATCTTCATCTACACCTGCTTCCTGTGCCAGCGCAGCGACATCGGGTTCCTGCCCGTCATTGATGAAGGGAAGTGCAAGCGACAAGAAGCGGTTTAATCTACTCAAATTTTCTTTTTCCGATGGCATGGGTTTCCTTTCAAAAAGGCGCTCATACGGATTAAGCTGCAGTTCTTTCCCTAAAATTTCTTTAATACAAATTGTCATAGGCAAATGCAACCGGATATCAGCTTCGGCAGATATTTTCAACCCATACTTGTTCAACGCATGAGCCAAAGCAGTGAAACCCCGGTTCGTCATAGCAGTAAGTAGCAGTGAATGCTCATTCTCCACAAAATAGGCTGTCGCAAAATGTGGGAATTCCTCCCAGTTCCGGAGTTTTAACCGAAAAACGTCCTGTGCATATTCTATTTGGAACTCTTCTTTAAACGTGTTGCTGTCAAAATCGGACAATGGATATTCGGCAACAAGATGCAGCACCTCATCTTCATCTTTCGCAGTGGAAGGGTAATTGGATCCACTAATCAGCATCATATATGGAATAGGGTTCAGTTCGACATCTGCCATCAACGTCTGCTCCGTCTCTATTTTTGGATTCAATTCTGTGGCAAAAAAGAAAATATCGTCCCGATCGAAACACCTAAAACCAATGACAGGGCCGAATGACTGCCAGCAATGGCCATTGAACCCTATAAGATTGAACCATAAAGACACCCCACCTTCATTCAATGTCCTGGAAACTGATGGAGAATACAACAGAAAGGCTTCTCCGGAGAAAACGTCTTCCATTTCATAAAAATCAATTTCCGGCATCCCCGTTATTATACTAAATGAGAATCTCCAGGCGACCGAAGCCTGCTCATTGAGAAACCTTCGCTCTTCAGGATTCAGCTCTTTCAAAGCCGCATGGTTCAGGTATTTTTTTATAAGCCCTTCTGACTTGAAGATGCGGTGGGCAATATATTGTGCTTTAAAAAAATTGACCCAGCCAGGCTGCAATGCCTGGACAACCTTTCGGAATCGTGTAAAACGAGCATCCATTTCCCGTACAAGATTCTCCCGCTGAGCAGCATAGGGAATCAAAAAATCATCTATAATCTTTTTGGAAAAAGCAGTAGAAGTAGCGCAAATCGATCTTAAGAAAGTAAAATCCAACATAGCCATGGCTAATTAAACAATCAATCAATTTCAACTATAGCAACATCAGAAGTCATCAAAATCTTTATCCCTTCGACAACTCCAGGCCGAATCCGCTCCCATAATTGCCGGCTACCCATATTGCCAATTCTGATATTGACCAATTTAGGCGGAGCGCCCAACCGGCTAATAAGCTCTGGAAAATCGGCATCCTTGGAAATTAAGATCACCTGTCCCTGACTTTTTGCCTTTTCGTAAATTTCTTTATCAGTGAGATGATGGAATGAAAGACTATAAGAGGATTTGACCACCCAACCGGTTAAATCAGCCATCCATTTGGCAATGATTGGAGAAATATTGGTATCAATCCAGATTTCCCAATCAGGCTGCATGAATAACTACAGTATTTTTGATTTTCATCGATGCATATAGAAGGGCTGCTGCAATATCCGGTTTTTCGAGAATAGGATGTTGCTCAAGAATGTCTGTTTCGGTAAGACCACTGGAAAGTAATTCCAGGATGTCACTTACCGGAAAACGCAAACCTCGTATTGTAGGCTTACCTCCCATTAATCCGGGCTGAATGGTAATTCTATCTAGTAATGACGAAGTCATTATTAATATTTTAGCTCAAGTTACTCTAAATCTACGGTTTACACAAATCCGCAGAATCTGCTCTATCGTGCATTAAAAATATCAGCCTTGTTCTATAAGCGCATTAAAAATTGTCTAATATTTTGCAAATCATACATTTAGCTTCGACTTCAATTCGTATAACTTTTCTAACGATTCGATAATCCGGTTGGAACTTCCCTCCACCAGGGCTACCTGATGGGGGGGGTCAACCGGAAATTGGAAAACCCCATTTTTATTTCCGCTCAAATCCACGCCGGTACTGCATATTAATGATTAAAGCAGGTCGTCACCACAACCATATCCAAGTATGGGAATTAAATTATTAAAACAGGCGTGTAAACTACCTGATCAATACAAAGCTGCCTTTCTCCTGAATCACTTTTCCCAATAGATTTTTTCCCTGGGCAATCCATACATAGGTGCCGGGAGATTGCAATTGACCATTGGAGCGGCCATCCCAACCATCGTTTACCCGGTGAGTTTCGAATACCAATTGCCCCCAACGGTTAAATACCCGGAAGTAGGCTACATCAATGTGGCCCGTTACTCTCAGGGTAAGCCTGTCGTTATGGCCATCACCATTAGGCGAAAAAGCATTGGGTATTGAAAAGAAAGATTTGTCAACAACAATGATCTTTACCGGTACAAGCCCGCTGCTGCAGGTGCCCGAGCGATACTGCACGTAAAAACTGGTATCCGCAGTGAGATGATTTACGGTAAAATTTCCTGAAGCGTTTTCATCCAGTAAAATAGTGCCCGCTGCATCAGCATATAACCGGTAAGTACCAGCTGCAGCATTCCTGATCTGTAAACTGGCATTGGCGTTTTTGGGAATAGTTATATTGTCATAAACAGGTGGTGGTAAAGTTACATCCTGGTTGATCAATGTAAAAGGTATCGATTCCGCCGGGCAAATGCCGCCATCTGTAATTTTAAGGGTATAGGTTCCGCTTCCTACCTGTTGCAATGCAGGCGTATTGCCTACGATGGTTCCATTTTTATCGTACCAGGTATAAATGGTGGGAGATACCAGGTTGCTGATTTGTATGCCGGTAATAACCCCCTGGTGAAGCTCACATTGATCATTTTTTAAATTGATGTTGGAATAATCGAATGCAGGTAAAGGTGTTCGACCGATCACTCCAAGGTAGATATCCCGCTCGCACCCTTTGTCGTCTGTTGCAAAAAGCTGGTAGCTGCCTTCTGGAATATTAGTCAGGCTGGTTCCTGTTCCGGCTGCAAGACCGGTACTTTGGTTAATCCAGCGAAAGGTGTACAGGCGCTGATCCTGGCTGAATGAATTGACGGTCACAAAACCATTGTTCTGATTGCAAAAAGCATTTCCAAATGAAGCTGAAGTAACGCTGATGTCCTTAAACGTTGCCGTTGGCACAACAACGGATAGGGATTTTGAGCAACCAGCTGCATTGGTTACCATTAATTGATAGCTGCCTGCCGCCAGGTTGTAAACATCTACTGCATTGCCTACAACCTGATTGGTGGAGGTATTGGTCCACTGGTAAGTGTCGCCATTGGTTACCTGTAGTTGTGTGATAGATCCCGTAGACGCATTACAGTTGCTGGCTGCTGTGAGTAGCCGGCCCTGGCCAATAATAATGGTGCCCTTGTCAGGAACAATGTACCAGGGGGTAATAATAGTGTCACAGGAACCCTGGTCCTTGAATTTAAGCCGGTATTTCCCAGGCAAGAGGTTAAGCAAGCCATAATTATTGCCCATTGGACGATTCATCGAATCGATCCATTGTATAAAGGGGGTGCCGGTCACATTGGTAGCCGTGATACCAGTTATACTGCCATTTGCCTGGCTGCAGGTGGTGGCCGTGATCTGCGGCGCCATATTCAGCGTTGGGCCTGATAGGTTCCTGATAGTATAAGGCCCGTATATTTTGTTACAACTGGTATCGGTGAGCACATATGCCTTCAGGTAATAAGCGCCGGCCGGCAACTGGTTTGCATAATAATTACTGCCTACAGAGTCATAGTTCGCGTCCATCCATTTATACCCATAGGTGCCTGAAGAGTACGTGGAAAGGATGCCGTTTGTTTTTCCACAGGTAGCATCCTGGATAGAGACGTTTAAAAAAGGAGGAGGGCTCAGGTCTGCAATAGTGAAATTGACATTCCATTTACATCCATTTGCTCCATTGGATACCTGAAGCACATAACTGCCGGCAGGCACATTCACCAGGTTGGTATCGTTGCCCACTACGTTCAATGTATAGGAATCGAGCCAGGCAATATGAGTGCCGGTCATTATTTTTATGCCTGTGATAGAACCATTGCTTTTGCCGCAGGTTGCATCTTTTATCACCCGGTTTGTATAATGATCTACTATTGGTGTCGAAAATTCTGAAGTGGAACTATCCGGGGTAGTTGCCGTTGCAGCAAGGTTTGGCATAGCCGTGGTGTAGGGGAAACTCCATTTACCGACAGCATCTGCGAATACGGTTGTATAGTATTTATATTCCAGGCAGGGCCCCGGGCAGGTAACGGTATATAGCTGGATCTTGGAATTGGGCTGCGAAATGCCGGTGATAAGACCATTCTCGTAGGTGGTAATCCTTACATAGGGGTCGGCCATGGTAGCCCCGGGCATGGAGATGGGACTGATGGTGTTTTGAATAAAGTGCACACCCCGGGTTTGGGTATATATGTAACCGCCTATACTATTTTGTTCGGCAGCAACGTAACCCCCTACTACCACATTTTTACAACCAATGAATTGCAATTTGGAACCTCCGTAGCAAACTGTGCCCGTAAGGTCGACCATCAGTTTATTGCCGGTTATGATCACCTTATGGGGAATATTAAATAGCACGATGCCGTCGAGGGAGTGAGAACTAATCAAACCATTGTCCTGGATCCAGGTCCTTACCGTATTGGCATCGCCTGTAGCGCCCCAAAGGTTAATAGATACGTTTTCATTATAATAATATTTGCTACCTGTCCAATCCATATTGAACCGGTTGTTCTGCATCTTTACAAAAAAAGTGTACTGGAGATTGGACTGTTCGATAATAGTTATATTCCCGTTAACAAGTACGTTACCCTCATTGGCATTGGGGCCGCCGAAAGTTACATTGGCTGCCTGGTCAAGTTGAATATAACCGCCGCCAACCAGGTAATTGAGACTGTTTAAACCAAAGACATTGCTTTGAATTGTTACATCGTTTATTTGATCAGACGAATAATTCCAGAACCGGTTGGTAATACTTCCGCGAACATCACAAAACATATTGCCTTTCCCGGGGCCGCCTATGGTAATATGAGCGCTGTTCCGCAATCCGATCGCATAATTTTCTCCGCCCCCTGAATTGGGGTTGCCAAAGAATTTGAAACAAAGTCCGTATATATTTACATTACCGGCATTTTGTATAAAAAGAAAGGTGAATGGCAGGGGAGTGTAGTGATCGAGATACAGGGTGACCCGGGCAGAGCTGATGCCGAGCATGACACCGGGCTGGGTGCTTGCATCGATAGTAACATTCGAACTTATTACAGGCAAGGCTGTTAGCAGCGTTATGGTTCTTCCCGGTTCTGTTACATCGGCGATGTTAAAATTAATGACATCATTAACAGTAGTTCCATTGGCATTTGCCATTGTAATGCCTTCTCGTAAGGTTCCGGGACCGCTATCGGCATTGGAAGTAACAGTGAAAGTATCGGCAAAGGCAGGGCAAAGTGAACTTAAAGAAAGTAAAAGCAAAATGATCGATTTCATCGGTTGGTTTGGGATAGCAAGATATAAAAATTTAAGTGATATGAATATCGCTGCGGTATGGAGTGCCGGCGGAAAAACAAACAAGGCGGCATATGCTATGTTTCAATAAGCAGTTCATCTATTAGGCATTAGTAATCAAGTAGTTATTCTAATTTAATTTCATAAAACCGCTTCAACGACTCGCCAACCCGGTCGGAACACCCCCACCAGGGCTACAAAAGGAAAAGTCCTGAAGATGAATATCTTTAGGACTTTTCCTGCAGGCCAGGTATCTGGCTTTTCCGGATGCGGAATAAAACAGCTGATATCCTGTTTTACGCGATCCATAAGAATCTGGTAACCGCTAACACGTATCTCCCCGCCTAAACAACGCGACAGAAGGGCCTGCGATGGCCAGAAATCAAGTGTCATTTATTAATTTATCTTAATAAAAAAGCCAGTACCTGAAGAGGCACTGGCTTTTCTGTATCGGTTCTGTATTTGTCTTTATTGTTTAATGATCTTTGTCATTTTCACTTCATTTGCTCCATTCTTAATCCTCATCATATAAAGACCTGCAGGCAATGCAGAAATATCAAGCTGCGAGCTGACCGTGCTCAATGTACGATGCAATACCACGCGGCCATTCACATCAAGCATACTCACTTCTGATTTTCCTGTGAAACCTGTAAGGTTAATGTTCACTACATTATTGGCGGGGTTCGGAAATACATTCACTGTCCACACCTCACCGGTAATAGGATCAGTTCCGCGGCTGGCAGTACCTAATTGCACCCGTAATGTATAACAAACCGTAGCACTGTTGGCCCCATTGTAACCATACACCTGTGCATAATAGGTACCTGCAGTATAGGTTCTGCTAATACTTTCACTGGTGGTGCTGCCTGCCTGTGAAATAGCGAGCTGTGTACCTGCGCTGTTCAGCACTTTAAGGTCATAATCAAAAGGCAACGTGGTCAATGTAACAGTGGCAGTACCACCGGTAGTGATCACAAATTTATAATTATCAATATCAGTATTTGGACTGATGAGACCTGTAACATTGGTGTTAAACGGAATAGTTGCAGCACCACCAATTGTCCCATTGGTTGAAGTATCCTTTGGACTTGCACAACCTGTTGAGGTGGTAGTAAACTGTGCAGTGGTGTATGTACTGCTGCCACCTGAACAGTTTGTTCTCACTCTCCAGTCATATAATGTGGCTGAAGTTAATCCGCTTATATTAACAGACGTGGAAGTGGTTCCGGTTACCGCATTGATCCATGTAGAAGATGAGTTCAATTTATAATCTACATCATACGATACAGCGCCGCTTACGGCTGTCCAGCTAACAGTAGCGCCGGTAGTTGTTACCCCTGAACTGGCTAAACCAGCGGGCGCACTACAAGTGACTGTTCCTGTGGTTGTAAACTGTGCTGCTGAATAAGCACTGCTGCCGCTGGCGCAATTGGTTCTTACCCTGTAATCATAAGTTGTTCCTGTGGTAAGACCTGTTAAGCCAACAGAAGTAGCAGTTGTTGCTGTTGCAGCATTGATCCATGTATATGATGAGCTGGCTTTATAATCCACATCATATGATACAGCGCCGCTTACTGCTGTCCAGCCTGCTGTAGCCGATGTAGTGGTAATAGCAGAAGCAGTTAACCCTGCCGGAGAAGCACAGCCTGAACCGGAAGTAATAGTGAAGTTGGTATTGGAAATATCAAAGAAAATATTCCCTACGGCTTCTATTTTTACTCTTGCTGTTGTAGTGGGGGTATTAGGAATAGTTACCGCCTCACTGCCGTCATTAGCAGTGCTGGCCACTAAGGTGCTGAATGTAGCGCCTCCGTCGGTAGAGATGGATATTTTTACATTGGCGCAACTAACAGGTGCTGCCGTTGTACCCGCTACATTCCAGGTTATAGTTTGCGATGAATTGCCGGCCCATGATACAGCCGTATTGGGAGCAGTCACTGAAAAAGGTCCTGATGAATTGGTGACGGTTACCGTCATATCCGCAAAATTTGTCTGCCCGATAGTAACCGGCGCTGTAGAACTATATGGAACATTATCCCTTACAGTTAACCGGAAGTGCAAAGTTCTTGAAACTGAGCTCAATGCTTCCGTATTGGCTCCCGCATCACCACCTGTCAACGGGCCAGCCACTAAACCGCCGGCAAGAATAGTCGCCATTTTGGGAAAATATCTTGTTGGAGACGTGACAGGGGCAAATGATGTCCAGTTAGGGCCGGATGCTTTGGTAGCGCTGGCCACACTACTGGCTCCTGTTTGTGCCGATGAAGCATTATCATTCTGCTCCCAGCAATAAGTCAGCACGTCACCTACATTGGCATCAGTAGCTGAACCGGTAAGTGCAAACGGGGTGCTGATAGGAATTGTATAATTACTGCCGGCGCCGACAACAGGTGTTGCGTTATTGCCGGATATAACGGTAGTTATCGGGCAGGTCTTGCTGGTAAGATTAGCCTGGATCTGTGCAATGGTAGCTGCATGATAAATATCAATAGAATGTGGCGCAAGGTCCTGGCTGGTAATACCGGCATAACCCATAATAGTAATACCTGAACCAGGTTCCACATTAACGCCTGTGCCTTCATTGCTCATGGAGAAAGTATGGTTACCACCCAACTGGTGCCCTACTTCATGCACCACATAATCGATATCGAAATTATCTCCCTGTGGAATAGCATCAGCAGGAGAAGTAAAGCCACTTCCTTTTTGATTGTTGACACAAATGCAACCGATACAACCGGCGTTACCGCCACCGCCGGATGCGCCGAACAGGTGGCCAATATCATAATTCGCTGCACCAATCACAGAGGTCAATGTACTTTGTAACTCGCCGTTCCATGTTCCCCCGGCGCCTGTGCCGGCCGGGGAATATGGATCTGTTGAAGAATTATAATAGAATACATTGGTGGTTGCCGCGATCAGGTTAAGATGGATAGCCAGGTCCTTTTCATAAACGCCATTGCAACGGGTAAGTGTGGCATTGACAGCCGCCAGCACCAATGAAACCTGTGAAGCGCTTGTGGCCCCAAAATAATTGGAGTATTCGGCAGTAACTGATTGAGCCAGTCGCAATGTTTTCGCATCGCCGGTTGACCTTG
>Ga0307508_10006190_pt1 | contig 11287 bp, 11 predicted proteins | sample 9_EM_MG_FD_203089 | JGI IMG/M metagenome (GOLD analysis project Ga0307508, IMG submission 203089) | Populus trichocarpa ectomycorrhiza microbial communities from riparian zone in the Pacific Northwest, United States - 9_EM | ecosystem: Host-associated > Plants > Roots > Unclassified | place...
GGGCGGCATCGAGCGATGGCTGCGGCTCGGCGAGGCCGCCGGTATTGGCCGGGAACGGCTGCTGACCGGCGCCGAAGTGCTGCCCGGGGTACGGCTCGCGGTCGACGGCTACGTCAACTTCTGCCGCCTGGGCACCCCGCTGGACGCCGTCGCCGCCTCGCTGACCGAACTGTCCGCCCCCGGCATCATGCGCACCCGCATCGAGGCGTTCGAACGCCACTACCCGTGGATCGAGCGCACCGGACTCCGCTACTTCCGGGACCGGGTGAGCCAGGGCGGCCGGGACAGCGCCGAAGCCCTCGACCTCGTCCTGACCTGGGCCCGCACCCCCGAGGACGAGGAACGGGCGGTCGCGGCGCTGACCTTCAAATGCGATGTGCTGTGGTCCCTGCTGGACGCGGTGGAACACGCCGACACCAAGGACAGCGCGGGGGAGGGGACATGACGGCTCCGGCAGCCTGGCGGCCGGTCCTGGCCCCCGCCGTGCGGCTGCGCCACGACCGGGTGCGGGAAGTGGATCTGCTGGTGCTGCCCGAGCGCGTCGTGGTCCTGCGCGGCACCGCCGGGGCCGTCCTGCGGCTGTGCGACGGCGACCGCGACCTGGGCACCATCGTGGCCGAACTCACCGAGCGCTTCCCCGGCGCCCCCGTGGACACCGAGGTCCCGGCGTTCCTGGACCGGATGCACGAGGAGGGCTGGCTACGGTGACCGCCCAGCCACCGGATACGGTGACCGCCCAGCCACCGGATACGGCGACCGCCCAGCCACCGGATGCGGCGATCGCCCAGCCACCGGATGCGGCGCCCGCCCACCCCCGCCCCTGGGCGCTGCTCGCCGAGCTGACCCACGGCTGCCCGCTGCACTGCCCCTACTGCTCCAACCCCCTCCAACTCGTGCGCCGCTCCCGCGAACTGACCTGCCAGGAGTGGGACCGGGTGCTGCGCCAGGCGGCCGAACTGGGCGTCGTCCACACCCATCTGTCCGGCGGCGAGCCGCTGCTGCGCCGGGACCTGGAGCCGATCGTCGCCTCCGCCGCGTCCGCCGGGCTCTACACTCAGCTCGTCACCAGCGGCGTGGGACTGGACGAGGCCCGGCTGACGGCGCTGACCGGGGCCGGGCTGCACAGCGTCCAGCTCTCCGTCCAGCACGCCGACCCCGGGGCCTCCGACCGGATCGCCGGACACCGCTCGTTCGCCGCCAAGGAGCGGGCCGCCGCCCTGGTGCGGGAGGCGGGGCTGCCGCTGGGCGTCAACGTCGTCCTGCACCGCGACAACCTCGACGCGCTCGACGCCCTTATCGAACTGGCCATCTCCTGGGGCGCCGACCGTATCGAACTGGCCAACACCCAGTTCTACGGCTGGGCCCTGCGCAACCGCGCCGCCCTGCTGCCCACCCGCGACCAGCTGGCCCGGGCCCGGGAGAGCGTCGCGCGATGGCGCGAGAAGCTCGGGCGCCGCACCGAGCTGGTGTGGGTCCTCCCGGACTACTTCGAGGGCGTCGCCAAGCCCTGCATGGGCGGCTGGGGCGCGGTCTCGCTCACCGTCGCGCCCGACGGCACCGTCCTGCCCTGCCCCGCCGCGGCCGCCCTGCCCGGCCTCGACCCGCCGAACGTCCGCGACCACCCGCTGGAGTGGATCTGGGACCACTCCGCCGCCTTCAACCGCTACCGCGGCCAGGAGTGGATGGCCGAACCCTGTCGTAGCTGCTCCCGCCGCGCCGAGGACTTCGGCGGCTGCCGCTGCCAGGCGTACGCGCTCACCGGGGACGCCGCCCGCACCGACCCGGCCTGCGCCCTCTCGCCCGATCATGGCCTGATCCGTTCGCTGACCGGCCCCGCTCCGGCCGCGGAACCCCCGCCCGCGGGCTACATCTACCGCGGGTACGGGAGGGGGTGAGACCGCCCGGGTTTGGCGCAACCGTCCCCGCTTCCGTACAGTTCGGCCGTTACCCAGGGAAAACAGAACCAGAAAGCGGCAGCGGCGATGACGGTGACAGACGAAGGCCGGGCCGAGCAGACGGAGGCCGGGCAGCCAGGGGCTGAGCACAGGGAGGCCGAGGCGCCCGGCATCGACCCCGAGCGCCTGGCGACCTGCCTGAGCGTCTTGGACGAGCTGGACCGGCTGCCCGTGGACCACCCCGACGCCATCACGGTGCGCCGGGCCACCGCCGGGATCTACCGGACCGTGAAGCAGCGCAGGCGCTCGGAGCGGCGGGCCGCCAAGACCGCCAACGACAAGGCCGTGACCGAGGCCACCGCCACCGGCGCCGCCGACCGCATCGACGACGAGACGCTGGGCCGCGCCCTCAAGCGCTCGGTCAGCACCGAGATCGCGGGCATCCTGGACCGCCCGCGCTCCTGCTACGTGTGCAAGGCCCGGTACGTCGAGGTCGACGCGTTCTACCACCAGCTCTGCCGCGACTGCGCCGCCGAGAACCGGGCCCGCCGCGACGCCCGCGCCGACCTCACCGGACGCCGGGCGCTGCTCACCGGCGGGCGCGCCAAGATCGGCATGTACATCGCCCTGCGGCTGCTGCGTGACGGCGCCCACACCACCGTCACCACCCGCTTCCCGAACGACGCCATCCGCCGCTTCACGGCGATGCCGGACAGCGCCGAGTGGCTGCACCGGCTGAAGATCGTCGGTATCGATCTGCGCGACCCCGCCCAGGTCATCGCGCTGGCCGACGAGGTGAGCGCCGCCGGACCGCTGGACATCCTGATCAACAACGCCGCGCAGACCGTGCGCCGCACCCCGCAGGCCTACGCGGAGCTGATAGCGGGCGAGTCGGCGCCGCTGACCGCCGGGGAGCTGCCCGAGGCCGTCGTCCTCGGCGCCTTCGGCAGCGGCTCCCAGACGGCGCTGCCCGGGCCGCGCACGGCGCGGGACGGCGCGCTGACCGCCCACGACCTCACCGCCCTCGCCCTCACCAGCGGCTCCGCCTCGCCCGCCCGGATCGAGGCGGGCACGGCGATCGACGCGGGCGGCCTCGTCCCGGACCTGGACCCCACCAACACCTGGATTCAGCGGGTCCACGAGGTGGACCCGGTCGAGATGCTGGAGGTGCAGCTGTGCAACGAGACGGCGCCCTTCATCCTGGTCAGCAGGTTGCGCCCGGCGATGGCCGCCGCGCCCGCCCGGCGGAAGTACGTGGTCAACGTCTCCGCGATGGAGGGCAAGTTCGGCCGCGGCTACAAGGGCGCGGGCCATCCGCACACCAATATGGCCAAGGCCGCGCTCAACATGCTCACCCGCACCAGCGCCCGTGAGATGTTCGAGTCCGACGCCATCCTCATGACGGCCGTCGACACCGGATGGATCACCGACGAGCGGCCGCACCCGGACAAGATGCGGCTCGCGGCCGACGGCTTCCACGCCCCGCTCGACCTGGTGGACGGCGCGGCCCGGGTCTACGACCCGATCGTCCGCGGCGAGCAGGGCGAGGACCTGTTCGGCTGCTTCCTCAAGGACTACGCGCCGACCACCTGGTAGGCCCGATGGCGAGGCCGCCCGGCCTCGCCATCGCCGTCAGGCCTTCGCGCTCGTCCCGCCCGCCGCGGGCAGACGGCGCCGGACGGCCCGCTTCCAGCGGCGCACCGTACGGCGGTAGCGGGCCCGCAGCTTGACCCGGGTGCGCTCCCAGGAGCGCGCGAACCGGCTCGACGCCAGCTCCTCGAAGAGCCGCTCGTAGCGCTCCGCGATCGGCTCCGGGTCGTACATCCGCGCGCGCTCCAGCGCCGCCGCGGCCATCGCGCGGCGGCCCGGCTCGTCGTCGATCAGATCCCGCAGCGCCTGCGCCATCGCCTGCTTGTCGCCCACGGGTACGAGCCGTCCGGTGACCCCGTCCTCGATGATCTCGGCGGGGCCGAGCGGGCAGTCCGTGCTCACCACCGGCACCCCGCAGCGCATCGCCTCCACGATCGTCATCCCGAACGACTCCGCGTCCGAGGCGACCGCGACGATCGACGCCTTCGCGAACTCCTCCTCGATCGGCGAGTACGGCCCCATCAGCTCGGCGCTCCCGGTCAGCCCCAGCTCCTCGACGCGCTCCTGGAGCCGGTCCTTCCGGGCGCCGCCGCCGTAGATCCGCAGCCGCCAGTCCGGATGCTTCGGCACGACCTCCGCGAAGGCGTCGATCAGCAGGTCGAAGCGCTTGCCGTGGACCAGCCGCCCGGCCGCCGCGATCACCGGCGCGGTGCCCTCGGAGGGCTCGGCCTCCGGTTCGGGGACACTGTTGGGGATCGCGAGGGTCCGCGCCCCCGGTAGCGGCATCTTCGCCCGGTACACCGCCGCGTCCGCCTCCGTCGTGGTCACGACGGCGTCCAGCGTGCGGTAGAACGGCGCCAGCTCGGCCCGCAGCTTCTTGCTGTGCGCCTCGTACCGCAGATGCTCCTGCGCGATGCGCAGGGCCTTCCTCGGGCCGAAGCGGGCGAGGTAGACATTGATGCCCGGCCGGGTGCCGACGATCACATCGGCGTCGGAGCCCTCCAGATACCGGGCGACCCGCACGTCCATCAGCCGGTTGTACTGGTGGTTCCGCTTCTCGTGGACGGGAAAGTCCCGGGTCGGCTCGGCGAACAGCGGGTCCCGCGCGTCGAGGCCGCCCGGCCGGGTGTCGACCAGCGGCACCAGCTTCACCCGCGGGTCGAGGGTGAAGCGCGCCTTCCCGCGGTGGCGCATCATCGAGACGATCTCCACCTCGTGGCGCTCGGCGAGCGCCGTGGCGAGATTCAGCGTGGTGCGTATCGTTCCGCCGATCCCATAGGCGTTGTGCAGCAGGAATACGATCTTCATGCGGTGTCTCTCCGGCCGGTGGCAACACCGGGGCGCGATCCCCCCGGAACGTACTGGGTACCCTGTCCCGGCTCGGTAAGCCGGTCGCGTGGATACGGTGAGAGCCGGGTAAGAACCGCAGCTCCCGGGGGATGCGGGTGATCGTTCCCGAGAGGCTTGGCAGACTCGTCCCGTGACCAACACCGTGCTGCTCGCCGAGGACGACCGTGCCATCCGCCATGCCCTGGAACGCGCCCTGATGCTGGAGGGATACCGGGTCACCGCGGTGTCCGACGGTGTCGAGGCCCTGGCGGCCATCCACCGTGAGCATCCGGACGTGATCGTGCTCGATGTGATGATGCCGGGCGTGGACGGCATCCAGGTGTGCCGGGTGCTGCGCGCCGAGGGCGACCGCACCCCGGTCCTCATGCTCACCGCGCGGGTGGAGACCGCCGACCGGATCGAGGGACTGGACGCGGGCGCCGACGACTACGTGGCCAAGCCCTTCGAGGTCGACGAGGTCTTCGCCCGGCTGCGCGCCCTGCTGCGCCGCGCCGCGCCCATACCGGAGCCCCCTGCGAAGGAAGCCGCGAAGGACGCCGCGTACGACGCCACCCTGGACGTCGCCGACCTGCGGCTCGACCCCTCGGCGCGCAGGGTGTGGCGGGGCGGTACGGAGCTGGAGCTGACCCGCACCGAATTCGACCTGCTGGAGCTGCTGGCCCGCAACGCGGGGATCGTCCTCGACCATGCCACGATCTACTCTCGCATCTGGGGCTACGACTTCGGACCCGGATCGAAGAACCTCGCCGTCTACATCGGCTATCTGCGCCGCAAGGTCGACCAGGCCGGGCGTACCCCGCTCATCCACACGGTGCGCGGCATCGGCTACACCCTGCGGGAGGAGTGAACGGTGCGCCTTCGGCCCCGCCGTAATCCACGGCCCAGCCTGCACACCACCTTCGCGCTCTCCTTCGCGGCGCTGGCGGCCGTGGTGACCCTCCTGGTGGGCTTCCTCAGCTACGACGCCGCGGCCGGGCTCGTACGGGTCGACCAGAAGTCCGCGTTCACCGACGTCATCCGCGATCTGCGCACCCAGGTCCGGGGCCAGAAGGTGATCCTGCGGCAGTACCCCTCCGAGGTCCCGGTGCCCTACGGGCTCCGCGACGACCTGCGCCGGATCAGCCGCATGGACGTCCAGGTGCTGGGCGGCCGGGGCGCCGTCTACGACGAGGGCAAGCCCGCGCTGCCGGTCGGCGAAGAGGATCAGGAGATGGCCGCGGCCGTCACCGCGGGCACCATCGTGCAGCGCAGCATCTCCATCGGCGAGGACCAGTACCGGATGGCCACCGTCGCGCTCGGCGACCACCGCGGCGCCGTACAGGTGGCCCAGCAGATCAGCGACACCGAGGATCTGCTGCGCGAACTCCAGAAGCGCACCGCGCTGTTCGTCGTCGCGATCATCGGGGCCGCCGGGGTGGCGGGCTGGTGGCTCGCCGGACGCATCACCCGGCGGCTGGTACGGCTCACCCGGGTCGCCGAGAGCGTGGCGGCCACCGGCCGGATGGAGGTGGCGGTCCCGGTCGCCGGGGACGACGAGGTGGGCAGGCTGGGCCGGGCGTTCGACGGCATGCTCGGCCGTCTCGCCCGCTCCAAGGACGACCAGCGGCGCCTCGTCCAGGACGCCGGACACGAACTGCGCACCCCGCTCACCTCGCTGCGCACCAACATCTCGCTGCTGAGCCGCTTCGAGAAGCTGCCGCCCGCCGCGCGCGAGGAGCTGCTCGCCGATCTGGCGGGGGAGACCCGGGAGCTGACCGACCTCGTCAACGAACTGGTGGACCTGGCGGCCGGGCAGCGGGACGACGAACCGCGCACCGAGGTGTCCCTGGACGAGGTCGCCGCCAAGGCCGCGACCCTCGCCCGCCGCCGCACCGGCCGGGAGATCACGGTGCGCGTCAAGGGCGACACCCTCGTCGAGGGCCACCCGGCCGCCCTGCTGCGCGCGGTCTCCAACCTGGTGGAGAACGCCGCCAAGTTCGACCGGGACGGCACCGGGCCCGTCGAGGTCGTGGTGTCCGGGCACCGCGTCGAAGTACGCGACCGGGGGCCCGGCATCGCGGAGGAGGACCGGACGCGGCTCTTCGACCGCTTCTACCGCGCCCCCGGCGCGCGCAGCCTGCCCGGCTCCGGGCTGGGGCTGGCCATCGTGCACGAGGTCGCCCTCGCGCACGGCGGCACGGTCTTCGCCCGCCCCCGCCCCGGCGGCGGCGCGGTGCTGGGCTTCACGGTCGACGGCCCCGAAGAGCCGTAACGGTCGGCCCTCAAGAGGCGTAAGAGCCGTAACGGGCCCCGGGGAGCCGTAACGATCGGCCCCGAGGAGCCGTAACGGAACCACGGGGCCCGGGCCGGGGCTACGGCTTACGGGCCACCCCGGCCCACATGTTGATGTCCGCGCTGCGGATCTCGTCCGGGCGGTCGCCGGGGTCCGGCTTCCAGTCGTGCGGCTCCGAGACGCCCGGCTCGACGAGCTCCAGACCCTCGAAGAACCCCGCGACCTCGCTCTGGCCGCGGGTCGTGAAGGATATGCCGCTCTCCTTGTACACGGCGATCACCTTCTGCCATGTCTCCGCGTGGAAGTCGGACGTGGAGTGCGTCAGCATCAGATAGCTGCCCGGGGCGAGGGCGCCCATCAGCTCACGGACGATGTCGTACGGCTTCTCCTCCTCCGGAATGAAGTGGAAGAGCGCGTTCACCGACAGCGCGACCGGCTTGCTCAGGTCGAGCGTCTCGTGCAGCTCCTCCGCCGCCATGATCCGCCGCGGTTCGCGCACATCGGCCTGGACGTACGCGGTGCGCCCCTCGGGGGTGCCGCGCAGCAGGGCCTGGGCGTAGGCGAGCACGATGGGGTCGTAGTCGGTGTAGACGACCCGGGCCTCCGGGGCCACGCTCTGGGCAACCTGGTGCAGATTCGGTTCGGTGGGGATGCCGGTCCCGATGTCCAGGAACTGCCGGATGCCCGCCTCGGCCGCCAGCCAGCGCGTCGCCCGGTGGATGAAGCCGCGGTTGATGGTGGCGTTGAGCCGGACCGTCGGGTAGACCGACAGGACCTTTCCGGCGGCCTCCGCGTCGACCTCGTAGTGGTCCTTGCCGTTGAGATAGAAGTCGTACATCCGAGCCGGGTGCGGCTTGGTGGTGTCGATCTGCTGGTCCGGGGCGAGTCCGTAGTCGGTCACGCCGCCCTCCGTTCCGGTGCGGTACCCGCCGAGGTGGTCAGGTTGGGGTCGGGTCGGGTGAGAAGGAAGTCCGCGGCACCGGCCTTGGCGCCCTGGATGAACTTCTCCATTTCGTGGTGCGTGTAGATCAGGGCAGGGCCGTCGGGGTCCGTCGACTGACGCAGGGCGATCCGCCCGTCGTGCAGCCGAAGGGCCTCCACGCACGCACCGCCGTTGGGGCCGCTCCAGGGCTTGCGCCAGCCTTCCGTCGCCAGACGGGTGGCCGGCATGCCGTTGTAGACGTGTTCCTGATCCACAGTCACAGCTCCTTGCGAATCTCACGGAGAAAGGTCTCCGTGCGGCGAGCCGGTGTGGCCCGGGTCCCCATCCGGTCCAGTGCCTCCAGATAGGCGGCCACGTCGGTGCGCTGGTCGAGATAGCCGGCGGCGGTCAGGCCCTCGGCGTAGACGATGTCCGGCAGCTCCGGGATCTGGAACCGGAACAGCTGGAAGGGGCCGCCCATGCCCGGGTGCGGCCCGGCGGCGAACGGCACCACCTGCAGCGTCACGTTCGGCAGCTGGACGGACTCGATGAGGCGGTCGATCTGGGCGCGCATGATCTGCGGTCCGCCGATGTGCAGGCGGAGCACCGTCTCGTCCATGACGGCCCACAGATGTGGCCCGTCCGGTCTGGAGAGCAGTTCCTGACGCTCCATCCGCAGAGCCACGCGGCGGTCGATCTCCTCCTCGGTGCCCTGCGGAAAGCCGATCCGCAGCAGCGCCCGGGCGTAGTCCTCCGTCTGCAGCAGACCGGGGATGAAGTGCGGTTCGTAGGCGCGGATACGGCTGGCGGCGCCCTCCAGGCTCACATAGAGGCTGAACCAGTCCGGCAGTACGTCGCGGAACCGGTGCCACCAGCCGGGCTTGTTGGCCTCCTCGACGAGTCCGAGGAAGGACTCCACCTCGTCCTGTCCGACGCCGTAGGTGTGGAGGAGCTTCTCCACATAGGGGAGCTTCAGGCCGACTTCGGCCTTCTCCATCCGGCGCACCGTGGTCTGGTTGACGTGCAGTGCCTTCGCGGCCGTGTCATAGCCGACCCCGGCCTGCTCGCGGAGGTGCCGCAGCCGCATGCCGAGGACCATCTGCCCGACGGTCGGGGCAGACCGCGCTTCACCCACGTCGTACCTCCTCGCACGGTGTTGTGCGTCTCAGTGTGCCATGCCCGATGTGAGTGGGACAGACTGCCGTGGTCATTCTGCATTTTGCAGAACGCGCCTTGCCAACTGATGCTCGCAGGAACGATAGTGGCGTCGTGACCGGTCCCCAACGTGGCTGCCCTGTCGCGCACTTGCGGCATTCACGTACGGCATACACGCCCCCACAGGTAGACGGACGGAAGGCACATGGCTGTGGCATTGCGTCAGCGCTCGACGATGGCCTCTCACATGACCTCCGCCGGTGTTGATACGGCTCTCCGCCAGGAGAGCCTGCAACTGCCCGCCCGGGGTGCCTCGGTCGCCGCGGCGCGACGGCTCGTCCGGAGCCGGGTGCCCTGCTGGGGCTTCGACGAGGACGTATGCGGCGCGGCGGAGCTGGTGATGTCCGAGCTGTTCACCAACGCCCTCGTGCACACCGCGAGCGACCAGATCCTCTGCGTACTGCGCGCCCAGGAGCGGCGCTCGCTGTACGTCGAGGTCGCCGACCAGGGCGGCGGCCCGCTCGGCCCCATGCCCCGGGAGGCGGGCGTGGAGGACGAGAGCGGCCGGGGCCTGGCCCTCGTCCGCGCCCTGACCGAGGCGTGGGGCGACCGGCCGGGTGCGGCGGGTGGCCGCGTGGTGTGGGCCCAGCTCAGCGCGATGGCCCGCTGACCGGTACGTCCCCCTGGCCGCCTCACTCCGGCGGTTAGCATCGCCGGGTGCCCACCGTTCCACGCCGCCTGCTGCTCGCGCTCGCCGCGGGCGGGCTCGCCGGTTGTTCGGACCCCGGGCCCTCCGCCCGGGTGCGGCTGGCCACCGGCCCGCGGGGCGGGCCCTACGCCACCTTCGGCAGCAGACTCGCCACCGAGGCGCACCGGGCCCACCACGGGCTCACCGTGCGGGTGCTCACCACCGCGGCGAGCGTGGAGAACCTGCGCATGCTCGGCGACGGCCGGGCCGACCTCGCGCTCACCCTCGCCGACAGCGCCGCCGACGCCGCCGCGGGGCGCGGCACCTTCCCCCGCCGCATACCGGTCACGGCCCTGGCCCGGCTGTACCTCAACTACCTCCACCTGGTCGTACCGGCCGACTCCCCGATCGAACGCCCCGCCCAGCTGGCCGGGCGCACCGTCTCCCTCGGCGCCGCCGAGTCCGGCACCTCCACGACCGCCGGACGGGTGCTCGACGCCGCCGGAGTAGGCGACGTCCGCGCCGTACGCCTCGGCCTCGGCGCCTCCGCCGACGCGTTCACCAGGGGCGACGTGGACGCCTTCTTCTGGTCCGGCGGCGCCCCCACCTGGGCCGTCACCCAGCTCGCCCACCGCCGCCCGCTCCGCCTGATCCCCCTCGGCGGCCTCGCCCGCGCGCTGCGCCGGGCCCACGGCCCGGTCTACGAGGAGGCCTCCATCCCGGCCGGTGCGTACGGGACGCGGGGGCCGACCCCCACCGTGGGCACGCCCAGCTACCTCGTCTGCCGCTCCGGACTCGCGGACGGTACGGCCCGCGCGCTCACCGGTGTGCTCTTCGAACGCCGCGACCAGCTACCGGTGCCGGACGCCCCGGGCAGCCGCCTGGACGAGCGCTACGCCATCGGCACCGGCACAGTCCCCCTCCACCCAGGCGCCGCCGCCCACTACCGAGCCGCCTACGGCTGACAACCCGGCAGCTCGCCACCCCGCCCGCCCCTCCGGACCCGCCACGGGGCAGCGCGCTCGCCTGGCGGCCTGCCGCTGCTCACTACGGCTGACGCCCCTGCTGCAGGGGGTGCGCGGCTCCCCACCCGTGCCGCCCGCCCGCTCCACCGGGCCCGCCACGGGCTGCGGTGCCCCGGCCAGGTGGAGCCCCCGGCCAGTACGCCCTGCCGCCTGCCGCCTACGGCTGACGGCCCGGCACCCCTCCGCGCCGCACGTCTGTCTCTCCCAGGCGCGCCACGGGACACGCTGCCCCGGCCAGGCGGAGCCTCCGGGCCAGTACGCTCGCCTGCGGCCTGCGGCCCGGCGGCTCCTCAGTCGGGGCGCTCGCCCGTCCCTTCGGGCCCGCCACGGGCTAGTACGCTCGCCTGCGGCCTGCGGCCTGCGGCCTGCGGCCTGCGGCCTGCGGCCCGG
>Ga0307508_10006191_pt1 | contig 11287 bp, 14 predicted proteins | sample 9_EM_MG_FD_203089 | JGI IMG/M metagenome (GOLD analysis project Ga0307508, IMG submission 203089) | Populus trichocarpa ectomycorrhiza microbial communities from riparian zone in the Pacific Northwest, United States - 9_EM | ecosystem: Host-associated > Plants > Roots > Unclassified | place...
TCGTTGAAGGTGCGGAACACAAATGCGAGATCTGGACGGATCACAAGAACCTGGAATACTTCATGACGGCCAAACAGCTGAACCGGAGACAGGCTCGGTGGTCCCTCTACCTCTCCCGCTTCGACTTTGTGCTCCAACACAAGCCCGGAAAGTCAATGGGTAAGCCGGACGCGCTTTTCCGCAGATCTGATCACGGTACTGGCGCCGACGACAATTCCGACATCGTCCTCCTCACTCCGAAGCTCTTTGCGGTATGCGCGCTAGAGGGCCTGGAGTTCACTGGACCGGAACAGGACATCCTGCGAGACATCCGACAAGGAACTAAGCAACCTAAAGAGGAACCCGTTGCCCGAGCCGCACAGGAACTACGGAAGTCGTCCACCCACTCCCTCCGATCCACGGAGTGGTCAGAACACAACGGCCTCCTCTACTACCGCGGTTGCATCTACGTCCTGAACACCTCCGACCTCCGCCGCAGGATAGTTTCACTCTGCCATGACACCAAAGTGGCCAGACACCCGGGCCGCTTCAAAACCTTGGAGCTCGTCTCCCGAAGCTACTGGTGGCTGAACATGTTGCGGTACGTAGGCATGTATGTTTCCCACTGTGACCTGTGCCTCCACACTAAGATACAGTGTCGCTTACCGAGCGGGGAACTCCAGCCGCTCCCGATCCTGGAAGAACACTGGGATGTCATCAGCGTGGATTTCATCTCGGAACTCCCGGAATCAGGCGGATACGACTCCATCATGGTGGCCGTCGACTCTGCAGGTAAATGTTCTCACTTCGTCGAAACAGTCACCACGGTCACCGCTGCCGGGGCAGCGAACCTCTACCTTCGGAACATCTGGAAACTTCATGGCCTCCCGCGGAAGGTCGTCTCTGACCGCGGACCACAATTCGTCGCCGCCTTCATGAAGGAACTGTACCAACTGCTGGGGATTGAAGCCGCGACGTCTACCGCTTACCATCTGCAAACCGATGGACAAACAGAACGGGTCAACCAGGAATTGGAACAATACCTGCGGCTCTTCGTCGGAGAAAGACAGGACGACTGGTACACACTCCTCCCCCTGGCGGAGTTTTCCTACAACAACCACATCCACTCCTCCACGCAACAGACACCCTTCCTCCTCAATACCGGCTGGCACCTGCGGATGGGCTTCGAACCACATCAACCTCCGTCCCATGTCGAAGCAGTTAACGAGTTCACGAACCGGATGAAGGACACCCTTGAAGAAGCCAAGTCGGCGCTGGCCAAGGCGAAGGACAATATGGCGCGATACTACAACCACCATCGCTCTCCCGCACTGATCTTCTCTCCCGGCGACATGGTCTACCTTGACTCCGAAGACATCCAGACCACCCGCCCGTCGAAGAAGCTCTTGCACCGCCGCCTAGGCCCCTACCCGGTCAAAAGACGTGTTGGAAGGTACGCCTACCGCCTGGTCCTCCCTCCCCCGATGAGACGCCTCCACCCGGTCTTTAATGTCATGAAGTTGTCTCCCGCTCCCGACGATCCAATCGTCGGGAGACGTCGGAACCCACCACCGCCGCCAGAACTCGTAGATGGGGAAGAGGAGTACATTGTGGAAGAAATCCTGAACAGTAGGATGTTCCGACGGAAGCTCCAATACCTAGTCAAATGGGAGGGCTACGGAATAGAGGGAAACACCTGGGAATACTCGGAGAACCTCGCCCATGCCCCAGAAAAGGTAACGGAATTCCACACCAGGAACCTGGGAGCCCCACGACGCATCCGCGCCCTAACCTTCAGCTCAATCCCTTTCCGTCCGATTTCACTCTCCTCCGCATCGAGGGGGGGGTGATTGTAAGGGGAACCCCTTCCGCTTCCGACTCCCGCCCGTCTTCCGCTTCCGCTTCCGCTCCCGCCATCTCATCTCTCTTCTGCAACGCCTTCGGTCGCATGACGTCGTACGCCACCCGCTCCCGACCCGCTTCCCTTCCGACCCGCCTTCCGCTCATGACACATTGACACGACACGTATGCCGTACCTTACACGTATTTACTAATTTCGGACTTATCTCTTATATCCATTATTTTGTATATTAGGCCACACCTGCAGGTGGATCCTTATCCTTTCCTCTTTGGATCCCCTGCTAGGTACGTTTGTGATTAGCTTAGTATTACATAATAATCTAATCCTCTTTGGATTCCCTGCTAGTACTGCATTCCGCTCCGCACCCGCCCAACCGCAGTAGCCCTTACAGTTCTCCCACCAACCCTCAAGGACTTGGACTATGTTTTAGCATTTCTGTTTGTGGGATCTGCTCCTCCTACCATGCAGGACTTCAGTCGCATGCCAATGCTTGTTCACCGCAATGTTGTCAAGGAAGCGCTGGAATGCCTGACATTGAATCATATTGACTACTATGATCTTCAGATTTCGACAGACAACTTGAAGGACTCCGTTATCAGGAATCCCTGTGCAGGTCATTGCTAAGCTGGTTTCAGAAGAGGAAGGGAACGTCTTGGCTAGTGAGCTGAGCGTACATGACAATGAATCAGAGAAAGGGACAAATTCGGGAATATGTCCCTTTACGGTGAACGGAGTGACAGGCGAAGAACTCAACACAATGTCTGTAGAAACTATGAAGGCCATAGCTCTCCGGCATTTAGAGGGACTAGGGAAAGTTCTTGCCATTGGGTGCGGTAGTGATCCTGTATCTATGTATGATAATCCCCAGTCCTATCTGCAAATGTTTCCTTGGCTCTTTCCATATGGGCTAGACAGGATTGGGCAACTAATCCACAAAGGTGTGATTGTGGAAGACACTCAAAAAAGGAAGCTCTTACTGTACTACGACAAGCGCTTTCAGTCTGATCCTTATTTTTCTATGGTGGCCTTCAATCAAAGTCAAATTAAGTCTGCTGTTACTGGCAGTTTTCTTATGGCCGCCAAATCTCGCTTTGGGGATGTTGTTGACTGTCTTAACAAAATTAATTCTGCTGTTTTGGTTGACATAATAACTCAGCTAACAAAAGGTGAGTGTGTATACAACCTTTGACAGAAGATGAAAAGCTGTGCTACAGTATTTTTAGCAATATTGATCATGTCGGCGGCCACGTACACGGTTCTCTAATGTCCAAAAATACATGAGAAATGAGGTTTGGTCATTGACAGTGTTTCAAGGTGCACCCCACTGGTTCGTAACCCTCTCGCCAGCTGACAGTTGTCACCCACTCTGTATTTATTACGCGGGATCAGATGAGACTTTTAGTCCCAAAGATCAGTTGTCTTCGGAAAGGGAGCTTTTGATTGCCAGTAATCCTGTGGCAGCTGCTAGATTTTTTCACTTCATGATCTCAGCGTTCATTAAACATGTATTGGGCGTTGGCGCCGATCATGATGGTATCATTGGCAAAACAGCCGCATATTATGGAACTGTTGAACAGCAGGGTCACCTTACATTGCATCTACATCTGTTAGTGTGGATTATGGATTAAAACAAGGTAAACTTAGTGGAAGACATTGGAAAGGCGGGGGCCCAAATCAGACCTCAGGCTAAAATCAATGCTGAAAGAAGTGTGCCAGTGGTCTATTGCAGGCGACGTGATCAATCTGAAGGAAACAATTGAGGCCATGACGTACACTCACGACCTGTGAGTAGACCACATTGTGTATCAAGTTCGAAAATTGTGTAAATAGAGGGACTCGTTTCTCATGCGCAGCAATGGCCCGCTCCTGCTAGTTTAATTTACATGACATATTTAGTATCCATTTTTGGTGCATAATTAAATGATAAATTTGACTGACAACTAGAATTTTATCCAATTCTTATTTAATCTGTTTCGGTACAAAATTAAATTCATTTATTAAATTTCACCTCACTGCAAAGGATTTTGCGGTGTACCAAAATAGGTTCACCCCAGCAGTGCCTGTGATTCACTGTACAATGTGACAAGTGACACGGTAATAGTTGGACGCAGCGACGATGGCGATGGCGGGCCTTGTTTCCCCCAAACCAGTCTACCATCCACAGGGAAATGGCCAATATGCAGGTTATACGCGGGGTCTCTCAGCTTTCTCAGAGACTCCCCCGCTGTTGACAAGTTCCGCTGGTCCGCAAGCTCTCGGTGCCTTTTCCAATGCTGCTGTGTCACATCCTCTGGCTCTCCAAGCAGACAACAAAATCTACAGTCTCGTTGCGGATCTTATGGACCCAGCAACGAGAGAGGGTGCACTGCTGGAGTTGAGCAAGAAACGGGAGCAATATGACGACCTTGCCCTTGTTCTTTGGCATTCGTTCGGTATGCACATTAATCTTGTTTTTCATGGGCCAGTTTGCTGACGGGAGAGCAGGAATTATGCCTATTCTTCTTCAAGAAATAGTCTCCGTATACCCTCTTCTTTCCCCACCGAACCTCACCGCCCATGTGTCCAACCGTGTCTGTAATGCTCTTGCATTGCTCCAATGCGTTGCTTCTCACTCAGACACTCGTCAACTTTTCCTCAACGGTGAGACCAACTCGGATGTCTGTATGGTGTACTCACCTGACTCATCAAATAGCACACATTCCCCTCTTCCTGTATCCTTTCCTTAACACGACTTCCAAAACTCGCCCCTTTGAATATTTGAGGCTAACCTCCCTCGGTGTCATTGGAGCCCTTGTCAAAGTAGGGTGCCTTGTAGCCATGCATTATTACGTGGCTAATTTTTCTCGAACAGCAAAACGACAACAATGCCGTCATTCACTTCCTCCTTTCAACCGAGATCATCCCTCTTTGCTTGCGAATTATGGAGACTGGTTCGGAGTTGTCGAAAACTGTTGCCATCTTCATAGTCCAGAAAATACTTTTGGATGAAACGGGTCTGACCTACATTTGCCACACTTACGAACGGTTCTATGCGGTTGGCACTGTTTTAAGCAACATGGTCAACCAACTCGTGGAGACGCAGGCAGTGAGGCTTCTTAAACACGTCGTCCGTTGCTACTTGCGCCTCAGTGACAACCTTCGGTATGTATTCTCCTGCGCTATGCCGATTCGTTCTTAATTCTACTCTGCAGTGCTCGAGAAGCTTTGCGCGCTTGTCTCCCTGAACCCCTTCGCGATCAAACCTTCAGCCAACTCCTGAAGGTAAGCCAGGCATGCTCTTTAATGCGATGAATTATGTTCAAACATTTCAACCTTAGGGTGATATGGTCACAAAACGATGCCTGACGACGCTGTTGAATAACTTGAATGAACCATAATAGTTTTCTGTTTCCCACCGGGACATTTTTGCGCATTTCACTCATATCCAATATTGTGTTATATTCTGCACGGTTTTTATTAGCATCTGGTAGTCTGTAGATAAAGACAAAGTTGTACTAGGTATTTAATCGAGTAATAATCCGATTTGTCGCTGCATCGCGCTCCGTCATTGGTCATGGTGTGGGAATCTGTGTGGTCATCCCGTCAGACGATGGCGACGCCTTCTTCAACTCACCGCCATGAATGCCATTCCGTGTTACTCCGGTCTCACCTTCGATATCCCATTATGCTTTAATTCAACCAAGTATCCGATCTACCACATTCTGAAACCTCAACTCATCGATGGAATACCAGACCACATCATCACCTTGGCTGCCCCAGTCATTGTGTACTGGACTCTCTCTCTCTTCTTCCACTTTCTCGACATCTCAGAGTGGAAGTTTCTTGACAAGTACCGTATTCATGACTCTGCCGAGGTCAAGTCGAAGAATCTTGTAACGAAATCGCAGGTCGTGTGGGCAGTTATTTTCCAGCAAGTAGTTCAAACGGTGCTGGGACTGTTCGTTTTGTCGGAAGACTCTGCACATCTCGTGGATCACCAACGAAACCTTTGTCGAATCGCAGCATATGTTGGACCCGTCCTAACAAAGTTGTTGGGAAACCAGTTGGATGCTCGCGTGCTGGGTCGGGTGTCGGACTTCACATACTGGTGGGGCATCCCGTCTTTACAGTTCTTCGGAGCAATGTGTGTCCTCGTCCAATTGCGCGAGAGCTTATCTTAACAGATATGATCACACAGGTTCGTTATTGATACCTGGCAATACTTCCTCCACCGAGGGATGCATATGAACAAGTTCCTCTATAAACACTTCCATTCGTGGCACCACAGATTATACGTTCCCTACGCGTTTGGGTCGCTGTACAATCATCCAGTCGAGGGTTTCCTTCTAGATACGTTAGGTGCCCTTATTGCAGAAGCGGTTACTTTTATGAACACCCGTCAAGCAATGCTTCTCTTCACCTTCTCTACGCTGAAGACAGTGGACGATCATTGCGGGTATAGTTTACCCTGGGACCCTCTGCAGTTGATATCAAGAAACAATGCAAATTATCATGACGTTCATCATCAGGTAAGTCGTCCGTGCTCGACTCCTGGTAGAGTCCTCGTTGACGCCTCTTTCAATTAGATCATTGGAATCAAGTCTAATTTCTCTCAACCCTTTTTTATTCATTGGGATGCTATACTCGGAACGCGTATGACGCGTGAAGAGCTTGAACGCCAACGTCAAAAACACAAAAAATCTCAGTAACGGAAACTTGCATCCCGTAGTTTTGCACATTTACCGCCTATGTACATAAGCCTGTAATAATTGTAATGAAGTTACCAATTAGCCAGTGAGTCCTTTGTAAGGGGCACACTCTCCATCTCATTTTCGTATTCCACCTCCACATGTCGACCTTCTGTATCCTCCAAATCACTGAAATCATCCTCCTCCCCACTTAAATCACTAACAAACTCCCTATCACCCCACTCATCCTCCGCTTCCTCTTCCAACTCCTCATCAGTTTCATCATCTTCCATGTCCAATTCTGCCTCCACGTTGACGACCTTATTCTCAGACTTTTCACGGTCTAGGACAGCCTGCCAGACGCTCTCATTCACGTTCAAAGGTGCATCTCCATAAGCCTTCGACTTCAAACGTTCCAAAAGCTCCTTCTCTATCGAACGCTCGAGGTGTGCTGCCGACAAAGCTTTGCGTTCCCGGACCGCCTCTCTTCGGTCAAGTTTTTTCTTTATGCCAACAAGTTTGGGTCTGGAACAGTACATAAGACATCCCAAGAAATTGCGATTCGTGGGTAATGCTTACTGCTGCCTAAGTTTTAACCGTCGCATTTTGATGAGGTACTGGGTGATTTTGGTTGTGCGTTGTTTGCATTTGTGAATTAGGAAATTAGGCCAATGTAGAAGTTCGTTATCTATCTAATAGAGCAGTGAGCTACGTCCACGCAAGAGATGAAAGACGGACTTGTTCTAGAGCTTTTGCATAACTATTCGAGAGCTTTATCCGTTCCCACATATGCGCAGGCGAGTGCGCTCGTTCAATCGTTTTCACATAGAGGAAGAGCATGCCTAGAGACGTCATATTGGTTGCCGAAAAGGAAAGAAATATATGTTGTACTTACCTTCTTTCTCTCGGACTGTCGCATAGCGTGAGTTAGCTAACGGACAAGACTGGCGGTTACAAAAGCCAGTTACGTTGTATTCGTTTCGGCAAAAATTCTGTGTTGTTGTTCTTGAAAAAATCAACGCAATGGCACAGGGACAAAACACAAACTTACTTGACTTTATAGGAGCAGAATTGATGGTTGATGACGGACCAGATAACGTCGTCGCTCTGCATTTCTGGTGGTCAACTCGAAAGGAGACTGGATGCCAGTCGCAAATAAATATGTTTGGTCTGGCGTGCAAGAACCTTCGCTACAGCTCTACCCATGATTACAACTTCGATATTTTCGTCTTCTCGCAGGGCATACGCTCCATTCCTTTGCAGGCTGCCTCGAACATTTTCATCCTCTTCAACATGTCATGACTTCCATTTCGATACCCATCATTTTGTCCAGCGGCTGGAAAGGGAAGGACTAAATCGGGCGCAGGCTGAAGGGATCATGACAGCGATGGCTGAGGTTATCGACGAAAGCATACGAAATATGACGAGTAATATGGTTACGAAGGCAGAGCAGGAAAAGGTTCGTTAGATATTCATACTCCCCGACACACTCATGTCTTACGATTTGCACCTTTTTGGAAGCATCACTACACTCAGCAGGTCGATTTTGCACAGATAAAATCCGAACTCCAATTGATGGAGAAGAACGACCTTGCAATGCTGAAAGCAGAAAATGACCGACTTATGAATGACATAGAGAAGCTGAAACAGAGGCTTCGAGAAGAAATTACGCGAACCCAGGCTGGTGTCCGTTTAGACTTGAATCTGGAGAAAGGGCGCATGCGGGAAGAAAGCAGTGGACAAGAACTCAAGATTAAAGAGGTAGATACAAGAATTGAACAAGAGATTGCTGGCCTCAGAACAACAATCCAAGCTTCCAAAGTATGTTTATGGAACATTTGAATTCATATTGATATGAATGTGTTTTTGTTAGGCAACAACACTGCAGTATCTTGTGGGCTTTGGTGTGTCTTAATACAACAGCTTTGACTTATCCATTGATGTCCTATTGACAGTCACTGGCTGTTCAGCCCTGCTAATGGCCTATCTGAGGTTCAGAGCATAAGATACATTCCTTGCTATACTTGGTCCTGAAATCTGGCCCATTTATACCTTGCCATAACAAGTGTCTCTTATGCCATAGCTGCCTATTCAGGTGCCATACCTCGGCATGCCACTATAACACCACATACCCCTTTGTAACATCAGATTACCATTATGTAGTGACCATACCTTGCTAAGTATGGTATATACCTAATCTATTTTACTACATGTAGTTCTACACTGTTGCCTAGACTGCCAAATTTTTTTTAGCAAGTTTAAGTCCATGGACCTTGCGTCATTTTTAACCAAATATTCATATAGGAAAGTCTGTGGCAGCAGTGGCAATTTTGATGGGCGCAAAACTTGACCTGCGACTTCGTCAACAAGACATCGGATTGCATAACCAGCTGACCCAATCATGGGTGCAAGACATCCCTTCGATTACCACGTCACACACACGAATCAATGTCTACAGACTACCCTTCAGAGTCCTCCCGCGACCTTGAATAACCCAAGGATTTTGAACTGCAGAATTGTAAGCCCCCCGTTCAATCGAACAGACAATGTCCGTACCTTCTCATCCTCAGTGTCTGCGTACATTGACCAAAATCCACGGCCGTCTTTAAATTCCACCACAAATGAGAATGCAATGGCTTCTAGATCCTCGTACCCTTCATTCCATTCTTTGAGACCTTTGAGACCCCCCTGCAAATCAACTTGCTCCAGTGGTGTAGTCAGATCCTGAATGCGAGAACAGTGAGGACAATGCGAACAATGACCATCGTCTTATTTATCCCACCTTCTTATCCCTGTAGAGGAAGATCGTACTTCCAGAGAACCTGTAATACCGCCGTTTCCAAGCAAGCGAGTCTTCGTTGAGCATCGTGATCCAACCCGTTAGGTCTGATTCTTGCTTGGCTGCCTTCAGCTTAATTGCAGCCTCCTGGATCCTCTTCTTGCGCTCTAACTCTTCTCGTCTTCTGGCTTCTTCTGCTTGTCGAGCAGCAGCTTCTGCCTTCCTCGCTTGGTCTACACGCCATTGTTCCAATTTACGGTGCTCTTCCAAGCGACGATCTCTGTTCTGCCGCCTCCGTTCCTCTAGCTCGAGACGCTTCCTCTCTTCCTCCGCGCGTTCCGTTTCCTCTCGTCGTTTCTTTTCTTCTCTCATTCGACGTATCTCGCTTTCAACTTCCTGTTTCCTCCGTCTCGTTTCTTCAGCTTCCTGCCTTACCAAGTCCTCCCTTTCCATCTTGATCCTTTGTTGTCTCCTCACCTCTTCCTCCCTGGCCTCTCGTTCTTCCCGTTCCCTCTTTATCTGGAGCTCACGCCGGCATCGAGCCCTTTCTGCAGGATTACTTGGAAAAGGAGGTTCAGTTGCCCACTTTCCTCTCAGAGGAAGCGGCGATAATTGGAAAGGTTCTGGTTCCATCGCAGGGCGGTCGTCGGGATATTCCGGATGAGAAACTGCCGTAAAATCTGACATGCTACGAGAACGCCTGTGGCGGACCGTATTATCCTGCAGCATTCTTCGTTGTGGGATAGGAACATCGAAGGAACCCCTATCTTTGGGAGGGGAAGGTGGTGATTTTGGTGGAATGGGAGGTGGGGGACTTTCAAGGGTATATTCTGCAGATTTTGTCTTCTTCTTCCGCTTCAGTAGACCAGCTAGGAACCCTTTGGGAGAACGAGTGCCTTGACTACCAGGAGGAGTATGCGCTCTTCCAAGCATGGGATTCTCATAAAGTGGACTTTGAGACTGTACAGGGATGACTGGCAACGGTGGTTCGTCCAAAGTATCAGGAATAGAGGGCAAATCTCGCGAATGTTCCTCTACGGCGTCTGTTGAATGAGTGTTGAAATTTATGGGCGATGTAGGATTAAACGGGGTATTAGGGTCTGAGATAGCTTGGCGAACGTTGGCAGTAGTTAAGAGAGAGAGACTGTCGATGGTGAAGATAGTTTGATGTTTCTAACCAAGAACAATGGGTCGAGTTGAGAACAATGGCTCGGACAATGGAACGTGGACAGACCTTGAAGATGGTACCAAGGCGACGCGAATGAACAAGAACCCGGGCTGAAGGTCGTCGTTAGTAGGGTTCAACAGCTGTTCCGATCGAGAGTATAAGTTGGGAAATACCTCGTTTGATGCTAGACGTGGAGGGCGCGATATAGTTGATGATAATGTACCCAGGGTCGTCCTCATCGTGATGTTCCTCGCGATAAAAGGCAATATAGACCTTGTCCAGGTCAGAAATCTTGTTCTTCAGCTCTTCGAGGCCTTCATTGCCGAAGGAATGTAAAATGAGGTCATTCACCTAGATAATAGATATGGTGAGTTCTGCAGTTCTCTCATGTAGGACAAAGCGTACGGATTCATCCTCATAATGCAGTAGCAACCTATGCAATAATGAAAAAGACTGATTGCGGAATTGTGCGTAATAAGCTCACCAATTATTCTTATTTTCAATAATCGATGAATAAACGGACGTAATCTCTCCTGGGTCGGACAGGTTCAGAGTCGCCATTTTCGCCGAATCCCGAAAGACAAGGTATATGTAATACTTCCAGGACAAGTTCAAGGAGCGTGAATTCAAGTAATTATGCTTACACAGGACGAGACAAGAAATCCTGTTCCGTTGTCCTGCTGGCAGCTGATTCGACGATGCGCACAAGTTGGATGTCCGTACAACCTCCGATCGCAACAACAATTTTCTGCTGTTGCACTCCGAAAACGTCCTATCATGAGGAACTATAATTGTCTATTCTATTCCTTGGCTAGGTAGTGACGGTTTTCAGT
>Ga0307508_10006194_pt1 | contig 11284 bp, 10 predicted proteins | sample 9_EM_MG_FD_203089 | JGI IMG/M metagenome (GOLD analysis project Ga0307508, IMG submission 203089) | Populus trichocarpa ectomycorrhiza microbial communities from riparian zone in the Pacific Northwest, United States - 9_EM | ecosystem: Host-associated > Plants > Roots > Unclassified | place...
GGGCAGGCTCCGGGCGCGCGGACCCCTGGCCGGAGGACGGTGCGGCGGCCGCGAGCGCGGCGGCCGTCAGCGCGAGCCCGGCCGCCATCGAGCGCCGCCGTCGCCGCGCGGACCGCCGCAGCCGGTATCTGCCGTCGCGCGCCACCCGCACCGGACCGAAGCGCGGCACCGCGCGGGCCGGGGGAGTGGCGCGGGTAGGCGGAGAAGCCGCGGGGGACACGGGCGCGGGGAACGGGGACGCGGAGAACGGACGGGACATGGCACAACACCGCCTGCCGTGAGGAGCCAGGAGCTTTGGGCCCCTTCACCATGCCCGGCCCCGCCAGATCCCGCCGGGGCCTGTGGACGGCCGCCATCTTGTGGACAACTCGGTCCCCCACACGAGTGCACACCCGCACCAGCACGAGTACACACCCGCACCTAGCAGGCACCCGTATCAGCGCGCCCGCACCCGTGCGGCGGCCCCACCGGCCCGGCCGCTACGGCAGCTCGATCCCCAGGTCCCAGCCGTCGTGCCCGTGCGCGCACAGGCAGTCCCGGTCCGCGTTGTCCGGAAGGCCGCTCACCGCGTCGAAGAGCACCTCCCGCAGCCGTCCGACGTTCTCCCCGAACACCTTCAGCACCTCGGCGTGCGAGACGCCCTCACCCGTCTCCACTCCCGCGTCCAGATCGGTGGCCAGCGTCAACGACGTGTAGCACAGCTCCAGTTCCCGGGCGAGCACCGCTTCCGGATGTCCCGTCATCCCCACCACCGACCAGCCCTGCGAGGCATGCCATCGCGATTCCGCCCGCGTGGAGAAGCGCGGGCCTTCGATCACGCACATCGTCCCGCCGTCCACCGGCTCCCAGTCGCGTCCGCGTGCCGCCGCCACCGCGGCCTGCCGCCCCACCGGGCAGTACGGGTCGGCGAAGGTCGTGTGCACCACGTTCGGCACCTGCCCGTCCGGGAGCGGCTCACCGTCGAAGTAGGTCTGGCTACGCCCTTTGGTGCGGTCCACCAGCTGGTCCGGTACCAGCAGCGTCCCCGGCCCGTACTCCGCCCGCAGCCCGCCCACCGCGCACGGCCCGAACACCTGCCGCGCCCCCACCGAGCGCAGGGCCCACAGGTTGGCGCGGTAGTTGATCCGGTGCGGCGGCAGATGGTGCTTGCGCCCGTGCCGGGGCAGGAAGGCGACCCGCCGTCCCGCGATGTCGCCGAGGAAGAGCGAATCGCTCGGAGCCCCATAGGGAGTCTCCACGGTGATCTCGGTCACATCGTCGAGGAAGGCGTAGAACCCCGACCCTCCGATGACCCCTATGTCTGCCTGTGTGCTGCTCGTCTCGGCCATGCGGTCACCCTAGTCAGCCGTGGCCGACGGCGCCCGGACGCACCGCGCCCCCGCGGCTTCCCGGGAGGAAGCGGCGGGGGCGCGAAATGTGCGAGGTCAGGCGGCCGAGCTGGTGCTGCTCGACGACGACGTGCTCGACGAAGAAGATGAGGAGGACGACGAGGACGAAGACGACGACCCCGAGGAGCTGTCCGAGGAGGAGGACGAAGACGACGAGCCCTTGTCCGAGGAGCTCTTGTCCGACGACGAGCCGCTGTCGCTCTTCGCCGCGGTCTTCGACGAGCTGCCGCTCGAGCCGCTGGACGAGGAACGGCTGTCGTTCCGGTAGAAGCCGGAGCCCTTGAAGACAATGCCGACCGCGGAGAACACCTTCTTCAGGCGTCCCTGGCACTCGGGGCACTCGGTGAGCGCGTCGTCGGTGAACTTCTGCACCGCCTCGAGGCCCTCGCCACACTCGGTGCACTGGTACTGGTAGGTCGGCACGTACTTCCTCCTGGCACTCTCACTCGTTGAGTGCTAACGACGCTCCATAGTGCAGTATTCCGGCCCGCCAGTCCACCGCAGTACGGCACACGGTGACCTACGCCACGCCATCAGCCGCCGCCGGTGCCCAGCCAGCCTGCCAGCTTGCCGCCCCGGCCGACCGCCCGCAGCCGCTGTTCGGCCGCGTCCCGCACCGGGTCGGTGGCCACCACCAGGAGTTCGTCGCCGCGCCGCAGCACGGTCGAGGGCAGTGGCACGAAGCTGGAGCCGCTCCGGACGACGAGGGTGACCGCGGCCCCGGGCGGCAGCCGCAGCTCGGCGACCTCCACGCCGTGCATCCGGGAGTCCTTGGGGATCGACACCGACAGCAGATGGCCGCGCAGCCGCTCCAGCGGCGCCGATTCGATACCGAGATCCGCGGTGCCCTCCGTCTCCTCCAGCCGCAGCCAGGTGGCGAGCCAGGGCAGCGTCGGCCCCTGGATCAAGGTGTAGATGATCACCAGGACGAAGACGATGTTGAAGAGCCGACGGCTGTCGGGCACCTCGCCGACCATGGGGATGGTCGCGAGCACGATGGGCACCGCGCCGCGCAGCCCGGCCCAGGACAGCAGGACCTTCTCGCGCCAGGCGACCCGGAACGGTGTCGTGCTCACCACTACCGACACGGGCCGGGCGACCATGGTCAGCACCAGGCCGACGACGACGGCCGGCCAGATGTCATCCGCCAGTTCGTGCGGCGTCACCAGTAGACCGAGCAGGACGAACATGCCGATCTGGGCGAGCCAGCCGAGCCCCTCGGCGAAGCCGCGGGTGGCCGGCCAGTGCGGCAGCTTCGCGTTGCCCATGACGAGCGAGGCGAGATAGACGGCGAGGAAGCCGGAGCCGTGCGCCAGCGCCCCGCCCGCGTACGCGACGACCGCGATGGCCATCACCGCGATCGGGTAGAGACCCGAGGCGGGCAGCGCCACCCGGCGCAGGCCGTACGAGCCCAGCCAGCCGATCGCGAGACCGATGGCCGCGCCGATCGCCAGCTCCAGCGCGATCTCGCCGATCATGAGGTACCAGGAATCGATCGGGCCCTGGCTGGAGAAGGCGACCACGAGGATCACCACCGGGGCGTCGTTGAAGCCCGATTCGGCCTCCAGGGTGCCGGTGAGTCGCTTGGGTAGCGGCACCTTGCGCAGCACGGAGAAGACCGCCGCGGCGTCCGTGGACGACACCACCGCGCCGATGATCAGCGCCTGCCGCCAGTCCAGCCCCACCACATAGTGCGCCGCCGCCGCGGTGACTCCCACGCTCACCGCGACGCCCACGGTCGACAGGGCGGCGGCCGTCGGCAGCGCGGGTTTGATTTCTCCCCATTTGGTGCCCAGGCCGCCCTCGGCCAGGATCACGACCAGCGCGGCGTAGCCGATGACCTGCGTCAGTTCGGCGTTGTTGAAGGTGACGCCGAGCCCGTCCGACCCGAGGGCGACGCCCATCCCGAGGTACAGCAACAGGGTGGGCAGCCCGCTGCGGGAGGAGATCCTTACGGCCGCCACCGCGACGAGCAGGACGAGAGAGCAGACCAGCAGCAGTTCATTGAGGTGGTGGACAGTCAGGGGCCGAACCTTTCTCACGTGCGCGGCGGGACCTTCGGGGACGAGATGAACGGTTCCCGGCCGACCGGAACTTCATTTCCTTACCTAACATTTTACGGGTTCTTGACGCGGGCCTTCCACACGGGCCGCCCGCGGAGGTGCGGAAGGCCCGGTCCGGAGGCCGGTGGCCCGGCCGGGGTGGCCGGTGGACGGCGTCAGTCATGACTCCGCGTAGGGGTGGCGACAGCCCTGCGCCTATGGTTGCTCCAGCACTCCAGGATCACCCTGCCCCTCGAAGGACAGCGATGCCCGCCAACACAACCGGCTCTTCTCCTAAGAAGAAGAGCCGTCGTCTCCGCCTGATCGTGATCGCAGTCGTGCTGCTGCTCGTGGGGGGTATCGGCTTCGGCACGTACTGGAGTATCAGTACCGTGCGGGCCTCTTTCCCGGAGACCACGGGGTCGCTGCAGCTCAAGGGGCTTTCCGACCCCGTCCAGGTCAAGCGCGACGGTCAAGGCATACCCCAGATCTACGGCGATTCACCTGAGGACCTGTTCCGCGCCCAGGGCTTCGTCCAGGCGCAGGACCGCTTCTGGGAGATGGACGTCCGCCGTCATATGACGTCCGGTCGGCTCTCGGAGATGTTCGGTTCCAGCCAGGTGGAGACCGACGCGTTCCTGCGCACCATGGGCTGGCGCCGGGTGGCGCAGAAGGAGTACGACACCAAGCTGTCGCCCTCCACCAAGAAGTATCTGCGGGCCTATTCCGCCGGGGTCAACGCCTACCTCAAGGACCATGAGGGCAAGGCGCTGTCGGTCGAATACGCGGCGCTGGGCTTCCAGAACGACGGCTACAAGCCCGAGAAGTGGACCCCGGTCGACTCGGTCGCCTGGCTCAAGGCCATGGCCTGGGACCTGCGCGGCAACATGCAGGACGAGGTGGACCGCGCCCTGGCGTCGAGCCGGCTGAGCGCCAAGCAGATAGAAGAGCTGTACCCCTCGTATCCGTACAGCCGGAACAAGCCGATCGTCCAGGGCGGCGCGCTCAACGAGGCCACCGACGAGTTCGACCCCAAGGCGACGCCGACGGGCAGCACGGGCAGCGCGGGGTCCACCGGCGCGGTGAACGGGGCCACTGGAGCGGCGCAGGGCCTGCAGAGCCAGCTGACGTCGATGTCCAAGACCCTGGAGAAGGTCCCGTCGCTGCTCGGCCCCAGCGGAAGCGGTATCGGCTCCAACTCGTGGGTCGTTTCCGGCCGGTATACGACCACCGGCAAGCCGCTGCTCGCCAACGACCCGCATCTGTCGCCCCAGGTGCCGTCCGTCTGGTATCAGATGGGTCTGCACTGCAACCAGGTCAGCAGCAAGTGCCCGTTCGACACGGCGGGATACACCTTCTCCGGGATGCCCGGCGTGGTCATAGGCCACAATCAGGACATCAGCTGGGGAATGACCAACCTGGGTGCCGACGTCAGCGACCTCTATCTGGAAAAGGTCACCGCGTCGCACTACCTGTACGACGGCAAGCAGGTCCCGTTCCGCAGCCGTGAGGAGACCATCAAGGTCGCGGGCGGCAAGAACCGTACGATCACGGTACGCAGCACCAACAACGGGCCGATCGTCTCCGACCGGGACGACGAGCTGACGAAGGTCGGCAAGAGCGCACCGGTCGGCAGCGGGGCCGACGACGTGGCCCCCGACCGCGGCGACGGTTACGCGGTCGCCCTGAAGTGGACCGCGCTCTCCCCGTCCAACAGCATGGACGCGGTCTTCGGGCTCAACACCGCCCGCAACTTCGACGACTTCCGCAAGGCGGCCGGCGACTTCGCGGTCCCCTCCCAGAACCTCATCTACGCGGACACCAAGGGCAACATCGGCTACCAGGCGCCGGGCAGGATTCCGGTGCGCTCCAAGGGCGACGGCCGCTACCCGGCGCCCGGCTGGGACTCGCGCTACCGCTGGTCGAAGTTCATCCCGCAGTCGGCGCTGCCCTGGGAGTACAACCCGGACCGCGGCTTCATCGTCACCGCCAACCAGGCCGTCATAGACAAGAAGAAGTACCCGTACCTGCTGACCGACGACTGGGGATACGGCGCGCGGAGCCAGCGCATCACCGACCTGATCCAGTCCAAGATCAAGGACGGCGGGAAGATCTCCACGGACGACATGCAGACCCTGCAGACAGACAACAGCAGTGAGATCGCCAAGGTGCTGACGCCCTATCTGCTGAAGATCAACGTCAAGGACCCGTTCGTCCGGGACGCCCAGAAGCTCCTGGAGGGCTGGGACTACACCCAGGACGCCGACTCGGCGGCCGCCGCGTACTTCAACGCCGTCTGGCGCAACACGCTGATGCTCGCCTTCGGCGAGAAGATGCCCAAGGAACTGCGGGTCAAGGGGCAGTGCCTGCGGGTGCGGCCGGCCGGGGATTCCGGTCCGATCGAGGACCTGGACGGCAACACCCGGCTGGTGCGTGAATGCGGTACGCGCGACGCCGACCAGGCCCAGCCGGACGGCGGCGACCGCTGGTACGAGGTCGTACGGAAGATCCTCAAGGAGCCGGGCAACGACTGGTGGAAGACCGCCGGCACCCGCAACCAGCCGGGTGCGTCCAACCGTGACGAGCTGCTCGCCGAGGCCATGAAGGACGCGCGCTCCGAGCTGACCGCCAAGCTGGGCAAGAACATCAACACCTGGAGCTGGGGCCGGCTGCACCGGCTGACGCTGAAGAACCAGACGCTGGGCACCGCGGGCCCGGGTGTCGTCCAGTGGATGCTGAACCGCGGCCCGTGGGACCTCGCGGGCGGCGAGGCGGCGGTCAACGCGACCGGCTGGAACGCGGCGGGCGGCTACGACGTCACCTGGGTGCCGTCGATGCGGATGGTCGTCAACCTCGACAACTTCGACAAGTCGCGGTGGATCAACCTCACCGGTGCCTCCGGCCACGCCTACAACGCGCACTACACGGACCAGACCGAGAAGTGGGCCAAGGGCGAGCTGCTGCCCTGGGCGTTCAGCAAGACCGCCGTGGACAAGTCGACGGACGATCAGCTGGCCCTCACCCCCTGAGGCCGCAGACGGCCCGCTGCGGGCCGTTCCCGCCCCCGCCCCGAGGCCGGGGCCCGCGACCCTCCCGGCCCCGCCACAGCGCCTTCGGGCGCCCGTGGCGGGGCCGCCGCGTTGTTGGGTGGGGCTCAGGTGAAGCGGTGCGCCCCCGAGGGCGTCACCGCCGCGTGCACCGGCCGGTCGTGGGGCTCCTCCGGGACCGCGTCCAGCAGCTCGCCGTCGTACAGCAGCACCACCAGCGCTGGATCGGCCCCGGCCCGCGCCAGCCGGGCCAGCACCCGGTCGTACGAACCGCCACCGCGCCCCAGCCGCATACCGCGCCGGTCCACCGCGAGCCCCGGCAGCAGGACCGCGTCCGCCTGGGTGACCGCCTCCGGGCCCAGCCGCGGCCCGCCGGGCTCCAGCAGGCCGCGACCGGCGCGCACCAGCCCGTCCGGGCCCTCGTCCGCGCCCCAGTCGAGATCGTTGTCCGGCAGCAGGACGGGCAGCAGCACCCGTACGCCCCGTGCGCGCAGCGCGTCCCGCAGCGCGCGCGTACCGGGTTCGCTCCCCACCGAGACATAGGCGGCCACGGTGTCCGCCCGGGCCAGCTCCGGCAGCTCCAGCGCGCGACACGCCAGCGCGGCTCCGGCTGCCTCGATGTCATCCGCCGTCAACCCGGATCTCATCGCCAGGAGACGCTTCCGCAACGTGGGCTTACTAGCGTCGGTGGGGCTCACTGAGTGCACATACTTCCTATCTCATGTCATATTCACCGTATCCTCATCAATTGCCTAAAAGGCACCGGATAAGGTTCGGGACATGACTCAAGCGCGTACTCGGATCAGCAAGGCTGTCATCCCTGCCGCGGGGCTCGGAACCCGCTTCCTCCCGGCCACCAAGGCCACCCCGAAGGAGATGCTGCCGGTCGTCGACAAGCCGGCGATCCAGTACGTCGTCGAGGAAGCCGTCACCGCCGGCCTGTCCGACGTTCTTATGATCACAGGTCGCAACAAGCGGCCCCTGGAAGACCACTTCGACCGTAACTACGAGCTCGAAGAGGCCTTGACCCGCAAGGGCGACGAGACCCGCCTCGCCCGCGTCCAGGAGTCCAGCGACCTGGCGACCATGCACTACGTCCGGCAGGGCGATCCCCGGGGCCTCGGCCACGCCGTGCTCTGCGCCGCCCCGCACGTAGGTGACCAGCCCTTTGCCGTCCTCCTCGGCGACGACCTCATTGATGCCCGCGACCCGCTTCTGGCCCGCATGGTCGAGGTACAGGAGCAGCACGGCGGCAGCGTCATCGCCCTGATGGAGGTGGACCCCGCGCAGATCCACCTCTATGGCTGCGCCGCCGTGAAGCCCACCCTGGACGAGGGCGTCGTCCAGGTCACCGGACTGGTCGAGAAGCCCGACCGGGCCGACGCGCCCAGCGCCTACGCGGTCATCGGCCGCTATGTGCTGGACCCGGCCGTCTTCGACGTGCTGCGCCGCACCGAGCCCGGCCGCGGCGGCGAGATCCAGCTGACCGACGCGCTCCAGGCACTCGCCTCGAATCCGGACCTCGGAGGCCCGGTGCACGGCGTCGTCTTCAAGGGCCGGCGGTACGACACAGGCGACCGTGGCGACTATCTGCGTGCCATTGTCAGACTCGCGTGCGAACGTGAGGACCTGGGCCCGGACTTCCGGGAATGGCTTCGCAGTTACGTCACCGAGGAGATGTAGCACTTTGAGCAGCACCGCGGCACGGGCCGCCGATCAGGGCACGGGCGAGGGCCGGGAGCGTCAACGGGTCTGGTCGGTGGCCGAGCATCTCGACGACATCCTCGGGCATATGCACCCGCTGGACCCCATCGAGCTGCAGCTGCTGGATGCCCTGGGCTGCGTCCTGGTCGAGGACGTCACCGTGCCCGCCGCCCTCCCGCCCTTCGACAACAGCGCGATGGACGGCTATGCCGTCCGCACCGCCGACGTCGGGGCGGCGACGGGAGAGCATCCCGCGGTGCTGACGGTCGTCGGGGACATCGCGGCGGGCAGCGCCGAGCTGCCCGCCGTCGGCCCCGGCGAGGCCGCCCGGATCATGACCGGCGCCCCGCTGCCGCCCGGCGGCCAGGCCGTCGTCCCGGTCGAGTGGACCGACGGCGGCCTGGACGACGGGCCGGTCAGCGGCATGCCCGCCCGCAGTACCGATCCGCACGGCGGCAGCGGCCTGGTGCGGGTCTTCAGGCCGGCCCGGGACGGGCAGCATGTGCGTACCCGGGGCAGCGACGCGGGGGCGGGGGAGCTGGCGCTGAGCGCCGGTACGGTCCTCGGGGCGGCCCAGATCGGGCTGCTGGCCGCCATCGGCCGGGCCACGGTCCGGGTCCGGCCGCAGCCCCGCGTCGTGGTGCTGTCCACCGGCAGCGAGCTGGTCCAGCCCGGTGAGGAGACCGGGCCCGGCCGCATCTACGACTCCAACAGCTACCAGCTCACCGCCGCCGCCCAGGAGGCCGGGGCGATCGCCTACCGGGTGGGCGCGGTCGCCGACGACGCGGAGACGCTGCGCTCCACCGTCGAGGACCAGCTGAGCCGCGCCGACATCGTCGTCACCAGCGGCGGAGTCAGCGTCGGCGCGTACGACGTGGTCAAGGAGGCGATGCACGAGGTCGAGTTCCGGACCGTGGCCATGCAGCCCGGCAAGCCCCAGGGCTTCGGGCGGATCGGCTCCGACCGGACCCCGCTGCTCGCCCTCCCCGGCAATCCGGTCAGCTCGTATGTCTCCTTCGAGCTGTTCGTACGGCCGGTGATCCGCACCATGCTGGGCGTGGGCCTGGTCCACCGCACCACCGTGCGGGCCGTCTGCGCGGACGTCATCGCGTCCTCGCCCGAGGGCCGGCGCCAGTTCCTGCGGGGCTGGTACGAGCCGTCGGCGACGGCGGGCGAGCCGGGCACCGTCGCCCCGGTGGGCGGTGCCGGATCGCATCTGATCAAGGCCCTCGCCCGGGCCAACGCGCTGATCGTGATCCCCGAGGACGTGACCGAGGTCGCCCCCGGGACCGAGGTGGACGTCGTCCTTCTCGCCTAGCCGGAGCCTACGGCGGGTACGGTGTCGTCGCACAGAGCCACCTGGCCCGACCGGGAGAACGATGAGCAGCGCCCAGGACCACCTCACCCATATCGACCCGGCGGGCGCGGCGCGCATGGTCGACGTCTCGGCCAAGGACGTCACCGCGCGCACCGCCCGCGCGAGCGGCCGCGTACTCGTCGCGCCGCGCGTCGTCGAACTGCTCCGCGGCGAGGGCGTCCCCAAGGGTGACGCCCTCGCGACCGCGCGGATCGCGGGCATCATGGGCGCCAAACGCACCCCGGACCTGATCCCGCTGTGCCATCCGCTCGCCGTGTCGGGCGTGAAGGTCGACCTCGCGGTCGCCGACGACGCGGTGGAGATCACCGCCACCGTGAAGACCACCGACCGCACGGGCGTCGAGATGGAGGCCCTGACGGCGGTCTCCGTGGCCGCCCTGACGGTGATCGACATGGTCAAGGCCGTCGACAAGGGCGCGGTCATCACCGACGTGCGGGTGGAGGAGAAGACGGGCGGGAAGTCCGGCGACTGGAGTCGGGAATGACCGCCCCCGGCGCACCTACCGGACCTGACGCCCCTGATGACGCGCCGCGCTACCGCGCCTTGGTCGTCACGGCCTCCAACCGCGCCGCCGCCGGGGTCTACCCGGACAAGGGCGGCCCGCTGATCGCCGAGGGGCTGACCGCGCTCGGCTTCGCGGTCGACGGCCCGCGCGTGGTGCCCGACGGCGACCCGGTGGAGGCGGCGCTGCGGGAAGCGGTGGCCGCCTCGTACGACGTCGTCGTGTCCACCGGCGGGACCGGCCTCACCCCGATGGACCGCACCCCCGAGGCCACCCGCAAGGTGCTGGACTACGAGATCCCCGGCATCGCGGAGGCCATCCGCGCCGAAGGGCTCGCGAAGGTGCCCACCGCGGCGCTCTCCCGGGGGCTGGCCGGGGTCGCCGGGACGACCATGATCGTCAACCTGCCCGGCTCGACCGGGGGCGTCCGCGACGGTCTCGCGGTGCTCGGACGGCTCCTGGCGCACGCGGTCGACCAGATCCACGGCGGCGACCACCCCCGACTCGCCGGTGCCACCGACGCAGCCGACGCGGCCGGGAGCGCGAGCTGAACGCGCCCTGGCCCGTCGTGCTGGCGGACGGTGACACGCTCCTGCGCCCCATAAAGCTGCGGGACCAGCGCCCCTGGCGCGAGGTCAACCAGCGCAACCGGGACTGGCTGAGGCCCTGGGAGGCGACCATCCCGCCGCCCGCGCCCGGCGGCCCTCTCACTCAGCGGCCCACCTACCGGCAGATGGTGCGCCATCTGCGCGCCGAGGCGCATGCCGGGCGGATGCTGCCGTTCGTCATCGAGCACCAGGGGCGGCTGGCCGGGCAGTTGACGGTGGCCGGGATCACCTGGGGTTCGATGTGCTCGGGCCATATCGGCTACTGGGTCGATCAGTCGGTGGCCGGCCGCGGCGTCATGCCGACCGCCGTCGCGCTCGCCGCCGACCACTGCTTCCGCACCGTCGGACTGCACCGCATCGAGGTGTGCATCCGGCCGGAGAACCTGCCGAGCCGTCGGGTGGTGGAGAAACTCGGGTTCCGCGAAGAGGGGCTGCGGCCGCGCTATCTGCACATCGACGGCGCCTGGCGCGACCATCTGGTCTTCGCGCTCACCGTGGAGGAGATGTCGGAGGGGCTGCTCGCCCGATGGCACCGGACCCGACCAGGGGCATCACAGAAATAGGAAATCCGTTCGATTACATTGGGCCCATTCCCAACCTGGTCATCCCAACAAT
>Ga0307508_10006196_pt1 | contig 11280 bp, 9 predicted proteins | sample 9_EM_MG_FD_203089 | JGI IMG/M metagenome (GOLD analysis project Ga0307508, IMG submission 203089) | Populus trichocarpa ectomycorrhiza microbial communities from riparian zone in the Pacific Northwest, United States - 9_EM | ecosystem: Host-associated > Plants > Roots > Unclassified | place...
CGTCCGCCGCCCGCCGCGCGTAGTGGTCCCGCAGAAGGTGGTGGTCGGCGTACCAGGCGGCGCCGCCGGGGCGCAGCCCGTACAGCCGGTGCACCAGCATCTGGCGCAGCCCGAAGTCCCCGATGAAATGCCGTGCGCAGCGGGGCCACCCGGTGTCGGTGAGGAGCTTCGCCACATGGTGTGCGGTCAGGAGGTTCACATGGCCCGACTGGTGGTGGCGGAGCAGGACGTCGGCGCACTCCTCGTCGTGCGCCACCGACAGATGCGTGAGCAGATCCAGCCACTCGTCGCGGTGCTCGGTGGGCAGCCCCACCGGCAGCTGGTCCAGGAGCAGTTCCTGAAGGAGTACGTCCGCCACCGGCCGCTCGGGGACACCGTCGCCGGTGAGCCTCAGCGGGGCCGCGAGGATGTCCCGGTCGTTGGCGTCCGCGGGCATCCGGAAGGCGGCGGCAGCGGCGGCCAGCCGGATCACCGTGTGCGGCCGTCCGCCGCTCAGCCGCGCCACGGCGGCGTCGATGCGGCGGCGGTTGGCGCCGCCTTCCGGCTCGATGTGCGTCTGTCCGCGCTCGGTCTCCCGGCGCAGCTGGTCCCCGGTGAGGAAGGGCATCCGCAGCAGCAGCACCCCGTCGGCCAGCGGAGTCCGGTCCGATCCGCCGTCCACGGCCCGCGACCACGGGGGCGGACCGCCGTCGGCGGGACGGAACTCCGCGGGGGGAACCACCTCCTCCGTCGGCAGGCCCCCGTGCAGGAACGCGCCGCCGTCCGCACGGCGCGCCGTGCCCACGATCACCACGCGGTCGCGCTGCCCGCCCCGGCGGTCGGTGAGCACGGCCCGCAGCAGCCGCTCCCCCAGCGGCGATTCGGCGTGGTCCAGCAGCACTCCCGGGCGGCCGACCCGGCGCAGCCAGCCGGACGCCGACGCGTACGCCGCCTCGAGGTCCTCGCGCAGTGCCCGGAAGAGGAAGGCCTCGGCCAGCTCCCGTGCCTCGCCGCGGGCCCGGAAGTCGACGGCGAGATTGTTCAGCCCGTGCTTGGGCTGCCCGGCCGCGCCGGGGTATCCGCCGTAGATCCGCTCCAGTTCCACCTTGCCCCGGGGTGCCAGGGACTGGAAGAGGGCGTCCAGCAGCGCGTTGCTCACCGCCGCGGAGTACGGATCGAGCGCCTGCCCGGACAGGGCCGTCAGCAGGTTCCGGATGGAGCCGGAGATCACGCCCTTCCAGAAGTCACCTGTCCTGAGGCCGGGGAGGCGCCGCTTCTGGGGCAGTTCCTCGTACCGTTCGACTTCTGTCGCGACCGCCGCGGGGGTGCCTCCCGTGGCGCCGGTCGCGATCACGGCGAGGCCCGCGAAGAGCCGGGGGAAGGCGAACGAGCCGCCCGTCCCCTGCCAGGTGGCCAGCCGCCGGGCTGTCTCTACCAGTGCTTCGGTCGCGGCCGAGCGGGCGCCCGGTTCCGGCTCCGCCCGGTCCGCGTACACCGGTGAGCCGCAATCCAGATGGACCACGGGCACCCTGGCCGCGAAATTGTCCCGCACCGCGCGCAACAGCCGGCCCTTGCCCATGCCGGGGCCGCCGGTGAGCAGCACCACCGGGATGTCGGGCCCGTACAGCGGTTCCCGTCCGGCGCCCGACGGTGACCGCCCGAGCAGATGTGCGAAGAATCCTTCTTCGCCGAGCAGCTTCTCGAAACCCAAGTCTTCACGCACGGACTCCTCCCCCGTGGAGTGCGCACCCGCCCGTGACCGGGGCGGATGATGATGCCGTGTCAGGAAAGGTTAGTGGAAAACAGGACCGATTCCTGTGGACAATGATAAATACCCGGTGGGGAGTTGACGGTTTCCGGTTGCGGTCTTTTATAGATGGTCGGTCGGGAACCACACTGAAGCCCGGAGGTTTCTTATGCCGGACGTCTCACGCATCGACCTGACCGAGTCCGCGGCCGATCTGATCCGCACGCTGCGGGCGGCGCACGGGCCGCTGATGTTCCATCAGTCGGGCGGCTGCTGCGATGGCAGCGCGCCCATGTGCTTTCCGCTGGGCGAGTTCCGTACGGGCGCGTCCGATGTGCTGCTCGGGGAGCTGGAGGTGAACGGAGTCGAGGAGCCGGTGGGGTTCTGGATGTCCGCGTCGCAGTTCGAGCGGTGGCGGCATACGCATCTGACGGTGGACGTGGTACCGGGGCGCGGCAGCGGGTTCTCGCTGGAGGCACCGGAGGGCGTTCGCTTCCTGATCCGCTCCCGGCTGCTGGACGCGTCGGAGTAGGGCGCGCCGGGATAAGGCGTACGGGCGGGCCTGGTTGGCGGCCCGCCCGTACGGCGCTCAGCTGGCGTCGGCCAGCGCCAGGGTGTGCAGCCGCTCCGGGGGGCCGGGGCGGGCGTAGTACCAGCCCTGGGCGGTGTCGCAGCCCAGCATCCGCAGGTGCTCGGCCTGCACCGCCGTCTCGACGCCCTCCACCGTGACCGCCAGGTCGAGCGTATGGGCCAGCGAGACGATGCCCTCCACGATCTTGACGTCGACGGGGTCGGCCGGGGCGCGCTGCATGCCGCGGGTGAAGGAGCGGTCCAGCTTGAGGGTGCTGACCGGGAGGCGGCGCAGGTACGAGAGGTTGGAGTACCCGGTGCCGAAGTCGTCCAGGGCGATGTCCACGCCCAGGTCGGCGAGTTGCCGCAGCGGGCGCAGGGCGTCCTCGTCGGCGCCGATGAGGTCGTTCTCGGTGACCTCCAGGCACAGGGCGCTCGGGCACAGTCCGGCGTTCTCCAGGACCGCCACCGTGTCGGACACCAGCGTGGGGTGGCTCAGCTGGCAGGGCGACAGGTTGACGTTGACCCGCAGCCGCTCGGCGTCGCACTCGGCGGCGTCCTGCCAGTCGCGGGCCTGCCGGGCGGCCTGCTCCAGCACCCAGCGGCCGAGCGGCACGATGAGGCCGGTGTCCTCGGCGAGCGGGATGAACTGGTCGGGGCCGAGCACCCCGTGCACCGGGTGGAGCCAGCGCACCAGCGCCTCGGCGCCGCGTACGGTGCCGTCGGCGAGCCGTACCAGCGGCTGGTACTCGATGAAGAACTCGCCGTTCTCCAGGGCCGACGGCAGCCCGTTGCTGAGGCTGTGACGGGCGATCACCCGGGCGTTGGAGTCGGCGTCGGCGAGTTCGTAGCGGTTGCCGCCCGCGGCCTTGGCCCGGTACATGGTGATGTCGGCGCTGCGCAGCACCTCGGCCCGGCCGATCTCACCGGCCCGCCCGTCGACGACACCGATGCTGGCCCGTACCCGCAGCTCACGGCCCTCGACCTGGACGGGGTCGGCGAGCGCGGCGAGCATCCGGCGGGCCATCGCGGTGCCGTCCGCCTGCGCGGCGGGCCCGGTGACCAGTGCCAGGAACTCGTCCCCGCCGACCCGGGCGACCAGCTCGTGCGGAGAGGTGACGCAGCCCTGGAGCCGCTCGGCGACGGCCCGCAGCATGCGGTCCCCCGCCACGTGCCCGAGGCTGTCGTTGACGGCCTTGAAGCCGTCGAGGTCCAGGTAGCACACGCCGAAGCGCTGGGCGTCGGCCGCGGCGGCGAGCGCCTGGTCGAGACGTTCCAGGAACAGGGTGCGGTTGGGCAGCCCGGTCAGCTCGTCGTGGGTGGCCTCGTAGCGCAGCCGCTCGCGCAGCAGCCGGTGCTCGGTGATGTCCTCGGCGAGCGCGAGCTGGTACTGCGGCGCGCCGCCGGAGTCACGGAGCAGGGTGACGGTGAGGTTGGTCCACAGCACGCTGCCGTCGTCGCGGTAGTGCGGCTTCTCGATGCGGAAGTGGTCGCGTTCGCCCTTCACCAGCTCGCGGTACAGCTCGTGGACGCCCGGCGCGTCGTCGGGGTGGACGAACTCGTTGACGTTGCGGCCGGGGCGGAAGAAGTCGGAGCCGCCGAACATCCTGGCCATCGCGTCGTTGACGACGAGGACTTCGCCGTCGAGCCCGGCGATGCCCACGCCGATCACGGCGCCCTCGAACACGGCCTGGAACTTGGCCTCGCTCGCGTGCAGCGCCTTCTCGGCCTCGACGCGCGCGGTCAGTGCGGCGCGGGAGACGGCCTTGCGCTCGTCGCGCTCGCGCTGGCGCAGCTCCCGGACGAATCCGGCGGCGAGTGCGTGCTGCAGCCGGGCGCAGCGGGCCCGTACGTCCTCGTCGCTCATCGACGGGTCCGGCGGGGCGTAGAGCACCAGGTAGGCGTCGATGATGCCGAGGATCGCGGGCAGCGCCTCGGGCTCGGCGCACGGGGCGTCCACCAGCGCGGCGCCCACCTCGTAGGCGTCGGCGGTGTCGAAGGGGGCGGTGCGCAGGGCCTCGCTCAGCCGGTGGGCGAGCGGCAGCAGATAGCCCTCGAACTCGTCAACGGTCATGGTGGTGTCGGCCATCGGGTGGACGGCCCGGCTCCAGATCGCGGCGAACCGCCGCAGCCTGTCGTTGTCCGCCTCGGCGTCCCCGGCGCCGCCCCGACGTCTCGGCCCGCCCGGTGTGGAAGTCATATCGCACGCCTCGCCGGAGGGACGCCGCCTCGGGGTGGTTCGTCCTCGCCTGTGGTGTCGATGCCCTCCGGCCGCCAGGCAGCTTGCACGTCCTGCACTTCCTTCGCCCTCTTCCGGCTTTCGGGGCCGCCCTCGGGGTCGTCCGCGTCCTCGGGGCAGTGGAGCACGACGAAGAGCGGCAGGGCAACCCGCTGCTGAGGCGAGATTACTGATCAACCGTTGGCTGGGGAAAGGAAAAATGGACATTGGCCATCCGGATGTACCCGCGGAGAGGGGAGAACCCGGGAGAAGCCGGGCATTGGTGGGCGGCGCCCGGGTGGGGCGCCGCCGTGGAGAGGGTCGGGTTGAGCGGGTGGGGTTCGTGGGGTTCAGTGGGTGGGTTCAGCGGTTGCGGCTGCGGAACCCCCAGCCGGATGTGCGGGTCTCCTCGGCCTCTTGGGACTCCTGGGACTCCTGGGTTCCTTGGGCATCTTGGGAGCCTTGGGTTCCCTGGGTGCCTTGAGATCCTTGAGTTCCCCGGGTCCACTGGGTGTCTTGAGCTCCCTGCGTCCCTTGGGCGCCTTGAGTTCCCTGGGGCCCTTGAGTGCCTTGGGCACCTTGCATGCCTTGAGCACCCTGCGTCTCCTGGGTCCCTCGGGTCTCGGTGGCCTCGTCCGTCATGCGCGTTCTGCCGGAGTATTCGGCCTGCTCCCTGCTTCCGATCTCCCCGCTCTCGGTGATCTCGACATGACGGGGCTTCACGGCCTCGGCCTTCGGAACGGTGATGGTCAGCACACCGTCGGTCATCCCGGCCTTCACGGCCTCGGTGTTGACCTCGGCGGGCAGCAGCATCCGGTACTCGAAGCGCCCGGTGCGGCGGGTGCTCCGGCGCAGCACGCCCTCGCGCTCGCGTTCCCCGATCTCGCCGGAGACGGTCAGCTCCTGGCCGCTCACCTCCACATCCACATCGGCACGCCGGACGCCGGGGAGGTCCACTTCGACCCGGTAGGCGTCGTCGGCCTCGGTGACGTCGGCGGCGGGCGCCCATGCGCTGGGGGCGGGCGGGGCGGCGCCGACGGTGGATTCGAGGAGTCCGCCCATCTGGCTGAGCAGTTCGTCGAATTCCGCCAGGGGGTTGCGGCTCCAGCCCCGGGGGCGTTCGAGGGGGCCTGCGCCCCGGTGTCGTCGGACGGGCATGCTCATCGTCCTTCACCTCCGTGATGATGGTTGTCGGCAGGTCAGACCAGGGCCTCGTGGACGTAGCACCACCGCCATTCCTCGCCCGCCTCCAGCGGCTCGACGATGGGATGGCTCGCCACGGCGGCATGGGCGCGGGCGTGCTTGAGCGGCGAGGAATCGCAGCAACCGACATGTCCGCAGGTCAGGCAGAGCCGCAGATGCACCCAGGGCGAGCCCAGGCGCAGGCACTCCTCGCACCCTTGCGGGGTGTGCGGGGCGACCGGGCGCACCATCGACAGATGGGGGTCGGACTCAATGGCCATGGCGTCACCCTCCTTGCCGTAGCGGGCGGCCGGACGTTCGCGTCACCACCAGTGGACCGCGCGGACCGGACACGGCCGGACGTGACCGGACGCGGCCGAGTCCGCGTGGCCCGTCATTGGCCGGACCATTGGCGGGACCACTGGCGGGGACCGAGGCCCACGCCGTCAGGGTGACAAGGCGGGACGACGATGCGCCTGCGTCCCCGAGGTCGAAATTGCCACACTGAATTCGCCCTCTTGCGGTGATTCGCCAGGAAATGGGTACTCCGGCGCGGAGTGATGTGCCGAGGAGGCAGAGCGCCGAGGACGCCCCGGAGTGACCGCATGACCCCAACAGGTGTCGCCGATGAGCTGATGCTGCGCTGTCTGACGATGTTCGACGGCCGGGACGAGACGGAGATCCTGCGCCGGGCGATGGCCCAGGTCAGTACGGTCGGCCCGGGGCGCGCCGAGGCCGGCTATCTGCTGCTCGGCGACGGCCTGGTGCGCTGCCCGGACGACGGCTTCCGGGCCACCGCGGCCCTGGACGCGCAGGTCCGGAAGCTGGCGGGCCGGGACGGGCCGGTGCGCTTCCCCCGGCGGGCCTGGGGGTGGGCCTTCGCCCTGCGCGAGCCGGACGGACTGAGCACCCCCGATGGCCTGCACGAGCCGGACGGGCCGGACGGGCCGTGGGCGCCGGAGGGCGTAAGGGGGCGGGACGGGCCGCGGGTACCGGAAGGCGTACGCGCCCCGGACGGAATCCGGGCGCCGGACGGGCTGCGCGGTGCGCTGGTGGTCAGTTCCCGGGACCGGCCCGGCGAGGACGAGCGGTTCCTGCTCTCCCTCCTGGTGCACCAGACCTCCGTGGCGCTGTCCATCGCCGCCGCCCACCGACGGGAGCGCGCCCAGGCCGCCGAGCTGCGCCGGGCCCGGGGCGAGCGGGAGGCGATCCGGCGGCGGCTGGACCACGCCCTCTCCGACCTGGGCCAGCTGCGCGAGGTGCACGACGCCCTCGCCCGGGCCGCCGCCCGCGGCGACGGCGAGGCGGGGATCGCCCGCGCGCTGCACCGCGTCACCGGTCTGCCCGCCGCGGTCGAGGACCGGTTCGGCAATCTGCGCACCTGGGCGGGGCCCGGGCGCCCCGATCCGTACCCCAAGCCCGATCCGGCACAGCGCGAGGAGCTGCTGCGCGACGCCGCCCGCCGGTCCCGTCCGGCCCGGGTGCGGGACCGGCTGGTCGCGGTGGCCGCGCCGCGCGGCGAGCTGCTGGGCGTGCTGTACCTGGTGGACCCCGAGGGCCGGGCGGACGAGCGGGCTGTCCGCGCGCTGGACCACGCCGCGTCCGCGCTCGCCCTGGAGCTGGCGCATCTGCGGGAGCTGGCGGAGCTGGAGCTGCGGCTGCGGCGCGAGCTGGTGGACGATCTGCTCACGGGCACGGACGACACCAGCGCCTACGCCCGCGCCGAGGCGGTCGGCCACGATCTGCACGGGCCGCACCATGTGGTCGCGGTGCGCTGGGCGGACGGACCGGCGGACGACGGGTTCCTGCGCGCCGTCCGCCGGGCGGCCTCCGGGCTGGGGCTGCGGGTCCTGCCGACCCACCGCTCCGGTACGGCGGTGCTGGTGACGCGGGGCCGCCCGGCCGAGCGCGCGCTGCACACGGCACTCAGCCGGGAGCTGGGCTCACCGGCCGGGGCGGTCGGCGTCGGCGGCCGCTGCGACACCCCGCATGAGGTACCCCGCTCGTACCAGGAGGCGCTACGCGCGCTGGAAGTCCGGCAGGGCTCGCACAGTGCGTACGGCATCACCTTCTTCGACGATCTGGGCCTGTATCGCATTCTGCGCACCGGAGATGAGCAGCAGGAGGTCGAGCAGTTCGTACGGGAGTGGCTGGGCCCGCTGCTGGACTACGACGCGCTGCACCGGACGGACCTGGTCGAGACCCTGACCGCGTACTTCGACAGCGGCGGCCACTACAGCCAGACGGCCGCGGCCCTGGTCATCCACCGCTCGACGCTGCGCTACCGGCTGCAGCGAATCCGCGAGATCAGCGGCCGCGATCTGACGGACGTGGACAGCAGGCTCAACCTCCAGGTGGCCACCCGCGTCTGGAAGATCCTGCGGAGCGGACCGGAGTGAATCCGTATCTCAGCGAGGAGGTGGGCTCCGAGATGAGCGGGAACGAGAAGGACAAGAACACGAGCGTGGTGCGCAGTCTGCTGGACCGGCAGGGCACGACGTACGCGGCCGACGCCGGAATCACCCTGCGGAACACCCCCGGCCCCCTCTACCAGCTGCTGGTGCTGGCCCATCTGCTGTCCGCCCGGATCAAGGCGGACATCGCGGTGGCCTCCGCACGCGCGCTCTTCGACGCCGGGATGCGCGATCCTCGGAAGATGGCCGACGCCACCTGGCAGCAGCGGGTCGACGCGCTCGGCGAGGGCGGCTACCGCCGTTACGACGAGCGGACCGCGACCCAGCTCGGCGACGCGGCCGAGCTGGTGCTGCGCGAGTACCAGGGCGATCTGCGGCGGCTGCGTGACGCCGGGGACCCGCGGAAGCTGCTGCGGGAGATCACCGGCATCGGACCGGCCGGGGTCGACATCTTCCTGCGGGAGGCGCAGGGCGTGTGGCCGGAGTGCGCCCCGTACTTCGGCCGCAAGGCGCTGGAGGGCGCCGAGCGCGTCGGCCTGCCGACGAGCGCCGCGTCCCTGGAGAAGCTGGTGTCCGGCAAGGACCTCCCCCGGCTCGCCGCGGCCCTGGTCCGGGTGGCGCTCCACGGCGACGCCGCCCAGGAGGTGCGGGCCGCCGCGTAACGTCCCGTCGGCCCGGTGTGCCATCCGCGGACGAGGTTCAGAGCGCACCCGCGCCGGGGGCTTCCTCGGGGCGCTCATCAGGACTCCCGGCGGCGGCGCCGTCCACGCCCGTGGCGCCTCCGGTGCCGTACCGCCGCAGCAGCCACACCCCGAACGCCACGTAGAAGACGTACACGGTCGCCTCCCACCAGTCCGGGGCCGAACCCGGCGAGCGGATCTGGAAGAAGTCGTCAAAGGCAGGGACCAGGACCAGGGGCCAGACCGAGCCGATCGCGTAGCGCAGCCCGGCGCAGACGAAGCCGAAGAGCCCGGCGGACAGCATCTGCCACAGCGTGTCGTCCAACGAGGCGCCGAAGAACAGGTAGTTCTGGATATGGCCGAGGACGAACAGCACGCCGACGGCGACCGCCGCGCGCATCGCCCCGAGCGGTCCGAGCGCCTGCTGCACCAGGCCCCGGCTGTAGGCCTCCTCGTTGATGCCCACCCACAGCAGCGACACCAGCGAGCTGACGATCACGCTCGCGCCGCCGTCGACGCGCGCGACGGCCCAGGAACACGCGACGAGCAGCATGGGCAGGCCAAGCCACCAGCGCCGCCCCCGTCCGGGCGTCGCGACCCCCGACGCACGCAGCCACTTCCACCGCCACAGCACGCACCAGACGCCCGCGAAGCAGACCGCGTTGACCACGGTGGCGCCCAGGTCGGGAAACCAGGACGGAGCCAGCGGAGGCAGGATCACCTCGGCGAACAACACCAGCACCACATGCCAGGCGAGCGTCAACTCGACGGCGCCCCGGAGCGGATGGCGCGTGACATGGCCTTTCCACCGGCTCCCCACGATCCGAGGATAGCCGCGGTACCCGCGAAACCGACCGACTCGGACATGTCCTCGACTCACCGCCCGTCCGGGTGAAGTCCGCGCCGCTGGGGTTCGTTCGCGATGCGCACCGCGCCATGCTGCGGGGATGCCCGACGACCCGCACTGCTCGAAGTGCTGCCCCGTGAAGCCGCCGGAGCCGCCCGACCCGGTGGTGTGGCCGTGGGGCGTGTTCCTGTGGCTGGCCGTCGCCGCCGTCGTGATGGTGGGCGGCTGGGGGCTGATCATGTGGGCGTTCGGCGCCTGGTCGTGACGGTCCACGGCCCCGCCCGACGCCCCGGCCCGGCGCCGGGGCGAACTCATGACTCCTCGAAGGCGATTTGAGGTTCTGTTAGCCTCGCAGCGGACCGTGGATCATGGTGTGGGGAGGCCTGTTATGGCAACACTTGGCATCATCGGCAGCGGCAACATCGGCACCGCGATAGCCCGCCTCGCGGTGGCGGCGGGTATTGATGTTGTCCTGGCCAATTCCCGGGGGCCCGAGAGCCTGGCCGGGAAAGTCGCAGAACTCGGCGAGCGTGTTCGGGCCGCGACGCCGCAGGAGGCGGCCCGGGCGGGTGACTGGGTGGTGGTGTCCATTCCGTTGGACCGTTACCGGGAACTTCCGGCCGCGGAGTTGGCCGGCAAGACCGTGCTCGACACCATCAACTACTACCCGATCCGGGATGGGCGGATCGAGGTGCTCGACGCGGAGGAGACCACCACGACAGAGCTGGTCCAGGGGCACCTGACCGGAGCGAAGCTCGTCAAGGCGTTCAACAACATCTCGGCCTTCCACATCGCGTCGCTTGCCCGTCCCGCGGGCGCCGCCGACCGCACCGCCCTGCCGATCGCCGGCAACGACCCCGAGGCGAACGTGGCAGCCGCCGCCCTCATCGACAAGCTGGGCTTCGACACCGTCGATGCCGGCAGCCTGGCCGAGACCTGGCGCTTCGAGCCGGAGACCCCCGCGTACGCGGTGGCCTATTGCGCGCACCCCGAGGCCATGAGGGCCTTCCTGGCCGACCTGCCCAACGCGGGCCCGACGCCGTCCCCGCCCGACGATCCGGGCGCCCCGCTACCCGCGGGCAAGCTGCGCACCCTGTTGGCCGACGCGCACCGCCCGCCTGTCGCCGACCGCGTCATGTGACCTCCGACCCGCAGCAGTGCGCGCCAAGAGGTAAGCCCTCCACAGGGCGTCCCGGGTCCCTGTGGAGGGCTTTACCGCTGATCCGCTCGCGGGCGGACACGGCCTTCGGCGCCTATCGTTGCCGCATCATCTCCGCTCCGTGGTGGCCCAGGAGCTTGTGGAGCAGCCGGGTGGCGGGCAGAGCACTGTTGAGATAGACGCGGTCCTTGCGGCGTTCGATCGTCCGGGCCATTCTCCGGAGGGTGGCCGTCGCCTCCTCCTGCTGCCCGGCGTGGTACTGGGCCTGGCCGAGGAGGCCCAGATGAAGCGGGAGCCAGAAGCGCGTTCTGGACCGGCGTAGTTCGGCCAGAGACTTGAGCATCAGCGGGACGCCTTCGTTCTCGTGGCCGGAGTGGGCCAGGGCCCATCCCTGCGGAACTCCCAGCATCGCCTGCCAGTGGGGCAGCCTGTGCTTGCCCGCCAACCGGCTCCCTTCGGCGCCGGATGCCTGCGCCGTGGCCAC
>Ga0307508_10006199_pt1 | contig 11277 bp, 16 predicted proteins | sample 9_EM_MG_FD_203089 | JGI IMG/M metagenome (GOLD analysis project Ga0307508, IMG submission 203089) | Populus trichocarpa ectomycorrhiza microbial communities from riparian zone in the Pacific Northwest, United States - 9_EM | ecosystem: Host-associated > Plants > Roots > Unclassified | place...
AGACTGAACTGGACTCCACTGGACTATGAAAAAATTGAAAATCTGCCCAGACCAAATAAATGACAAAACATATGTATTAAGATGTAAATAATTTTTTATGAGGTGGACTGAGCAGGACTACAGTCCACCGGAGTCCACCAGAGTCCAACCGGATTACGTGGGGGAGAGATAAGAACTCGTCATAGGACTTCACTGGAGTCCACTGGAGTTCAGTGGACTTTAGTGGAATTTAACACAATTTATAATCAATTGTTATGAAAGTGCAGTACAGTCTATCAGAACTCCACTAGAGTCCAGTGGAGTCCTATGACAGTCCACTGGAGTCTACTGGAGTCTACTGGAGTCTACTGGAGTTCTATGACAGTCCAACAAAGGTCCTATAGAACTCCACTGGAGTCTACTGGAGTCTACTGGAGTTCTATGACAGTCCAACAAAAGTCCTATAGGAGTCCAGTGGAGTCCAGTGGAGTCCTATAGGACAAGGTGGGGGACAGCAAAGTACTGTGAATTCATCAGGCCAAACAAAAGTGCTGAACTTGGTGCACAAGGAAATATAAGCCTGATACTTGCAAAAGGCCATCTTGAGAGAAGGAGATTCATTTTTGTTCCAGATCAAGGTGTCATCAATGTTGAAGTGTTGTTGAACTTTATCAAGGGCCTCATATATTGAAAGGAGGAACTGCTGGACCCAGAGAGTGAGATGCAATTTCAGACAATCATGAGAGAGTCCACTAATTATTATGAAGAACAGCTCGTGAAGCAATATAAGCTGATCCAGAGATGGAGCAAGGAAGAGATCCAGAATGTGTAGTTCCAGATCCAGAAAGAGAACCAGTAGAAGTAACAGAAGGTCCACCATAGCTGGTAAACGAGCTCTATATCAAATATTGAATATTATATATTTATTTTAAAAAAAGAACTTATAGCCAAAATATAAGGCACTGCAGTTTCCTCTTGATCATGCCAAACTATATCTTCATCATCATCTACTGCAACATCAAACTTTCCATGGAGCTCCCAATCAGAATTCTTGTTCAAAGTGTAGAAAGTATACTGCCCCTCTGCAAGAGGCTCAAAGCATCACTTGAGTTTTGCAAGAATTATTGCAATGGAAGCAGAGATTTCCATAGTGACGAAACAGGTGGGATTAATCTCAGCCAGCCAAAAAATAGAAGGATTGAGATTGGTTACATAAAGGAAGACTTTGCCCTTGATATCAAGAAAAGGTAGTGCATTACCCTCCATATCAGCAGCATTGACTGTGCTACTAACAGCTTGACCACAAATAACACCACCTTGAGTACAAGATGATCCCTTCAATATCATCAACTGCATTCTTTAAAAATAAAACAAATTTGAACAATATAAAATAATATAATAATTCATTTCAGAAAAACTCACCTTTATCAGCAAAAACATTCTTGGGTATAGCAGGAAGATGCACATCCATTCCATAATCCTGACCACCAATCTTCTTCTCCTCTTGAACAGTCTCCTTCTGCATAATCCTCTTCACATTCTTCTTTTTCTTTATTCCATCAGAGACTTCATCAGAGACTTCATCAGAACCAGACTGCTCATCAGAAGTAGAGTCAGAGGTAGAGTCAGAAGTAGAACCAGACTCAGAACTTGAAGATGTAGTTCTGTTTACAACCTTCTATTTAACAGTTGGTAACAATTCATCTTCTTTATGCAAAGCTGACTTGGTAGTAACAGAAGAGGAAAGAGGAAGACAGGTAGATGGGCCCTTTGGAGCAGGAGGGGCAACTGTTATGTTTAATTCCAAAATGACTTCTTCAGAACTTTTCAAAAAAGAATTAAATATGTATCTATATATATATATATACAAATGAACTTGTAACCCACAGTGGAAGTTTTTCAGGCAGCCCTGCTGCCTTGGTGGCCTCATCTTCCTATGCTTTCATGGCAGAGGTTTTTCTATATTATAAATGGATAAAGAAAAACTAATATACAGGTTTAAGCTAACCTAGCCTTCTTGCCTTTGATTTTCACTTGTGGCTGAGGCATGCAGAAACACCCACTACAGGTCTTGAGGGGGGCTGTCATCCAACTCCATATTGTGAGAAGACCTACAAATATTAATTAGATTGAATTTTCTTGAAATATATTACACACATCAATAAACTGTTTCAGGCCAAGAGAAACAGAGGGGCATTTCACAAGAGTGAGGGGGTATGTCAAGGCCATAAGGAGCATTTCACAAGGATGAGAGGGCATTTTGAGGCCATAAGAGGCATTTTGCAAGGTTGAGAGGGCATTCAAGGTCATGAAGGAATTTCACAAGGGTGAGGGGCATTTTGAGATTGTATGGGGCATTTGGCAAGGGTGAGGGGCATTTTGAGGCTGTAAGAGGCATTTCACAGTGAGGGGGCATTTTGAGGCTACAGGGGGTTGCAAGGGGTATTTTGTGATGGTGGGGGGGGAGGGGGTTTATAGCCAGATTAGGCATTTTACAAGAGTGAAGGGGTATTTTGAGGCCATAAGGGCATTTTCTGAGGGTGAGGGGGTATTTTGAGGCTGTAAGAGGCATTTCAAGGCTGTAAAGGGTGTTTTGTGAGGGTGAGATGGTAGTTCAAGCTGTAAGGGGCATTTCGAGGCCACAAAGGGCATTTTGTAGGGGTGAAAGGGTAGTTTGAGGCTGCAAAGGGCATTTTTCAAGGGTGAGGGGGTAGTTCAAGGCTGTAAGGGGCATTTCATGGCCACAAAGGGCATTTCACAGGAATGAGAGGGTAGTTCGAGGCTGCAAAGAGGGTTTTGCAAGGGTGAGGGGTAGTTGGGGGCTGCAAAGGGTGTTTTGCAAGGGTGAGGGGGTATTTTGAGGCTGGAAAGGCATTTCGCAATGGTAAGGGGGGGGGTTTTCTGGCCACAGTTGGCATCAGCAAGGGTGAGGGGGATTTCAAGGTCATGAGGGGCATTTTGTGATGGTGAGGGGGGTTTCATGGCCAGGTTTGGCATTTTCAAGGCTGCAAGGGGTGATTTTAGCCAGGATGGGCAATTTGAGACAGTGAGGGTGAAGTTCGAGGGGGTTTCCATATGTGACGTCATGTTTTCAGCCAGTGGGGAGGTGTGTCGAATTCCATATTGGGCATTTTCAAGAGATGTGGGCAAAGGGTTGGGGGACATGGTCAGTGCTAGTAAAAAAAGGGGCCAGAAATGCTTACCCTTTCCTATATAGGTGTTCTGTAGAGTTATATCCTAAAAGAAAGGGGGTCAGAGGAGTAGAAAAGAAGGGAAAACTCTTACCAATGTTGGGGCAGAAGTCAGCGTGATAGTGGTGGGAGGCAATGATGAGCTGGCATATTGTTGTGTATGGAAATGACATGATCATTCCAAGAAAGAAACAGTTACTTATATTACTTGTAAGTTACAGGAAAAACTTGGCTTACCCTATTAATATAGGGAAACTTTCCCTGTAAATCACCTAAAAAACATCTGAAAAATAGGCGAAAAATATATTAATAAGAAATATCATTTTGGCAGCCTTTAGTATAATTTATTTTCTGATGAATTTCATCAGAAATTACCTGTAAATTACTGGTAAATTACAAGAAATTCCTACCAGGGTTTTCAATATTTAAACAGGTTTTATATTTATTGGCATTTGGTAATTGGACATTTAAATGTACAATAAGCTAAAAATAATGATGGCATTTCAACTGCAAAAGGTGTCTACAGTGGCACAGTTTTCAGTGTAAAACCTTTTTACAGTTAAAATACTGCAGTTACTTTTAGCTAATTGCATATTTTAAATATCCAATTACCAATTGCAAATTCTTGAGGCTGAAGGCCATTGCTTGGCATAGCAATACAAGTCCCCTCTGAGTTGGGTATATTCTCACTTATGATTAAATATACAAATAGTATTGCTATCATTGAAAAGTGACACAACTGTTGACACATGCACTGTGACACCAGCAGTTTCACTATTTATGTAGGAAATAGTATCTCAGATGTCATAAATGGACTATATATTTGGCAACTACCTCTAGGAAATAGCAGCTACATAATAGATATCAGTATATGACATATAAATGAATATGAGGTGGACACTCCTGTAGAGTATGCAAATGACTCACCTCAGCTTGTTGTACACATAGCTGAGGTGAATATTTACATTACATGGAGTGAGGGCCATTGCAGTGCACAGCAGATACAAGTCCTTTCTGAGTATTATAACTTAAAATTTTGTCAAATACAAGATATATACTAATATATGAAAAAGAAAAGGAACAGAGGGAAACAACAAGGGTCTCTCTATTGTGTCAAAAGATTCCATTGATCAAAAACCTGCAGGTCATGGATACTACCACAAGTTAGTCAGAATTATGTAGCCATTATGATTTTGATAATTTTTATTTCACTCAATTATACAGGGTAGTACAAATTAGTTGAGTTATTTATATTTTGTAATTAACATATGACTATTATGCAATGGGAAAAAAGCACAATGGGGGAACCCCAGCTGTGGCCTTGCATTGCCCAAAGTAGGCAGAACTCCGAAAATGACACTTTCAGGGTTGGGGCGGTCAGTGGGCAACGAAATCCCACAAGTATGTATAGAATAATATTTTAAATAAAAACATACAAAGATGCCACAATGCACTGATAGGGCAGTACAGCCCTTACCACATCAAAACAAGAGGGGGAGATTAATGGTTGACAGAATAAAGGGCTGGCAGCAGCCCTTCCCAAGGAACATTTCGATGGGATAAGGGCCATACAGCTCTTACTATATTGAAGCAAGAGGGGATGGTCAATGTTTTGGCAGAAAAAGTGCCATACAACCCTTATTCCATTGAAACGAAAGAGAAAGAATCCACTTCAATGGAATAAGAGATTTGAAGCCCTCATTTCATTGAAACAGAAGGGAGGGGTAACCATTGGAGGTGTTGTGTTGAAATGGGAGGGAATGTGGAACAGCAGCTGGCTGTTGTGTTCTGTGGTGAAACCAGGAGTGGAAAAGCTGTTAGTTAGTAATATAAGAGATATTTAAAAAGAAAACATAAGATTTTTGGAGATGGGCTGTGGAGCCCATCCTCTCTGCCCTTGCTCTTGTTCCTCTACCCTCTTCATCTTTTCTGTGGTCTCTGCTTGCCCATCCTGCTTGCCATTCTTGTTGCACCTTGTCCATGGCCATTTCATGGCCAACTTCAACTGTGGTAGCCTCTATAACATTGCAATGGAGGTGGCGGATGTGAAGTAGTGGTGGTGCCAGGTAGTGCCAGGAGCATTGGCACAGGTGTCAGGATACTGACTGGGGGATAATACCAGCCCACACAGGTTATCCATCAGTGAACCCCAAATTCTTGAGGTTGGGAGATGGCAATGGCAGGTAGAGTGTGGTCAGGGTCAGGAGGCTGGTGAGTTGGTTAGCAGGTGTATAATAATTTCAAAAAATAAAAAATGTACATTCTGGAGATGGGGCCATTGTGCCATTTCCCCAGTCCTCATCATCATCATTCCCTGCTGTCCTCCTCTAGCTGTGGGCTTGCTGGCCACATTGGTGGTAGTGTAACCCAGGCAGGCTGCCCTAACCTATTTCTAGTTGCTCGGTTAGCTACAAAATAAATTTTAGGAGAAATGAGTACCATCCCATCCCCCTGCTTGGTCCAGCCTAAGGTGGGGAAGCCCATTCTGCTTCAAAAACAGGTGGAAGGGTACAAACCCTCCCTTTCAACATGTGAGGAGAGGTGGGTTCCCCAATAGAAACATGGAAATTGCCGACTGTGAAAATAATTGCATGATTGAGCGTTTCAAACCCCTCATATTCCAAGGGTGTAAAGACAATTCCTATAAATAGAACTTGTAACTGATACACCTGTAGTATATATTTCTTACAGTAAACTGTTACAGCTGTTTTCATATACCTTGACAGTAAATCATGTTCATGTAAAATCATCATAGATAAACCCAAAATTGGACTTAGGGAAATTTTCAATAACAGTGAGCACTGACAAATCCTCTCATCACCCATCAACATTGTCAAAATGCAGAAGATGAGGCTAACTGGGTAATGCTTCAATATTGCACTTGACAACATCACCAGTGGTGATCCAAAGATCCAGCATACAATAGAATGTTGACTCTGAGAAACCAACACACTTCAGAATTACATAGATGGAGAGGCAGAATGTCAAGCTCATACATCTTTGTAGTGCATATCTTGAGGTTATGACTGATTTTATGATACATATTGTTTGTGTGATGAGGCACACCATGATTGAAAATTTCCCTAAGTCCAATTTTGGATTTGTCTATGATGATTTCACATGAACATGATTTACTGTCAAGATATACAAAAACAGCTGTAATAAATATTATTTTATTCCTACAAGACCAATCTTGTAATCACAAAAAACAAATATGAACTGGTTCACATCATTTCAGTCCATTCTTTATGAGAATTCAAAAATAGAAGGACTGGTTACAGTTACAGTCTATGGCCCTTGGTCAAAAAACTGGACCAAACTGGACAAGTCCTTATCTCTCCTCCACATATTCTGGTTGAACTCTGGTGGACTCTGGTGGACTGTAGTCCTGCTCAGTCCACCTTATAAAAAATTATTTATGTCTTAATACATATATTTTGCCATTCATTTGGTCCAAATTTTCAAATTTTTTCATAGTCCAGTGGACCAGACTGGGCAAACTGGATTGTGGTCTAGTTAAGTCCAGTATCCTATTTTGACAAGGAAAATTTAGCAGGAGTCATTGCAAGTTTAGCATAAATTTGGCTGAGTCTGGTCAGTCCAGTGGAGTCTGTGGAGGAGAGATAAGTATTGGACCGGACTTCCAACTAGTCTTTTCTATTATCATTTCCACTTGAAATAATACTGAAGAATATCTATATAGATTTAAATAGCCTTTTTACACCCAAGATACTGAGGTGCTAATAGCTTTCAAGTTGAGAGAAATGCAAATTTTGAGAAATATACATCTGGAAAGTCTTGCAAAGGCTACATTTAACTAAGATTTGACTAAGATATTGCTGCAGAATATAGAGATTGGACATAAATAGTCAGCCAAGAGTCATATATATATCATTTTCTATGGTTGTAAAAGTGATATCTTTTCACAATATTATAAAATAAGCTTAGGTCACCAAAAAATTAATGGTGGTTGGCTAACCTTGTAAGTCATTATCTGTATCTTGGTTACAACTATCTAGACCCAACTGAAGCCATCTACTAGTCCTTTAGGCCACCTCATATCTCCAAAGCACTACACAATGATCTCTACTACCAGATGCAAAATAGTTTCCTGTTGGACAGAAATCAATTGACCAAACACGAGCTTTATGCCCCCTCAATGTGCACTCCGGGGTGGCATTGCACAGGTCCCAGATACACACAGTGTGATCATCTGAGCCAGAAACAATCCATTGACCATCAGGAGAGATGGCAATGCATTTGACATCATTCTGTAGTAAGCAAAAAGGCAAGATAAAAATGGGATATAAACTTGAATGAGAAAGAATAGTTGAACAGGAACATTTAAATGACGCACTGTATGTGCACAGTGCAGTGACATTGATTTTCTGTTCTGCATTACTATCTTTTGTCTTCAATCTGTACTCTGGCTCAGCCAACTCAAGCAAACTGATGTTCCAGTTCTTCCATGTGCCATCCCGGCTACTACTTACCAATCCCTTTCCATCCATTGTAAAGGCCACTGACTGGATTGCATTTCCATGAGCTATCCACTTCTTCACCAGCTGACTCTTCTGTACATTCCATATCCTCAGCATTCTGTCTTCATCCCCAGCTGCAATACATTGTCCATCTGGGTTAAACTTGACACTGTAGAAAGAGGAGGCACTTTTATCCTTGAGGAGGGAAAAACCATCATGGATCCTCCAGATATGCGCTGTTTTGTCATATGAACAGGAGACTAAGAAGCGGCCATTGGAAGAGAAGTCAAGGTCTTTGATCGTATTTGTATGCCCTCGAAAGACATTGCGAGTGCACTTCTTTGCAATGTCCCATATCTGGAGGCAGAGAAAATATGTAAGACTAGGAAAGCTAGACTACTCGAGAAGGAGGGATTTACTCTCAAGTGCCCACCACAGGCTCCTACAGCTAGGTATTTACCATCCGGGGAGAAACAGAGACTCCGAATGCCTTGTGGTTTTTTTTCGTAGTAATCTGTGAGGCAACTGTCATGAAAGTCAATTGATGTCTCCAAACTGAAATAAGTAAAGCAGCTGACCAACTCTTTGCCCCGGTTTTCACATCATAAATATATGTCCTGCTTGGGTTGCGGACTCCTATGGCCAAGTAGTCCCTGTCAGGACTAAACCTCACATGCCTCACTATGCCTCCGTTTGTCAACACATGTTCCAATTTCACGTTGAGCGCTCGTTTGACATTGCTATTGAAGTCGACTGAGGGCCAGTCAAGTTGATTGGGTATATCTTTTGGAGAGGTGCTGGTTTCAGGGACTCGGAACATAGGGTGTCGTGTGACAGATAGTGAGGAGGGTTGAATCGAATCAGAGGAACCGGAGGTAGATCTGTTGGATTGGATAAAACCAGAGGCCTTCGCAATGCTGAGTTGGGACACTCCAGACCTTCTGGTAAAGGGCACCCAATCGGAGGGTGCGGGTGACCTGGGGGAATTTGACAGATGAGGCGGAGAGAATTTGGGCTTAGATGAAGGAGAAACAGTGACACCTCCCACAGTTGGACAGGTTGCAATACCTACAGGGGCAGATGTGCCCGGCAGCTTACACAGATCTTATCCCCGATGTTGTAGTAGAGTGCGGTATATAAAGGTGCAACTAATAATCAAAACACTATAAATTGGTCGCACTATCAATAAAACGGAATACGTACTCAAGTCTTTGTACTCCTGGATTTGCTTCTGTGCAGTAGCCAGATCCTGATGCAGCCTCTGTACCTGGAGTTGCGCAGAGAAATCTGGTTGGTTTGCAAGCGGAGAGAGATTCGATGGGGGCCATGGAAAAGTTTGGCTTGCTGATTGCCGTGGGTTTTGGTGCTGAGATGAATGAGCCATAAAGGATATCTTGAAAAAATTTTGGGACGTTTCAAACTTCAGCTTATATAACACTTGTGGCTGAGGGCCGTTGCTCTGCACGGCAAAACAAGTCCCTCTATATTAAGAGAATTAATGTATTGTATTATACAAATAAATAACTAAATAAGTGAAACAAGCACGAAATACATTGGCATCAGTTATGTAAGGAACTCTCCCTTTTGGTGCAAGGTTTTCGCAGCACGTCCAGTATTATATATTATAATGAAAGGCTGACGAGTGGCAAAGCCCGCTACCTACGAGTGTAATGTCTACAAGCAGACAAGGAGAAAGTGCTGTATATTCCCTCACCCGCATCAAAGGCCTTAAAATGGCAACGACACGACAAAGAGAGGCATACCCATCCTTGCCGCGTCGAAACTGGAATGAAGACACAACGAGGGGGCATGCCCCTCCTCGCCGTGTTGGGATGGAAATGACACGACGGGGAGCCCTCCTCCTTACAGCGTCAAAATTGAAATGAACACATGACGAGGAGGGGGCACGCACCTCCTCGCCATGTCGAAAATGGAACAAGGACACGGTAGGGATGGCCATGCCCTCCCTGCCGCACCAAACTGGAACGACAGTACAGGGAGGGTAGACTCGTCCCCACCGCATCGAAATGGCAACGACACAGCAAAGAGGGTATGCCCTCCTTGCTGTGTTGAAAGTGGGAAACGACAAGGGGCCATGCCCTTCCTGCCATGCCAAAACTAGAATGACACCAGGGAGGGGCGTACCCCTCCCCACCGCATCAAAATGACAACGACACGGCGAGGAGGGCTAGCCCTCCTCGCTGTGTGTTGTGGTTCTGTTCATTTCGTGTAGTTAGTACATAGAAAGCAAAAAAGAAATTTTGTGGAACGTAGCTTGTATGCCCACTGTGTCTACCAGCTCCCCCTCCACCTCGTGTTCCCTGTTCTCAGTGATTTGGACTCGTGGTGCTTGCGTACATACACCGAAATGCATTTTCGGTGTGGTGGGATGAGTTTACACCCAACTGCGTCGAATATGCAAAATCGGCGCAGTGGGATGGGGTTCCACATCCTGCCACATCGAAAAGACGCAGTTGGGTGTAGATAGAACCCCAACCCGCCATGCCGAAATGCATTTTTGGTATGGTTTTACACCCAACCGCATCGAAATGCAAAATCGGCGCAGCGGGGTGGGGTTCCACATCCTGCCATGTTGAAAATACAAAATCAACACAGTGATCTACACCCACCCACCACGTTGACTCGGAAAATGCAACGGCAGCGCAGCAGGGTGGCGAAACGTGTTCAGCGCTCGCTCCCGAGAGCGACCCTTCGGATGTAGTGGCCAGTGAGAGGTCGAAACTCTGAGAATGAGCATGAGCGCTCACCCTTGGGGTTGGGTCGTAGTGGTAGTGGCAAGTAGAGGTGTTCTAAACCACCAAACGAGCTTTCGTGCTCGTTTTCATGGTTGGGAGGTTAGTAAGTATGTAGAATACAATTTAAAATACAAACATATGTTTGGAGGATGGACCGTCGTGCCCATTCCCCTGCCCTCATCCTTCCCTCCAGTTGCTTTCCTTGTGCGTGCGCTACGTGGGTGGTAGTGCTACCCCTATGCACCGCAAATGGGAGAATTAAAAATGAGAACTGGAGGACTCACACTACAAATACCAAGGAGAGAAACAAAGGCTCAGAGGCTTGAACTTTTAAAGTTGAAGGTCGAGAGCGGAGGCATAAAAAGGGAGGAAGTTTCACAAACGAGGGCCAAGTTGATTACACACAAAAAGCTGAGGCACAGCCACACCCAAATTTAGAAACATTTTCGCTCACTTTTGATGGTTACATTGATGCCAGCAAACCTCGGGGTAAAAGAACGAGTACCCCTAAAGGGGACTTGTGGCTGAGGGCCGTTGCTCTGCACGGCAAAACGAGTCCCCTCTGAGTTGGATATCTCACTTATGATTAAGAAATATACAAATAGTATTGCATTCATCAAAAAGTGACAAAACTGTTGACACATACACACCAGCAGTTTCACTATTTATGTAGGAAATAGTAACTCAGATATCATGAATGGACTATATATTTGGTAACTACCTGTAGGAAATAGCAGCTGTATAATAGGTATCAATCAGTATATGACAGATAAATGAATATGTGACAGATTGAGATGGACACTCCTTTGTATCTAGACTATATGCTAGTCTCAAGGTCAATGATGTGAACATACAAATAAAGGGTTCACA
>Ga0307508_10006200_pt1 | contig 11277 bp, 12 predicted proteins | sample 9_EM_MG_FD_203089 | JGI IMG/M metagenome (GOLD analysis project Ga0307508, IMG submission 203089) | Populus trichocarpa ectomycorrhiza microbial communities from riparian zone in the Pacific Northwest, United States - 9_EM | ecosystem: Host-associated > Plants > Roots > Unclassified | place...
GCCCTCGCCGCCCTGCGCGCGCGCAGCGGCCCGCACCGGGGCGCCTTCGCGGGGAACCTGGCCGCCTTCTCGATCTGGCAGATCCTCGAGATCCTGCAGAACCACCGTTCGGTCGGACGCCTCGAGGTCAGCCTCGAGGACGAAAAGGCGGCGATCTTCGTCCGCGACGGATCCCTGGTCCGGATCGCGTCCGACCAGACGCCGCCCCTCGGCACGCTGCTGCTCTCGCTGTCGGACGTCGACCTCCCGCGGCTGGCGAAGGCCCTCGGCGAGATCAAAGGGGAGAGCGACTACGACGTGGCGGTCCGAGTCCGACAGCTCGGGCTCATGTCCGGCACGCGCTTGCGGCAGGTCGTGGAGCGCCAGGTGCAGCACTCGTTGGAGCGCTTGATCGACCGCACCGACGGAACGTTCGCCTTCCACAAGGAGACCTTCGAGCGCGGGGGCACCGACGTGGAGCTCGACATCCGCTTCGTGCTCCTCGAGATCGCCCGGATGCGGGACGATCCGCCGGCGACGAAATAGCCGATCACCGGAGCGTCGCGCGACATTTTCGCGCGGCTCCCTCTTTCCTTGTGGGCTCGGCCCACCCACTGCCGGAAGGAGCTCAACCATGACCGCCACCCGAATGCCTCGACTTCTGCTCTCGATCGCCCTCCTGTGCGGGCTCGCCACCGCGGCCAGGGCCGACGGGACCGACGATCCTGCCGTGGCCCGCAAGTCCTGCGAGCAGTTGAAGCAGGCCGACACGCCCGAGAAGCTGAAGCAATGCTGCGACGATCAGATCATCGTCGGAGACAATGCCGAGCAGGCCAGGCTCGTGGCCCAGTGTGTTCAAGGAAAGGGCAAGAAGACGGCGCCCGCGAAGACACCCGCGAAGACGCCAAAGAAGAAGTGATCATTTCGCGTGCCAGACGAGGTACTCGGTCAGGATCAGCGTCCCGAGGAGGCTGGAGAAGAGCGTGATCGCCGATGCGGTCTGCCACGGGTCGTGACACTCCACCGCGCACGCGACGAGGCCCGCGCCCACACTGATGACGCCGACCTGCACGATGAGCCCGCCGTCGACGTGCCGGCGCTCGCCGACGACCAGCTCGGCGTCCGGATCCGCGGAGAGCTTGCACGGCGCGGCGCGGGCGGAGAGGTCCTCGCGGAACGGCGGGATGTCGGGACAACCCTCGACCAGGTCACGCACGCGCGCGAACCCGAGATCGTAGCCTTGCCCCGAGGTGGTCTCGACCCGCGCGTGACCGTCGCGGCGCAGGTCGGCGAGGTGGTGATGGATCTCGCCGTGGGTCACGCGCAGATCGGCGCTCGCACAGCCGGTCAATACGGAGACCGGGACGCAAAGGAGGCGAAATAGGGACACGCCCCATCATGCCCGACGCGGGGCCTGGGGCGAAACCGCCTCAGAGCGGGCGCCCGGGCATGACCTCGTCCAGCGCGGGCGCGGTCGCGACGAAGGCCGGTAGCCGATCGAACCGCGCGGCGAAGGCCTTGAGCTTCGGGTAGGCATCACCGGCGAGCGCGTCGGGCAGGCGGAGTCGCAGGTAGGCGAGCGCGCACGCCACGGTGATATCGGGCTGGAGCGGCCGGTCGCCGACGTACCAACCGGCGCCGGTCAGGGTCTCGAGCGCGGCGAGTCCCGAATCGACCTGGATGCGGCAGCGCTCGATCCAGGGCGCGTGGATCTTGTCGGCCGGGCGGAGGGCGGCCTCGTAGACGATGGCTCCCGCCTTGTCGACGACGCCGTTGGCGAGGGCGGCGACGCGCAGCGCCAGGCGCCGCTCGCGGCCTGCGCGGGGAAGGAGCGCCCGCTCCGGCCCGACGAGCTCATCGACGTGGTCGAGGATCGCCGAGCTGTCGATGATCACCTCGCCGTCGTCGAGCATGAGGGACGGGATGCGCCCGAGCGGGTTGATGCGTCGCATCGCCTCGGCGTCGCCGAAACCGCTGAGCGTGTTGCGCGTGAAGGGCAGGCCGAGGAGGTGCAGCGCGATGGCCACGCGCCGCGTGTAGGGGCTATCGAACTGACCGACGAGGATCATGCGGCCAGGTTACACGCGCCCGCTGATCGGGCGCGCTCCATCGACGAGAGCACGCGGGCGGCTGCAGGTTTCTCCGCCTGCCGGGTCGACTTCCACCGCGCCAGGCCGTTCCGCGCCGCGCTCGAAGCGAGCCCCGTCCTCGCGGCGATGAAGCGCCTAGGGCATCGAGAGACCGAGCTCCTTGACCCGACGGCCGAGGGCGCGCTTCGACACCTGGAGCTTGGCGGCCATGGCGTCGAGATCACCCTTCAGCTCACGAAAGCAGTCGGCGATCTCGTCCGCGCCTAGATCGCCGGCGGTGCGGATGTTGGAGCTCTTCTCGATCAAGTCGTAAATGGACGGACGCGGAATCCGCAATCGATCGGCCGCCGATTTGATGTCCCAGGCGCTCGCGCGGAGCGCCTCGAGGAGCTCCTCCTCCGTCACCTCGGAGGGCTTGCGCCGCTCCGAAGATATCTCGGCATCGGATGGCGCCGGCGTCACGGCGAGCTCGTCGGCGATCCGAGCATCAGGCTGGAGCTGGGTGAGCCCACGGCTGCCGATGACGAGCTGGCGGACGAGGTTCCGGAGCTGGCGGATGTTTCCGGGCCACGCGTGGCGGAGGAGCGACGCCGCGAGCGGCGCGGGGAGCCAGGGCTTGGTGTAAGGATCCTGCGGAGACAGCCGGTGGCCTTCGCCGATGGCCGAGAGCTCCTCGCGGGCGAAGTGGTAAAAGAGCGGGCCGATGTCCTCGCGCCGCGAACGCAGCGCCGGGACCCAGAGCTCGTAACCGGCGAGGCGGTGGAGGAGCGGCGCCCGGAATCGACCTTCGCGGATCCGATCCTCGAGGTCGGCGTCGGTCGCGGCGATGATGCGCACGTGGGTCGCCACCGGCCGGTCCGAGCCGACGGGGTACATCTCACCGGTCTCGAGGACCCGCAAGAGGCTCACCTGCACCTCCGGTGGCGCCTCGCCGACCTCGTCGAGAAACAGGGTTCCCCCGTCGGCGACCCGGAACAGTCCCTCGCGATCGCGCACCGACCCGGTGAAGGCGCCCTTGGTCGCGCCGAAGAGCTCGGCGACCGCGAGCTCTCGAGGCAACGCGCCCAGGTTGACGCTCACGAACGGGCGATCCCGACGCGGGCTCTGGTCGTGAATGGCGCGCGCCACGAGCTCCTTGCCGGTGCCGGTCTCGCCGCGGATGAGCACCGGTACGGAAAGATCCACGACCCGCTCGATGGCGGTGCGCACGCGACGGATCGCGTCGCCGTCGCCCACCATGCTGGGCAATGCGGCCGGGTCACCCGCATTGGGGTCCAGGAGGTGCGCGAGGAGGACGACCCGGCCGGCGAGCTCGATCGGGGTCCCGAGCGCCAGATCCTCGGCGGTGAGGTCGATCGACGTCTTGACGGGTGAGCCGACGACGACGCGCGTGCCGTCCGAGCCGGCGATGAGCCGCAGACCTCCGCCGACGCGCGGAGCGAAGCGGATCGGGCTCCGGCTCACGAAGGGATCGCCGAGCGACATTCCGACGGCGAGGCCGTGTCTGGCGAAGTCCGGAGCGTTGCGAGACAGCGCGACTTCCCTGCCGGCGACCAAAGCATCGAGGCGGAGCCGCTCGCCGACCCGGTGGGCGATGGGGTGCGATGCGATCGTCAATGCGGGTACGAGACCCGTCGCCGGGACATCAGGCCGCGACCCGACGGCGGTCGTCACATCTGCGATCCCTGACTTGCTCACGTCCTCGCGATGGTACAGCGAATTCAATCCGCTCCGCCATGCGGAGGCGTACGATGTCCAGGGTATGCTCGATCCGCACGAGGCAGAACTGCGAATCGCAGTCGCCCAGGGCATTCTCAGCCGCGAAGAATCGGAGGCGTTCGCCGAGGCGGCCCGGCGGAAAGCCAAGAGCCCCCTCGTCCTTCTCGCGGAGGCCGGTCGGCTCTCCGCGACGGCGTTCGAGGCCCTCCGCCGAGAGGCGCTGAACGCCACCGCTCCGATGCACGACCAGAAGCCCTTCTCTTCGGCGGCGTCGAGCGGAACCGCCTTCCCGGTGAACGACTGGGAGCGCTATTCGAGCGTTAGGTTCCTCGGCCAGGGCGGTATGGGCAAGGTCTTCCTCGCCTTCGATCCGCGGCTCCAGCGCCAGGTGGCGATCAAGTTCGTCCTCGGGAATGACCCCGAGTATGTGCGCCGCCTCATCGCCGAGGCGCGGGCGCAGGCGCGGGTCACGCACGAGAACGTATGCAAGGTCCACGAGGTCGGCGAGGTCGACGGCAAGGTCTTCATCGCCATGCAATACATCGATGGCAGATCGCTCGGCGATCTCGCCGATGACCTCACGGTCAGGCAGAAGGTCATGCTCTTGCGCGGCGCCGCCGAGGGGATCCACGAGGCGCACCGCGCCGGCATCGTCCACCGGGACATCAAGCCGTCGAACATCATGGTAGAGCGCAAGGCCGACGGGGAGCTCAAGCCCTATGTCGTGGATTTCGGCATCGCCTACGCGGTCCAGGAAGGGGGCGTCACGCAGACCGGCACCGGCGCTGTCGTCGGAACGCCCCGCTACATGGCGCCCGAGCAAGCGCGCGGGGCGGCGAGCAAGATCGACCGCCGCGCCGACGTCTACAGCCTGGGCGCCACGCTCTACCACCTCCTCCTCGGCGAGCCGCCGATCCCGGGGACCAACGTCGTCGAGGTCCTCCACCATCTCTCCAACAGCGAGCCGCGCCGGCCGCGCGCGATCGATCCCGACCTGCCGGCCGATCTCGAGGCCATCGTCCTCAGGTGTCTGGAGAAGGACCGATCGGCGCGCTACGACTCGGCGCGCGCCCTCGCCGATGATCTCTCGCGGTTCCTCGACGGGGAGCCGGTCGATGCGCGGGCCGCCGGAGCCGGGTACCACCTGCGCAAGTGGATCCAGAAGCACCGGCGCCTGGTCGCGGCGAGCGCCGTGGTGCTGGTCCTGTTCGTCGCCGCGGTCGCCTGGGGAATCGCGAATCGCCTCGAGGCGGGCACGCGCGAGCGTCTGGCGCGCCGGTTCACCGAGCGGGTCGAGCACATCGAGGCGCTGGCTCGATATGCGGCGCTCTCGCCGGTGCACGACATCCGAGGCGATCGAGCCCGGATCCGCGCCGCGATGGCCGAGCTCGGCGATGAGATCCAGCAGGCCGGCTCTTCGGCGACCGGGCCGGGACACTACGCGCTCGGCCGTGGCTTCCTCGTCCTCGACGACGATGCGCGGGCGCAGGGCGAGCTCGAGGCCGCCTGGCAAGATGGCTTTCGCGAGCCGAGGGCGGCGTATGCGCTGGCGCTGGTCCTCGGCCACCAGTACCAGCAGGGTCTCCTCGCCGCCGAGCGGATCGAGCACAAGGAGACCCGCGAGGCCACCAAGCGAAAGATCGAGCGCGACTATCGGGATCCCGCGCTCACCTACCTGGCGGCGAGCCGGGGCGCCGAGGTGCCGTCGACCGATTATGTGGCCGCGCTCGTCGCATTCTACGAGGGCCGCCTCGAGCAAGCGCTCGAGCACCTCGATGCCATCGGCGTCGGTCTGCCCTGGTTCTACGAGGCGGCCGAGCTGCGTGGAGACATCCTTCTCGCCCGGGCGTGGCACCTGTGCGACCAGGGCGATCGCGACCAGGCGCGCAAGGACTTCGAGGCCGGTCGTCGAGCGTACGCCAGCGCCGCCGCGATCGGCGAGAGCGTTCCGACCGTCTACCGATCGCTGGGCGAGCTCGAATACTTGGCGATGGTGATGGAGCTCTATGGCGAGGGCGAGGTGGCGCCGCCCTACCAGCGCCTGGTGGCGGCCACGGAACGGGCGCTGGCCATCCTGCCGGGTGACCCCGCGTCGCTGGTGCTGGAAGCTCGCGCCCATCGGGCCTTCGCGGAGCACGAAGCGCGGCGCGGCCGGAATGCCGACGCCCTCCTCACCAAGGCGCTCGCCGATGCGCGCCGCGCCTTCGCGGCGGATCCGTCGCAACCTCAAGCACCCATCGAGATCGCGAGCATCTACCGGCAACGAGGTGAGGCGCTCCAGGGCCGAAATCGCGATCCGAGCGAAGAGCTCGAGAAGGCCGTCGAGACCTCGGGGGCCATCCTCCCCAAGGACCGCGACGCGACGTACTACGTGAACCTCGGCTTGATCTTCACGATCTGGGCCGACTACGATGAGCAGGTCGGTGCCGATCCGGATGAGCACCGCGGCCATGCGATCGCGGCCGATTCGAAAGCGATCTTGCTCGATGACAAGAGGAGCGATGTCTGGATCCACCTCGGCATCAGCTTCTTCAAGCGCGGGTCGCAGCCGCACGGCGCCGATCCCGATGGTGATCTGCGGCAAGCCATCCGCGCGCTGGAGCAGGCGCGCTCGATCAACCCCAAGCACGTCGTGCCCTTCTTCTACGAGGGGCTGGTCTACGAGCGCATGGCGGCGCGAACGCGCGCGCACGGCCGCGACGCGACCGTCGAGCTCGACGAGTCCTTGCGGATGTTCGAGGCGGGCCTGGCGATCAACCCGAAGTTGCCGCAGCTCCAGAATGGCAGCGGCGCCGTCTTCACCGACCAGGCCAAGGTGGCCTGGGATCTCGGTCGGGATCCAGAACCCTTCCTCGATCGGGCTCGAGCGGCCTTCGAGCGAGCCATCGCCGCGGCTCCCGACCAGGGCTTTGGTTACGCCAACGTCGGCGAGACGTTCGCCCAGAAGGCCTGGCTGCAACGCGCCCGCGGCGAGGACCCGAGCGCCAGCGTCCACGCGTCGGTCGATGCTCTGAAACAAGCCATCGAGCGCATCCCCGACGACGCGACCTTCTGGTCCGATCTCGGCATGGCGCACGCCCTCCAGGCCGCCGATGAGCTGGAACGGGATCGCGAACCGCAGGCCCGGCTCGCGCTCGCCGCCGAGGCCCTTCACAGCGCGCTCGAGAAGAACCCGAAGGACGCGCAGGCCACACTTTACCTCGGCGAGACGCGGGCAATCCACGCCCGCTGGGAGGCTCGGCGCGGGCGCGGAAAGGTCGAGGATCTCGAGCAGACCGCGGAGACCTACGAGCGGGCGATCGAGCTCGCGCCCGAAGGCGACGAGGCTCGAATCGCTTTCGGCCATTTCTGCCGTGCGCGGGCAGAGATCGAGCGAGCCGCGGCGAGAGATCCCGGGCCATCGTTGCGACGAGGCTTCGAGCTTGCAGACAAGGTCCTCGCCATTCGTCCCGCCATTCCCGACGCGCGGATCCTCAGGGCGAGCCTTTACCTCGTTCGCGCCGAGAGCGCCAAGGAGGCCGCCCTTCGGCGCGAGGACGGCGCACGGGCCGACGCTGACTTCACCGCGGCCCTGACGACGAACCCCGCGCTCGAGGGGGCCTGGAAGAACCAGGTGAAGCTGGCGCGCCAGCTCGCGTCGTCCGAGCGATAGCGCGGTTTGCAGCGGCTAGTCGTCGTCGCCCGGCGAGCCGACGTGAAGCTCGCCCGTGGAGGTCATGGTCTTGTGCCCATCGACCGACCCGACGATGAAGTAGATGCCCGGGACGGCGGTCGTGGCAATCGTGTAGGGCTCACTCAACGTCATGTGATCCAGTCCTGCGATGCCGAAGAGCTCGGCGCACACGTCCACGCCGTCCTTCTCTGCATAGACCTCCCCGGTGAACGGCACGCCGATGGGCGTGACGACGACGCGCTGACCTTTCTTGGCCTTGGTCTTGGCGGGAAGGATATCGCCCTTCGAATCAACGGTGAAGGTATGTTCTTTCAATGCCATGATGTAGCTCCTCGCAGCGATGTTCTCGCTCTTACGCACACGAATGGTTATCGCCCAACATCAGGATTTCTTCCTCGGAGAGGTTACCACCTTTCAGGTACTGCGACCGAAGCTGCCCATTGAAGTTGCCCTCCGGCGTGGGCTCGGGTTTGCCCGTCCAATGCGGCTTTTGTCTCTGGTGTGTCTGGTTCGTCTGGTTCGTCTGGTTCGTCTGCGAATGCGATCCCAGAGGTGAGCTGTGCATCCGTATCCTCCACTTGTCCGTTCAGAGCTCGGCGTACTGGGTGAAGATGTCGCGAGGCGCCGGCCGGGGTCGCGTGGCGCGCGCTCGAAGCCGCGCAGCCTCATGGATGAGGAGCCTGAACGTACGCTCCTCGAGCGCCGGCGCCGCGCAGACGTGGCGAAGGACCACGCGACCGTCGTCGAGACAGAGCGCCCCCACGGCAAGCGACGCATTGTGCCGGAGCAGGTGCTGCGCGGGGAACGACGTCTCCGCGCCGATGTCAGCGACGATTTGCAGGTGCACGTTACGGTCGCCCTTGAGCTCGACGACGGTGACATCGACGACCGCCTCGGGCAGCACGACCCGCACGATCCCATCCGTCACGCAGGCACCTCCCGGTGTCACGAAGGCAAGGGTCCGACGCACCGCGCTCCATACCATCCCGACGTCGCGCGAGATCTCGAATCGCAACAAGTGATCCGTACCCTCCGCGGAGGAAAATCCGAGCCGTCGCGCCAGCCGCGCGCTACGTTGGTCGTCCCGCCCGCAGCTGACCACCAGACCGGTTGCCGAGGTCGCGCGCCAGACCCTCTCCATGACCGCGGAGACTGCCTCCAACGCGAACCCCTGTCCCATGGCTTCCTCAGCCAGCCTGTAGACGAGCTCCAACCCGGCGAAGCCGGGTCGCCAGGCGAGCCCGACGCTCCCGATCAGGCGCGAGTCCCCTCCTCGGCACACGCCAAAGCGAACCTCGACGCCCGCATCGACATCGACCGGCCGCAGCCACAAGCGCGAGGTCACGATCTCGGACGGCGGTTCGGCGAGCCATTGACTGGGCACCATCGTCCGCGAACTCACAGCAACCGCCATGCCACCACCTGTGCGGTCCCGGCCGCCGCTCATGTGTGCGTGAGGATTGTGCCTGGCGAGGGGCCGTTGCTCTCCGCCGGCCGGCATCGATAGCCTTCGACGCGTCGACGCACGCGTCTCGACACAGGTGATCGCCCGACGGGAGACTCCGGGTCAGCGAGCGTCCGCGAGCTCGGCGCGGGCGGCCTGGCCGAGGAGCTGGGAATCGACCGATACCGAGCACAGCGCGAAGCCGCGCGCGAGCATGGCTCGGGCCTGCTTGCCGTTCGAGCAGTAGAAGCCCGCGAACTTTCGCGCCGCCCGGGCCCGGCTCACGATCTGTACGAGAGCCCGGTCGACATCCGGATGCGCGATGTCTGTCCGGCCGCCGGTGAGGGCGATCGAGAGATCGGCGGGACCGACGAAGACCCCATCGATGCCCGAGATCGCCAGAATGTCGTCGAGAGCCGCGAGCGCCGCCCGGGTCTCGATCATCGGGATCGCCAGCTGCAGGTCATTGGCCTGGGCGAAGTATTCCTGAGGTCCGAGCCCGGTCAGCGGAAGGGCGCGGTGCGGGCCCCAGCTCCGCTCGCCGGCAGGCGGATACTTGGCGAACGAGGCGAGCGCCCGGGCATCCTCGACGGAATTGATCATGGGGGCGATCACGCCGGCCGCCCCGGCGTCGAGCATTCGGGAGGCGGTGGCAAAGTCCCCGACCGGCACGCGAACGATCGCCGGCGCGCCCGCCAGCGCCACCGACGCGATTCCCCGGATTGCGCTCTCGACCGTGTAGGCGCCATGCTGCATATCGAGCACCGCCGTATCGAAGCCCTCCCGGATCAGGAGCTCGGCGACCGCCGGCTCACCGAGGACGCTCCATGCCGCGACCACACGCTCGCCCGCCCGCAGCTTGCGGCCGAGGCCGCCAGTCGTTCCTCCGTCCGTCGTCATCTTCAGGGCCCGGTCTCGCTCGCATCGAAGTCGAGCTCGACGCGCGCGCCATTGGGGTCGAAGCAGAAGAGCTGCCACGTGCCGGACTCCGGCTGGCGGCCCAGATCGAAGGGGATCCCATGCCGCTTGAGCGTGGCCGCGGTGCCAGCGAGGTCGCGCGCGCTGAAGGCGATGTGGTCGAGCACCCCGCGCGGATCGGCGGGCATGGCGCGCCCGCCGATGAGGTGCAGAACCGCCTGCTCGCCGGCGTAGAGCCAGGCTCCCGGAAAGCCCATGTCGGGACGGAACCCCTCGCTGAGACCGAGGAGCCCCACGTAGAACGCCTTGGTGGCGTCGAGGTCCCTGGCGAGGACCGTGAAGTGATTCATTGCGCTGATGGGCATGCTCGTTCTCCACAGCTACCGGGCGCGGGCCCGAATCTTCTTGATGTAGGCCTCGGCGTCGGGCGTCTCGCACTCGGTTTCGCCGTGGTCCACCTCGACGCGGCCGATCTTCTTCGCCGCCGCCAGGGCCTGCTTCTCGAGCGCGCCGCCGCGGCCCCCGATCGCGATCAGCGCGCCGTTCATGTTGTGACGGGTGCGGTTCAGCGCGCCGTGGATCCCGGCGACGATCCGGACGATGTAGGGCGCGAGCTCGGCGTCCGGAAGGCTTCGATCGTGCGTCGCCAGCGCAGCCAGCACGCTCCAGCCCGCGCTGCTCGTCCACTCATCCTTGGAGTCGATCCATCGATCGATACAGGCGCGCGCGTGGGGCGTCCGGCGCACGAAGTCGGAGAACGCGCCGACGATCGGGTAGCCCCTCAGGTCCTTGCGCCACGCGTCGATCTCGGCCCACGTCACGCGCGCCGGGTCGGCGATCTTGGTGGCCAGGACCCGCGCTTCGTGATCGCCGGCCTGCCACAGGGACAGCGCCAGCGCGTGGTCGATCTGGATCTGCTTCTCGAGCTTGCCCAGATCGGCGTAGCTCACACCGAGGATCGGTTCGACCGCGCCGTGGCGCCGGTAGGTCTTGGCGGTGGCCGGCTTGCCGAGCGAGCGCAGCCGCGTGAGGAGCTCGGTGGCGTTCATGGCTGCAAACGCTATCGCCCCGGGGCGTGGGAGGCAAGGATCGTCAGATGGTGAACGGAACGCCGGTCGCCGTCTCGCTCATCGTCCACAGCCGCTCGGCGAGCGCCGGGTCGACGGCCCACGGCCGCACGCCCGAGGTCGCCGGCGGATCGACGCCCGCCGTCGGCATCCGCCGGGCCGGCGCGCCGGAGGCGACGGTCGACGCGACGTCGCAGTCCTCGCAGTAGCCGCCGGTGACGATGACGGTGGTGCCGCCGAGGTCGCGCGTGCCGAGCGCCTCCCTGGCGGTGGTGTGGGCGCCGAGGCCGGAGGGAATGGGATGCTGGGCGGTCATGGGAGATCTCCTTGGGAAGATCATGAGACGAACACGCGGTCTGCCGAGCGTGCGCTTCGAGCTCCCGGGTG
>Ga0307508_10006202_pt1 | contig 11276 bp, 10 predicted proteins | sample 9_EM_MG_FD_203089 | JGI IMG/M metagenome (GOLD analysis project Ga0307508, IMG submission 203089) | Populus trichocarpa ectomycorrhiza microbial communities from riparian zone in the Pacific Northwest, United States - 9_EM | ecosystem: Host-associated > Plants > Roots > Unclassified | place...
AGGTTTGTCCGGGTTGCTTTGTTTTTTTTTTTAAGCTCATATTTTTTCAATTTTAAATTTCATCATTTATTCAACTAGAGATTGGGCTATGTTATTTTTGTTTATTTTATTTCTGTATTTCACTAATTTTGAAAATGACCCGGATTATCTTATTTTTTTAAAAATTTATTTTGATAAATTTTTTAAATTGATTTTTTTATTTCATCATTCAACATTAAATTGATTTTTAAATTTTTTTTTTAGTTTTTTCATTCAACATTGGGTTGTTTTATTGTTGAGCTTCACAGTTTTATACAATTCACTTTTGTTGATGACTTTTTTTTTTTTATATTTTATTGGCAAGGATAATCATTTGATTAAATAAAAAACTTATTCTAAAAAAATGATTTATTAAATATGATTTAATATATAGCCTATATTATAAGATCAAATATCTTAATCTTAACTATCTCTTGATCAAATATTAATTTAATTAATTAGATATGCGTATTTGATTAAGTATTTCGATTTATAATTGTAAATTTTTTTTATATCCAAAAAGAATCGAGAAAAGCCTGTATATTCATTTTTTTTCATAAAAAATAACTAAACTCACAGTAAAGCACAAGTTAAGTAGCAACTTCAAGAGAATAAAATAGGATTAACATTAATTTCATTTATTATTCATCGTGACTCATTTTATTATTCATTTATTGTTCATGACTTGTTTTATTAATCATTACATCTTCATGTATTTTATAGATTTGAAGTTTTTTTTATCATATTTTAAAATTTGATTGGATTCCACTCTAATGATTTATAGTATAAAAAAAAAATTAAAACAAAAAGAACTAAACTGAAACATGTGTGAAAACACATAGTCAATTTCATTATTCATTATGACTCAAATTACTATTCATTTATTTTTCATAACTTTGTTTTTATCTTGGTCATCAAATTTTTTTCTAGTTGCATTAGTTTTAGCTATGTTTGGACCTAGCAAGCCCAGATACGTATAATTATTTTTTAGTTGAACCTGATTTTTTTTATATTTTATATTTTTATTTTTTAAAAGAACTGTAAAAATAGGTTAACATGATGTTTCAATTATCATTTAATTTTATCATGGTTCTCTAACAATATTATAGCTTTTGTTACCAAAATAAAAACAAAATGCATGAATTAGAAAAGACATTTCACAGAACAAATACATTTTTTTCTAATAGTATTTTATATAAATATTTATTTTTATATTCATCTAATTAAATAAAATATGAATTCTATAAAACAAAATTATTAAATTTAACGGACGCACTCGTCAGTATGCACTCATCAATTCAGTTGAATCATGGTAGGTCAGCTCCTACGTTGAAGGGTTTGAAACTTGGCATAATCCAATAACATGGTTGACGTGTCACCATTTTAACCCACCAGCCTTGAACAAGTCTTTCGTGACAGTGCGCAGGCAACAGCGCAGCAATTTTAAATTTTTGCAACTTCAGATTTCTTATCAACGTAGACATTGAATATTCCTTACTTTCACCGTTTTACTTCTTTAACAAGAATGGGTTTTAAGTAAGTCCATGCATGCTCCTCATGATTAAAATTAAACTCCATCCCCCAACTATTTCTATCGCTTGTTTATTTTGTATTTTAAAAATATTTTTTTATTTTAAATTATTATTATTATTATTAGATATTTTCAGATGTCAAAAATAAATTTTAAAAAATAAAAAAAATAATATTTTAATATTTCTTTAAATAAAAAACAATTCTCATTATACTATTCTTTGGATGTAACCATTCATTACGCTATAATTTTCTTACTTTATGCATAAGTAACTACAATTTCATTCCTTGACTAACTCCATCGCTTTAATTTGGTCCTTTCATCCCATCATATTAATAGTTTGGATACAGAAAACTCATGAAAGTCTTCTATAAGGAAAAATAAAATAAAATAAAATAAAATAAAAATTTGTGGAACGAGGACTTATTTGTACTTAACACTGGTAGCGCTGCTTTTCGGCTTTTCCAGATCGATGACGTGCAGGGTTCAGATTTAAAAGCCATGGCTCTCGATAAGTTGATAGATTCGCATTGCATCAACCCTCTCATCTTGCAACTTCCTCCCATCGTCGTACCCCCCCTCTAATCGAAGTCGCAATCTCTCTCTACATCTCGTCCATTCTCTCTCTCCAAAAAAAAAGAAAAAAAGAAATCGTAACTTCACGATCTCATTTTCTATCTACAACAACAAACAGATCTGAGATCAAAGATTCAAGGATTTTGAAGGTCAATTTTTTAACTGAAATTTGCAAATATTCAGATCTTGAAAAAAGAGAAAGCAAAACAACAACAAAATAAAAAACCTAAATCGAACCAATCCGTTTGCTTTTGCACTCTAGATTCTTTGAAATTTGTTGATTCTTTCTTCAAATCTTGTTTCTTGATCGTGGATTGGGTTTTACTACATGTTTTGATCCAGTTAAGGTTAACTATATTAAAAAGAAGGAAACCCTAGATAGATAGCGATGGGTAAAAATGAGACCGCCGGCGGCGGCCGCAGTAGTGGAATAGAAGACGTTGAGGAGGGGGAAATATCGGATACAGCATCAGTGGAAGAGATCAGTGAAGAGGATTTTAATAAGCAAGAAGTTGTTATAGTGAAAGAAACACCATCTTCAAACAACAGCTCACAGAAAGTTTGGACGGTGAGGGATCTGTACAAGTATCAAGTAGGAGGTGGATATATGTCTGGCTTGTATAATCTTGCCTGGGCACGAGCTGTTCAAAATAAGCCATTAAATGAGCTGTTTGTTGAGGTTGAACTGGATGATAGTTCCAAGAAATCTTCTATAAATAGTAGCGAAGAAGATAAGAGAACTGTCGTGATCGATGATAGTGGTGATGAGATGGATGTTGTTAAAGTTATTGATATTGAGAAAGAGGAGGGGGAGTTGGAGGAAGGTGAGATTGATTTGGATTCGGAGCCGGTGGTGGTGCAGAGTGAGGGAATGGTGAGTGTTGATGTCGAAAACAGGGTGAAGTCTATTCGTAAAGATTTGGAGAGTGTTAGTGTGATTGAAACTGAGAAGTAAGTGTGTTTTTGTTGCTGAAAGTTTGTGAATTTTGTAGAAATGAAGATTTCGAAATATTTGGTGAAGGTATTGGGATAATGATTATTATGATTGGATTAATTGTTTTGTTGGTTTATTTTTTGTAGGTCATTTGAGGCAGTTTGTTTGAAACTGCATAAAGTATTGGAGAGTTTGAAGGAATTGGTGGGGGGAAATGATAATAGTTTTCCCTCAAAAGATGGTCTTGTTCAATTGCTTTTTATGGCAATTAGAGTAGTTAATTCGGTGAGGCACTTAAAGAATACTTTTTTTACTCAATTTCATTCTTCAAAGAGTATTTATCGATAAAAGTTCTGGTCTAAAGCAGTTCTATTTAATGTTCTGTTGTAATGCTGCTGGAAACTTTGTGGAGACTGAATCGTTGCTCATTGCAGGTTTTTTGCTCGATGAATAAAAAATTAAAGGAGCAGAATAAGGGCGTTTTCTCAAGGTTTGGATTTTGTCATGTTCGTTATTTTGTTTCATTAGATTTTTCATACTCAAATTGTTTAGGTATCTCATCATTGCATCTTCTGGTTACAGGTTTTTTTCCCTTCTAAATAGCCACTATCCTCCTTTTTTCTCTCCTGGGCAGAACAAAGAGGTGTGTGGTTTGTAACTTCGACTTTAGAATTCATAGTCTATATTTTCCTTGAATGTGGCTTGCTGTTAATTATTGGTGCTGTTTTTTCTCCGAGGCAACTAAAAAATGTGTCTGTTTCACAGATAGAGCTCATGGTTTCCTCAACGGGTTCTTATTATATTTTATCTAGTTCAAGAACTGGTGAAGATAGAGAAACACAGGTTTCTGGTGAAGTGAATGAGAATCATAACGATTCTTTAGCGAAAACTGCAGGTTATGATTTGACAACTATGAGTGAAAAGTCACCTGCTGCTGAAACTTTTGTTCAGAATAAGCCAAACAAGTCAATAGAAGCTCCTAAACCACCAGGTGTACCTAGTTTTAAGAGTAGGGGAGTTTTGCTTCCTTTGCTTGACCTCAAAAAATATCATGATGAAGACAGTCTTCCTTCACCAACACAGGAAACGACACCGTTCGCTGTTCAAAGACTATTGGCTATTGGGGATGGAATGGTTAGTTCTGGATTGCCTGTGCCTAAGGTGACACCTGTTGCTGAAGAGCCTAGAATGCATCCCTATGAAACTGATGCACTCAAAGCTGTTTCCAGCTATCAACAAAAATTCAATCGTAATTCGTTTTTCACAAATGAACTTCCAAGCCCAACACCTTCGGAAGAATCAGGCAATGGGGATGGTGATACTGCTGGGGAAGTTTCTAGTTCATCAACTGTTGTTAACTACAGAACTGTAAATCCACCTGTTTCAGACCAAAAAAATGCTCCTCCTTCACCACCACCACTACCACCTCCTCCTCCCCACCCTGACAGTTCTAATATTCGTGGAGTTGTACCCACTAGGAATTCTGCACCAGTTAGTTCTGGGCCTAGTTCAACCATCAAAGCATCTGCAAAGAGCAGGGACCCTAGGCTTCGATATGTTAATATTGATGCCTGTGCTTTGGACCACAACCAGCGAGCCTTGCCCATGGTTAATAACCTACCTAGAGTGGAACCTGCTGGAGCAATAGTGGGTTCGAAGAAACATAAGATAGAGGAGGATGTTCTGGATGATCCCTCATTGAAAAGGCAAAGAAATTCGTTTGATAATTATGGTGCTGTAAGGGATATTGAAAGTATGACCGGAACTGGTGGTTGGTTAGAGGACACTGATATGGCTGAACCTCAAACCGTGAACAAAAATCAGTGGGCAGAGAATGTAGAACCTGGTCAAAGAATAAATAATGGATTTGTATGTCCTAGTTCCGGTAATGTTAAGTCCAATGTGAATGGTAGTGGAAATGCGCAGTCCCCATTTATGGGAATCAGCAACATTACTGGAAGTGAACAGGCACAAGTTACAAGTACTGCTACAACGTCCCTTCCTGATTTATTGAAAGACATCGCTGTGAATCCAACAATGTTGATAAATATACTTAAAATGGGACAGCAACAGAGATTAGCATTAGATGGACAGCAGACACTTTCTGATCCTGCAAAAAGTACATCACATCCTCCAATTTCCAACACAGTACTGGGAGCAATTCCTACAGTGAATGTTGCTTCCTCACAGCCCTCTGGGATTTTCCCAAGACCTGCAGGAACTCCAGTTCCTTCTCAAATAGCCACATCAGTAAGTACTAATTGTCTGTAATTTTTTAGCATCCTGAAATGACAATTATTGTTCGTAAGAATGTGCTTATTAGGAATGAAGTTTAGTTGAGTTGAAGCACATGTATCTTTGGAGAATTATATGCGCCTAGTGCCTATGCAGTTGGATTTGTTTGATCTTGAAATTAATGGTTTTTGTAGTTTTATATTATATTGTGTATTTGTTTGGTGCTGGAACATTATCATCGCAAGTACAAAAATTTTGTTAAATTTTAAGGTTAGCCTTGGTTGCTTTTCTTTCTCTGGGATAATGCAATAAGTAAATAAAATAGAACCTTATGTGATTAGTGTTAAACAGTTAAAAAAGATTTCCAAAATATCTCTTTCTCAGTATGTTGAAGGCTTCTTAATTATATATGGACTTGGACCCTGCAGGATGAGTCAGGAAAAATTCGAATGAAACCACGAGATCCTCGTCGTTTTCTCCATAATAATTCACTCCAGAGGGCTGGGAGCATGGGATCTGAACAATTCAAAACAACAACCCTCACACCCACCACCCAGGGGACTAAAGATGATCAAAATGTGCAAAAACAAGAGGGGTTAGCGGAATTGAAGCCAACTGTGCCACCTGATATTTCCTTTCCGTTTACAAAGAGCTTGGAAAATATTGCTGATATTTTATCTGTTTCTCAAGCATCGACAACTCCACCTTTCATTTCTCAGAATGTTGCATCCCAACCTATGCAAACTAAGTCGGAGAGAGTGGATGGCAAAACTGGAATTTCAATTTCTGACCAGAAAACTGGACCTGCTTCATCTCCTGAAGTTGTTGCAGCAAGTTCTCATTCACAGAACACGTGGAAAGATGTTGAGCATCTTTTTGAAGGCTATGATGACCAGCAAAAAGCTGCTATACAGAGAGAGAGGGCAAGAAGGTTGGAAGAACAGAAGAAAATGTTTGCTGCACGCAAGCTCTGCCTTGTCTTGGATCTTGATCATACTCTTCTCAATTCAGCCAAGGCAATTCTCTCTTCTTCTTGTATAAATATGGCCTTTTTCCCTATCTGGGATAACAGTTGACAATCAGTTCTTTCATATTAATTCAGCAATTCCTCACCTTTTCAGTTTGTTGAAGTAGACCCAGTGCATGATGAGATTTTGAGAAAGAAAGAAGAACAAGATCGTGAAAAGCCATACAGACATATCTTTCGCATTCCTCATATGGGGATGTGGACGAAACTGCGGCCTGGGATCTGGAATTTTTTAGAAAAGGTAATTTTAGTCAGGTTTTGAATTGATTTAGTGCTTGAGTTGTATTTTAGGCAACTAATGCAATTTTTTTTCCTGCAATTAGGCTAGTAAACTGTTTGAACTGCATCTATACACAATGGGAAACAAGTTATATGCTACAGAGATGGCAAAAGTGCTTGATCCAAAAGGGGTTTTGTTTGCTGGACGAGTTATCTCCAGAGGTGATGATGGAGATCCTTTTGATGGTGATGAGAGGGTTCCCAAGAGCAAGGATCTTGAAGGGGTGTTAGGTATGGAGTCAGGTGTTGTTATCATAGACGATTCAGTGAGAGTCTGGCCCCATAACAAATTGAACTTGATAGTTGTAGAAAGGCAAGTATTTTGTGTCCCATTGTAGACCATCATTTCTATGAAGGCATTTATTTCTATTGGTTACATCATCTTTTCTCCCTTTACCCATTAACCAATCTGTGTTGCAGGTATATTTATTTCCCTTGTAGTAGACGTCAGTTTGGGCTTCCTGGTCCTTCTCTTTTGGAGATCGACCATGATGAGAGACCAGAAGATGGAACTTTGGCATGCTCTTTTGCGGTGAGGCAAAACTCGAACTATCCCTGAGATTCTTGTAAACTTTCAATCCCTTGATCATCTGTTTTTGTTTGAAATAGGTTATTGAGAAAATACATCAGAACTTTTTTACCCATCGTTCACTAGATGAAGCAGATGTTAGGAATATCCTTGCCTCAGAGCAGAGGAAGATTTTAGGTGGCTGTCGCATACTATTTAGTAGGGTGTTCCCGGTTGGTGAAGTCAACCCCCACCTTCATCCATTGTGGCAGATGGCAGAACAGTTTGGTGCTGTCTGCACCAACCAGATAGACGAACAGGTTACTCATGTTGTTGCCAATTCCCTTGGGACAGATAAGGTAATGTAACTGAGATGTCGCACCACTTTTCAGCAAAGATTGAATTCCAAATCAGAATTTTATTTTTATCTGGTTTAAAAATTTTGAGGAATGCAAGGCTACTGCAGACCCTTAAAAAAAATCAAACGAAAATAGAATGGGTGATTTAAACCAGAACAGACCTGTGCGTTGTTTCTCCTTCACGTGTAAAATGACACTTGAAAAGGCAAAATTTTTAGCTGTGTTTTAAATCGAGGCATGATTTCAATTGTTTTGAACAGGTAAATTGGGCTCTTTCCACGGGAAGAATTGTTGTCCATCCTGGCTGGTGAGAGTTCTGTAATTTTTATTTCGTTATGCTGTTTTGCACTGTTTTTCGTGTTTGACTAATGCCTTCTCTTTTTCACCCTCAACGCTCTTAATGTTAACAGGGTGGAAGCATCGGCTTTGCTTTATCGAAGAGCAAATGAGCAAGATTTTTCCATTAAACCATAACAATCACCAACCTAACCCCATCTAGTAAAAACTAAGACCTGATAAACATGAAATCAAGATTTCTATTAAAGAGAAGTATTGCCGGTTTGTGATGGAGAAGTTTCACTCTAGACCGGAGACTGCTTGACATAGTTTTGACTTCTGGGGCATGCTAACCACCCGTTTTGTTGCTAATAACCTGAAGAGTTCAAATGGGAAATGACCGAGGGTCGTCGACCTTCATGAACTGTGGTGGCGGGTTGGTGGCGTGGAACGTAGTCTACCCTTGGGGCCAAGCCACGAAAATTGGTTTAGCAAGTGCTTCCCCGTTTAAAAAGTCTCTTGGGTAACATGGACGATCATCGAATATAAGGTCAGGAGAGCCAAAATCTAAAATTAACATAGAAATTGACAGCTAAAGAGTGATTAACCTGAGCAACTCTTCAGACATGCTATTGGAAGAAATCATTGACAGCTAAAAGGGGGAAGAGGGGGAACTGGAGCTGTAAGGGGTTAAACGATAAATGAGGTGGTGGAAACGCATGCTGCTAGTGCTATGTTTGTTTAGAAAGGAGATGTGTTTTTTTTAGAGTTGCTGATACGAAATTCCAAGTGGGCAGTAGTTTCAGTGCCATTTAGCACATATGGCTCGTAAATCTTCCACATTTGGAGTTGGCAAGATGTGTGCGGTGCCGATGCTTGCCTTGCGGAAGTAGCCTCTACACCTTTCCCTTGTTGTTTCTTTGATTGCTTTCCAAATGCCTACTTGATGTAACTCGAGGTGAAAAAAAAGGGAGTGGTAGCCCAATGTATTGTTGAAGTGCAAACGGCTGATAGTAATTAAGAGCATAACAATTTAAAGTAGAAGGGTTGTGTAAAAGACAAGGATGGTGTAAAAACGTGAAAGAGAACACCCCAGTCTATGCTACTGGGATTGTTAAAGCTAGGAAGGAGTGCAGACCTCGTGGCTGCAACAATTCCACGCAATCTTACCTGGAGTTGCTATAAATAAGATGGTAACCAAAACTGGTGGTCAGACTTAAAGAGGACCACAAGAACTAAGAACCAAAGGACGTTTCCTCTCTGGGCTGCTGTTACTGGTGGTGATGTTATCCCTCACGCATTCACGTGCTACATTTTCCCTTGCTGCCTCTGATGGTGGGCATGTTTTAGAGCAAACTGCCCGCAGTTGTTCGTTGTCAGGAGAATGCACTCCTTTCTCCTTCGAGGCATGCTATCTGGTTGCATAAAAACTTTCTCATCATGGCAAATTGGCAATCGCTTTCGCATTATCACTCACAAATTGCAAGTTTAAAAACGGACAGGCTGTCAAACCATTAAGCAGGAATGGCAAAACTTGTGAATACTAAGAATTTTGTGTCACAATAACGATATGAATGCTCCAAGGTATCATAACTTGCATGCCGCCCTCCTCACGAGCTGCCGGACATCTTACATGATGATAACTCGAACTTGACTTGAAAATAAATAAATAAATAAATCTACGGGAAATGTGGATTAGACGACATGGTTGAATTGAAAACATAAAATATTAATAATAATGCTACCAGCACACTCGAACTAATTTATCTGAGGACTTGCATGGTGTGACATTCCTTTAATATATATATATATATTACTATTATCTATGAGAATTGTGACATTTGTTATTAAGTAGATGGCATAAAGTTGTTTCTAATATCTTTAGTAATACTCAGAAGTTGAACTCAGTTTTTAGATGACTAAAAAATTAAATCTAAATGATGAAAAATTTTCTTCGTTTTAGTCTGTCTTATTGGATAGAAATATGACCATCAATCACAATGTGCCCAAAAATATTTGCTTATACAATAGGTAAAAGGAACTAAAGGAGAAGAGTTTCTTTTTCTCTATTTCCACCCTCCAATGGACCAACTCATTGGATCAAATTCAGTGGTTCCTTTTCTCTATTTTCTTTTGAATTGAAAATTTGGACCACTCGAAATTGTTAGTTAATATCAGCAAAAAAAAAAAAAAAGAAGGGAAAAAAGAAATTTAATTAAAAAAAGCAACGGAAAAAAGAGAGTAAATCCAAGTTAACTTACTAATTATGCAACCATGGACACACATGATCGAGATAACCTAATAGAAAAAAATAAAAAAAATATAAAGATCAATTTCTAATAAATCAAATGTTGAAAGATAAAATTAAAATAAATAAATTTTAAAAAATAACAAAAAAAAGTTAAACAACGTTAATTTTTTAAACCGGTGACTCTGGTCATGAACTCAGGAACAACCTTATAAAAAACAAACCGTGAAAAATAACAAAGCAAAACTCTTAAAAATTTAATAGAAAATAAGAAAACATTAGCTTGAAGAAAGAGAAAAAAACTAATCAAGCTCGTGAAATCCTAGGCCTAGATTCAATCAAGAAACTTAATTTTCAATCAATTTAATTTTAAAGGATGAAATCGTGAAAAAAAATATCAATATAAAAAACTTGCAAGAGAAAAAAAGATAACAATAAAAAAAATAAAGATCAAATTTGATAGAAAGAAAACTCAAGGAGGATGAAATTAAAAAAAAATCTAAAAAATGATCCAAAAGAAAACAAATAGCAATAAAAAGAATAGGGACTAAGTTTGAAAGATTAAAAAATGGTAGGTGAGTGAAATTAAAAAATATCTGTAATTTCATGGATCATTCAAAATTATAAAAAAAATAGAAATCAAAAGCACATGGACCAAATGTGAAGGAAAAACTAATTGCAGAGGTTAGTTTAAAATTCTAAGGAACTGGCGTTGAAGTCGGGGAAGAAAGAGAAATAAAAAAAAGGGCTTTTGGGCCCAAACCAGAGGTGTATTTGTCGTACACTCTGCCCTATCAAGAAGGGGGCACGAGACCTTTCAAATATAGTTGTAAAAGGTGGTGTTTGGTGGTCAGAAGGCCTTGCACGTGCCACCTAAAGAACACGAGGGTCGTCCACTTGCTAGTGCATAATATTTATTATGTAATTAATTACAATAATGCCCTTGAATAATCTTCATATTAACAATAAAATCAATGTAAAAGGACAAAAAACCCTTATGAGAGAATTATGTTGAATTTGTCTTTAAGGACAACATAGTAATTAACTATTACAAAAAAAAGACCATAACACCCTTGATTGAAAAACATTATATTTTTTTATTTTAGGGTTAAATCAATAATTTTATTATGCAAAAAATGAAATTATTAATATAACCTTGTACAAATTATTAAAAATAATTATATCACTAATAAAAATAACATCTTACCCCAATACATAGTTTATAGATTATTTGAGGTGGGTAAAATAATGATTTGTTACTATATCTGGAGTTCAAGTTGAAATT